>ERZ1026901.24-NODE-24-length-127358-cov-7.780806_pt1 | contig 127358 bp, 130 predicted proteins | sample MGYA00380179_ERZ1026901 | MGnify/ENA primary metagenome ERZ1026901 (study PRJEB33269, sample SAMEA4719815) | human gut metagenome | biome: human-associated habitat; feature: organic feature; material: feces | place: Cameroon | collected 2013-10 ... | reverse complement strand
ATAGTCTCCTTTATGTTAAATTAAATGTAATTTTGTTTTATTATATTTAATTTATTCTATTTAATTTGTAATATCAATAGTTATATGATTTTCTTTAATATCCATATTTGGACTGATTTTGTTTCCAGAACCAGATTGCAAGGAGAAGCGCGGCCACATTAGCTGCATCGACAGAAATCCAGATGCCATCCACCCCCAGAATAAGGGGCCGTACAAAAATCGCAATAAGTTCAAATAGAATGGACTGACAGACAGAGATGGCAGCCGCTACCGGCCCATTGTTGAGCGCAGTGAAAAAAGAGGCCGCAAAGATGGGAAATCCACTGATAGTAAAGGACAGGGCATACAATCTGAGGCCATGTATAGTCAGAGTATAGAGACTCTGGTTATATCCGGTAAACAGCCATGCCAACGGAGATGCAAATGCCAGAGAGGCCAGAGTGACTACCAGCCCGGTCATTCCATAAAACACCAGGCTCTTGGTAAATACATTATGCAGCTCTTTTCGATTTTGGGCTCCGTAGTTAAAACTGATAACCGGCGCAATACCCTGTGCATATCCCAGATAGGCAGATTCATAAACAAAGGAAATGTACATGATGACGCCAAAAGCCGCCATCCCCGCCTCTCCGGCCAGATGGAGGCAGCTGGTAATTATAGGCCATGGCCAGAAAGGACATGGAAAATCCGGTTAGAAACTGAGAGACTCCATTGCTGCAGACTTTCAGCAGGTCCACCATGCAAAGTCTGGGCCGGGATAAATATAATACCCCCTTGCGGTTGACCAGAAAATACAGAACCGGAAGAAGTCCGCCTGTGATTTCTGCAATGACCGTAGCCCATGCAGCTCCGGCCAGCGCCCATCCAAAGACAACAATAAAAATATAATCAAATACCAGATTAATCATGCCGGAGGCCACATTCGTCCAGAAGCTGAGAGACGGTTTTCCCGCGGTAACGGAGAATTCCTGAAATATGCGCTGTATCCAGAGCAAAGGAAAGGAAACAAGCAGTATACGGCCATAAAAAACACTGTCTGTCAGAATCTGTCCCTGCGCCCCATAGCTTCCGCCATCCAGGGCATGAAAACCCAGGCACAGATTGACATAATACAGCCCATAAAAAAAGATACCAGCGGCAGGGAAGAGAATAACCCCCTGGCTTCCACTTCCCGCCCTTCTCCGAACCGTTTCCCGATGAGCGCACTGCCACCGGCTCCTATCACGGCTCCCACACATCCAAAGATCATGATGACAGGGAATATGAGATTAATAGCTGCAAACGCTATGTCGCCTACATAATTAGACACAAAGAATCCATCAATAATGCTATACGTGGAAAGGAATATCATCGTCGCAATGGACGGAAAAACAAAGCGAAGCAGTTTTCTGTATGTAAAATGAGTAGATAAAGCTATATCCATAGTCTCTCCTTTCTTCTGGAAAAGCCTTTGATTCATTGTACTCTATCTTTCTGCTTTCAGACAAACAAAAAGAAACTGCGAAAAATGATTTCTCATTTCCCACAGTTTCTTTTAGACATATCTTAGCCCAGGAAGAATATCAGGGTGTCGATGATGAATACCGGAATCAGAATAGCATTGGACCATACCATGTAGCCAAAGAAGCTTGGCATCTTGATTCCATCCTGTTCCGCAATAGACTTAACCATGAAGTTCGGCGCATTTCCGATATAGGTATTGGCTCCCATAAATACGGCACCGGCGGAAATGGCTTCCAGCATAACCTGGGAAACAATGCCCACGGTGGTATGAATGCCCACAGCTTCGCCCAGTGCACCGGCTGTCTGGAGGAATACCAGATAGGTCGGTGTGTTGTCCAGGAAGGACGAAAGTATACCCGTTGCCCAGAACATTTCCCATGGTTTGGAAAGTCCCAGCTGCGCCCCATGCACCTTCAGCAGAATCAGGGCAGGAATCATGGTGACAAAAATACCGATAAACAGCTTAGCTACTTCTTCAATCGGTTCAAAGGAGAAGTTATTGGCCTTTCTTATAGCCTGGCTGGTTGTCTTCATGGACAGGAACGCTGCTGCCAGGATGATAACAATTTCTACCAGAGTGGCAAACGGGAATACGATTTCATCATATACCGGAATACCGGCTCCATCAGCAAAGGCCGGGAACATCTTCGGAAGCAGGCCGTTAAATACTACCCCAAGAATGATAAGGCCGATGTAAATCAGGTTATGTACCCCCTCAATGCGGATAGGTTCCTTTACATCCCCTGTATCCGGAGAACGGCCAGCCGCCAGTTCCTTCTTATACATGCGATGGTCAACGAGGTAGAACACCGTGAAGAGAATCACCAGATTCAGTATGAGAATCGGCAGCATATGGAATGTCCAGGCGAAGGGAACTCCACGCTGGAATCCCATGAACAGCGGCGGATCGCCCAACGGAGTAAGGCAGCCGCCCATGTTGGCTACCAGGAAGATGAAGAATACGATGATATGCACCTTATTCTTACGCCATTCATTAGCCCGGATAATCGGACGGATCATGATCATAGCCGCCCCGGTAGTTCCAATCCAGCTGGCCAGGAATGTCCCTATAAAGAGGAGCAGGGTGTTCATTTTGGAAGTGCCTGCCAGAGTGCCTCTCACCGCAATACCTCCAGCCACCACAAACAGGCCGAGAAGCAGAACAATAAAAGGAACATAGTCAAGAAGCACCGATTCAAGCAGACGGAAAGCTGCTTCTCCCATGCCATAGGCTACTGCAAAAGGCACCAGGAATGCCACAGACCAGGCAATAGCCACACTCAGCATGTTTTTGGCCCACCATTCCGGTTTAATCAGCGGAACAATGGCAATAGAAAGCAGCATGCCTGCAAAAGGGATTACACTCCACACAGGAAGTGTCTGTCCCACCACTTCATGCACACCTTCATTGGCAAATACTGCCGGTGCACCGGCCATAAGCAGGGTCAGTGCAGAAAGTAATGCGGTTACGATTCTTTTCACTAATACACACACCTTTCTTCTCACAACTCATGAATTTCGCGTTTATCCATGATGAGTTCACTCATTCGTCACTATTACGGATAAATACTTTCTTAATGGTTTATATTGTAGCATAAAAATACAGGCAGAGTATGCTGAAAACAGGAAAAACACAACGCAATCCTATATCAATTCAATATAAAGCCGGCTTATCATGCAAATCAGGCAAAAGATTTCGGTTTTTATGCATAAAAAGAAATATTTCTCTTTGAATCTCCATATTTCATATGATTATAATATTATCCTCAACTATACAATTCAAAAAATAAAAGGCGAAGTTAATCGCTTTTCTGTAATGAACTTCGCCTTTTTCTCTTTTATTATAGCCATGCAGAAGCAAATCCGGAAATCCATAATGCAAATGGTATTACCAGCAGTGCAGGCACATAATTCAGTACCTTAAATTTAGTAAGTCCAATCATATTGAGCCCGATAGCCAGAATCAGAAGACTTCCGGTATGGGATAGTTCCTCTATAAGCAGAGGTGAACAGAATGGAGCTATGTACTGCGCAAGAAGCACAATGCCCCCCTGGAAGATGAGGGTAAAAACCGCCGAACCCATAACGCCGATGCCCATGGCGGCACTCAGCATGATACCGCTTACAAAATCCAGCAGGGATTTCGTGTAGAGCATAGTATAATCCTCCGCCAGCCCGGCAGCCAGAGATCCTACAATAACCATGGCTCCTACATTCATAATGAGGCAGGAGGTGACAAAGGCGTTGGCTATTCCAGCCGCATCCCCTGATTTGGTGCAGGCTACGGTGACCTTTTCCGCCCAGCGATTCACATGACCATCCCAGTCCCCCACTCCCCGATGATAACCCCTATGACTACCGAAATGATGAGCAACAGGACATGCTTTTCTGATACAGCCCCCTGAATCCCTATCAGCACCGTGCAGATTCCCAGGGCCTGCATAACCGCATCGGTTATGTTTCTCGTCATGCCTCGGCGAAGGCAGAGGCCGATCAAGGATGCAATTGCTATAGCCAGTGTATTCACAATTACTGCAAACATTCAGTCCTCCTGTGACAACGCACGTCCCCGGGACAAATCCCTGACTTACTTTGTACCTGCCAGACGACTATAAAAATGTTCATTATTGAAATAAAGATAGCATGCATCAGCCAGGTAATACATATTAGACTGAAGTGGAATCGGACGCTTCATGGCTCCGGCTCCCCTGGTAGAGGTTATGTTGGATACATTGCCCGCCGCATCCAGAGTATCAGAACCTGTCACCCGGTAAAAGGCTATCCGGTTATCGGTATCATAATACACGGTATACCAGGTACGTTCCATTGGGCTGCCACTGGCCGGAACCGAAAGAATGGCAAAGCTGATAACGCAGGGACTTCCTTCCACTGGCTGTTCCTGATGGATAGATGAACGGTCCAAATAAAATTTTCCTTCCATGTTGTCACTGGCTATCATGTACTGTGCCGAATTATCATAAAATGCCGCATAGGCATGCCCGGTAAGGCTGAGTACAGCCAGAACCAGCATAACAATCCATTTTTTCATCAACGTTCTCCTTATATAAAAACAATCCGCCGGTAGATGTCTGCCGGTCGGATTGTCAGGATTTATTTCAGTTTTACAACGACATAGCGATACGGTGCTTCCCCTTCGCTGTCCGTACTGATGAGGGGATCATCTTTGAGCGCCATGTGGATAATCTTTCGTTCTCCGGCCGGCATAGGTTCCAGTTTGACCGCCTCTCCGGTATGTTTAGCCTTGCTTGCACAGCGGGCTGCCAGATTTTCCAGTGTCTTCTGACGACGGCTTCTGTAGCTTTCTGCATCCAGAAGTACGAAGTAATGATGATGATACTTCTTCCCTGCTGCCAGATTAGTCAGATACTGCAGCGCATCCAGAGTCTGGCCATGCTTTCCGATGAGGAGTCCCAGGCGTTCCCCGTGCAGAGTCAGCAGAATCTGATCACGGCTCAGCATCTTTTCCACGGTAATTTTAAGATCCATGGCGCGGAATACGCCCTTCAGGAATTCCCGGGCTATTTCTGCGGTTTCGTTCTGTTCTTCCTCAGAAAAAGTGAATTCTTCTCTTTCCCTGCGTACAGTCTTTTCTGCCGGCGCAGATTTTTCTTCCGCTTTCTCTGTTTCAGCTTCAGAAACTTCCGGTACGTCTTCCGTTTCCACCGCTTCTTCCTTCTTCGCTTCTGTTTCAGGAGAGGATACAAGGCCTATGTGCCGTTCTTCTCCGGACTCTCCGACTCTGCGTCCTCCAATTTTTTCCCCTGGGAGAACCGTTTCCTGTGCGACAGGTGCTTTTTCTGTTTCGTCTGGAATATCTGCCTCGTCCGCTTTTTCTTCCTTTGTCGGAACTTCCATGTCCAGGAACGCTTCACTCACTACGCGGGCTGCCTCTTTGGCAATATCTGCAGATCCTGCCAGGTCCGGCACAGAAATTTCTACTACTGCCGGCTTTTTGCGCAGCAATCCGAACAGACCGCCTGTCGGTTCTTCAATGACACGAACAACGGCCTCTTCGCGGGTTGCTCCCAGCTTTCGCAATCCTTCAACAACCGCTTCATCTACAGTTTTTGCTGTAATCCTTACCGTTTTCATTCGTATCACTCCTTAGAATCACTGTCGTGGTCTACCTTACCTTCAATGGCTTCTTCCAGTTCCTTACGCATAGCCCGCTTAGCCCGGCGTGCATCCCTCAGTGTATGACGTTTGCCCTTTGGTGCGTTGTCACGGGTTCCATCCGCATGAATGGTGAATACGCCCTTCTTTTCACGGGAATTATTGTTGATTACTGAGCGCAGGCCCTTATCCTTGTGAAACACAATAGTCTGCTGAACCAGCTGGAACAGGTTGCTGACTACCCAGTAAATAACCAGACCACTTGGGAAGTTGATGGAAATATAACCAATGAAGAGAGGCATGAAATAGGTCATCATCTTCTGAGGCCCTTCTGCATTCTTCGGTGCTGTCTGTGCAGACAATGCCCATGTACTTACTGCGGACAGAATCGGAAGCACATAGGTCGGGTCCTTGGATGCCAGGCTGGACAGCCAGAGGAAGCTGGCATGTGCAGAATCATACTGAAATCCCTGCAGCGCATAGAAAATGGAAATCAGGAATGGCATCTGAATGAGAAGTGGCAGACATCCTGCCAGCGGGGAAATGTTGTGTTCCCGGTAAAGCTTCTGCATTTCAATAGACAACTTCGCTCTGTCGTTCTTATATTTTTTCTGAAGCGCCGCTACCTTTGGCTGAATTTCCTGCATGCCCTTCATGGATTTAATCTGCTTCAGTGCAAAAGGAAGCAGAAGCACCTTAATGACGATGGTAAGGATAATGATTGCAATACCGTAGCTTGGGAACCCCAGGCTTGCTGTCAGATTATAGAAAAACTGCACAGCCCACGCCATCATATCGGCCAGCCAGCCTACCAGCGTGCTGAAAATCGGAATCTGAAAATGGCTCATATATTCTCCTTGTGCGGCCTTAATTTCATCCGCCCAACATACCTTCTTTTCTGAATTTCAAAAAAAAGGGGAAGAGTCGATAGACTCTGTAACTGATAATTCTTCCGGTAGCAAAAAAGCAGCAGCCTACGGAACCGGATCATAGCCCCCCTTATGAAAAGGATGACATTTTAAAATCCGTTTGACCGCAAGCCAGCTGCCTTTGATTGCTCCATATTTCTGAATTGCTTCCAGCGCGTATTCACTGCATGTCGGTATGAACCGGCAGCAGGGAGACTTCAGGGGCGAAATGAACAGACGATAAAACCGAATCATCGAAAGTAATACGCCCTTCATCATTTCTTATGCTCCATAAGTCCAGCTTTACGCCACAACGCCAGAACGGCCTTTTCCGCTTCTGAAAAAGAAGCGCCGGTCAAAAAAGAGCCGGCCAGCATGATAACTTCATGGCCGGAAGCAAGTTCATGCCGATGAAGACGGTACACTTCTTTCATCAGGCGTTTTGCACGGTTTCTTGCAAAAGCATGGCCAATATGTTTGGTAGCTACAAACCCAATACGGACAGGTTTGTTTTTAGCCTTTGCCACATACATAAGCGCTGCTCTGTTTGTGAACCTTTTCCCACGGGCATATACCCTGCGGTACTCTCTGCTTTGCCGGATACGGAAAGAGCGATCAAGCGTGTACCGCCTGTCGTCCTTCCGTTCTTCTACATTAGGCACTTAATACTTTTCTACCCTTAGCTCTTCTTCTCTTGAGCACGATACGGCCGGCCTTAGTCTTCATACGAGCGCGGAAACCGTGGGTACGTTTACGCCAAAGGTTGTTTGGCTGATAAGTCATCTTACCTTTTGCCATGCTTAACACCTCCTTGCTTATGTCATGGCTGTGGTGCTTTTTCATACACCGTAACGAACCAATTATATTAAAATAATCTAATACTGTCAACAAAAAGCCCTTATTTTCAAGGAAATTTATGCATTTTCCCGCTTTTCTTTCCCCCTGTTTCAAACTTTATTGCTTCCGATGGTCATGCCTCAGAATTTTTCTTCTATAGAAAATTCATCCTGCGCCGCCCCCAGCATTACAGCCAGATCATACAGTGGGCGGGAGAACGTGCGTCTCTTTTCTTCCGCCTGTTCATAGGGCGTATAGATAACCCGGCTCCGTTCCACGCCTACCACATGATGAGTATATCCGTGAACAGCGAGCGATTTCACAGCTGCCGCTCCGAGCAGTCCGCCAAGAATGGCATCTCTGGCAGTAGGTTCTCCGCCTCGCTGCACATACCCCAGATTGGTCATGCAGATATCGATATCTGTCCTCTCCTTAAGCCACATGCCCAGAGCACGGCCGTCATCAGCACCTTCTGCACAGATGACGATGCTGTTGGTACGTCCGGCCTTCATCTGTTCTTCCAGACTCACCGCCAGCTTTTCCCGGCTGAACGGTACTTCCGGGACCAGAATGTATTCTGCACCACAGGCAAGTCCCGCTGCCAGCGCAATGTGCCCGGCATGGCGGCCCATAACTTCCACCACAGCCGCCCGGTCATGGGAGGATGCTGTGTCCCTTATCTTATGCACGGCCTGAAGCACCGTGTTCACCGCACTGTCGAACCCAATGGTCTCATCCGTCCCCGGCATATCATTATCAATGGTTCCCGGAAGGGTGACCACAGAAATTCCCTGACGATACAGCGCCTCTGCCCCTTTAAGGGAGCCGTCACCGCCAATGACTACCAATCCGTCAATGTGGTGCTTTCTCAGAATGTCTGCTGCCTTTTTCTGCATATTTTCTTCTTTAAATTCCAGACATCTGGCCGTTTTGAGAATCGTACCGCCACGGTGAACTATGCCACCTGCCATGTACGGTTTCATCGGCACAATATCCTCATGGAGAAGTCCCTTATACCCCTGGCGGATGCCGCATACGGAAAGTCCATGATGGAACGCTGCACGGAGGACACCCCGCACGGCTGCATTCATTCCCGGCGAATCCCCTCCGCTTGTAAGCACACCAATGGTCTTCATAACTAACCGCTCCTTTCCTTACTTATGAAGAGTCAAGATAGACACTGTACGTTCTTCCTTATCGACCGGAATGACCGTGACCATTTCTTCTTTTCTTCATCCTCTTCAGGAATTTGATATGATGTCTGTCAATAAATCTGGCTATAGTCAGTGCGGACTGCGCCGGATGACAACTGGTGGTGTTTATCACCAGATCCGCCCGGCCGCTCCATTTCATCCATTTCCGGCGCATGCGGCGGACAAACCCCTCCACGTCATTGTAATCCATGGTGGGCCTCTTTCCTATTTTCTTCTTCACCCGCTCAGCGAGCCGGAAGGAATGGGCATACATGAGCACTACCAACCCATACTGCTGCAGCAAATTAAATTTCTGTTCTGTCATAGGATAATTTCCACCGACAGCAATGACAGCCTCGTGATAAAACCTTACACGTCGAATAATTTCAAGCTCTTTCTTCTGAAATTCTTCCGCACCTGCCACCCGCCAGTACTCTGCCATTTTCATGCCTGTTTCTTTTTCCATGATGCGGTCTGTATCGGCCAGCTGCCAGCCTAAGCCATCAGCCAGAATCCGCGCCGCTCTGCTCTTCCCTGTCCCCATCGGACCGATGAGGACGATATTTCTCTTCTTCATATGTACCTCGGCTGCGGAATGTCCTCAGTTCTCCTTTGATGGAAAGCCCCGTGTCATCACGGGTTATGGAGAACACCGTAAAGGACGCCCCTCTATATTCGCTCTTTATTATATCAAAAGATTGGAGCAGCTGTATGTAGGTCCCATGCAACAAAATATGTTCTTTTCTTATTTTCCCTGTATTTTTTTCTTCTTCCTCCTGTTCTTCCCTGGACAGGATATGCAGACCGGCCTTCTCAAACCCATGAATGGCATCCGCTTCTCCTGATTTTGCCCATTGGGGTGGCTCCTCCATGGAAATTCCACTTCTCTCCGCCTTCCATTGCCGGAGATTCTCCGCTTCCTGCGTCAACCGTAATGTCTCAGCTTCCATGCGGCTCTGCACCTGCCCAAGACAGAAAGTCATGCACAAAAACAGCAGGGCCATGAGCACCAGTCCCCGCCTGCCCGCCTTATAAAGGCTCTTCCTTATCTTCCGACGGATTGCCTCCATCCTGTGGTTCCCCCTTTTCCCTGAACACCATGGAAAATGACAGCAGCGGTGAGTTTTCCTCCCGGCGCAGTTTTTCCATCCGCACCTGGCCTCCCCAGGCCGCCCCCAGGAGATCAGCAAAAGCTCTGGCCTCCTCATCGGTCATAGCGGTACCCTGAATGCGTATTTCACCATTCTGCCCCTCCAGAGAGGAAAGCACCACGTTTGTCCCGGCTGCCTCTGACAGATAAATCAGCCGTTTCTGCCAGTGCCCACTCCCCTTCTCCCAAGCATTCAGATCCTCAGCCAGTGCTTTTTCCCATTCTTTTTCTTTCTCCCATTTTGCGTGGGCTGCTGCCACCGGCGCCATATCCCTCATAACTTTTTCTGCCTTCCACAGCGATACCGCCTCATACAGACAGCAGGAAAGGGACAGTACCATCATAAGGAATGAAGCCAGGCAGAACAGGAGTACCCGGCTCTTTCCACAGCCAGAACTCTGCCAGAAGGAAAAACCTCTGTCCTCCCTTCTGGCAAGATTTATAGAGCATGCAGGCATATAAGGAGCCGCTTCCATCACCTGGGGTTTCCATAATGCTTCCCCTGGCAGGGACAGCGGTTCCGTCACAGAAAGCCCCGCCTCCTCCATCGCCTGGCACCACAGCTTTCCTGCCTTATCCCCATCAGTCAGCGGAAAAAAGAACACCCGGCCTTCTTCCTGAGGAAACTTCACACGGGCAGCAAATTCCGCCAGCACCTGTGCCGTATCCTCCTGGAGGCGAAGCTGCTTTGACCGCCAGGTATTTTCTGCACCTACAGCAAATACCTGGCCCCTGGATGCACCGCCCAGCACCAGAATCCATGGCCTGTCCCCCGCCCGTATCCGAAACAGGTCCGGTGGAGAAATCCCCCAGGCGATGACCCGGCCGGCCTTTTCTGCCGCAGCGGCCAGCCTGTCGCCTGTTTCCTTCCGGATGGCGGACACCAGCACCTCATATCCTTCCGGGGTGTAGGACAGGATGTGATACCCCGACTGCACTGGCTCACTGCCAAACAGCCGGTCTTCTTCCCACTGTATGGTTTCTTCCAGTTCCGGCTCCGTCATGTTGGGAAACTTCCGGCATACACACCGCAAATCCGGTTCATTCATGAGCCATAGTAGTTTCCGGTGGCGGAAGCCATCTTTTTCAGCACGACAAAGAGCCTCAGCAAGTGAGGCTTCCCCTTCGCCGGAGAGAATATATTCCTTTTCTTTCAGAAAGCGTCCATTCCTTACCGTCACCATAAACAAGGTAGCTCCGACAGAAATCGCCGCATCCCATTCTCCGGTCATACGCCGGCGGCTTTCCCGGCTGCGGAAGTATTCCTTCAGCCGTTTCCCCATTCCCTGACTCCACTCCATTATCTGGCTTTCCATGGTGAAGCTCCAATCTTATTCACTATAACAGCATATCCGGTTTCCCCTGGCCTCAGCTCATACTCCAGACGGATAAAACGCTCCGCCCCCGATGCCACATGCGTTCCCCGGGAAATCAGAATGCCTCCCCCTTCATCACAATCCCTGAATTCCACATGACTGGTCCTTCCTTCCTCGGAGAACTCTATCACCTGGTTCTGCAGTACTCCTCCCCGTTCCAGAAGTGACAGACCATACTGCGCCCCGCTTTCTGCCGCATATACAGCACAAAGGCCGTTCTCATAAGAGCAGACCGCCGTAAGCGACCGTACAGTCATAGCCAGCAGTGCGCCGGCCACTGCAGTAAGACCCATCATAAGGAACAGAAGAAGTACGTTTACTGCGCCCTTTCGACTTCCCATATGTCCCCCTTATTAAAATATTCCGCATAGGAATACACCGCGGTGTGCAATACCTGCCGATCCTTCCCATCCGGCTTCCCCAGAATGGCCGATATTTCCACCAGCCCTCCTGTGTATACGGTAAACAGCGGATTCCCTTCCACATCCGTCACCGTCTCCACATCACCGGCCCCTCCGGTGATGGGCTGCGAAAATCCGCCGGGAATCCTTATCTCCAGCCGGTTGCCCTGCTGGCGCAGGGTATAGGTCTGCCATGTACCATCCTGCATTTCTTCCCGATAATCATAGGTATTTCCCTGCCGTGCCTCCTTTTCTACCCCTTCCACCGTATTCCTTATCTTTTCCGTAAGGAAATCTGCTATGAAAAGGGACGTGGAGCTATCCTCCACACGCCGGGACAGTATGCGTACCGACTGCACCATAGCAGTAATTGACGGCATGATGGCAGCACAAAGCGTGGCCATCAGCCCCAGACTGATGACCAGCTCCAGTGTTATAACCCCCCTGTGAACTCCCCTCATGAAATATTCCCCCTGTTATCTCCCCATGAGCAGCGTCAGTATTTCCTTGTACCGCGCCACAACTGGCGCAACAGTAATCACGGCAAGAACAATCATAAATATAATCTTCTTGTTCCTCTTATCCCGTTCAATCATATACTGGCGGATTTCTACATCACTCATTCCTTCAAATGATTTTCTGGCCATTGGTTATTCCTTCCTTTTCCTGTGGGTAATAAACAGCGTTTCCTGTCCCTGCCTGTCCCTAACTGACACCTGGACACAAAGCAGAGGAATCCCCCGGATTTCTTCCGGTTTTTCCCGCACCGTTACGTAAAATATCTGTCCGCCCCGTTCCACGGCTCCCTCCGGGACAGCCATGAACCGCTGCGTCTTCTCTTTATATTTTATCTTCTCCATAACTTCCTGTGCAAGATAGATTCTCCCTGCCGCCCGTTCACATGCCTCTTCCCATGTAATCGCCGTACGCAGCATGCATAATGCCCCCAGCGCCATGGACATGACCAGAAAGATACACAACTGCGTCCAGAGCAGGACCAGGCCTTTTCTCCGTCCTCCCATCCATTCACCCCCGCCGGATCTGCACACGCCCGGTGTACATGGCACATACCACCACCAGAGCATGCTTCCCGCCACCGGAAGTAAGCCGGTACGAATAAATCCTGCTGCGGCCGGCAAAACCATCCCGGCAGAAGACCATCTTCGGTGCTGTACCATTACCGGAAAGAGACACCCCGCAGGGCAGATTCCCTGACGGATGCGTCCGCTCTACACCGCGATACGTTTCATATCTTACCCGTCCATTCCGCATAAAGCAGCGGAATATCACCCCTTCGGCGGCTCCACGGTAATGGACATCATCATTCTTCGCCTGCACCTGTGCCTCCCGAATGGCCATCTGCAGTTCTTTTGCTGCCAGATACAGCACATACTCCTCATGCCACGATACCGCAGCCGGCCAGGCTGACACCATAAGCGCCAAAAGCGATGCAGCGAGCAGACATTCCAGAAGCAGCATCCCCGTCCTTTCAGCAAAACGAAATATACCACGATATGATTTGTTGTCCCCACACATAGGCCATAATCCCCCCTGCAGCCAGAAAAGGCGCAAAAGGAATTTCCCGCTGCCTTTTCATCAGATAAAGCGGCAGCAGACAAAGTGCCCCCGCTGCCGATGAAAACCAGAGAAACAGCACAACCTCTCCCGGCGTAAGCCAGCAGACAACCGCTGCCGAAAGTCCCACATCCCCCATGCCGGCACCTCCCCTTTTACATGCATAAAGAATCAGCCAGAACGCTGCCAGCACGGCATAGGAAAAAAGCAGCCTCCTCCCGTCAAATGGCTGCCAGATAAGCCCAAGCCCCAGCAGGGCCAGGCTCCAGGCATCGGATATAAGCCGGGTATTCCAGTCCTCCCATGCAGGAAAACACAGCAGCAGAGAAAACAGCAGTCCTCCTGCTGCCCCTTTATACCCCAGCCAGCTGCTCACACATACCGCCAGTGCGGCCAGAACTATATAACAGGGAAACCCGTACACCGGATTTCCCAGGCATTGTAACATTCCCCTGATGTTATTCCCCATGTATTTTCCCCCATAAAAAAAGCGCAATGAGCCGAAGCCCACTGCGCCTGTCATTTCCCTTACGCCCTGTCCACCTGGCCTCCCCAGACCGTATCAGTGGATATGGTGCCCCGTTTCTTCCTGGTGTTTCCTTAATTCCTCAGTATATTCTTCCACCACCCGGTAATCTACCGGTTTATTCTCCACCGGTTCCACATCAATCGGCTCACCGCTGATGGCATCCTTCCAGTATTCCCGCTTTTCCTGCTCTCTCCTCACCTTTTCCCGGAGAGCTTCCCTCTTTTTCTTAAATTCACGGAATTCTTCCAGTTTCCGTTTCTGGTCTTCCCGCTCCTCTTCTACCGGATCTTCTCCAAATGCGTTAGCCCCCACATGTCCTGGCTGCATGAGCAGATACATGAAAAGGCCGCCGGTAAGGAACTGCAGTCCCTGCCCGATAACCACATGGGCGGAACCGCTCAGAATCCCCTGACTTTCCAATACATATACCACCAGATTGGCTGCGGCCAGCACGGGGATGAAACGGGCATCCCAGCCCAGATCGTGCGCCCGTCTTGCCCAGAAGAACAGACTAATCAGGCAGAACAGTCCTACAGCGCCCTTAAGCACCTCCAGCTTCCAGGCCGGAAATGCCAGAAGAAACAGATTCAGCAAAGTAATACACACCACGAAGGCGTACAGGTGATAAATCATGAACTGCTTTCGGCTGATGCGACCTTTGTAAGTCAGAAACTTTGCTATGCCCTTATGATTATTTACAGGTCTATCTGCCATAAAAAGCCTCCTGAAAAGCCAGACTGTAAACGTTACGCACCAGAAGATGCCTTACTGGTTCCGTAAGATGAGTACGTTTTATTATTAAAAGTACAGGTTACTTCCCCTGTGGATGTATTCAGTGTATAGGATGTCTTTTCATCCGGCGATTCCGGGACCGATTTCAGATAGCCTTCCTTTCCGTTTCCCGATTCCGCCAGCACATCCAGAGAATCCGGATAAGCCCCATGCTGCACATGATAAAGCTCCACTGCCGATCCGATGGTCTGCAAATCCGACCGGATTCTCGCTTCCTTAGCCGCATCTGCCGCCCCGGCCAGTCCGGGAACAGCCATCGCCGCCAGGATACCGATAATCATCACCACAATCATCACTTCAAGGAACGTAAACCCCGCTCTTCTCTGTAAAGACAATGATTCCATAAGTTTTCTCCCCTCTCTTCTATCCCCGCCCCTCACGACCGTACTCCATCCCCACAGAGACAGTCCATGATGACCGCAACGCAGTCAGGCTCACAGAATCTATATTTCCATGAACGATTATGCCGGCGGCAGGAATTCCCCAAATCGTCATGCTGCATTGGCAGCATAGCAAAAACTTACATATATCATTTTATCATAGGAAAGAAAGGCAAACAAACCATGTATGAACCTGTGGCTCATGGTCGGTGCAGAAAAGACAGAGCAGAGGATTGAGAATTTAGAAAATAAGGAAAGTTTTGTAAAGAAGCAATAAGTAACATTTTTATATTTTCCTTCATACAAACATACAGCATTCTACTTCCCCTTTCCCTGTATCAACTCCATGCTCCACTTCCTGCTTGTGGCATGCAAAAGGGCCGCCTCATGACATGCGCCATGAAGCAGCCTTTTGCCTTGTCCCTGTTATTCAGCTTCGCGGATGGTAACCTTTTCTACCACTACATCTTCTACCGGCTTGTCTCTCCAGTCGGTGGATGCACGGCTGATGGTCTGTACTACATCATAGTGTTCTGTGACCTTGCCGAAAATCGCATGGTGGTTCTGCAACCATGGAGTCGGTGCCACGGTGATGAAGAACTGGGAACGACCAGTGTTCGGGCCTGCATTGGCCATAGCCAGAATCCCTGGTTCATCGAAGGTCAGTCCATCGCCGAATTCGTCCGGAATCACATCCTTGGATCCACCGTAACCGGTACCTTCCGGATCGCCACCCTGAATCATAAATCCACGAATGACACGGTGGAAAATGGTTCCATCATAGAACCCGCTTTCTGCCAGCTTTCTGAAATTTCCCACAGTGATTGGTGCCTTATCAGCAAACAATTCAATGGTAAAGCTGCCATGATTGGTTTTGAAATCAGCAAATACTTTCTTTTCTACCATTTGTCTATTCCTCCTGAAAATTAAAACTTCCTGTTACAGTATACACGAACCTTGTGAGGAAAGATATGTTATTTCCCGGAAGATACCAGAACTACCGCCGCCACAATAACCAGCACACCGGTTATCTGCATCCCGGAAAAGGACACCGTAAGGAACAGCAGGGACAGTACCAGGGAAGACAGCGGCTCCATAGCCCCCAGAATTCCCGCCTCCCCAGGGGAAATCTCTGCCACACTCATGAGAAACAGCAGAAATGGAACTACCGTACCGAATAACACACAGAGAAGAAATACCATAAGTGAGGAGAAGGAAACCACCCCCGCCGTTATAGGCGCATCCATAAAAGGAATCAGTGCCACCCCTCCGGCCAGCATCCCCCAGCCGACCAGAAGAGATGGGCGGTAACGTTTCATAAGCGGAATTGGCTCCACCACATACACCGCCTCAGCCAGCGCCGACAGAATCCCCCAGAACAAGGCCGCCTGAGAAATTTTTACCGCATGCCAGTCCCCGCCGGTGACCACCAGAAACGTACCGGCCATGGCCAGGATGGCACAACTAATTTCCATTCCCCGGGGCAACCGTCTTTCCTCAAAGGCGGTATAGAAAATAAGCAGTATGGACATGAGATACTGCAGGATGGTCCCTGTAGGTGCATTGCTGTACTGAATGGCCCGAAAATAAAAATACTGGGTCCCCATCATCCCAAACACAGCAAATACAAACAGCCGCAACGCATCTGCCCTGTCCTTCCAGGGGCGGAGCAGACTCTCCCGATGCAACAGATAATCAAAGCCAAGCAGCAGGAGTCCGGAAAGGATAAGCCGCCATACCGACAATGCCGTTGCCGGAAGATGGTAATTATCCATAAGCACCTGACCGGTTACTCCCGCCGATCCCCATAGCGATGCGCCAAGCCCGGCAAACAGCAGTCCCTTTCCACGTGATTTCATTGCCCGTCTCCTTCTCCGCTATAAATAAAACAAAAATCCGCCATAACAGCGGATTCCCCTGGCCAGTCCTCAGCCACGGATAGAAATTTCCAGTACGGCCCCAATAATCAGTACAATTCCGGCCAGTTCCATAAGACCAAATGTCTGTCCAAAGAACAAAGCAGCCAGCACCACAGAAGAAAGTGGCTCAACCGCGGCAATCACCGTCATCTCCACCGCGCTCAGATACCTGGCACTGGACAAATACAGCCCAAATGAGCAAACCGTCCCCAGAATCACCACCACCAGATAAGCGGCCAGAGACTGCCAGTCAATCACTCCGGTAAAATGCCAGACCTCCGTAAGAGGCACCAAAACCATGCCGCCCATGAGCATGCTCCAGGTCAGCACAGGAAGTGCTGTATATTTCTTAATGAGCTGCCTGGGCTGAATATTGTAAAAGGCGGTGACAAAGGCCGATACAATCCCCCAGAACAAAGCAGCCGGCGAAATGGCCAGCGTCCCCCACTGCCCTTTAGTCACCAGCAGCACCGTGCCCAGAAAAGCCAGCATCGTACACAGGATTTCCTGGCGATAAGGCCAGCGCTTCCAGGAAATACAATTCCATCCTACCACCACAATGGGCAGCAGATATTCCAGAATGGTGGCCGTTGGTGCATTACTGAGGCTGATGGTTTTGAAATAAGTAAGCTGCGTTCCCGCCAGCCCCAGGGTTGTCCAGATAAAAATTCCGGGCCAGTTATGTTTATCTGCCAACGGTGCAACCAGTCGGATCCTCCCGTCACGTCGGATTATCGAAGCAACCATAAGGAGGATTCCGGCACCAAACATACGAATCGCCGTGAGCTGCCCGGGAGAAAATGATTTATCCTGAAGCAGGTACTGCCCTGCAATGCCGGAAATCCCCCATAAGGAAGCTCCCAGCGCACAGAGTATCAATCCGCGGACATGTAATGTCATACATTCTCCTTTGCCATACCGCGCATCCCGTCAATGCCGGGAAACCGCCAGCACAGCCACAAGAATAAACAGAAATCCGGACAAGCCGATAAGATTGAACATCTGTCCGAAACATATCATTTCCAGAACCACCGAGGCCAGAGGTTCAATGGATGCAATAATCGTCATTTCCATGGCACTCAGATACTTGGAACTGTTGAGATAAAGAGCAAAAGACAGCACCGTTCCCACGACGGTGACCACCAGGTATCCCGCCAGAGACCCCCAGTCAATCACCCCGGCAAAATTCCAGACCTGTGTAAACGGCATGGAAACAAGGCCGCCGATAAGCATCCCCCAGGCAAGCACAGGCGGTGCCGTATATTTCTTAATCATCCCCCGGGGCTGCAAATTGTAAAAGGCAGCCGTAAACGCCGAACTTATCCCCCAGAAAAGCGCCAGTGGCGAAACTGCCAGCTGATCCAGGCGCCCTTCTGTAACCAGAAGAAAAGTCCCGGTAAACGCCAGTACCGTACAGAACACCTCATTCCGATACGGCCAGCGCCGGCTGGTCAGGCAATCCCAGCCCACCACAATCAGTGGCAGCAGATAGGAAATAATGGTAGCGGTTGGAGCGTTGCTGTAATGGATGGCCTCAAAATACGTATACTGGGTAATCATAAGCCCGATAACACCAAACCAGAACAATTTCCATTGATTGGACCGCTCTCTCACAACCGACAGCAGGAGACCTCTTTCAGAAAACCACTCCCAGGCGAGCAGTAACAGCCCCGCACCAATCATGCGCACCGTCGTAAGCTGAGACGGGATAAACGATTTATCTTCCAGTAAAAACTGGCCGGCAATACCGGATATACTCCAGCAGAGAGAACCTGCTGCACAGAGGATAAGTCCTCGGATATGGTTTGACACGAGATAATCCTTCTTTCAGGAAAGATGAGCAGAGCTCATGAGATATACTCCTTAACAACCCATGGACAGGGCTGTGCAGAAAAGAAGCTTCTGCAGGGGGATGAATACTGCGTATAACTAAAAAAGAGATTCTGGGAACGATGGCAAGGGCTTGTCGCCCTTGGCTTCAGATTCGCACAAACAGCAAATGAAGTTGGCAGCTTTTCGGTACGTTCAGGAATGATTTTCTGCTCCGGAATAGATATGCGCCCGAACCGGTCATTATAAATTCCGCACCCTTTCAAAATTTCGAGCCAGGCCGGGATGCAGAGGTCGATGTAAGAGGAAAAATAACTTTTCAAGCTGTATACAGACATACGCCTGGGAAGGATTTTCCCTCTTCCATCGAGATATGCGCCCGGACCGGCCGAAATTTTAGTTGACACTCAACGATATCCCCTCCCCCGCATCCCCTGGCCTATCCAAGTGCTTGAGCACTTCTTCGTAGTTATTCTGCAGGAAATCTACCACAAGGCTGAAAGTTACGTTGACGGAAAACGGATCAAAGCTTTCGTCCAGGAATGGGCAGCAGCTGTCGATGAATACGCGGCCGTCTTCAGTAACGAGCATTTTAAACAGGGCATGGCGTGCATTCACTTCTGCCAGATAGTGCATGAAGGCATCGTAGTGTCCATCTTTTCTGTTCACATATCCCAGATGGAATCGGGTAATGACAAACATGGTGTTATCGGTGATGATGGTGCCCAGGAGACGGTGATTTCCTACCGGAATCGCGGTCATGAAAATCATCTTCTGTGTGGAATCGTTGGACTGCTGGCGTTCAAAAACCTGAGCCATATTCTTTTCTTCCAGATACTGCTGGAACAGAGGTCCTTTATTATTCTTTCTGATTGCTTCTGCCATAATATTTCTCCTTTTATTTCAGTTAACAGAGTTTCTCTTTCAGTATAAGCGCAACCCCCGTCCTGTGTCTATGGGAAGGCCCAAAGGCCTTCCTTAGACTATCAGATAGTTCAGACGGTCAGACTTCAGAGGGGTTCTGCCTTTCTTGCATTCTTTGCGCTTTAGCTCATCTATCTCAATGCTCATTCCTGTCTTTTATAAGATGGCTTATCCCGCACTTCGATAACCTGGGATTCCAGGGTAAATACATCATCATACATACCGTTCAGCGGATAACCATACAGGTACAGCAGGTCCTGCGGCAGAAGGATTTCTTCCCCCATACGGAGATTATTGATACCTTTTACACCTGTTATATAGAATCAGCCATATTAAAACTGCCATATGGGAATAGTCATATTAAACATGTCATATAGAAATAGTCGTATATGTAAATAATGCTATTTTTGCTAAAAAAGCAAGAGAGGCGCTCTACTTTCCACCACCCGCCAAAGGCTGGCGGTCCCCCTTTCTCTCCAGAACGGAAAACGTATTACATGCCAACCCTCATATAACATTATGATTCTTCCCTTTTTATAAGAAAGTATTCCATATTGCCCCTGTGAAACAGAATATTTTGCTCGATCTCGAGCCGCAGTCTTACTGACTTTAGTCATTTTTGCAGACAGCAAACCTATAGTTCACGGCTTTCCTGTCCCCCTCTCTCCAAAGCGGGAAACATTTCGTGATTTTACCTTTTGTATCTTTTTCATAGTTATCCAATAGCGGGAGATTTCCGCTTTGTTCCTCTACAAACAATTTTTCTGTGAATTTTTATTGTTTTAAATTTACTCATACAAAAAGCTGAAAGAACACATTACCTTGTGTTTTCCTTCAGCTTTTTACTGTTTTTCTATGTTCCTCCGCACCGCTTCCTATAAACGCCTCGCTCTATAAACTGAATCAGTCCTTTGTCTCTCAGGTACTGCAATTGCTGGCGAATTTTAGCTCGGATGTTGTGATTTTCGGGATGAAGAATCTGCAGGCGGTCTTCGAATTGGTACATTTCCTGCAATGTAAATGTTTCTGTTTTTATGTCTTCGAGACAGCGAAAAACGTCCATGAGCCATCCTCTTGATGTGATGTTCATGTCCGCCAAAAAAGATGTTCTTTGATATTTCCGGCATATATCTTCTTTATCAGCTATCCTGCCATCCTGAATGAGCGAAATCCGTCCGTAAGATGGAATTTCTTCCAGTAAGATATTACATCCAACCCATCCCGCCCTTCGCGCCGTATCGGCCAGAGGCTTTCTTTTTTCTATAATAGAATCCACAAAGAAATGCTTTGGTATAATCAGGAAATCGCGCACTCTGGCATTATCCAGATCATAGGACATAAAAAAGAAATCCGGATTATCAGCTTCGTGAATCCTGCGAATCATGGTTTCATAGGCTCCGTCAGTAATTTTTCTTCCTAAAGTCCCCCGTTTCGCTTTCGATTCAAAAATTGCACCACATTGCGGACATGCAAAATCAGCTACCGGACGATTAGCTTTTAAATGTATAATATGACCTGCTCCACAACGCGGACAGAACATATTTTTTTCAACCCACTGTTCTGTCACCACCCGCGCCATCTGAGAATGGCTGGTATATTTCGATGCCAGGGACATATCAAGACAGATATTCATAGAGGCCTCCTTTATCCTGATTATAAAGGAAGCTTTCAAACCGGTTCAACACCGATGTGATCTTCTATTCTTCATCTGTTGCTAAAGGGATAAATTTTACATCCAGCAAATGACCTGGCTCAAGTATAAAATCCCCGTGCTGATATTTCTGCCTCGCCATAGAAAGTGCTTCTTCCCTTGTTTCGGCGTCAACATAAAAAGTATCACTGATGGTTTCTTCAATAAGTATCTCAAATTTCATAACATTCTCCTTTCCCAGGCAATCTGATCGTATAGGGAAAGAATCCGGAAGTCAAATGACTCCCATGCCCCAAATTCATACAAAGACACGGGGCTTATGCAGGCGAAAAAAGGCACCGAAAATCTGAATTGAAATCGGATTTTCGATGCCTTTTCTTATTTTTAAATCTATTCTGATTACCTGCTGCACAGGCTTACCGCCTATGCGTTGGCTTCTGCTTCGTCTCTGGCTACTTCGAGGCTCAGGCGGTGCCGGATGGCGTTCATTATGAGCTGGATAGAATCGGCGATGCCCCATTCACTGGATTTGATCAGGAGATCGTAGTTTCCAGCATAGCCCCAGAAGGTTCCGGTATAATAGCGGCAGTGCTCGCTTCTGCGCCGGTTCACATCGGCAATCATGCGGCGGGCTGTGGCTTTATCCACCTTTTCCCGAAGCATAACCCGGCGGGCCGCCCATTCCGGATCGGATGAGACAAACAGGTTGAAGGTATTGGGTCTGTCTTTGAGAATAACATTGGCCAGGCGCCCTACGATGACACAGGAGCCTTTTTCTGCCAGTTCCTTAATGACGGAGGTTTCTGTCAGGAAAAGTTCATCCTTAGGTGCCACAGCACCGGAGGCCAGATGGGTGTATTTATCAAACAGATTGTAGATAAAGCGGTTTTCAATGGACTGGTCCTGTTTCTTTACTTCGTCCAGACTCAGCCCTTCCCGCTGGCCTACCATCTGCATGATTTCGGTATCATAGAAAGGTACGCCCAGTTCTTTAGCCAGGCGCCGTCCAATGGCACGACCGCCACTGCCGAACTCTCTGGATACGGTGACTACCAAAGGAGCCGCTGCCACATCACTGGCTTTCTTGGGCATAGTATCCAGTACAGGAGATTCGGACAGTTTCTTCTTGAACAGAAGACGTTCAATCGGTCCTGCCAGGACGCAGCCGGCAATAATCAGTGCCAGTCCGATAATGGCGCGAAGGGTAATCGGTTCACCCAGTACGATGGACGCCAGAATCAGTGCTACTACCGGCTTGATGAAGAAAGCAAAGGATGCGTTGGCCGGGCCGGACAGTTCGATGGCCTTCATAAAGCATACATACCCAACCCCGGTAACTACCACAGACGTGTATAATAGCGGCCAGATGGAATGGGAGTCAATACCGGAAAACACAGGACCATGGGTAAAGAACAGAATGGCCAATACCCCAATAGCCCCAATGATGAAACTGAAACTGTTCATGGCGCTGCCGCCGATTTTCTTAATGCGCAGCTTACCCAGAGTGGTGTACAGGGAAAAACTGATAGCTGCTGTCAGTACAATCAGCAGACCCATGCTTCCGTTTTCTATAATGGACACCGGGTTGGCGACAATACAAAGACCGATAAGGGACAGAATGATAGTGATAATTTTCTGTCTGGTCAATGCATCATGCGTAATAAAGTAGGAGAAAATCATGGTAAATACCGGATTGCATGAAAAGACAATCGCTGCAAGTCCTGCATTGGAGTTGTTAACACCAATCTGAAACAGGACCATGCTGAACATAACGTTAATTATCCCCAGGACAGCGATATATCCCCAGTCCGATGTTGTCAGATGCACATGTCTTCTGATCAAATCCTTCACTGCCAGCGGAAGCAAAAGCAATCCGCCAATAAAAAAACGAAGGAAGGTGAGCTGAAATGTGGTAAAGGATGAACCAGCTATTTTCAGCGCAATTTCCATCGTGCCAAATGCCAATGCGGTTAAGACAATGTATAATGTCCCATTTTTGGCGTTCATAAAAACATCTCCTCTGCTGTGTATTTTAAGATCGAACAGCTATAATTATAGCACCAGCAGGAAGTTAATGCATATTAAATTTTACGCAATAGATAATTCATAAAGGACCACTGTCCGGGATTCTCCCTCTTTTCTCCATTTGGTAAAGCTTCCCACAGAAACAAAACCCCGGTTTTCATGAAACCACAGGGAAGGAACATTCTTCACATCAATACAGGCCATGAGGGATTCCACGCCCTCCTCCACTGCCCTGGTGCAGAGAGATTCCAGCAACGCTGTAGCTACGCCCATTCTCCGACAGGTCCCATCCACATAAACGCCATATTCCCAGACGTTTCCCTCCGTCTTCCACTCGGTAAATTGCTTTGCTGAAATAAATCCCACCAGACGGCCCCCCATAACAGCTACCAATACAGGATAACCTTTTTCCTTCTTCTCCTCGAAAAAGGAATGCATAGCATTTTCCGTATACAACCGGTAATCAGACGCCCAGGGTTCCCTTTCCATGCACGCATTATAGATGCAGCGCAGCATGATTTCATCCTCTTCCATGGCCTCTCGGATTATAAGCTGTTGCCCCACAGGCCATCACCTCCATTCTGTGTTCCTGAAAATCCGGGTATTATTATACACTATTTACAATCCCCATTCTTCTCACTATAATGGATAAATAGATTTTTTTGTATTGATGCACTACCCGGCCCATTGGCCAAAGGAGAGAAGATTATGCAGCTGACACTGGAAAAAGCAAAAGAAATCCTTCCCCGTTATACGACGGAAGCTCATTTATTCACCCATGCACAGGCCGTAAGTGCCTGTATGGAAGCCATGGCAGATTATTTCCATGAAGACCGCGATCATTGGGCAGCCATCGGTTATCTTCACGATGTGGATTATGAAAAGTATCCGGACGAACACTGTCACCATGTCCATGAAATTCTGGATTCGGAAGGTATCGACAATGCAGATTCTGAAGCCATCATCTCTCATGGCTACAAAGTCTGCGGCATTGAAAGAGAACCGGAAACCAATATGGAAAAGAGTCTCATTACCGTGGACGGTCTCTCCGGCATCATCATGGCTTATGCCCTTATGCGCCCGGAAGGCATGAATGGCATGAAGGTGAAAGGGCTGAAAAAGAAATTCAAGGATAAGGCCTTTGCAGAAGGTGTAGACCGTCAGTGTATCAAAGAAGGCGTTGAACGCCTGGGCCTCGATATGGCGGTAGTTATGGAAGCATGTATTAAGGGGATGGCTGCGCACGCCAAGGAACTCAACCTCTAAAATTTCGGAAGGTCCGGGAGCGTATGCTCCCCTGCCCGGAAAAAAGAGAATGGGATGTACCATTATGTACAGTCCCATTCTCTTTTTTCTGTCCAGTACCACCTCCGCATCCCGGCCTATCGCGAAGTTCTAAAGATAAAGATAGGGTTGAAAACTGAGCTTAAAGATTGGGGAAGATCGGCGAACATACAGAAGAATAGACATCAGACGATTCAGACTTCAGCCAGAGAACATCAGCGTGCTTTCTCAGGCTCTAACAGATAAAGACCTTCGGCTCTTAGTCGGCGAGAATTGCTCCAGGGCAATTTTTTGGTCCGTACCTTACCATCAACATGGCAGATCCGCAAAAACCTCTCCGAAACTTTCAAGTGTGTGGATTCTGCAAATAGCCGCTTTGATAAAAAACGAGGAGCATCACATGACAGACCTTCCTTCTGATTCACATACAGCATTCTACTTTCCACCATCCATCTTGGCAGATGGTCCTCCTCTCCAGAGAGGAAAATGTGCTGCATGCTCCACCTTCGTACAACATGGTGACGTACAACATGGTGATTCTTCCCTTTTTATGAGAAAATATTCCGCTTCCCCTTGTAAAACAGCATGTTTTACATAGCCCTGAGAATGGCAGCGCCATTCTTACCTACCTGTGAGCAATAAAAAAATGCAGCATTGGCTGCATTTTTTTATTGCCCCTCTTTCAGTTAATCGTTGTATTCTGGGTATCATTTATCATGGATTCCATAGTATCCACCGGGTCAGTGGATGGGATTTCTGTCAACATCATTTCCCAAAATGCCGCGCGGTTTTCGTCCGGTTCCACCCCGACAGCGCCATGGCGGAAGATATTTACCAGGCTTTCTATGGCCCGGATGGATTCTTCCCCAAACATAATAGATGCCCTGGAATACCACTCTATAGCTTTCACGCCGTCCATCGCAACGCCGCGCCCCATTTCGTAGCATTCGCCCATGTGGAAGGCTCCGGCTGCACAATTGGCATCGGCCGCCCTGGTATAGAATGCCATAGCCTTCTTCATATCATGGACCTGGTTTCCACCTAAGTAATCGTAAATTTCTCCCATACGTGCCAGTGCAACACCTGCACCGAGGCCGTCCATACGGCATGCCCTTTCATACCATGACATGGCCTGTTCCATATCAATATCCAGTCCATTTCTGCTGTTCAGATAACAGTCCCCCAGATGGACGGCGCACATAGCCAGACCTTCTTCGGCCCCTTTCTGGTACCACTGGATGGCTATTTCCGGATTCTTTTCTACGCCTTCCATGCCTTCTTCATATATGCCCCCGATATTCATAATCGCCATTTCTGCAGAAGACGCACCTGACTCACCGGCCCGGGTGAAATAGGAAATGGCCTTTTCTCCATCTGGTTCAACTCCCATCCCATGCTGGTAGCAGTTTCCCAGAAACAGACAGGAATCGGTAGAGCCGGCTTCCGCTCCACGGATAAACCACTCCATGGCCATTGGCAGGTTCGCCGGAATACCATCCGCTCCCTGCAGATAAATCATACCGATTTCCTCTGCACATTCCGCTTCGGATTTTCCTTTTTTGTTCCATGCCTTGCCAAAGTAGTCCAACGCCTTTTTTCTGTCCATGGGAACTATCACCCCGTTAAGGTAGCATTTCCCCAGCGTATAGTATCCGAATTCCTGATCCAGTTCGGCGGATTTTCTCGCCCAATCTATCGCCTTATTCATGTCCTGTTTCAGTCCGGCCGAGCCGCCGGCATACATAAGGGTAAGTGAATTGGCCGCTTCACCGGCTGCTTCATCCCCCATCAGATATACCCGGGTAAGAAGTTCCGCTGCCTTTTTCCCGTCCGCCTTCACGCCGGATCCGTGGAGATATGCATCTGCCAGGTTGAGGATTCCCCAGTCAAATTCTTCATCGGCTGATTTCTGCAACCACTGAAGGATTTCCTTATCCAGCTTTTCGGATGGTTCTCTGCACTGTTCAAGAATCAGAGCTATCCGGCAGGATGCGCGGCCTGCATATTCTCCTCCACAGTCATAAGCCTTCTTATACCATGTCATCGCCTGTTCCGAATCCGGTTCCGTGCCTTCTCCATGCTCATAACATTCTCCCAAGGCAAAGAAAGCCTCTTCCAGATGACTTTCCGCTGCCCGTTTATACCAGAAAAAAGCTTTTTTCATATCAGGCCTGATTCCTATACCGGCTTTGTAGATTTCGCCTATGCGGCAAGCTGCATAACCAGAAACTTCATCCACCATATAGTAGGCCCGTTCATAGAGCTGAAGTGCTTTTTTCTTGTCCATGGTACAGCCCTTGCCCTGATCATACATACCGGCCAGATCATACAACCCGGGAGCGCACCCCAAATCAACGGATTTCCGGTACCATGCAAGGGCTTTACTGAAGTCAACAGATAACCCCTGGAGGCCATTTTCATACAACATGCCCAACCGGTTGGCTGCTTCCCCTGATGCCTCATCATCCTGTTCATAGGCCATAGTGTAGTACTTAATGGCCTTTTTCGGATTATACTTGACCCCTCGACCAAGCGCATAATTATCTGCCAGATTATAAGCTCCCCAGCCATAGCCCAGGGCGGCTGATTTTCGAAACCAGCGGCAGGCCTTTTCCATGCTATACCATGCAAAGGTTTCATCGCTGTAAATCAACCCGAGGCTGTTCGCTGCAATACCTGATGCTTCCTCATGCCGATTATAGGCCTGGCTAAACCATTTGACGGCCTGTTTCAATTCTGGTTTTCCATGAATCCCATCCCGCAGAAGAGCCCCCACATTGTACATGCCCCAGGATGATCCCATCTCTGCCGACCGGCGGAAGAGAGCATAGGCATCATCCTGATTGCCCTTCCAGCGAAGCAGAAGCCCCATGCGGTTCGCCGCCTGGGCCGCCGCGTCATCATCATATGTATTAAGGACGTCCTGGTACAGGTAAAACGCCTTTTCCCTGTCCAGTTCCGTTCCCAGCCCGGTTTCACTGGCAGAGGCCAGATTGTACAGTCCCCAGGAATATCCTGCTTTGGCTGACTTTCTGAACCAGGATACCGCTTTTTTATAGTCCGGTTTTTCTCCGGTTTCCCCCTGGTAGACATGGCCTATGTCATTGGCCGTAACTCCTTCTGCCTCTCCATGCAATTCATACGCTTTCTTATACAGTTCAAGTGCCTTTGGGGTGTTTTTACTTTCGCCAATCCCCCAGGCAAAGCAGCTTCCCCAATCGCAGTATCCCCAGTCATATCCTCTTTCAGCAGATTTCCGATACCACCTGGCAGCTTCCAGGAAATTCAATTTTCGGTGGAAATGAATATCGCCTATACTATCGGCTATCTTCCCTTTAATTTCTTCTGTGTCGGATGCATCCCATGCCCTGCCATACCACAGAAGGGCCTTCTCTTCATCTGGTTTGTCTGTCCATCCTTCTGCGTAGCAGCATCCCAGATTGTACATGGCCTGACCATCCCCCTGATCAGCCCGATTTTGCAGCAATGAAATGGCTTCCCTGGCATTCCCCTCATTTACCAGTCGTTTCACTTTGTCTTTTAACGATTCTGTCATTTGTATTCTCCTGTCCCCTTTCCCACAGTGATCCCCCTATCCGGTGTAACTCCTTACGAATCCCCGGAACATAACCATTGCTTATATTATCTTTATATATATTACACTATGGCCAGATTTATAGCCATTCGCAAAGATCCCCCTTTCTATGTAAAAAGAATATTCATCGCATGAACTCCTGTGGATTTGTAAAATCAGGAAATTACCACCTGTAGTTAGTCCCTGTACCATCTCCTTTTGGTGTTAAAGGATTGCAGGAGTGGAATCGAAAATGCATACAAGACAACTTAAAAAGCAGAAAGAACTGGAATGAACTCAGAATCTTTCTGCTTTTCACAAAGAGGCAACAGGTCGTAGACTTATCCTTTCTGATATCCCCACATGAAGACATCTGCTTTCCTATGCTCAATCCATATCATCCGCCCAGTTTTCGTCATAATATCCTTTTTTAATGTCTGTCCCCAGCTTCCCGTTTTTGACCTGGTACATATAATAATCGGCCTGACGAATCATATTTCGCAGTGTTTCCTTGCTATCTGCATAGCCATAGACACATCCGAAGCTTCCATGTGGTACACTGGCTGCACCTCTCCCGTATGCAGAAACGGTACCAGAATGGCATTATCCACCCTGCTTAACATCTCCCAGTCCCATTGGCCCTTGCCATTATCAATTACCTGATGTACGTCGGGGATGATAACGCCGTTGCCGCGATACAGCATATCCCACAACCGGGGTGTCAGATTGCTTCCGGCATATCCTGTATCAGCGGCCTGTATTCAGGAAATGCACCGTGAGTGTATTCTATAGCCATATCATAAGTTCCGGAGGTATTGCGCAATATGAGTGCCATATACCCGCCATGCACTGCGCTGCTTATCAGACACAAAAAAAGTGCATTGCCATTCCGCAATGCACGCTAAAATCATAATTTGCAGCTGGCTGCCATGTTAAAGGCCCTGTAGCTTTGCGTCATTGCTTTTCAACAATTTTTCCCTGAGATACGTCATGTATCTCTCCCTGTAAAATTCATATCCCCACCTTACCACATATTCCCCACATGTAAATGAATTTCAATTAAATGTGCCCGAGTTTATTTTCTTTTTCCTTACCTTATTTCTGCAGAATACAGGTTTACATGTAATTTTGATACGTGTGTACAAAATTCTTTGGCATGTGATATCATATATAATAAATATAAAAACATTATTACGATTATAAACTTGACTACAGGATACCTTTTCATGTCCTGTCACCTTTACGTAAGGAGGACATATCATCATGCCAGGAAATAAACGAATGCTGGGCGTAGCCATTCTGAATGTGCTGAAAGAATATTCCGATGCGGAGCACCCATTGAAACGCAATGATATCATTGCTCTGGTTCAGAAACATTATAATCTCCATTGTGACCGGAAAACGGTTACAGACAATATTCATGGCCTGCAATCTATGGGATATGAAATTGTTTCCAGCCGCAATCCCAGCGGCACCTATTTTGCAGGACGCCCTTTTGAAGAGTCTGAACTCCGTATACTGATTGACGATATCTTATTCTCGCCTATGATCTCTCAGCCTCAGGCCCGGGAGCTGATTAAAAAACTCATAAGTCTGGGCGGACAACATTTCCGGGAAAAGGTTCCCCATATCCGGAACCTGTCGGCTCTGCCCCATGGCGTAAATCAGCAGATTTTCTATACCATAGATATACTAAGTGAGGCCATTCATACACAGCACAAAGTATCGTTCACCTATAACCAGTACGGCACCGATTTCCAGCTCCATCCCCGCCGGGAGGACCCCTATCTGGTAAGTCCGTATGAAATGGTAACCTCTGCTGGGAAATATTACCTCCTCTGCAACTGCGAAAAATATGACAACATATCTCATTTCCGCCTGGACCGGATTACGGATATCCATATTGACGAAGAGCCTGTCCGCCCCGTGTGGGATATTCCTGGCTTTGAAAACGGCCTCAACCTCCCGGTTCGCATGGCAGAAGATTTGTATATGTATTCAGGAACCACCGTGAATGTAACCCTGGAAACCACGCCGGATATGATGAATCAGCTGGTGGATTCCTTTGGTGACAATTTTACGGTGAGTGAAGAAAAGGACGGCCATATCCTCGCCTTTCTCCATGTCAATGAACAGGCCATGTGCTACTGGATACTCCAGCATGGCACAGAAGTCAGCGTGCTGCAACCGAAAAGTCTGAAGCAGAAGGTCATCAACGCCATACAGCAGATGTTGTCTCAATATGAAAAACCAGGTGCTGAGCCGGCAGGACTCAATGCGGAAGAAACCATAAACGATAGATTGGATAGGGAAAAGCAAGTTTAAGAGTTGAATTTTGAAGTTTGAGAAAAACCTCGCAAGAATCCTTTCCGAATTCTCGGGCCTGTACCTTAATATCAACATGGCAGATGGGCGTTAAACATTTTGTTTTGCATCAGGATAGATTCTGGATATTGCCTTTTTATAAAAAAATACTCCGCTTCACCTGAGCAAAGCAGGATGTTTTGTCCTGTCTTCTGAAAGCAGCGAGCTTTTGCCCGCTGCTTTTTCGTTTTCGGGAAAAATATAGAAAAACTTGGTATAATAGGTTTTTCACGGAAATTTTGGAGATGAATAATCAGTAGGTAAAAATCTGAAAGGGTGGAAATGGACATATGGCCCTTCAGTAAGTGGATGATCCACCAGGCCATTTCCCAGGTAACGCGCGTAAAAGGGCATTGGCAGGGAATATCTTCCGTTATGGTCTCCCCGCAGGATATGCAGCGAAATCTGTGCCCTGAGAACTCTATGTACTTCTTTTCTTTGGGAAGATTCGGAAAATCCTTAATAAGTACAGAAAAAGCCCTATAACTATACATACGGGATTGGCCGTGAGAACAGAAGACGTCCTTTGCAGTTCTTAAACTGGTAAACCTGGTATGGCAATGGGGATTCATATGGTCGGTAATATGGTCTACGCGGAAATATTGATAATTAGAAGTGATTTTATTATGGTAGTAAAAGAGCATTGTTATTCCTCCTTGTGTGGTTTTGGTCAACTTACATTGGAGTAAACAATGCTCTTTTTCAATGCCTGTTTTCTACATTATTATTTTTATCTCATAAAAAAGCGTGAAGAGCCACTTTTTCCTGTATCCCAACAAAGCAAAAACAACTGTCCCCCCAGGCAGACTGCAGTGTTCGCCTGCAGATTTCAAACGGTCAGACTTCAGGCAGGTAGTGGATAATCCGTATAGCTTATTATATAAACCCATAACATAAAAAACGATTTCCCTGAATTGGGAAATCGTTTTTTATTTCCTGAGTTTACCCGCGGCAAAGCAGGATGCCCTGCAGCGCCCCCAGGAACCTCGGCTCATACAGGCATGAGAATGGCCAGGCTATCCTCACAGCCCTGCAAATCCTATGATCCGCCCCACTTTGAGCTTTAGTGCATCTATCTCATCTGTCTAATCCCCTCATCAGATTAAGTCCTTTCCAGAACAGATCATGTACTGGCTGGTTATACCCGTCCTCCTGGTCCGTTATTTATTCAGACCATTAAAATAAGCCACGGCCTCCTTGTTGAGCGGAATCGTCATGGTTCCTGCCGCATACGGTCCCAGTCCATAAGGACCATATACCAGATCAATATTTCCATTCTTACGGAGCACATAGGAATCCGTCAATTCTGAAACACCAAACATGCCATCCTTGTAGAAAGTCTGCACATCTCCTGCTTCATCCAGCTCCTGCACTTTTCCTTCCTCCAGTGCTTTCTGGAGTTGCGCTGCATCCTTTATGCGGACATAGTGGGAAAGTGGAATACGGCCTCCGGTGCGCTTATTGTATACCAGGCCATAGGTTTCATTCCAGTTATGCGCCGCTCTATCCGGATAACGGGACACATGAATCAGTAGAGAAATGACATCATCATCTTCATACGTTACTTCATAATCCATATAGGCAGATACAAACTCTTTGTCAGCATAGGAATCAAACGTGTCCTTTACCAGCCTGTACAGATCACCATTGATGCGCCTCTGCGCATACAGACGCTGGGTAAATACGATAGGATAGGTAATATCCAGATCATTTCCCTTTATGGTGCCTTCCCCAGTATAGGCTGCAACCGTGGAAGCCCCCGCCATCAGGCCAAGCCCCAGAAGCGCCGCAAGCAGATAAGACTTGTATTTCATAAACATCCCCCTTTCGCGGAAAAATATGTATAATACCTATCTATATTATAAGATATCCCTGCAAGTGAGGATTAGCAGACAAGGATGAACATATCTTATACTCGGCGCGAGTTTTAAGCTTGCAGGTCCGCAAGAATCCATCCTCTGAAATATATCGTGCTACCGTCTATCAGGCTTTTTAGCCGCCCCGCCTGCCATACATAAGATATTTAGAACTTGCTGTCAGAAATGACAAGCCATTGTTATTTCTCAGTGATTCACATCAAAACGCTGGTCAGCAAAAGTCCCTTCAAGACTTTCGAGGTATGGTTTCTGCGAATAACCTCTTTGTGTAAAGGCAGACCGCCTGCAGATTGCAAGATATCAGAAGAAGACCACCAACCTGCTTTCCTTCACTCTAACAAAGTGGAATCAACTCTCCACCATCTTCGATGGTCCCATGTTCTCTCCAGAAAAGAGCTGCATTTTGCAAACTTTCCTTTTGCCAGCTTTAGCATCCTTAGCTTTTAACAAAAATATACTGTTTTTCCCCTTGTAAAACAGTATATTTTACACTGTCATGAGAATGGTTCTTCCATTTGGTATGCAACGAAAACAGACCCCCATTGTCAGAAGGTCTGTTTTCATCCTTTGTTTTTGTCTGAAGGGAGTTAAATAAACTTCCGATTCTCATCTGAACGATTTTTAGTCTGGTTGTCTGACTGCCTGATTATGCCTGTATTTTTTCAGCAGGCTCCAGGGGATACTGCACAGGTAGTGATCTTCCGGATATCGTTCCAGATGGTTCTGGTGTTCGGGCGCACTGGGGACATATTGGGTAAGTGGCCTGACCTCTATCTGAATGAGGTCGGCATCTGGTCTTTCTGCTATAAACTGCCGGGCCTCTTTCAGTATATTTTCATCTGTGCTGTACACCCCGGTGCGGTATTTTTCTCCGTAGTCCATTCCCTGGTGATTGATACTGTACGGGTCGATGATTTCAAACAGATGTCCCGTCAGCTCTCTAGCGGAAATCTGTTTCTCATCATATGCCACCTTGACACATTCCACATATCCGTCATAGGGCGAAGACAGAGAATCTGTCTTCCCATTGGCGCGCCCTGCTTCCGTGGCAACAACCCCCGGAATTGTATTCATAAAATACTGTACACTCCAGAGGCAACCTCCCGCCAGATAAACCGTCTGCATAGTTCCTCCCTCATTGGACTCAACAATACGTTTATATCTGTATTCTGCTATAGTTTACCTGTTATGGCAAATCGAGGTTGACATTTCATGAATGCACTGATTTTTCAGCGTCTGTCATCGCTGCGGTCTCCCGTGTTTTCCTGCCGGCGTGTTATAATAGATTCAATACTTGTTGATAAACCTAAAGGAGTCAGAATATTTATGAAAAAAATTATCCTCACAGGCGACCGCCCGACAGGACGCCTTCATATTGGCCACTATGTAGGTTCTCTTTCCGAACGTGTGCAACTGCAGAATACCGGCGCATTTGATGAAATGTATTTCATGATTGCCGATGCTCAGGCACTCACCGACAATGCGGACAATCCGGAAAAGGTACGTCAGAACATTATGCAGGTAGCCCTGGACTATCTGTCTGCAGGCATAGACCCAACCAAATCCACCATTTTCATTCAGTCTCAGGTTCCTGCTCTGGCTGAACTGACGGTATACTACATGAATCTGGTTACCGTATCCCGCGTACAGCGCAATCCTACCGTTAAAGCGGAAATCCAGCAGAAGAATTTTGAAGCCAGCGTACCCGTGGGCTTCTTCTGCTATCCAATCAGCCAGGCCGCAGATATTACTGCATTTCATGCTACATCCGTACCGGTAGGCGAAGACCAGGAACCGATGCTGGAACAGTGCCGTGAAATAGTTCATAAGTTCAATGAAGTGTATGGCGAAACCCTGACCATGCCGGAAATCTATCTGTCCAAAAATGCAGCCCGCCTCCGCCTTCCAGGTCTGGACGGCAAGGCCAAGATGTCCAAATCTCTGGGTAACTGCATTTACCTGTCTGATGATGAAAAGACAGTACAGCAGAAGGTTATGTCCATGTACACCGATCCGACACACCTCAAAGTCAGCGATCCGGGCCACATTGAAGGAAACACCGTATTCACCTATCTGGATGCCTTCATCAAACCAGACTCCTTTGAAAAATACTGGCCGGAATATAAGAATCTGGATGAACTGAAAGCCCATTATCAGCGCGGTGGACTGGGTGATGTAAAGATTAAGAAATTCCTCAACAAGGTGCTGCAGGAAGAACTCCGTCCTATCCGTGAACGCCGTGCATACTGGGAAGAACGCCTGCCGGAAGTATATGAAATTCTGAAAGAAGGCAGCGCTAAGGCCGCAGCCAAGGCTCAGCAGACACTGGACGAAGTCAAGGCATCTATGCGTATTGATTATTTCACTAATGATAATCTGCTGAAGTGAGAGCAGGTTTGAGAATTGAGGTTTGAAGGAAATCGCCAACATAGAATAGAACGGTTTGACAAATCAGACAGCCAACCGGAAACCTTGCGGTTTCCTTTCAGACTAAACAGAAGGAACAAAAAACGATTTTCCAACTTATGGAAAATCGTTTTTTGTTGTCTGTTATGTTTTATACAATCAGTGATACAGCGAATTTATTTCTGACCGACTGAACCATCTGATTGTCCGCCCTTTACAAGGGCTGCTATTTGCCGTACCCATCGTCCGGAGGAAGGCTAAGATTCCTCACACCCCCGGCCCCCTGCTATTCCGATGGTAAGGCATAGTCTTATAAGCCATCCGACTTATACAGCCCTGGTCTTTCCTCATGTCTGTCGATTCTGCTCATCGCCATGCGACTTTAAAGTGCCAGGCGATTTAAAATCCAGGTTATTCCTCTGGCCAGGCGTTTTTCGCTGTCCTGGAAATGATTGCCCTCATTCCACTCCAAGGCAGTTGCTATACCTGCCTTTTCCAGCTGCTCATGCTGCATCCTGACCACGTCGCCCACCTGTTTCATAATCTGATTTCTTACTTTTTCTTCTTTTTTCCCAAGGCTCAAATAGATGGCCCCGGCTTTTGGTGTATGGCTTTCCATATATTTCTTCCAGCCAGGATACCAGAGGGAAGGCGATACGGCGGCAACGCCACAGAAAAAGTCAGTTTCCATACCGGCCCAGAGGGCAAAAAGCCCCGCCAGAGAGTAACCGCTTAAGATATACTGCCGCCCTTCCTGTTTCCCATACTCATCTTCCAGGCAGGGAATCTCCTCTTCCAGAAGAATTTTCAGGGTCTGTGCAGCTCCGTCTCCAAACGCCTGCTTTCCCCATACGGGAGGCACTTCCCATGGTGTAAGATCGGAAAACCAGTCTTTTACCGGAATAAAGACAAAACACCATTCCTCAGCAGGTACCTGCTGTATTATCTGCTCATATTCAGCTTCCAGTACATCCCTGTCACGGGAATCGCCCAACTGGATAACCCATCGGCTGGCTTTCGTGTTTCCCCATACAATATTGGCCATTGCATTTCCTCCCGTGTCCTTATTCTGCTTTATTTTCTGTCAAGACAGGCGCTGCATTCCTCTTTGGTAAGTACGGGAAGCGGCCGGAAGGGTTTCGGCTTTTCCGGCAGTGTCCCCAATGTCTTTTCCATCCACAGCAAATCGTACCAACGATCAAATTTATAACCACAATGCCTGAAATGTGCGGTTTCCGTAAAGCCCAGATGACGGTGAAAAGCCGGGCTTCCCCGGGTAAGCCACGGATCATCCACATCGTCCGACCAGGCAATGGCTGAATGGAGCGTCACAATATGCTGTGCTGCAGAAAATCGTTCCAGTGCTTCATACAGCATAGTCCCTATGCCCAGGCCATGACAATCCTCCCGCAGGTATATGGATGTCTCCGCTGCCCAGGCAAAAGCGGCGCGTCCCCCAAGACGACCAGTATAGGCATATCCGGCTATTTCTCCATCCACTTCTGCCACCACATAGGGATAATTCTCCAGCGTATGCTCAATGCGACGCCGGAATTCCTCTACCGTTGGCACCTCATATTCATAAGTCACTGCGGTATGCAGCACATAAGGAGCATAAACAGCCACCAGGGCTTTTGCATCGTCCGGTACTGCCATCCGCAGCGTTATATTTCTGTTTTTCAATCGCTGCTTCACTTATATTTTTCAAAACGCCAGGTCTGCTGTGCTTCCGGATATTTTTCATGATCCACCTGGGACATAAACATAACAAGCGGCCTGCAGAAAACTCCAAAATCCCCATACAGGGCGCGGTACACCACATAGGCTTCCCGGGTTTCTGTGTGCACCACCGGACACTCCAGAATCTCATAAAGATTGCCTTTGAAATGTTTCCATATTTCGCCATGTACTGGCTGTACTCTTGTGTTCTCCATAGTTTCTCCCGCCTTGTATTTTTTCCTTATCAAAAAGATAAATCATCCAGAAGGAATACGTTGATGACCGGGCGTTCATAGGGATGTACTTCCTTAATGCGGTTCACCGCAGCCCGGATATGCGCTTCATCGCATCGGAATTCGAGAAGAAATTCGGTACCTTCCGTCAGTTCCCCCACTTCTCCATTGTAGGGAACCGCCCCTTCCTCCGACCGCCAGCAGGACTGTACTTCCCACCAGCTCATGCATCCGCTATAATTGCCAATCACTCCACCGCCGGCCTTCACCACGGCAGCCCGGATATCATATAACGCTTCCGGTGGAAGATATACCTGTACTTTATACTGCTTCATTATCCAGTGCATCTCTTTTCTGTAAAATATACTTCTTTACTCATTAATACCGCGTGCAATCCACAGATTCTCCTACTCCGCCAGCATCCCCCGTACAAGAACCGCCCGGCCCCCCTGAAAAGTAATCTCAAGGAATAACAGCCGGCAGCCCGGACGGGGCATGTATTCCATGTTCGGCCGGCGGCCGTCACATACCTCCTGCAGAACCTGTTTGGTAAAAGAAGAAACAGAAAACGTTTCTTTTCCTTTGGGTCCCTGAACAGTCAATGTGCCATCTGAGGCCACTGGCTCCTCAAACCAGGTCACCGCAAATGCCCCTTCGGCCTTTATAGTTACTGAATCAGCATGTATCACCCGGATCTGTTTCGCTGAATCTTCCGCCCCCAGCCGGGCCAGTACCGGAGATTCTGCCAGCACCTTCACTTCCCTGTCCGCATATACGGCAGGACTTTGCCGGATATACTGCCAGGCGGATTGTATTTGCTGCCTCGTATGTTCTCCCGGTTTTCCCTCTACAATGCGGCCACCCTGAAGCATATTCGCATATTTCAGTGCTGCATACAGGCGCCCCTTCTGATTTTGCGCCGGTACATCAATGGCATTAGCCGGCGTAATCGTCACCAGCAGAGCCAGTGCAGAGGCCAGCAGCCACAGATTCCGGATAGATTTTCTCCGCATCCCCTGAAAAAGGGCGACCAGGCCAAAGACCGTACATATCATGGAGAGATATCGCAGCGTAGTAAGCCCATATGCCTCATAACGGATATACACCCCCAGCAGCTGCACAGCCACGACGGGAAAAAGAGCCAGACCGGTATACAGGAAAAAGGATTTCCCTTTCATCTCTTCTGTTTCTCCCAGAAGGAAATAGAACAGCGTATATCCCAAAAGTGCCAGTGTACCAAACCAGTTCATAGTCCCGGAAGGCATTGCACCCCGCCACAGAATTTTCCCGATATAGGCATAAAGGATAAGCAGGTACAGCCCATACACCGGAAAAAGAACCCGTTGGCACAGCTTCTTAAGCGCCGAAGGAACCCCCAGGGGCAGATCCGCTTCCGGTACGGACGCAAGAAACCAGTTCCACCCAATAATACAGATAGAACAGGCGGCCGCCATACTCCACCAGTACCAGGGAAGAGAAATCAGCATGGCATCTACCGCAGCCAGACACAGGGAAAGTGCAGCCATGGACAGAATACTGACCCCGGCAGCCTGAAGAGCCCCCAGGAACAGGTGAGGAAACAGGCCGGAGCGGTGATTTCGGGACACCACATACAGATTCATACTCATAAACGCCGTAACCATTCCCAATCCGGCCATGACTACATAATCTTTCACGGCCATAAGCTGCAAACCACCCCAGATGAGGATACACGCAGCAGCCGGCGGAATATAGCGGACAAAGGACTTCCCTCTTTTTGTCTGTCCCTCCTGCATAATATCCCATCCGGCAGCCAGCAGAGTCGATGCGCAAAGAGCAAGAAACAGACTCAGCATCCGGATATCGTCTCTTCCGCTTATGGACATGCCGGACCAGCAGAAAAAGAGAAGAACTCCCCAGAAGGAGGCAGCACGAAAGCGCGCCATTCCCCGCCTTGCCCTGCAAATCCAATGCATTCCCCACTGCCACAGTTTATTCATAGTTTCGCCTCCCTTGCATTACGTTATTTCTATATATGTATTGTATCATGAGCCCCGCCTTCCCCGTCATTATATAGCTTCAGGATATATCAACTCATTGTTTATTTCTTCATTGACTGGCAAAAGTCCCGATGATACTATTTACCCATCAACTTCGCGTTGAGAGGGAAATCCCCCAGATGCTCCTCTTTCAGGCACTGAAGGATTTCCCGACATTCCCTATAAAATAATTCCTATAAAAATACATTGAGGAGTCCCATTATGAATCTGAAGAAAACTTTGATTATTTCCGCCGCAGCAGTCGGCTCTGCCCTTTTCCTTTATGGCTGCGGAGGCAACGATGCTGCAAGCTCCGCTTCCAGCGAATCGGACACCATTTCCGTAGGTACTACCGCCGGATACAGTGAAGATGTAGTAGAATTTGTAGCTAAGCAGGCAGAAAAGCAGGGCCTCCACGTCAAGGTCGTATCCTTTGGCGATTATGTAACACCAGACCAGGCACTGGCTCAGGGCGACATTGATGTAAACTCTTTCCAGCACGGTCCATTCCTCGATGCATTCAATCAAAAGAATGGCACCGACCTGGTATCCATCGGCAATACCTACCTGGCTCCACTCTGCGTATATTCCAAGAAGCACAAGTCTCTTTCTGAACTGCCAAACGGTGCATCCATTGCGGTTCCAAACGACCCATCCAATGAAGGACGTGCGCTGCTTCTTCTGTCCAAGCAGGGGCTGATCACCCTGAAGAACGGGACCGACCCGACCAAGGCTACCACTGCAGATATCGCTACCAATCCGAAGAATATCAAGATTGTAGAACTGGAAGCCCCACAGCTCCCACGTGCACTGGATGACTGCGATGCTTCCGTAATCAACAGCGGCTATGCTGTATCCGCTAAGCTGGATTCAAAGACAGCCATCGCTACGGAAGATGACACCAGCCCATACATCAACATTATCGCTACCCGCGCTAAGGATAAGGATAATCCGACTTACAAGAAGTTTGTAAAGATTTTCCAGAGCCCGGAAACCAAGAAGTACATCGAAGATAATTATGCAGAAACTCTGGTACCGGCATTCTGATGAGCCAACAAAAAACCGCATGGAAATTCCATGCGGTTTTTATGTTGACTAATGGGATGTAAGCTGTATCAGGGTTATGGTCTGACGTCAAATGCCCAGGGCTGTATAGAAGTCTTCGACTTTCGTAAAGAGATTCTGCAAATAGCCTCTTGGGTATAAGCACAATAAAAAACCTGGCATGAAAATTTCATGCCAGGTTTTCTCATGAACGGGAACCCCCCAAGGTTACGCCTGCTATCCGCAAATCCCTAAGGGTTTCGGTCTATAGGCTCCACTCATTTTTCTTAGAACGATCTGATTTCCTGAGGTCTTACAGTCGTCCTGCTCTTCTTATTTTTAAGCGGTAGTACCCAGGAGAGGCCGCTCTCTTCCAGTTCCCGGATTTTATCCGTGAATCCATAGTATTCTTTTTTGTCCAGATCCACTTCAGTCTGAATCTGTGACAGGGCACCTTCCTCAGAAGGGCCAGGTTCTTGCTGGCTATGACCGCAAAAAATATGAACCAGTGTTAGTCCGCTGGCTCATCATATTTTGAAACCTTTATGCTGTTCAATATCTGCCTTACTCAGATTCTGGCCTTTTTCACCGCTTATCTGTCTCCGGTTCCATTTCTCCATCTGCCTTTCCCAGCTCCTGCATAAACTGGTACATCAGCTGTTCATACCTGAACACTCCAGCATTTTCTTCATTCACATAGGACAGCATGATTTTTGCCGTACAGGTACCGCGCCACTCTCCCACATGATGAATGGATTCTATATGCCGGACCGCTTCCTGCTGAATCTTATGCATATTCTCCGGATTCTCATACTGCATAATCACATAAAACTGCCCGTCAATTACATAGGCAAGAATAACCCTGTGATCAAACACATCCTGCAACGCCTTCCCGATTGCCTTAAGATACACATTGCCTGCCGTATCCCCAAACGTTCTACAGAACGTTTCATATTCCTTGATATAGAATCCCATAACGCAGAATTTCCTGCCGTGATGCCAGAATTCTTCCAGATAGTGATTCATATTTTCTGCCAGTCCGCGAAGGTTATTCAGCCCGGTTGCTGGATCTTCCAATCGGCCCTTTGTATAAATTTTCTCATCCGCAAGCTGCTGTTCCAAATCCGAAAAGAATCCCAGAAGACCGACAATCTTGCCATCCTCGTATACCGTCATCTTATTAGCCAGAATATGATGGAGTTTCCCACCCACGATACAGGTTCCCCTGGCTCCAATAATCGCTGCGTGAGTACCTCCACCTCATCGTCGTGAAACGGGCCGTTCTCAATATGCCAGTGCATGTCTTCATCGGTTTTCCCTATCAGTTCATCCACAGAGGATAGCCCGTAATATTGCAGAAAGCGCCGGCTCGCCCCGGCAAATCAGCGGTTTTTATTCTTCCAGAAGCACATGAGCGGAGAATTCGTACACAGATTGGTCCACAATATGTCAGCATTGGAATCCTTTTCTTTCAGTGTTTCGATTTTTCCCTGGCCCATTCAGTCTTTCCGCCGGCTGAGCATATCCAGTAGTTTTTCCGAATCGAACCCGGGATGCATGACCATGAGCAATATCTTTCGAAAATCTGACTGGGGCAGTGCCATAGCGATGTTATATGTCCACTGATATTCCCCGTTTTCATTTATTTTTCATGTTCAGCCAGATTTTTCACATCGTTCACTACATCAGCCACAGTAATGGATTTCATCTCATCCTCCATGGCCTTCTGCACCTGTCTGAGCCGGCCATCCAGTGCCTTGTGGATATTTCTTCCTACATAGCACTTCATATTAGGATGTTCATGAAAATGAAACATGCCCTCCTTGCCTATGCCATCAATGGCCTTATAGACATCATAGAAAGTTATATCCTTCAAATCCTTTTTAAGACTCATTCCACTTCGACCCTGGCTGGAACTGATAAGCCCCGCTTCCTTGAGTTGTCCCATCACATTGCGGACAATGACCGGGTTTACCCCGATGCTTCCAGCCAGAAAGCTGCTGGTTCTCTTCTCTGGTTCTTTAAAACAATGAATGGCCGTAAGCATATGAATGGCTATCGTAAATCTACTGGTAATCTGCATAATGTCCTCCATTTTCTGTACTATATCTTTCAGAACTCATCCTGTCAATATGCAGATTACAGCCGGAGTAACTTCCTCTTATTTTCCCAGCACGCTGATACGCTGACGAATGTGATTACCCTTTTCAATTTCATCTACCATGGCTATAGCATAATCTGCATCGCTGATAACACTTTCCCCCTTGCTGTTTACAGTAAATTCTTCACCTGCCAGGATATATTCACCGGTGCGAATGCCATCGGCTTCAGAGATAATCTTACGTGCTGCCTTTCCGTTCGCTACTACTACTACTGCAATTTTCATAATGTTTCCCTCGCGTATGTTATATACGATTTAATGTAATGTTTTCTGTTACAAGCATAATATCATGCATTTCACAACATGTCAATATATTTGTTACATCTATCAGATGAATTATTTTCAAGCCAGCTAATGGCCTCCCGAGCGCCTGGCCTGAGCCCCTATGTATTACAATGACTACAGATAAAGCTAATTTTAAATTCTCTGTTGAAGCCACCCATTGAAAGGAAGCCTCCATGAACCGACGAATGATTCTTAATACTGTACTTCTGGGGATATTTCTTTTCCTTTTCGGATTTAAACTGTTCCCACATCCATGGCACCAGATAGCCGGGGTGCTGGTACTTTTTCCAGTGCTGCTTCACATAATAAACAACCGGCGCTGGTTTACCGCACTGAAACGCGGACGTTGGGACAAAAAACGCCGCCTTTGGACGGCAGCCAACCTGGCACTTCTGTCTGGAGTTTTCCTTACCGTATTCACGGGTCTCCTGTGTTCAGATTATGTGACCGCCTCTTATGGCAGCACACTTCCCTATAACGCTCACCTGGTTTCAGGAATCCACAAACTGCTCACTAAGATCCTGCTCCTGCTTATCGCTATCCATGTGCTTTTACACCGGAAAGCCTTTTCCTCCTGGATACGCCATGGCTTCCGAGGCTGAACTATCTGGCAGACACAGACAGCCATATAAAACAGCGGAAACAGAACTATCGTATAGTACGTTCTGTTTCCGCTGTTTTCATTTGCCACTTACTATCCCGCCCGGCCAGAAAAACTGCACGGTATTATAACCGGTTATACTCTTCTTCGGACACCGGTTCAAGCCATTCGTTACTGGTATTTTCCCCAGGAACTTCAACGGCCAGATGAGAGAACCAGTTGTCTTTCTTAGCTCCGTGCCAGTGCTTTACTCCGGCCGGAATTTCTACAATGTCACCAGGCTTCATAGCCTGTGCCGATTTACCTTCTTCCTGATACCAGCCTTCTCCATCTACGCAGATAAGAATCTGTCCACCGCCTTTGGTGGCATGATGAATATGCCAGTTATTCCGGCATCCCGGTTCAAAGGTGACATTGCAGATTGTGAGTGCCTCTCCCGGTTTAGTAAGTACGTTGAGATAAGACTGGCCAATAAAATATGCAGCATACGCATCATTTGGCTGTCCCAGTCCAAAGAACCCGCCATGATTTTCAGAAGGTGCCGCATCGGCGTATACTTCTTTCGCCATGCGGAAAGCCGCCCAGGCATTGGGCCAGCCGGCATAAAAGGCAATATGAGTCAGCATTTCTGCCATTTCTTCCTGAGAAATGCCATTTTTCCGGGCAGTTGCCAGATGATATTTCAGCGAACTGTCCGTGATTCCTTTGCCAATGAGTGCACTGATAGTGACAATGCTTCTGAGCTTGAGGGATAATTTAGATTCTCTTGACCATACTTCTCCGAAAAGCACATCATCATTAAGTCTTGCGAATTCCGGTGCAAATGCACCGAGCTGTTCATGTCCTGCAGTTTGTTTTTTCATAATAATTCCTCTCTGTAAATCGAAGCGATTTCAGGCCTTCTGCTGCTCCACTTCCAATAAATTCAGTGTCCGACGCAGCCTGCATAATAAGTTCTCCCCATATCTCAATTTCGAGCCAGGCCGGGATGAGCCAGTCACCCGGATTGATTGAAATTCAGAGCCTCTTTCCGTCAACAATATGAATGTCCGGAAATGCTTCCCTGAGCTGACTCTCACTGTCTTCAATCCCTGACCCGCCTGAAGTAGCAAAGAGATGAACCGTCTTTCCCTCCAGATCTGCCTGTTCAAAGAATGTATCTATAATATGGGGATGAGTGTACCACCAGATGGGATACCCGATCCAGATTTCATCCACTCCGGACAGATTTGGCAGTGCCTCAATTTCCGGACGACAGGTCTCATCCTTATGTTCCTTTACGCATCGGCTCCATGGGTTCCACCAGCGCACGTCAGCGGACGTATATGGCTCACTGGCCCGGATTTCAAACAAATCCGCCCCCACACGTTCCGCCAGTTGTTCTGCTTTTCTTCGGGTAGTTCCACTGCATGAAAAATATGCAACCCGTTTACTCATATTCATCTTCTCCATTCTCCTTTGTATCCTTTGGTTATCCCCTGCCAAAATAAAAGCGCAGCAAAATGGCTTTCTTCTATGATTTTATTGTACTTCTGCTTTTTTATTATTAAAAATGCCTTTTAATTCACAGAATTCATGCTTTTAAGGCATTATAATTTATTAAAAAATAAATTATCTGTTGTATAGGCTTCCTGCTCTGGTAAACAGCTCTCTTGATTTTGCCATCCATATGTTTCAACAACAAATCCACACCATCAACTATAAAAGATCTCACACTCTCTTTATGGCCGTGCATCCGGCATCACCCACGCAAAAAAGGAATTTTGAAGTGTCATCCCTGTTCAGGAGACATTTCAAAATTCCTTTTTGTTTTACTGATTTGATGCTGTTTTATTCAGGTATGTTATGCCGAAGAATACTTCGGTATTATCCATGACGCCGTTGAAGTATTCAGAGCCCGGGCCTTCCGCATTCAGCGGTACATCATCGGCTGCATGGCATTCATCCCCGATAGTATCCGGAATATTCGCCGGAATGAGTTCAACCGGATCTCCTTCGTGATGACGGGCCGGATTAGCCTTGGCAATGACTGTGGATACCTGATGATATTCCGTCTTATCCCCTACCTGCTGCGCTTCCTGCCTGGATACGGTTTCCGTAATGGTTGGTTCTGTCGGTTTCTGCTGGAAGTGGAAGTTTTCATAATATGCCGGGTGGTTAGCTGACTGGTTGAAAAAGGCCGGAAATTCTGTGCCTTTAGTTGATTTGACACTGTCCTTAACCATAAAGCGGTTAAAATGCTGTTTGACCATTTCCACATCAACCTTCCCATCGGGGAAACACATCATTTCCGCCGTATCCTCTTTTATCACAGAATAAACATTGGGGAAAAGGTGCATGTTGGCATAAGCTTCCGGATTCGTCAGTAGATGTATGCCTCTGATTTCCAATTCTACATATAAATTCTGATATTCCTCCGGCTTCATCATCCAACCGCGATAGAGAACCGGATTCAATCGTTCCATCTGAGCTTTTCACAGTTCAGCCACCCATCATAATTGAACAGAATTGTATCGAACAACCCCGTATCTTCAGCCGTTTAACATTCATCCCGCATGTCATCAACTACCTCCCGATAGTTCATATAACTTCCGGGAAATAAAATCGTCATCCTTTTAATTTCAATTACCTTCTTTCCAGCAGTGCCACCAGTCCCCATATCCTCATTGAAATAATTGGTAAAAATCTATCAATCAATGTTTCTGCTTTCAATAACTCAGTCGCTATCTTGGTCGCTTTTCTTAGTCGGTAAGCGACTAAGTTATTCCACTTCTGTCTTTTTAATATCTCCAGCTTCTTCTCGATAAGGAAATGGTTATTCTCTTTCCAGCAGTGCCACCAGTTCCACATGCATGGTCTGGGGGAACATGTCTACGGGCTGGACTTTTTTCAGCTGGTATCCCATCTGTGCAAGAATTTTTGCATCTCTGGCAAAAGTGGAGGGACCGCAGGATACGTAGACTATGCGTTTTGGTTCCATACCTGCTGCCGCTTTAAGTACCTCTTCGCTGCAGCCGGCGCGGATGGGATCCATGACGATAACGTCGGGACGGGTTCCCTGTTTGTACAGCTTCGGCATAATGACTCCTGCATCAGCAGCGATGAAATCTGCGTTTCCCACGTGGTTTCTTATCGCATTCTTCTTTGCATCTTCAATGGCTGCCGGTACAATCTCTATACCCAGTACGTGTTTTGCCTTCTGGGCCAGATAGAGAGAAATAGTGCCGGTACCGCAGTAGGCATCAATCACCATTTCCTTTCCGGTAAGCTGTGCAAATTCAAGCGCCTTGCTGTACAGTACTTCTGCCTGTTCCTTATGCACCTGGAAAAAAGAATAGGGAGACACTTCAAACTGGAGCGGTCCGATGGAGGCCTTCAGTGTGTCGCTTCCATAAAGCTTCCGTATAGTCTTCCCAAGAATCACATTTCCTTTCCGATCCTGCACATTGTGATAAATGGACACCACAAACGGCAGCGCTTCCGTCATTTCCTTTACCCACGCTTCCTCACATGGCAGGTCACGGGTCGCCGTAATGAGCACCACCATAAGTTTTCCGTCATCGCCAACCCGGCCCATAACATGACGAAGGCTTCCTTTCCCAGTCTTCTCGTTGTAGCAGGAAATGGAGTGCTTGCGTATAAATTCAGCGGCAAAACGGAGCAGCTCGTTATTTTCTTCCTTCTGTATGTTGCAGAGCGCCGTAGGCACAATGTCGTGCGTCCCCTGGCGATAATACCCCAGGGAAGGAACCCCTTTCACAAATCCAGCCGGAATGGCCATCTTGTTTCGGTACCCAAACGGATGCGTTGCCGGAATCACCGGTTCCACCAATGCCCCATCTTCCCCGGCAATGCGCTCAATGACATTCGCCACACTCCGATGCTTTACTTCCAGCTGCGCCTCGTAGGACAGATGGGAAATCTGGCATCCTCCGCACTGATCATATACCGGACACTCCGGCTTCACCCGATGCGGGGTCTGTTCCTTAAGGGTTACCAGCTTTCCTGTGGCATAGGACTTCTTTACCCGGATGATTCGCACTTCCGCCCTTTCCCCTGGCAATGCCCCCGGTACAAATACGGTAAATCCGTTCACTTTGCCTATACCTTCTCCATGAATTCCCAGATCGGTAATGGAAACTTCGTAACCCTGCCCCTGCACTACCGGGCACTTTCCCTGTTTATTCATCTGCTTCTCCTCTTCTCTTCCTGCATCCGGTTTCCTACTGCCGGGTATGCCGTTTCGTTATTTTCATTAAGATACCTGTTGTACCTGGCATTGTAATACTCATTAATTTTCTTTTCCCGCCATGTATCCCTGTCGGCCAGTATGGCCAGCATTTCATCGGCAATTTCCTCAGGAGATGCTTCCTCCATATGGCGGAGATACCCCACCATGCGTCGTATCATTTTCTCTGTCTTCAGCTCCCCGGCAAGTACCAGGGCAAACTCCACAGGAAGACCGAGCCGGCGGATTTCCCTTATCAGCTGATTCTGTATGGTTTGCATATCTGTCATCCTCTGTCTTAATCCTCTGCCTTACAGTGTACCATGGAACCGTGAAAGACGCCCAATCATGGTATAATAAGCTATATGTTTGTAAACAAAGGAGTCCATTATGTACGAACAGACAACCATTGCAGCTATTGCCACACCTCCCGGAGAAGGTGGCATTGGAATTATCCGTTTAAGCGGTATTGACGCTGCGGAAATCGCCAACCGGATGTTTGAAACAAAGAAACTTCATAATTTTCACGATGCCGTCCCCTATATGATGTATTACGGCAAGGTCATGGATAATGACCGTATCGTAGACCGGGGACTGGCTGTGTACATGAAAGCTCCGCATTCCTATACAGGAGAAGATGTGGTGGAATTCCAGATGCACGGCTCTGTAGAAGCCCTGCGCTCCGTACTTTCCCTGGCTCTCCGCCATGGCGCCGTTCCCGCCGACAAGGGCGAATTCACCAAACGCGCTTTTCTGAACGGACGTATCGACCTGGCACAGGCCGAATCGGTCATGGATATCATCACCGCCAGAGGACAGGCCGCCCTGGTACAGGCAGAAAGCCACCTCTCCGGCGCCCTGTCTCAATATGTACATGAAACCCGGGAAAAGCTGAAAGAGTTCATCACCAAGCTGGAAGTAACCATTGATTATCCGGAAGAGGATCTGGAGGATCTTACTGTGGATGAAATCAGCAAAGCACTGGCGGAAATCAATCAGTCCCTTACCCAGCTGATTACCCGCTCCCACCGGGGACGCTTTATTCAGGACGGATTCAAGACCGTTCTTGCCGGCCGACCCAATGCAGGGAAATCCAGTCTCCTTAATGCACTCCTTCAGGAAGACCGGGCCATCGTCACGGACATGCCAGGTACCACAAGGGATACCATTGAAGAATCCATCCGTATCGGAGGCATTCCGCTCATTCTCATGGATACAGCCGGCATCCGGGATGCAGAAAACCAGGTAGAAGCCATCGGTATTGAACGGGCCAGAAAATCCATGGAAGAAGCGGATTTAATTCTCATGGTCATCGATGGCTCTGTCCCCCTTACCGATGAAGACCGCCGCATCCTTTCCTCCCTAGAAGAAAAAAAGGCCATCGTCATTCTGAACAAGTACGACTTGGAACAGAATGCAGGAGAAGCGGAAATCCGCTCCCTGATTTCTGAAGAAACGCCAATTATCCACCTGTCTGCACAATACGGAAGCGGCATTGACCGGCTGGAAGAACTGATTCAGAAACTTATGCACACCGAAGATCTGGACGCAGGACGCCAGCTCTTCCTCACCAACCTGCGCCACATGGATCTGACAGAAAAATCACTGGAACTGATTCACCAGGCTCAGAAATCCTGTGCTGATAAACTGCCAGCCGACTTTATCGTGGTAGACCTTACCGAAGCCTTTCACAAACTGGGAGAAATCACCGGTGAAAATGTGGATGATGAGCTGATTAATTCCATATTCCAGAACTTCTGCGTAGGAAAATAAATTTCGGTCAGGCCAAAAGCCAACCTGTCCCAGATAAAAATTGTCCCTGAATGTACTATTCTGTACAGTTCAGGGACAATTTTTTATCTGATATTCCCTTATGCATCCCCGCTTAACGCAAAGTTCAGAATACGGGTCATGAGGGAAAAAACAGGTTCTAGAGTTGATGGTTGAGGAAGATTGCGGAATATTTTTATAAAAAAGCAACAGGAAGCATCCTTATTTTCCCTTCATACAAACATACAGCATTCTACTTTCCACCATCCGCCAGCAAAGACCGGGCTGTCAATAGTATTGAAATCAAAAATTTCATAATTCTATGGACTTACAGCCAATGACGACAAGACCTTGTCGTCATCCACCCTTTCTCTCCAGAACGGGAAACGTCTGACAATCTTTCCTTTTTTTCTCGCTCTAATTTAGAAGTGAGTTTGATGCAGTGACAAGGAAAGGCCGGGTTGGAGTTTCCTGAGCTGTATTTAGACATACGGGAGGGAAATCCAATCCGGTCTTGACGCAGCCAATGGGCTTTTATTTCTTTGATGTCAGTTAAATTCTAACGATTTTGATGCAGTGACAAGGAAACCCCATGGTGGGCGGGTCGAACTGTATTTGCATACGTGAGAATCGCACAGCATGGTGCTGACGCAGGCAATGCGTCAAAATTGCTTAGAATTTAGAAGTTGTCAGCATGAAGTTCAAAGAAACTTCTCGGATGCTTGCAAACCGGGCAAACAGTTGGCGCAGTGGTGCCTACTATGATATGTCCGCAGTTACGGCATTCCCAGATCTTGACTTCACTGCGTTCAAAAACCTGCTTTGTTTCTACGTTGTGGAGCAGTTTTCTGTAGCGTTCTTCGTGTCTCTTTTCAATGGCACCTACCTGACGGAAGCTTTCTGCCAGATCGTGGAAGCCTTCTTCGTCGGCTTCTTTAGCCATACGGTCATACATATCGGTCCATTCCATGTTTTCGCCTTCTGCGGCATGCTGAAGGTTTTCAGCAGTCTTGCCGCCAAGTCCCAGTTCGTTGAACCACATCTTGGCGTGAGCTCTTTCGTTGTTAGCGGTTTCTTCAAAAATAGCTGCAATCTGTTCAAAGCCCTGTTTTCTTGCTGTGGAAGCGAAGAATGTGTATTTATTTCTTGCCATGGATTCGCCTGCAAAGGCTTCCCACAAATTCTTTTCTGTCTTAGTTCCTGCATATTTGTTAGCCATAATATACTCTCCTTTGTTTTACCATATCTTCGGCATTATGTGCCGTTTTTATTATACTACGCCCGACAACCGGTGTGTATTCTGTGTTTTTCTCTAATTGAGAATAAAACAAAACGCAATTTATGTTATGTATAGATAAACACAATGCCTGAAGTTCATTATCGGTTAAAAGGAATGACTGCTATTTTCCACCATTTCTTGATTTTTAAGCATATTCAGAGTATACTTCAGATATTAGTTATTTGATAATTAAATTAAACATTTATTATATAATGTTAGATTGGAGGAGTTATGGATTTTCCATCACTTCATATCGGAGAATTGTGTGCACGGGTGCCGATCATTCAGGGAGGCATGGGGATTGGTATCAGTCTGTCATCCCTGGCAGGGGCTGTGGCAAAAGCCGGAGGAATCGGTGTCATATCCGCAGCTCAGCCAGGATACCAGGAAGAGGATTTCTTCCGGCATTCTTATGAAGCCAATGAACGGGCGCTGGGATGGCACCTGAATCGGGCCAGAGAGATAGCTCCGGAAGGGGTCATCGGGGTAAATGTCATGTGCCGCGGTCATCATTATGCAGAATACGTAAAATGTGCAGTGAAGAATGGCGCTGACATCATTTTTTCCGGAGCCGGACTCCCTAAAACTCTGCCGTCACTGGTAGAAGGAACAAAAACAAAGATTGCCCCTATCATTTCTTCTGCCAAGGCGGCATCGGTACTGCTTCATCTCTGGGAGCGACACCATCACCGCACCGCGGATGCCGTTGTTATTGAAGGACCTAAAGCTGGTGGACATCTGGGATATACCCGGGAGGAAGTGGCCATGTGGGGACAGGGTGGTTATGAAAAGCAGATTGGTGAAATCCTGGCCGTAGTCCATTCATACGAAGAAAAGTTTAAGAAGAAAATCCCCGTTATTTTCGGCGGTGGCGTATTCGACAAGGCGGATATCAGCCACTACCTTTCTCTGGGGCTTTCCGGTGTGCAGATGGCCACCCGGTTTGTAGCCACAAAGGAATGCGATGCATCGGATGCGTTTAAACAGATGTATGTCAAAGCCAGAAAAGAGGACATCACTCTGGTAAACAGTCCAGTACATATGACTGGCCGCGCTATTCGCAATGCCTTCGTAAAAAGAGCTGAAAAGGGTCGTATCCCGCCGGATCACTGTTTCAACTGTCTAAAAACATGCAATCCGGCTACTACTCCGTACTGCATCACCATGGCGCTGATCCGTGCGGCTAAAGGGGATGTGGACAATGCCCTTATCTTCTGCGGTGCCAACGCATGGAAAATCAATGAGATTACCACGGTTCCTGCATTAATCCATGAATTGACAGAATAAACGATAGGCAAGAGAAGTGAGCAGGCGAAATGTGAAAAACCGGCAAACATAGAGTTATCAGACAAATCAGACATTCAACCTTCAGCCTGCAATTCCTGCAGTTTTCTTTCAGACAAAACCATTTTTACCTGAGGATATTATTCTTTCCCCTGCAATTCCGGGTTGTGAAAAACATTTTTTCACAACCTTTTTTTCATGCCTTACGTTTTGATTTAAAGAAGTTTCGTTTGGCAACGTTTCCTTTTTTAGCTTTTGCATTCTTCACCGCTTTTTGATAAAGGTATAGTATAGTAAAACGACTTTCCATAAACATGTTGGAAAGTCGTTTTACTATGCTTTTTGATTTTATCGGATGTCTGATTTGCATGACAGCTCCAGGCCTGCCAGTTTTTTCAAATCCCGCCGCTCAATTTTCAAACCCGTCTTACTTCTCGTACCTGCTTTTCAGAATTCGGATTCGTGATCGAGGAGCCATCCGCCAGCGGTGCAGGCTGGACAGATGCAGTATTTCACGCCTTTTTCCTTAGCTTCCTTTGCTGTAGCTGCCAGGTGGGCTGCTGTGTCTTTGCCCAGTACCTTTTCCCCTGCTTCGGATTCAAAGAATGGAATGACTTCATCAATGAAGTTTACGTCTGCCTTCAGTTCTTTTTTCAGTACATCTGCAGCCGCCTTTTCTTTTTCCGTCCCTACGGCTTTCAGATAGTCTCCGCAAATTGTTTTCAGTCCTTCATAGCAGGACGAAGCATCCATAACGTCCTTTACTTTGTTCAGTACTTCTTCTTTTACCAGGGAAATCATCCATTCTGTAAAAATGCAGCGCTGAAGCCTCTTGCAAAGGCTGTCTACTGAGAAGCAAGACAACGTTCAATAATTTCTTTTCTCCGAAGAGCATTCATCCAGGAATCAGGAACAGACTCCATCCCGTAGACTAACCCCGCCATCCCGCCGGTAATAGCCCCGATAGTATCTGTATCATCCCCCAGATTGACCGCCCGAATGAGGGCATCCCGGAAATTATCCGTGGTGAGAAGACACCAGAAAGAAGCTTCCAGTGAATCCTTTACATATCCTGTACTGCGAATCTCATTTCGCTTTTTGCTGCCGATGTCGGCCAGATACGAGAAAATCTCGGAAGAAAGGCTGGCTGTCTCCAGTGCCTCAGTGAGCGAAAATCCATCCAGAATAAGCTGTGCCGCATGGACGTACACGGTGCAGGCCTCCACGGACAGGAGATGTGCATGGGTAATCCCGGACACCTGGGCAATCTGTTCATCACTGAGATTCTTCACGAAAGCCAGTGGAAGTATTCTCATGAGCGAGCCATTTCCATTGGACTGTTCATTGGTACATCCACGACCATAGGTCAGCGCATGCACTGTGGTAAACCCCTGATCAAAGGCTTCTCCGTCCTGAGTATACGCCCCATTGTCCATCCAATCCATAAAACGGGCGCGCATATCCGGCACATCCACGCCTTCACAGGTAAGAAGACTGTCCACCGTGGCCAGGGTGAGACTGGTATCATCTGACCAGGTTCCGGCAGGCCATGGAAGTTCCCCCTTTATCATCTCCGTCACTTCCGGATACGAGTCACGGGACTGAAACTGCACAGGAAGCCCCAGGGCATCCCCAATCGCAATGCCGTATACCGCGGACCGTAACCGGTTTACATGTCTCAGCATAAGTATCCCTCCTTATTGCATACACGTAAAACGTTATCCTTATCTCTTATTATACGACAAGGATGAGCGAGGCCCATAGGCCGGTGTGACCCGTTCCCAGTTTGCCGGGCTATAAGCCTTCGGATTATGGCTGTGGCTTAACGTCAATGGGCCAGGGCTGTGCAGAAGCTTCGTTTCTTCAGGGGGATGTTGCACATAGCTTCTTTGTAAAAAGCAAAATTATTGCGTACAATAGCCTGCTTTCCCAGGCTCTGACATACCGCATTCCACTTTCCACCATTCGCTAACGCGAATGGATTAGAAACAATACGTTGTTGGCGCGCCAACTCGAAAATGACGTGGTCACTTTTGCCGACAGCAAACAAAGTTTGCGGCCTTTACGCTCATCTTCTTCTATGCCTGCAGTCTTTGCAACGTTTGGGCAGGTCATAGCCTTTGGCCTGGTAGAATTCGGCTTCGCCCTGGGTGATGGGGAAGGTGCAGCCACAGTCCTGACAGGTCCGGTACTGGAATACCTTTTTCCGGAAGCGGTAGCAGTCATCACAGTAGGCGAAGGGTTCTGCCTTTTCTACATATTTCAGATAATTGGTGTACAGCATGTCCTTTCCGCAGCGTTTGCAGTGATGGATGGTTCCTTTCTTGAGGCACTCAGGGCACAGGTGTGCCTTCATGCGATACGCCGGCCACGATTTGCCACAAAGGCGGCAGGTCTCTGCTTCCCGGTCATCTTTCTTTTTCCCGAAGAGGCTGCAAACACCCTGCCAGAGTCTGGTTAGAATCGGTTCTTTTCTTTCCGGCTTAGCTTTAAACAATATGCCCCCTTCGGAGAGGCGCGCCGCCATGGCGTGGCGATTCTTCAGGTGGTGAATCCTTGCCGCCAGTTCCCTGTCCTGCGTTATCAGAAGCATGGGTTGCTTTCGTGAGGCACATGCCAGGATTTTTGTGAAATCCGCATCGGCATAATTTGATTCCTTTACACCGGACAGCATCGCCAGGTTTTCTTTTTCCAGCACCTGCAGAAGGTAAAGCACATTTTCGGCCTTCCGGGCCAGTACCTTATCTCTGCGGTTATCCCGGTGGCGCATGAGCTCGTTTAACACCGATGGGATAATGATTATTTTCTGTCCGTTTTCCCGAAGGGTAGGAATCCACTGGTTCCAGAACGCCTCCGAATCCTCTGACAGCAGACTGCAGGTGTCTATGAAAATGCAGGTGCGTTTCACATAGAGCACCGCATCCTGCAGCAATTCTTCATTCACTGTATCTTTCCTCCTCACAGCGATGGAATGACCATGCTGAATGTAATGCGCCCATCTTTCCAGGATACACGGATTTTCCCTTTCAGCATACCCAGAATTTCCCGGGCCATGGACAAACCGATACCATATCCGGCTTTTGCACTGTTATGTGACTCATCACTCCGGTAGAATCGTTCAAAGAAACGAGTGTAATCCTCGTGTTCCCCTGCCGCATAGTCATTGCTTATGGCCAGAGCTGCCGTACCGTCTTTCTTCCCCTTCCGGAGAGTAAGCCTTATGGTTCCGCCTTCATCACAGTATTTTACTGCGTTGTCCAGAAAGATATTGAGTAGTTCAAGGAAACATTTTTCATCTGTCTGAATCCTTACATCCTTTTCCATATCCGCTTCCACCTTCTTATGCTGTTCTGCCGCCAGCAGCTGGAACGAGCCAGCGGTATTGGATGCCACCTCGGATACGTTGACCAGAGCTTTCTGCATCTGAAACTGGGATCCTTCCCCCATCTTGGACAGAAGAATGAGATGGTTAATCAGATTGGACAGGCGGTGTACCTGTTTCAGGATGCCCCGGGTCCACTCATTCTCCCCATTCACCATCTCCAGTGCTTCCGCATTGACGGAAATGATAGCAATCGGTGTCTTCAGTTCGTGGCTTGCGTTGGTGATAAATCGCTTCTGGTTTTCAAAATTATGGATAAACGGTTGAATGGCCCGGTTCGAAAGGGAAGCAAAGATAATAATGAAAAGAACTATGCACACCAGACCAAACCGGAAGGAGAAATTCATAAAGGAACGAACCGCCATGAATTCCCGGCTGGCATCTACCACGACCACCAGTTTCTCCTGCCGCGCATCGCTTCTTACCAGGAAGCCGTAGTCGGCTCCGTTTTTTTCATAAAAACCCGCTTCCTGCCGGATTGCCAGAATCCGGATGGCTTCACTGACCGCTTCGCTTTCCGTATAGGCAGCAATCTGATCGGCATGGATAGCCATAACCTTATTCCCCGAACTGAAAGTCACACTGAAATACCGGGTAGAGTAATAAGCTTCCCGTGTGTCATCATTCCAGTCAGAATCGATGAACCAGGTAGTAGTCCCTGTGGGATAGTGCCCTTCCCGCATGGGCATGACCCCGCCGTTATCCGCAATCCGGCTCATCGTCTTGAGACAGCTTTCCTGCATAGACCGGGCACTCATCCAGTTGATGGACAAAAGGGCCACGGACACGATAATGAAAATAGAGACAGCGGCCAGAAAGATGAACTTGTGTCGTAATCGTTTAATGAGATCCATAGGTATTCACTCCACCGTGTACAAGCCGGTACGGCCCGCCACGCTGCCCTTCCACAGTGAGGTCGGACTGCACGGATGCCAGTTTTCTCTTCAGATAATTCACATAGAGCCATACCTCATCCTGGTCTTCTGTCTCCCCTTCTTCTCCCAGGTGACGGAATACAGAATTTTCATCCAAGGACTTTCCTGCATTTTTCATAAAGTAGCGGAGTAGTCTGGCTTCTTTAGGACTGAGGCTGATGGTGTTCCCTGCTACAACTTCTGCCGACTCCACATCCAGCGTGGTATTTCCCAGGGTAATCTTTCCCGGATTGAAGGCTCCCTGTCGGCGTGTCTGGCTCCTTACCCGGGCCATGAGTTCCTTCACGGAAAACGGCTTGGCCAGATAATCGTCAGCCCCGGTATCCAGGCCCTGAATCCGGTCATCCACTTCCGCCTTTGCCGTGAGCATGATGACCGGTGTCGTATCACCGGAGGCACGGATTTCCGCCAGTGCTGTGAGGCCATCTTTCACAGGCATCATGACATCCATAATCATACAGTCGTAGCTATTGGCTTCTGCCAGATTCACTGCTTCCTGTCCGTTGGCCGCCACATCAATATCATATCCTTCATGTTTGAAAATGGCTGCCAGAACACGGGACATATCCTGTTCATCTTCTGCGAGTAAAATGCGCATATATTCCCCTTTCACAAAGCCCCTCTTTCAGGCCTCCTTAATCATCATCCGTATCGTCTGCATGGATACATCACAGGCCGCCAGTTCATCAGCGCAGCGCTTCAATTCCCGGCTGATAAGTTCTTTATTCCGAATTTCACGCTTATACTGCATCTGATGTTCCAAACTGGCCCAGGAGTCCATGGCAATGGTTCGAAGCTGCACTTCCGCATAATAATGTCCCGGGGTATTTCCCAGTACATCTTCCACCTCGTCTTCAATTTCCAGAATGAGGTGGTAGCTGCGATATCCGCTCGGTTTGGCACAGGTAATGAAATCCTTTTCCTTTATCACCCGGACTCCGGGTATCTTCCGAATCACATCCACCAGGTCATACACATCATCAAGAAAGCAGCAGACAATGCGGATGCCTATAGCGTCATGAATGGTACATAGAGCGGACTTTGTCGTTTCAGGAATCTCCTTTCTCCGGCACTTATCACGCATGCTTTCTTCCCCTTTAATGCGATAATTGATATGTTCAAATGCAGATTCTCCAGTGGATGCTTTCTTGTCAGCACTCTTGTTTTCCAGATAATCCACCAGCCGGTGCATGATTTTTTCCAGCACAGGCTTCCAGGATGCATAGATTGATTCGCTCATAATGACTCCTCTGGCAGGTTTATTTACATATGCCGTCATAGAAACTTCCTGGCTGGCATCACATTCCTGCACAGCTTAATTATACTATATCCACAATAAAAAGGACCTGCCCCCGAAGGGACAGGTCTTCATTCAGATTACACGATGAGTAACGGTGACACTTATTGTTTAGCCTTTAATCTTGCTGATGACTAGGCCCACAATAAATCCCACGACGGAGAAGGAGATCCATGCCATATCGTAGTTTGCGAATGGTATGGAAGCCATAAAGGTATCAACTCCCCCCAGGGCAATCCCTGCGGTATGGAAACCTGTGTAGAGAGATGGAATAACGGTCAGACCGATAGTCCATGCATAGATGCCATTTGTTCCTCCGTGAAGCTTGCCAGTCAGTGCCAGCAGAATCAGCACAATGGTCAGTGGATAGAGGAACATCAGAACCGGAATAGATGCGGAAATGATGGTACTCAGGCCAAAGAGCGCAATACCGAAGGATACGAAGGAGAACACAGTAGCCCAGAGGACATGATTAATTTTTGGCAACAGCAGATTGAAGTAAGCTGCGCAAGAAGCAATCAGGCCGACGCTGGTGGTAAGGCAGGCAAGGATTACGATGCCGCCCAGAATGATGGAACCAGACTGGCCAAAATAGAACTGCGCTGCCTGAACCAGTACAGGAGCCCCATTTTCCTGAATACCGATGGCCTGAACGGAGCTGGCACCCAGGAAGCTCAGGGAGCCGTAAATGAGCGCCATGATAATGGTGGAAATCAGGCCTGCGCGCAGGCAGGAGTAAGTGATTTCCTCATGAGTAGTTTTACCAAACATCTTAACGGACTGTACCACAATGACACCAAATACCAGAGCAGCCAGTGCATCCATGGTATTATAGCCATCCAGGAAGCCCTGTACGGCTGCGCCAACCGGGGTTGCATAATTGTCCGTCGGAGCCTGCGCAACACCCATCGGGTTCATGAAGGAAGCACCAATGAGGATTACCAGGAAAACAAGCAGCAACGGAGTGATAACCTTGCCGATACGGCTTACCATCTTGCCCGGGGTAATAGCCAGCCACCAGGAGAGGGCGAAGAAAACAAAGGCAAACACATACAGACCAATGCTCTTAGCTTCCGGTCCCAGAAGCGGAGCTACCGCAATTTCATAGGATACTGTGGCAGTACGCGGAATAGCGAAGAACGGTCCGATGGTCAGATACAGCAGAACGGTGAATGCTACGCCGTACCATGGCGCTACGCGGGAAGCCAGATTCTGCAGATCGTCGCCGGAATAACATACAGCCAGTACACCGGCAAACGGAAGGCCTACGCCGGTAATCAGGAAGCCCAGAGTAGCCCAGGTTACGTTAATACCTGCGTTCTGACCCATGAAAACCGGGAAAATCAGGTTGCCTGCACCGAAGAACAGCGCAAACAACATTAAGCCGATGGCAACGAATTCATTAGATTTTTTTTGCATAATAGCAACTCCTTTCCTAATCGTTAACCCCATCGTGTAAAAAGGAATTACCTAACTCTATCATAGAAAAAACCGTTAGGCAATAAAAAAATATATGGTGCCCTTTTAGAAAACATCTATACCCATACCCGGAATCCTCCGGACGATACAGACGCAAATTACTCCGAATTAGCATATGTATTTCACTTTACCCCGTATTTCTCCTGTATTCATCGGCTTTTTGATGATTTCTCCACTTTCATGGTTTCCTCTTTCTGAGCGTTCCCCTCAGTCTCTCCATCCCCTATTTTTATATCTGATATTCGTTTAATGCATGTAACCCCATTCACAAATAGAATTATAAGAAACGATATATAATTCATCCGCAGGCATACATATTAGATGGAGATGCGCCAGAATAAGCCTGCAGGCCTGTAAAACCAGGTTAAAGGGAGGAGGCATGGATGAGCCAACGCTCATGATCTGTAAGAGTTGCCTTGCAACTCCAGGGCCGGCTAGAATCTATACTCTAAAATTTGTCGTGCTGCCATTTATCAGTCGGGTCTACTCTAAAGCTGGAGAACAGGTATTACCTGTAAAATTTTGCTATGTTCTTCCAGAAAGGAGCTGCGTTTGGACCCCTTTCCTTTTGTAAGCTTTAGGATTCTTATCTTTTTCACAGGAGAATATTCCGCTTCGCTCCTACATCCTACAGGGATCTTCCGACTGCAATCTCCAGCTTGTGAGAATTTCCCAAAACCTCATCCCTCTCTTTTTCTGTTTGCATCGGCATATGAAAGTTCTTATTTCCTTTATATGTTTATTCATTATATTCATTCTGTGTCATGCAGTGGGTCTGCTTTCAGTATCCCGACATCCGGCTTCTTTTCATGCATTTCCTACATGGCTGTCCATATTAAAATAGAATATTTACTATCTTTCAATGTCAGTGGTATAATATAACACAATAATTTTGCCATGATGGTTAACACTAAGCCGTCACGAAGACAGGTAGAGGAGGTTTTCTATATGAAGAAAAGAATTGTCGGCGTAATTGGTATTGGACATGTAGGTGCCCACGTAGCATTTGATTTGGGTATGATGGGCGTTGCCGATGAAGTCCGCCTCTGCGATGTAAATGAACAGAAGGTTAAGAGCGAAGTACAGGATTTGATGGATGCGGTTCTTTTCATGCCGCGCCGCGTAGTGTATAAGCCGGCTGCTTATGAAGAACTGGGTGACTGCGACATTATCATCAACTGCGCAGGCAACGTATCCCTGGTAGCTACCGGAAGCCGCGATGATGAAATGAACTTCACCGCTGTACAGGTCAATGAATATATTCCAAAGGTTATGGCCGGCGGATTCAAAGGGTTCTTCATTAATGTAACCAACCCATGCGATGTCATTACCAACCTGATTGCTGAAAAATCCGGTCTCCCGAAGAACCACGTATTTGGCACAGGCACCGGCCTCGACTCTTCCCGTCTGAACCACTGGCTCACCAAGCAGACAGGCATTGACCCGCACTCTATCCAGGCATATATGATGGGTGAACACGGCAATGCACAGATGACCCCATGGTCCCAGGTTTCTTTCAACGGCAAGCGCCTGGACGACATGGATCCAGACGATACACGTTTCCAGTTTGACCGCGCACAGGCTACTCATGATGCCATCCGTGGCGGCTGGGTAACCTATGTAGGTAAAAAGTGCACTGAATACGGCATTTCCAGCATCGCTGTCACCCTGGCAAGTGCTGTTCTCCACGATGAAAAGAAGATCATCCCGGTAAGTGCAAGCCTCAAGGGCGAATACGGTGAAGAAGATGTCTACGTAGGCCTGCCATGCGTCATCGGCGCTGACGGCGTAGAAGACATTATCGAATTCAACCTGCCAGACGACGAACAGGCTCAGTTCAAGCACTGCTGCGACACCATCCGTGCCAACATTGCCAAGTGCAAGAAGCTGCTGGCCGATAAGTAAAAGCAATCAAAAAACTGCAACCTCAGGGTTGCAGTTTTTTGATTGGAGATGATAGATGAACCTGTAAAACCAGGTTAGAGATATGAAGTTTGAGAATTGAGAGGAATTGCAAACATACTTCAGAAAAGACATCAGACAGTCCGGCAAATCAGACTTCAGATGGAGCGCATCAGCATGCTTTCCTGTATTCATACAAAGTGGAATCAACTATCCCCCCGACATTCGTTGGATTTGAGACAAAGTTTTGTCTCAAATGCCGGCGGGTCTGCTTTAAAGCTGGAGAACAGGTATTACATATAAAATTTTGCTATGGTTTTCCTGAAAGGAGCTTCGTATGGAACCCTTTCCTTTTATGGATTTCAGGATTTTGACCTTTTTTCACAAGAAAGCAAAAACGATTTTCTGTTGGCTGGAAAATCGTTTTTTGATTCCTTATTTTTAGTCTAAAAGGAGCGATGACAAAGTATGTCATTACCGGATACAAGTCTCCTGCCTTAGAATTTCCATAAGAATGGCAACCCGGTCTGATGTCTGATTTGTCTGACAACTCTATATTTGCAATTTCCCCAGCCCTCAATTCTCAACCCTGTCTTTTCCTCTCAATACCCTCTCAAATCTTCATCGGTAAGCTGGAGCTGTGGGAAAAGAATCACTTCGGGCATAGCCCCTTCAGGGTGACCGCCAAGAAGTTTTTCCATCCAGATGGCGTTGTACCAACGGCCGAATTTATGAAATACCCGGTGAAATTCAGCAGCTTTTGAGAATCCTATGGCCTGATGGAATCGGGCACTGGCATTGACCAGAAATTCGTCTTCCGGATCGGCAAAGGCGATACGGGCATACAGGTTGAGCACGTGCTGCTTCATGCAGATAGCTGATAAGGCTTTGTACAGCCGGCTTCCTGCTCCGGTGCGGCGCACGTTCTGGCGAATGTAAATCGATGTTTCTGCCGCCCAGGAATACGCATGCCTTGGACTCAGAGGACTGGCGTAAATATAGCCGATAATCTGCCCGTCTTTCAGGGCCACTATATAGGGATATCTCTCCAGAGTTCTGGTAATACGCGCCCTGAATTCTTCTACTGTGGGAACGTAGTATTCGGAAGTAACCGCCGTATTGAGCACATACGGTTCGTAAATAGAACGAATCGCCTCCGCATCTTCCGGTCTGGCAAAGCGAAGGGTTACTTCATTTTCCATGGTATGCACATCCTTTCCTGTCCCGGAAGGACACTGCCTGTTTCCGGGTCTTTTTCTTCCTTTTTTTCTGTCGTCAATGGAGAAGAATACCCATTCTGTTTTTTTACGCTGCATTAGTATATGCTACGCTGACAGGCTCCGTCAAGGGTTTCGGCCCGTACTATGGCCGGTTCTTTTTTCATGCATCCTTCCATTCCCCCTGGAGAAAAACGAGTCTTCTTTTCTCTGATTATGTATACCTTCCTTTTTAATGAATATACGCATTGCTTTATTAAACAATATAACGATTCCGTTTAGCTTTATTTCTCTCTGTCCATTCTCAATTAGGATAAAAAATCCAGTTTTCCCATCTTTTCAACCCTTCTGCAATTCCCGAACTGCATAGGCATCCCATTGGAAATACCCATAAAATATACACATTTCATGGCCTGTTGACTTTTTTCTCCTGCAAGAGATATAATGAACTGGTTAATTTTCGCTTTTATAAATCATTTTAATATATTTGTTTAATTTCATTTTCAATGCAGGCGAAGGATTTTCATCCGGAAAGGAATTTTCATGAAACGCTTACCTCTTGGTGCCGCTCTGGCCGCACTCATGCTCACCACCTCCTCATTTGTCATGGCCAATAATGCTTTTTCTGACGTAACACCAGATGACTGGTCATATAAGGCTGTCAGCCAGCTGGCTGACGAAGGCGTCATTGACGGCTATCCGGATGGAACCTTTAAAGGAAATAAAAATATTACCCGTTATGAAATGGGCCAGATTGTAGCCCGCCTCATGGCTAAGGAAGACACCCTGACGACTGACCAGAAAGCTACACTGGACAAGCTGTCCTCTGATTATGCCGGCGAACTGGATACTCTGGGTGTACGGGTAGATAAACTGGAAAATCAGGTATTCAAGGATACCTCGTTCCTATATGATTTCCGCGCCAGCGCTATGCCATCGTATGACAATATTTTCAAAGATTCCGAGCATGACCATGACGATTCCATGGGATTCCGCTTCCGTGTAAACTCCTACACCAAGATAACTCCAAGAGTATGGCTCTATGGGCAGCTGGAAACCCACATGTCCATGAACGGCAAGTCCTTTACCGGCGTAAATGCCACCGATGCGGATGACGGCGAATTTAAGCTGAACCGTTTCTTCACTACCTACCACTGGGGCGATGTAAAGGATCATTATTTCTTCAATAAGGGACCAACAGATGACAATATCATTATCGGCCGTTTCCCCATGCGTATGGGTGTCACCGGATACACTTATGACGGCGAATTCACCGGTATCGGCGTACAGTTCGGCGACTACTTCAAGGGTGGCGCCCTCCGTATTGCCACCGGCCGCGCCAACAACATTAACTACGACTACACCGGCCCGATGATGCACGGTGTAGCAGGCATGAAGTCAGCCGCTGCCCAGCTGGCCGGCGCTCTGGCTAAGAATCAGCTGAGTCAGTCTGGAATGCCCCTCACTCCTTCGGACGTCGATAAGCTTTCCCAAACCATTTCCAGTTCCATCAACCGCACCACCAATATCAATGATCTGCCCGGAAACATTAAGAGCGACGTAAGCACGGCTCTCACCGCATCCACAGTACAGAAACTGATTGCCAGCGGTATGGCAAGAGATGAAACGGAAGCTAAAGCCATGGCCGGAGCCGCTTTCCAGAGTCAGACAGGCCATACCATTGATGAATCTTCATCCGCTATTGCTTCCAGTCTGGTAGGACAGTTCCAGACTTCAAAACGTCTGCAGACCCTGGCCAGCGGCCTGGACTGGTCCAACGGCAGCTACTACCCGATGAGCAACGTCCATATGTCATTGGGCGAAGATGAAGATGTACCGATCACCTTCATTTCCTATAAGTTCACAGCGCCCAAGCAGTATGAATTCCATCTGTACGGTGCTAAGGTCAACGGCCCGGTAGATCCGATTGCCAAGGCATGGGGCGGTGCACTGTCCTACAACATTAACGATCATCTGTCTATTCACGGCGAATACCTGAAGAACATACGCCGTCTCCCGCTGAACAATGAAAAACCGCACAGCTTCAACTTCGGCATTACCTTCGGTGATGTGGATATCCTGAAGCCGCACTCCTACGCCTTCACTATGGATCACGTATACAGTCAGGCAGGCACCTACTTCGGCGGCTCCTCCAGTGATATAGCTGACCAGTACATGGGCCACATTTACAAGCACTGGATTTTCAACGGTATCGACATGGGCAAGATGCCGGCATATCTGGCCGACAAGATGAACGCTGTAGCTGCCGGAACCGATTCCCCGGAAAAGAACTACGGCGGTGCTAAGTTCAACCTGGCTCGTTTCGAATACGTTCCGATGAAGGGGCTCAAGCTCAAAGCAGAATACGGCTTCAGAGCCGAAGACATGGGCGACCGCAAGATGGAAAACGTATGGTATATAGAAGCTCAGGCATTCTTTATGTAAGAAAAATACGCAATAAAAAATGCAGCCAACGCTGCATTTTTTTATTGTTCAAGAACTGCAAGAATGGCTATGCCTTACCATCAAAAAGCAGAATAGCAAAATTCTTTCCGAGACTTTCGAGTGGTGGATTCTGAAAAGGCAGGTTTGAGAATTGAGCGGAATTGCAAACATACCCCAGAAGAGACATCAGACAGTCCGGCAAATCAGACTTCAGATGGAGCACATCAGCATGCGTTCCTGTATTCATACAAAGTGGAATCAACTATCCCCCAGGCAGACTGCTGTGGCAGTCTGCAGACAATCAGATGGTTCAGACGGTCAGACGGGAAGCCTGTGGGGCTTCCTATCAGACGAAAAGAACTCAGAACATTTTCATGCTTTCCTATCCTCTGACATACAGCATTCTACTTTTCCCCACCAGCCAAAGGCTGGCGGCTCGCCCTTTCTCTCCAGAACGGGAAACGTGCTGCATGCTTCCCATTTGCAGGGTTTTTGCATTCTTCCCTTTCATAAGAGAATATTCCACTTCATCCCTGCAATCCTCATGGGGTTGCATAGTCCTATGAACCCCGGCTCATACAGCCCTGCATCCGCTCAGGATACACACACCTGTGAACCTTCTGATGCACACGGACAACAAACAAAGTTCGCGACTCTTCCCCCCCATTCTTTCAAAAAAGGAGCTTCGTTTTTTTGTTTTTCTTTTGGAAAAACTTTTGCATCTTTACCTTTTATAAGAGAACATTCTGCTTTACGCCGGCAATCCCCACAGGATTTCACAGCTCCGAGCCGAAGGCTCATCTTTCATACCCCCTTTCCAGTGCCTCTGTAATCCCAGCCGGAATAATCCACTCTGTCTTTGTTCCCCGGCTCCCGGTCATGGTATCACTGTTCCATACCCCTTTGGCGGAGTAGACGGTAATATTTCCTATATCCTTTTCCGGATAGTCGATGACAATATAGCCATGGGCTTCCCTGGGCAGGTCTTCTTTCTTATAGAAAGGCATGACATTTTTGGCATTCCAGGAGAGGGTTCCCGGCATAAGTTTCTGTTCATCCTTTCCATCCACCAGCCGATAAATGGTTTCCCCGCTGTAGAATACGGTAGAGGTCCGGTATCCGTGTTCTGCCACGATAGGGCGCCCATCTGTAGGAATCATACGCAGCACCTCCGCTGTCCCTTTGCCGGACCGCATGTACATTACTGCCGGAATCAGCGTGAAACTGAGCAGAAGATAGACTGCGCCGGTGAGTGACGCCTTGCCTGTCACTTTCACCTCATACCTGGTGAGAAGCAGGGCTGCCAGGATACTCTGGGCAAAGAATGCCGGGAAAGTATAGGTCGTATACTTGGTAGCAATACATTCAAACACTACATATACGGCAAGTGCCCAGATAACAAGAAGCTGTGTCGCCGGCTGTGCATTCGGGAAGTACAGCTCTTTCTTTTTCCAGCTTCTATAAATAGCCGGTATCGTAATAAAGCTCCAGGGGAAAAACCCGGCCACATACATTACCAGATAGAACCACCAGTGCGCATTTTTTGTATGTTCCGGCACTGTAGCGCGGAGGAAATTATGAACGCCGAAGAAATTGAGCAGGAAGGCATATCCGTGATCCATAGTCATGAACAGATACCAGGGACCGCAAACGAGCAGGAACAGCATCGTACCGGTAAACAAATGCACATGAGCCAGTTCCTTCAAATCCCGTTTCCATGCCAGGAAGACCAGCGCCGCCAGTCCCGGCAGCACCAGGCCGATGGGGCCTTTGGTCAGCACAGCCAGCGCGGCCAGGATGTAACAGAGCCAGTAATATCTCTTATCTTCCGTATAGCCGAGATAGAAAAAGGCGATGGCCCCATTCATAAACAGGAACAGCGTGGAATCGGTAACTATGGCTTTAGACAGAATCCAGAACTCCAGGGATGTGCCCAGAATCAGCGCCGAAATAAATCCCACTTTGCGCCCATACACACGGGAGGCAAACCAGAAGACAAACCATATATTGAGAATCCCGGTTACCGCCGCCGGAAAGCGGGCAGCCCATTCATTTATACCAAACAGGCGGAACGACAGAGCCAGTTCCCAGTAGTAGAAAATCGGTTTGTCATACCAGTAGTGCCCGTAAATCTGTGGAGACAGCCAGTCCCCGGACTGTATCATTTCCTTTGCCGTAAGGGCATAATTGGATTCTGCGGAATCAGTTACTGCCAGCAACTGATTGGCTGCCAGAAACAGCAGAGCAAACAGCATCCCCAGCACAAGATACGGATGTTCCTTCACATAGTTTTTCATCTCGTTCCTCCTTCTGTAATCTTCCTGATTGTAGAAGAAAGAGATGAACTGTTTTTTTCGCCATATTAAATAAAAGTTAAATTCTGCCCCTCCCGGTTTGCGCCCTTCTGCTTTTTGCCTTATGGTAATAGTAAGGACTTCGGTATTACCAATGCATTACACGAAAGGAGTACGGTATGAATCTTCGCCTGCGCCTTATCATTTCCCATGTGGTCATGTTCTTCATGCCCATTTTGACTATCCTCATCATAGGCACCATTTTCCTTGCCAGTGCCATGTTTCTCGTCCGGGGGCAGAACCATCTGCATCTGGAAACCATGTCCAAATGCTCCTATGCGGCGGAAATCACTTCACACATTCTGCTCCACGGCGATGTATCCTCGCCTAAAAACGATCCGGCCGAATGGCTGATTTCCATCCTTTCGCCAAAACAGAGCCTGATTATGCTTACCAGAAAATCGACTCCGGTCTATATATATGGAAACCGGGCCTACCTTCCGGAAATTCAGACCTTCCCTGATGACAGCCAGTGGCAGAATCCGGGAAGCAAAAATACGGGGCAGTACATCCATACATTGAACAACACGTTTTACTTTGTGAAAAAATCCACCCGTCACGGAACCCCCTACTACTGCTACTTCATCGCTCACAACGTAACCAGGGGATTCAACCCGGGCGATGAAAAGGTAGACCGGCTTTTTGAAAAGACCATCACCGCTATTTATATCGCCCTGCTTCTCATCATTCTCTTTATCAGCTGGATCCTTTCCTCCTTCATGATGCGTCGCATTATCCCACCGCTCCGGCAGTTGGAAAAAGGGGCCCGGGAAATACAGAAAGGGAACCTGGATGTCCATCTTGTCCATACGCGCCAGGATGAATATACCCCTGTCTTCTCTGCGTTCAATCTCATGACCAGAAAAATGAAAGAAACTCTGGACAACCGAAAAAAAGAGGAGGAACATCGAAAAGAGCTCATTGCCAGCATTTCCCACGATCTGCGCACGCCTCTTACCGTCATCAAAGCGTATGCGGAAAGTATGCGCGACGGCGTAGTACACACGGAAGAAAAACGGCAGCGATATCTCGGTGCCATCTGCCACCGGGTAGATGACATTATACGCATGACCAGCCAGCTCTTTGAAATTTCCCGGCTGGATCTGGGATATACATGTATAGAAAAGGAAATCTTTTCTCTTCCCGATGCCATCCTCTCCTTTGTGAATGAAAATTATCATTCATTCGCCCAACAGGGTCTGACACTGAAAATATCCCTGTGTGATAATGACATCCTCGTGGAAGGAAACCGCCTCCTCATATCCCGCATTCTTATGAATGCAGCCACCAACAGCCTGAAATATAAACAGAAAGCGCAGGGCTCACTCTCCATCACCCTGACCAGCCGAAACGGCCGGGTCGTCCTCATCTGCACTGACGATGGCCCCGGCGTCCCGGCGGAAACGCTTCCCCGGCTCTTCGAGATTTTCTACCGCACCGACAAAGCCCGGAGCCACACCACAAATGGAAGCGGCCTGGGCATGTCTATCATGCAGAAGGCGGTGCAACTTATGCATGGCACCATATGGGCCGAAAACAGCAGCCCCCATGGCCTGTCCATCGTTATCACTTTCCCCCTGTTTCATCCCAAAGGAGACCTGCAATCATGAATAAGATACTGATTATTGAAGATGATATGGAAATTGCGGATGTGGAAAAGGATTACCTGGAACTATCCGGGCTTTCTGTAACCATACGCAATGACGGCCTGGCCGGCTATCAGGAAGCACTGGCCAACCCCTACGACCTGATACTCCTGGATCTGATGCTCCCGGGCATGGATGGATTTGAAATCTGCCGGAAGCTTCGGGAAAAGCTGGATATACCGATTACCATCGTCAGTGCACGGCATGAGGATATCGACAAAATCCGCACCCTGGGATTCGGTGCCGATGAATACATAGAAAAGCCATTCTCCCCTGCCGTTCTCGCTGCCCAGGTCAAATCCCAGCTTTCCCGGTATGAACAGCTCAAAGGCAGCGGGAAAAAGAAACATACCGGTCCCCTCTCCCTGGGCGGCATCACCATGGATGAATCCACCCACACCGTCACCGCAAGGGGCAAACCGGTGGAACTGGCCAATAAGGAATTTCAGCTGCTTCATTTTCTCATGGTCAACGCAGGCATCGTATTCAGCCGTGACACCCTGTACAACCGCATATGGGGCATGGAATCCCTGGGCAACACCGCCACCGTCCCCGTACACATCAACCGCATCCGCGAAGCCGTAGAAGAAGACCCATCCAACCCCAAACACATCCTCACCATATGGGGCGTAGGGTATAAGTTCCAGGTGTAATGGAGGCAGACGATGCGACACGAAACCCTGAAATTTTCTTCAGACCTTAGACCGGAATCCAGATGGCTTCCCTTCAGACATCAGAAGGAGAACATCCGCAGGCTTTCCTATACTCTAACATAGAGGATTCTACTTTCCACCATCTGCCAGCAAAGACCGGGCTATCAATAGTATGGAAATCAAAGATTTCATAATTCTATGGACTTACAGCCAATGTGATATGTACCCCCTCTCTCTCCAGAGAGGAACTTCGTTTTGCAAGCTTTCCTTTTCTTAGCTTTCTTATTCTTACGTTTTCGTAAAGTGGAAGAAGTGTAACATATTACCTTCATTCCTTCTGATTCACATAGTGGATTCTACTTTCCACCAGACAAACTACTGTAGCCGTCTGCAGACAATCAGATGATTCAGACCGAATGCCTTCGCGGCTTCCTTTCAGACTAAAAGAACTCAGAATATTTTCATGCTTTCCCTGATCCCAACATAGAGGATTCTACCTTCCACCACCAGCCCGGTCTTTGCTGGATGTGGGTGGATAGTTGATTCCTGGTTGTAAAATCGGGGGAAAGCCTGCTAAAATTTTAGCAACAAAAATAAAAGCCTATTTCACCCGTATTGACAAGGGTTTTGAAATTTTTACAACACTTTTGGCCCCTCAAAAATCATCTCAATCTTTAAAGCAGACCTGGTTGCCTTTAATAAGGAAATTCTTCGAATTTCTAAACTGGAAGATTTGCACCCCGCGACAACAATCCCTTGTTGTCGCGCCAATGAAGCTCGATAAACACTAGCTCTATTAGCATAAAAAAACACACAAAATATCCTATAACCCTAAAAAAACATACAAAAAAGCGACAGGATTTTTTCTGTCGCTTTTTGATTTCTTCGAATCTCTCCTGCAAAGCTTTTCATTTTGCACGATTCCGAATCCCAAATGGATTGGCGGACAACAAGCTTCAGCTTGCTGGATTTACCTTATTTCTCGTCTTCCACCAGATTGTTCATAATCCGGCGCATTATGGATTTGAGATAATCAATATCCTCCCGGGAAAGGCCGTCATAGGCCAGCTCATCCGCTGCTCTGGATTCTCCACGGCCATTGTTGAATGCAACTTTTCCTTTTTCTGTCATGTGGAGAATGTATTTTCTTCTGTCTTCTGTGTCCTTTTCCTTGGCAATAAGTCCTTTCCCAATCATTGACTGGACAATCACGGTCACCGTTGGATTGGACAGGTGCATCTTTTCCTCCAGCACCTTCTGGGTCACTTTTTCATCCGCATGATTGCGCAGATAGGCCAATACCAGGGACTGTCTGGAAGTCAGATCATACTTTTTTAAAATCCTGGTCTGCACATCACAGATACGCTGGCAGATGAGGGCAATATTGAAGCTGATGAGGAAAGTTTCATCCTCCAGAAAATCAGCAGGATTTAAGAATGGCGTCTTTTCCATTTGTATTTCTCCTGTAACACACAAATCTTTTCTCAATTATACAACATCTAACCAATAATCCATAGTCATTTATATAATTTACTCATCCAGAAAAAAATCCCCTTGAAATCTGTAAGTCTTTTATATTGCACTTGAATTTTTTCTGATTTTCATATAACATAGAATGTAAGTATTTATTTAACACATTTCCTGCCCGGCGATGACTGTCAATGGGCAGGCACCGTATAGTAGTGCGGTATTGGGAATCCCCTAATTCCCCCCGATATCGTTACGCTATACAGTAGCATGCGGAAGTCCCCTCTTCCGCACCCCTTACTCATATGTGTAACATATGAAATGGAGACCCCATAATGGCCAGCAGTCACGTATTGCTGTCTGTTATGGGGTCTCTGTTTTATCTGGAAATATACAGAAACAGCCTTCAGGCTTTCAGAAAGTGAGGTCTCCTTTGTCTTTTATCACCGTGGCAGCACATGCCAAAATCAACCTGACCCTGTATGTAGGAAATAAGCGTTCTGACGGATACCATGATATTGACAGCATTATGCATCAGATTGTTCTGTCGGACGAAATCACCGTATCTGCCGATGACTCCCTCCACCTTACCGTAGCCGAAGGGACAGCACCTGCTGGAGAAGATAATCTCATGTGGACCGCCGCACGCCGTTTCCTGGATGCAGCCAGTCTCACCAAAGGTCTCTCCATGATTCTTAAGAAACGCATTCCCTCTCCGGCCGGCATGGGCGGCGGTTCTGCGGATGCAGCTGCCGTACTTCTGGCAGCCAATGAAGTATATGACCACCCGCTCAGCCAGGATGAGCTTCTGTCCCTCGCTGCCGGTCTTGGTGCCGATGTGCCATTCTGCCTTGCCGGCGGATGTGCCCGGTGCCAGGGCATAGGAGAGAAAATGACGCCTGTTACCCCCTGGCACGGACTGCCTCTGGTGATTGTGCGCCCGGCGGTATCCGTATCCACCGGTGCGGCATATGCACAGATTGATGCGTCATCCCACAAGCGTCCGGACACAACAGAGCAGATGGTGCAGGCCCTGGAAGAAAAGAACATATCCCTTCTTTCTGCTTCGCTGATGAATCACTTTGAAGAAGGCCTGTTTCCGCAGGAAGACGAACTGGCCCGCACATCAGAAGTCCTCTCCCGGTTCGGCCGTCCATTCCAGATGACTGGTTCCGGCTCCGCATTCTTCCTCATTGCTGATGATTTGAAAGAAGCCAGCCACATAGCAGAAACTATCAGCAGGGAACAGCCAGCATGGTATACTGCAGTAACAGAAACTCTGTAAATTTTATCTTTCTGTATTTCTTCGTCTCCCCATAAGGAGGTCTTATCATGTCCAACCGCATACAGGCGGCAGAAGCCCTTTTACGCCTCAAAGCAGGCAATTCACAATATGTCCAGAGTAATTCCTATACCGGTGACGTTTCGTCAGCCATTCGGTCGAATACAGCGAAAAACGGGCAATTCCCCTATGCCATTGTTATCGCCTGTTCCGATTCCCGGGTAATTCCGGAAATTATCTTCTCCGCCGGTATGGGCGAACTGTTCACCATCCGGGTAGCCGGCAATGTGATTGACCGGCATCAGCTGGGCTCCATCGAGTACGCCGTATCTCATTTAAAGAGCCCGCTGGTGGTCGTGCTGGGACACACTCACTGCGGCGCCGTAGCTGCCACCATAGCCGGCGAAGGCGACAGCCATATCCAGTCCATTACTGATAAAATTCATAAGGCCATAGGAAACGAAACCGACGACTTCACCGCCGCCTCGCTGAACGTAAAATATGCGGTAGCCGAAATTCTGGATGCCTTCCGCCACGACGGTCTGGAAGAAGAACAGGTAGTCGGTGCGGTATACGATATAGAAACGGGAGAGGTATATTGGAATTGATTCTGAGGCTCAGTCGGTGCAATTCCACAGGAATTGCAGGGGGTGATGTTGCGTATAGCACCCCTTGTATAAAGACAGACGATCAGACACGAAAACCAGAAGGTTTTCTTCAGACCTCAGACTGAAAAGACAGGTATGAGATACGAGAATTGAAAAAATAAGGAAAGTTGTTACAAAGAAGTGATAAATAACATCTTTATATTTTCCTTCATACAAACATACTGCATTCTTCCCGTTAATCAGCTTTCGCATACTTACCTTTTTACAAAGTGGAAGAAGTGCAACATATTATCGTTATTCCATCAGAAATACTATGCAAGGAATCAAAAAACGATTTTCCAACTTATGGAAAATCGTTTTTCGTTTCTTTAGTTTTCTCCTGCAAAGCAGGCTGCTTTGCACAGTTTCGAGCCGCAGTCTATAAGCGAAGCTTACCTTTGCTTATCAGAATACTTCCTTAACCACAATGGTCTGTTCTCTGGATGGGCCTACAGATACGATGCCGATCGGAACGCCAGTAAGCTGTGCGATGGCTTCTACGTAGGTTCTTGCATGTTCCGGAAGTTCTTCGTACTTGCGGATGCCTGAAATATCCTGCTTCCAGCCCTTGAAGATTCTGTATACCGGAGTGAGCTGTTCCAGGTACTTGAGGTCGGCCGGGTATTCTTCTACCGGCTGACCATCCTTTTCATAGCCTACGCAAATCTTGATTTCGTCCATACTGTCGAGTACGTCCAGACGGGTGATAGCCAGGTAATCGAAGCTGGAGAGGCCTGCTGCATAGCGTACGGCTCTGGCATCGAGCCAGCCCACACGGCGCGGACGGCCGGTGACAGTGCCGTATTCATGAGCGATTTCACGGATATTGTTTCCGATTTCATCATGAAGTTCGGTCGGGAACGGGCCTTCGCCTACACGGGTGGAGTATGCCTTGACTACGCCGAAGATGTTATTCATGAGGTGCGGTCCGATAGCCGCCCCTACGCAGGCACCGCCAGCTACCGGGTGAGAGCTGGTTACATATGGATAGGTACCATTGTCCAGGTCCAGCATGGAAGCCTGTGCCCCTTCAAACAGCACATTCTTTCCTTCTTCAATGTACTTATGCACCGTGTGATTGGTATCGCATACATACGGACGCAGCTGTTCAGCATAGCCCAGATAATCCTTCAGCATCTGTTCATAGTCGAAACCTTCTACGCCGTACAGTCTTTCCAGAAGCATGTTCTTTACTTCTACATTGTACTTCAGTTTTTCCGCAAATACTTCCTTGTCCATGAGGTCGCAGATGCGAATGCCGATACGGTTGATCTTGTCTGCATAGCACGGCCCGATACCATTCTTAGTGGTACCGATTTTGCGATTGCCCTTACGCGCTTCTTCCGCTTCATCCAGACGGATGTGGTACGGGAATACCACATGCGCACGGGTGGAAATCTGCAGGTTGCTCGGATCTACGCCCTGTGCCTTCAGGGTATTCATTTCTTCCAGCAGAGACTTCGGATCAATAACCACGCCGGTGCCTACGATACAGATGGTATCCGGATACATGATTCCACTGGGCATGAGGCGCAGCGGGTAAGCCTTACCTCCGGTAACCACCGTGTGTCCTGCGTTGTTTCCGCCCTGGGAACGTACGACTACATCGGCCTTTGCCGCGAGATAATCTACAATCTTCCCCTTACCTTCGTCGCCCCACTGAGCGCCAATGACCATAGCTGTTGCCATTATATACTTCCTTCCGTTAATTAAGAAAACATGCAGCCGGGAAAAGAGCCCTGTCTTTCCCCTGTTCTGCTATCAGAGACCGAATCTTGCAAAGATATCGTCTACATGGGTAAGCATAGCATGCGGGTCGAAGCATGCCTTGATTTCTTCGGGTGTGAGATACTTGCTTACCTCTTCATCCTTGCAGAGATTTTCATAGAAATCTTCGCCCTGGAGCCATCTCTTCATGGCATTGCGCTGTACCCAGCGATACGCGGTATCGCGATATACCCCTTTGGATACCAGAGCCAGCAGTACGCGCGGGCTGTAAATCAGGCCGCCGGTGAGGTTCAGGTCAGCCATCATCTTTTCCGGGTAAACCAGAAGCTTGTCTACCAGATTAATGGTTTCATTGAGAATGTAATCCAGCGCAATGGTTGCATCCGGGAACATGACACGTTCGGTGGAAGAATGAGAAATATCTCTTTCATGCCACAGCGGAACATTCTGGTATGCCGGAACGGTGTAGCCTTCAATCAGGCGAGCCATACCGCAGATACGTTCACTGCGAACCGGGTTGCGCTTGTGCGGCATAGCGGAGGACCCCTTCTGCTTCGGGCTGAAATATTCTTCCGCTTCGCGCACTTCCGTTCTCTGGAGATGGCGCACTTCCAGTGCAATCTGCGCCAGGGTGGCTGCAATGACAGCCAGGGTGGACATATACATAGCATGACGGTCACGCTGTACTACCTGGGTGGAAATCAGTTCCGGCTTAAGGCCCAGTTTCTTGCATACATACTGTTCTACGAAAGGATCAATATCCGCATAGGTGCCTACAGCTCCGGAAAGCTTGCCTACGGAAATTTCTTCCTTTGCCCGCTTCATACGTTCAATATTGCGAAGGGTTTCCGAGTACCAGAGGAGCATCTTCAAACCAAAGGTAGTTGGTTCTGCATGGACACCGTGAGTACGGCCGATGGTTGGCGTATGCTTAAATTCCACAGCCCTTCTCTTCAGAACGGCTGCCAGTTTTTCCAAATCTTCCAGAATCACGTCAGACGCTCTGGAAATCTGGAGACAAAATGCGGTGTCTCTTACGTCGGTGGAAGTAAGCCCCATGTGAATGTACTTGGCTTCATCACCCACCTTTTCGCCTATTGCGGACAGGAACGCAATGATATCGTGGTTAATTTCTGCATCGATTTCATGAATGCGATCTACATCAAAATCTGCTTTTTCTTTGATAACTTCTACCGCTTCCTTCGGAATGCGGCCCAGCTGGGCATTAGCTTCACATGCTGCAATTTCAACATCGAGCATAGTCTGCCATTCGTGTCTTTCGTTCCAAATGGCTTCCATAGCCGGTCTTGTGTACCTCGGAATCATATTAGTCCCCCTTTGGTTTACCTTCCCGCGCACAGATTTCTCTGCCAACGACTACGCCGGCAACTGAAGCCTGGGCCAGACCTCTCGTAATTCCCGCTCCATCGCCAATGGCGAAGAAATTAGGAATCCTGGTTTCCAGCTTATCTGAAAGCTCTACACGGGCTGAATAAAATTTTGCCTCAACGCCATACAGCAGGGTATGTCTGGAATTGGCACCCGGTGCCACTTTGTCGAGGGCTTCAAACATTTCCATAATATCCTTTAAAAAGCGATATGGCAAGACCAAAGATAAATCTCCTGGTGTAGCACTGGGCATTGTTGGTCTTACCAGACCGCGCATGAGCCTCTCCCGGGTAGACCGGTGTCCATCCCGCAGATCGCCAAGACGCTGTACAATCGGCCCGCCGCCAAGCATATTGGCCAGCGAAGCAATGTACTTACCATAGGCAATCGGTTCATTAAACGGTTCCGTAAAAGATTTGGATACCAGAATGGCAAAATTGGTATTTTCACTCTTCTTATGGGCAAACGAGTGGCCGTTTACCGTCATGAGTCCGTCGTTATTCTCCGTCACCACAAAACCGTTTGGATTCATGCAGAACGTGCGGATACGATCATCAAAACTGCGGCTGTAATATACCAGTTTGGATTCATAGCAGATATCCGTGATAGGTTCATAAATTTCCGCCGGAGATTCCACGCGCACCCCGATATCCACTGCATTATTGGTCATGCGCAGTCCCAGTTTTCTGATCTGATTGACAAACCATTCCGAGCCATCCCGTCCTGGAGCCGCTACCAGATACTTAGCGCGATAGGTTTCTCCATGGGTGGAAATGAAATGTGCTCCTTTTTCACAGCGAATTTCTTCCACCGGTGTATCGCAGAGTACATGCACATTGGACGGCAGAGAATCCCGCATATTCGCCAGAATCTGACCGTTTACGTCCGTCCCCAGATGGCGGATGCGGGCCGGAACAAATGACAGATCCGCCGCTGCCGCCTTCCGCTTCAGCTCATGCCGTTCCCTGGCAAATTCATCGCCATACACCTTGCGGTCCTTTCCACCGTAATGACAATACACATCATCTACATAGGAAATGAGTTTAGCCAGCTCTCCTTTATGCATATAATCTTCCAGATTTCCGCCATACTCCGTAGTCAGTGTCAGCTTCCCATCAGAAAACGCACCGGCACCACCCCAGCCACACACAATATTCATACGCTTCTCACTGCGATTTCCATGAGGATCCTTGTTCAGTTCCAGTCGATGATGAATATCATGTCCTTTTTCAAGAATCAGAATGGAAGCACCGGTATCGGCAAGCTCCAGCGCAGTAAAGATTCCGGCCAGGCCGGCGCCGATAATTACTACATCATAATCTTTCATGCAAAAACCACCTTACACACAAAAAAGCGCCTCCCATATGCGGGGGCGCTGCGGTACCCTGTTCAGGTATCCCTTCCAATAATATCAGGAAACAACAGGCAGAGTCAATGAAGATATGAACTGACAAAGATGAGTTCATCCAGGTATCCACCCCTTATGGAAGTCATCCACTTCCATACCGCCTTGGCCGGTTGATGTTGAGACACCTCCTTACGAATCCTCTGAAGATTCATAAGGCCCTAAGCCGAAGGCTTGCCGCCCATGAGTTTATCTCCGGTTCTTTCCCTATCTCCAGAATTCTACTCCTTTTTCTTCCATATGCCGTTTGAGACCTGGCAGGTGCATGACTATCGTATTGGCTATATTTACTGTGCGTTTGCTCTTAAGGTATGCCTGATAATGGGAGACCTCTACGCTTCCTGTGGCGGAGCTGGTATTGCCGTCGACTTTGACGTTTCCGTTGTCATCCAGCGTATAGAGATAGTAAATCATGAACGAGTGATCACCGCCGTCCCATTCACCAAGTACCGCATCCTCATTTCGAATATCATTCTTTACTGTCACCGGGAAAATGAGAGGCTGGTAGCCATAGTCTCTCTTTACGCCAAATTCACGGACCAGCATGTCATAACGATCTCTGTCCACTAAAGCCAATACCCCATCCGGCTTGTCATAGGCTATGAACTGCTGCGTGTCATCATCCGGTGTAACCAGCGCCAGGAAGCCCAGGTCATCCATGTCGGAAACGGCTAGGACATGGTATCCGGAATATCCACGTTGGTGAATCATATTTTCCACCTGTTTTTCCGGTGTACTCTCCGCGGTATTCAGTTTGGCCTCTTCATGAGCCACCGGTTCAGAAGAGACGCTGTCCGCAGTCACAGACTCCGCGTTTCCTGCAGGCTCTGTATTGAGAAAATGAGTCAGAGCTCCTCCGAACACCAGGAGGGCTGCAGCCAGAATCACTGCCAGCCACTTCTTATTGGTTTCATTTCCCGATCGGGTGCTTGCCCCCATCTTGAAAGCGGCCTGCCCACTTTTGCGGTCTATGATTGATTTGAAGAGTAGTGACTCATTAAACCAATCATTTTATTCCACTCTTCCGTGTTCGGGGTTCCGTAGAGACGGTCCATGGCGGCAAGGTTTACGAGCCAGGTTCTTCCGGCCTGTCTTCTGTCGTTGTCGTCCATTCTGGCGGCCCGATGACCGGCTCCGGCGGCGGCGGAGCGTACTTCTCCACTGCCCCGTTTCCACAGCTGCGCCGCTTCTACGGTGGTGAAGGAGCAGAGAAGTGGATTGAGAGCAGGCATTGTTTCTTCTTTCCCTCCATATACCCGGCTGGCGGCTTGGCGGATGATGAGCCATTCCCGACCGGATTTTCTTGCTTCTCCCAGTGCGAACGGGCTGTCCGGGGACATGATGTCTGCTTCTACTTTTCTAGCGGTACGTCCGTATATGTCCGCTGCCTCTCCGGCAGTGAGCACATCATTCAGCGGATTGGTAAATGAAATTTTCCTTGCCTCCGACACATCCACCATGCCTTCCGGCACCACAGCCGCTGCGGAAGGCATAGCCAGTACCTGCACGCGTTGCGGCAGATGACGGTGCGCCAGGTATTCCCGCCAGGCCAGACGGGTCTTCCCTTCCGTTTCCGAGCTGTGAAGTACGCTGACCGGACCATTGCCGGTTTCCACCATAGATTCCGGAATGCCATCGGGCACACCGGCCATAAAAATCAGAGAAAGACCCTGCGCCACAATAGTACACGGCGGAAGCTTTCCCATAAGATAACAGGTAAAAGCCTGGCCACATAAATCAGGGCCAGGTCCCAATGTATACAGTTTCATGATTAATCCTTTCAGAGGAGTGGGAATTCAAGGACTTCCGCTTTACCCCTGCGAGCCCACAGGAATTTACACTGACAGCAGCCAATACAGGTTCGCGACTTTTCTGTATCCACAGGCGTACGAGCAAAGCGAATCTGCCCTCTCAAATAGCAAACCTCTTACCTCTTGTCTTCCCCTTTACCGAGGAAAAGGTAACAGGTTACTGCCAGGTTGAATATGGATACGGCGTTGTTTACCCAGCCGGATGCTCCGAGGAGGCGGTCTATTGCCGGGCTGATGAAAGTTATTCCGTAGACGAGGCACATGATGGGTGCGGCGCGGTACCCCATATCATGAAGGCGCCGGGCCATGAGTGAGTTGTCGGCAATGACTATCAGCAGAGCCGCCAGGAGGAATGCAGCGGTCAGAATATATCCCAGTATATCCATCTTCAGGTTAAACAGTGCATTGGTCCCATACCAGGCTATGGCCACCGCAAGAATCCATACGGCCCCCAGAGCCAGGGATCGGAGGAAATACTGCATGCGATTCACCCGGCCATCAAAGGAAAACCAGGCCAGAAGAAACGGATGACGAGAAATCAAATTTCGGTATCGGTTATACAATGGTTTGACTCCTTTACGTGATGAGCCTTCGGCTCAAAATCGGTGCGAAAAAGACAGGCTTGAGGAATGAGAAAATGGGGAAAGTTTTTGTAAATAAGGCTATAGGTAACAGCCACATGCTTTCCTATTCCCTGACATACAGCATTCTACTTTCCACCAGCCGCCAGCAAAGACCGGGCTGTCAATAGTATGGAAATCAAAGATTTCATAATTCTATGGACTTACAGCCAATGACGACAAGACCTTGTCGTCATTCCCCCTCTCTCTCCAGAGAGGGAAACGTGCTGCATCCTCCACCTTCGTACAGCTTTAGGATTTTGACATTTTCACAAAAGAATATTCCGCTTCGCCCCTGTAATCCCCAGGGGGTGCATACCCCTATGAACACTGGCTCATACCGGCCTGATAATGGCAGAGCCATTATTACCGACCTGCGGACCATTGGCTTGCACCTACCATGAGCGTCAGCTCCTCTATCATATTCTCCCGTTATTCCTTTCTGTCTTTTCCAGGGGATCGGGGCCGTAGGCGTTGGGGCCTTCTGTGCCTTTTTTGAACCAGAGTATGAGGCCTACTATGAGGAAGAACAGACCGCCTGAAATCTGGAGGAGCCCCCAGATTCCCAGGGGATTAGCTTCTGCGCCTGCAGAAAGCAAAGGTTCTATAAAGGCCCAGGCAATGGATGCAGCCACGTAGCCATATACGGCACCGGGCGCCCAGCCCAAATCCTGCATGCGGCGTATCTGGAGGGAAACTCCGGAGATTACTGCGCCGAGCCACAGGGCCATCAGGCCAATGATTGCAGGAATCATCAGGAACTCCATCCCCTCGCCCATGGCCTCGACGATACCAACGAATATCACAGCCCCTACGATACCGGCCAGAATCAGCCCGAAAATCGTCACGGAGCGCCAGAAATATCTTTTCCTGTTCAGACGACCATGGAATGAAAAATACATGCCGCGAAAGGATGGATCAGAAAAACCGTCGTCCTTGTTATGCTTATACGCCAATGTATAAGGGATTTCCGGCTGCGGCAACGGACCGGTATGTTCTTTGATTACCGGATTGGATGCCGGCTGCTGTGGTTCTGCCCCTTCCGGTGCAATATCCGGAAAATGGCTTTCCGTATGCGCTTCCGCTGCCGGTTTTTTCTGTACTTCCGCGTTTTCCTGTACAGCCGGCTTAATTTTAGGTTCTGCTGGAATCCCCGGTGCACTTTCTGTTGCAGCAGATGCATCTTCCTTTACCGCAGATGCATCTTCCTTTACCAGAGAAGCGGGAGTCTCCTTCACTTCCGGAGAAATTTTATCCGCATCTTTCTTCATCTGAGGGATATCATTCATCCCTGCTGGAAGCGCCTTCCCGCAGTTCCCACAGAAATGAGCATTCGGACCGGCTACCGGTGCTCCGCAATATGGACAAAAATGGTTAGACATGATAATGTGCCTCCTACGTTAAGTTAACTTCAGAGCAATTTATGAGCAGAACTCATAGACTGCAAGAATGATTTCATCATTCTCGAGACCTCAAGCCTCCGGCTCGAGTCGGTGCAATCCACAAAGGATTGCAGGGGGTGATTCGAAATTTCTTTTTAAAAAACGCTATACGCAGTATCCTTCTTCGGACGAGCAAAGCTACCATCTGATGTGTGTATTCAATGGCTACACACAAACCCTTTATCAAGCTTTTTAGCAGACTGGCAGCCTGCAAAGACAACGTTGTCCTTGCTCCTCAAATCTCATACCTTTCCTTTTTATTAATCATACCACAGTCCCTTATGTCCTCTGTATTTCTTTTTTGTGGCACGAAAAAAGCTATGGGCTTTTCTGGCTCACAGCTTTTTCATTTATTTCTTTTATATCTTGCTGTTTACATGAACAATGCAAAGAGAGAGGCACCAGCTACGGTCATGATGCCGGCGGCTACCATGGCCAGGGAGGACATAGCCCCTTCTACAGCGCCCATTTCCATAGCCTTGGAAGTTCCCATGGCGTGAGCGGCGCTACCGCAGGCAATACCCTTGGCTACCGGATCAGTGATGTGGAAGAGACGGCAGATCTGTTCTGCAAAGATATTTCCTACCACACCGGTGGCTATAATGGCTACTACCGTAATAGCTACATAGCCACCCAGTTCTTCAGATACGCCCATACCAATAGCCGTAGTGATGGACTTTGGCAGAAGGGTGACATAGGATGCATGGTCAAAGTGGAAGAGCTTGGCAAACAGGAATACGGTAATCAGGCCGGCGAACATACCCGTGGTAATGCCGCCTATGATAGCGGTGAAATTCCGGGTAAGAAGCTTCATCTGTTCGTACAGCGGCACCGCCAGACAGATGGTGGCCGGTGTGAGGAGGAAGCTGATATAGCTGGATCCCTTCATGTAATCCTTGTAGGGAAGTCCTGTAACCAGCAGAAATACCAGAACCAGGGCAATGGCGATAAGCAGCGGATTGACCAGGTCATTTTCCAGCTTGTTATGTAAATATACCCCGATAGCGTATGCAGCCAGAGAGACCACTACGCAGAGAAACAGGGAAGAGGTTAAAAATGCGTACATGTTTATTCCTTTCTACATCGACTTTTTCTTCTGATGATTGATAATGAACTGAGTGGTCAGGCCGGAAACGACCATAACGACCACCATCCCCACTACAATGATGATGAGATAAGGAATCAGCTTCGGTTTAATGATGCCCCAGGCATTGAGCAGACCCGCTGCCGCCGGAACAAACATAATCGGCATGGTTTCAATCAGGAAAGTCACGGTTTCACGAATCTGTACCACGTGCAGTACCTTAAACCGGAGCATAACAAACAGGAGAAGAATCCCGTAAATGCTGGCCGGAATAGGAAGCGGAAGCAGAGCGTGCAAAATTTCACCGACAAATGCCAGTGCCAGGATAATACCGAATTGTCGCAATATGTCCACGATTACTTATTCCTCCCTTTCTTCTGCCAGCTCAACACAGGTCTTAATGCCTGCGTCTTTAATGAAATCAGCAATATATTCTGTCGTCTTTTCAAATCCCAGGCGATACGTATCCAGGGTCAGATCATAATAACTGGAATAGCCCCACTGTTCGCCGGTGTAGAACTTATGATACACCGAGCGGTATTCGTCCGTCTTTGGTACCCGTTTAGCCGCTTCCGCCTTTGTGGTCTTCCACTTTTTAGCCATAGAAGCTACGCGGTCTTCAAAATCCCCATGGAGGAATACACTGAAGCAGTCCCCGCGGTTTCTGAATACAAAGTTTCCGCAGCGTCCGATAATGATGCAATCCTGCCCTTCCAACAGCTGAGCCAGTGCGTTGAGCGGTGTCTTCTTCACTTTGTCCGAATGCACGGTAACACTCAGTGCATAAATGAGACTGTTCATCGGATCTTCGGTGAAGAAGGTCGGCATGTCTTCATACAGCCCCTTTTCCTTTGCCATTTCCACCAACGTCTGCCAGCTGTAAAAAGGAATGTTGAATTTTTCAGAAAGCAGTTTGCCGATAACTTCGCCGCCAGCACCGCATTCACGAGCTATAGTAATGATCATGATGATCCTCCTTGTTCACAACACCTGTCAGGTCGACCGTCTGCACAACATACGGTCGTTAAGATACTAACGATTGTATCGCTGCTTCTGTAAATGTTCAATAGGATAATCAAAAAACTTTCTATAACAAAAATAAACGAATAATGATGAGCTGATGCTTATGGGCTGTAATCCTTCGGATTAGGGCTGTGTGGGCCTGTGAGCTCACACGGCTGTACCTTATTAGCATCAAAATGGCAGGGCTTTGCAAAACGAAACGTTTTGCCATCTTTCCTTTAGTGAAGTTTTGGCATCCTCTCTATATATGCAAAAAAATAGACCTCGTTGAGGTCTGTTTTTATCCTTAAGTTTAGTCTGAAGGTCTGATCTGTCTAACGGCTCTGTGTCTGATTGTCGGCTTACTTTATGAGGTCAAGAATCTTCTTTGCTGCCAGTTCTGGCTTGAGGTTATATTCTTCTGCCAGTTTTTCGTAGTCGTAACGGTCGTAGAATTTCTTTTCCAGACCGAATGCGTATGTCTTCATATCGCTGCTACCGTAGAATCGGGCAATCTTTTCTCCAAAACCGCCATCGAGAACTCCGTCTTCCATGGTCACTACCAGGCGATGATCCTTTTTGAGGGATTCCAAAAGGTCAGTATCCAGTCCGGTAATATAGGTCGGATTGATGACGGTGGCGTGGATTCCCGTCTTTGACAGTTCTGCTGCTGTCTGTTCAAAGAAGAACCACGAATACATCCATGGTGATATACAGTATCCGCAGGCTTTCTTTCTTCATCTTTGCCTCGACCCATATGCATTCGTGGTTCCTTGGTTTCATACCCGTTCGACCTTTCTGCAGTGTGCATTTGTCAGTCGTATCCATGCATTACCCCCCCCGATAAAGGGAATGATTCTCATTTATATTTAGTCGGTCTTTCCTATATGATTATTATGTTAAATTAATTCTAGCACTGCAAAAAGAATGTGTAAATGAAAAAACAGGCTGACGCTCCTGAGCTGCATTAAATGACTGACTGGGGGATTTGGAGTATGAGGTAAAAAATCTGCAAACCTGGAGAAAACAGACACCAGCTCATGACTGGTGCAAGTGATCAGTTTCTCTGTTCCCTGCAATCGCGGCAAAGTCCGTACACGGTGGTCTGACTCTCATCCACAGCAAAGTCCTCCACCCGGAGTATATCTGTGAGCAACCTGTCAGACAGTTTCTGTGTCATATGGACGGTCTTTCCACACCGAAGGCAGGTGAGATGCAGACGATGGCCACAGGTTTCCGGAGACACATAACGATACCGGGCTTCCTTGCTGTCCTGAGAGATGGTCTGCAGGATAAACCCCGCTTTAGTGAGCGCTGCCAGATTCCGGTAAATGGAGCTCAGCCCGATATTCACCTGATCTCCGTTATTAAGCACATCACAAAGCTGACGTGCAGTAACGGACACGTCGGGATGTTCTGAAAAATAACGGAATAACAACTTGCGCTGTGCGGTCATGTACATACGATTCTGCCCCCAAAATTTCTGGTTTTTCTTTATTATTCTGTATTATATCGAGGCCTGGCCATGCGGTCAATTCATCTCCCTTTCGCCAGATGAGTGACCTCTTTTCTGTCCACATTTTTTCTCCTGCTGCCATCAGCTCATGCAGCAGGAGATTTTATACACAAGAAAAAGCTCCGGTTGTGGTTTATTCATGTTATTCACAGATTTATCCACAACATGTTGATAACTCTGTTCATAACGGTGGATAACTCCCCTTAAAAAATAGCTATGCTACCCTGGAATGCCGATACGGTCGAAGTCCCGGTGATGTGAATAGTGTGAATAACGAGGAACGGAGCACAAGGGGTGGATTCTGCAAATAGCTTCTTTATAAAAAAGCAAATCGTATCATATGCCTGCCATTCGCTTACTCCATTCTCAAGCCTGTTTTTGTCTCTAAAGACAAAAACAAACGAGATTTTCCATAAAAACGGAAAATCTCGTTTGGTTATACCTTTCGATTCCATCGGAAGGAAGTTGTCTGACGTCTGACCGTCAGCTTGCAAGAGTTACCTCTATTCTGTCTTTTAATTAATAGTCCCCGGTGTTTCTACGAATTCTTTCGGCAGTTCTTCATCCAGTTGATCATTGGTCTTTACCAGGGTCTGCTTCGGATAATACTTCTGCAGGGTCTGGATAGCATCTCGATCACCCATAGCGGCTGCGCGCTTGAGCCAGAAGAGAACCTTGCCCTGATCCTTTTCTACACCGATGCCGTGTTCATAGCAGGCAGCAAGCCAGCCCATAGCCGGAGCATATCCGCCTACAGCGGCTGCATAGAAGACCTGGAAGGCTTCCTTGTTCTTATTCTGTGTCTTCAGAATAACGCCGAGCTGGAGCATAGAGGACTGGAGTCCGGCCTTAGCGCCAATTTCATACCAGTGCTTTGCCTTTTCCAGATCCTTCTTGACCCCGCGGCCATAGAAGTAGCAGTTACCTACATTGCCTGCTGCCAGCGGAAGTCCTGCCTTAGCACTCTTTTCGAACCAGGAAAATGCCTTTTCTTCATCCTTCAGCTTTTCATCAAAGGAATAGATGAATCCCAGTGCATTAGCGGCTGCTGCATTTTCGCTCATGTCCCAGGCCTTAACCCACAGGCGGATAGCTTCTTTCACATCCCGTTCTTCGCCAGTACCCTGGAAGTAGTGGAATGCCAGACGATAATCCCCTTCAGTATATCCCAGTTTAGATACAGCCTTGAATCCTTCGCACGCTTTCTTGAAATCCACATCCCGGTGGCCGCCTTCATCATACTGTGCTGCCTGGTCAAACATGGCCAGCCAGTAGCCGGCTTCTGCCGCCTTATCAATATTGGCAAGTCCTTTTTCTTCATCTGCCTTTGTGCCAATACCGTAGAAATAGCAGTCTGCTGTGTCGTCCAGTGCAAAGACGTTGCCAGCTTCTGCCAGTTTTTCAGCCTTTGGCAGCCATTCCTTCATAAACGCATCACGCTTTTCCTTTGGTAGCAAATAGCCATAGGAAATAGCGCAGAGTACATCTCCCGCTTCCATGCCCTTCTTAAACCAGTTATAGGATTTTTCCTGATCAAAATGTCCTACTCCCAGATACAGACGACTGTAAATGCCCATGAAATACATAGCCCTTGCTTCTCCGGCATCAGCCAGCTTTTCAAACAGGGGATATGCTTCCTTATGTTTGAACTGCTTAAAGAGCAATTCAGCCTGTTCCAGTTCTTTACTCATAATCAATAAGACCTCCTGTAGGTATTTTTAGTTTTACAAGACGTTATTATTATAACATAGAGACAAGCGGAGCTCATAGCCTGTTGGCTAAGAGCTCCGCTCATGGTTAGTGCATAAAAGGCAAGTATGCAATTTGAGATTTGAGAAATGAGAAAGGATATGGCAATTTTTTGTAAAAAGGCAGCAGGCAACATCCTTATACTTTCCTTTGCTCTACCATACAGCATTCTGCCCGTTTATGCAACTTTGGAACTCTTACCTTTATACAAGACATAAAAATGAGACTTTCCATTTTTATGAAAAGTCTCGTTTTCTTTTAATGCTTGTACAAATGCGCGAAGCTAATCTGCACACTCCAGCATCATTCCTCAAATCTAAATCCTGTCTTTTCCGCTCTTCTCCAGCACTTCCAGTCGGAACTGGCTTTCGTCGTCGCCTTCTTCGGCGGCTTCTTTATAGAGGGTTCGTGCTTTTTCCATATCTTTCGGCAATCCGCCAAGGCCTTTTTCGTAGAAGTAGCCTAAGGCGCCTTTGGCCAGGGTGTTTCCCCTTTCGGCGGCCCGCTGGTACCACAGGGCGGCTTTCTGTTCATCGGGAGGAATGCCTATGCCATTTTCTGCGATGAGTGCCAGGCGGTAGGCGGCATCGGAGGATCCGTCTTTCCATGCCTTCTTCAAGAGTGAAAGGCCTTTTTCCCTGTCCATCGCAGTGCCTATACCGTCGTACCAGGCGCATCCCAGCTGATATTCGCTGTAGTGGTCGTGGCCTGCTGTCGCCGCCTTGCTGTAGAAGGCAAAGGCTCTGGCATCATTCTTATCCACCAGAAGGCCTTCCTGGCACAGGTCACCCATTTTTTCCAGGGCATACCAGTAGCCCATGGCGCAGGCCTGAGACAGGAGATGGATACCTTCTTCGAAGTTAATCATAATGCCGCCGGACAGATACATATCGGCCAGCTCTACCTTGGCAAAGCAGTCATTGTCTTCTGCCATGGCACGGGCTTTTGGAAAAGCATCCGTAAGCAGATGATATCGGTCATCCATACCCAGCCAGCGTGCGGCGGCCAGGGTGGCCAGAGCATCTCCTGCCTTCTGTCCTTTGTCAAACCATGCGGCCGCCTTATCTTCATCCTGCGCGGTATGGCCCAGTCCATGTTCCAGAATAAAGCCCAGGAAATACATAGCCCGGCCATTTCCGTTTTCGGCCTCTTTTGAAAACAGAGCCAGGGCTTCGTCCGCCTGCCCGTTAAAAAGTAATTTTTCTGCCTGCTGCATAACTCCCTCACACGTTCCAGTCATGAATAAGCCGTTCAGCCATATTTTCCGGATTCTTCAGGTACATCTGCGCAGGAATATATCCCATCTGCGCCGCCAGGCGGATTTTAATCATCCCCTGTTTTTCGTCCTGTTTTGTACCACATCCGGCCATCTGCAGAAATCCTGCTGCAAATACTCCGGCCGGATAATTTCTGAGGCAGGCCCGGTTGACAGCTGCCCATGTCTTTTCCTTTTCCCCGCGGGAGGCATACACTTTGCCCAGGCGGTAGCTGGCTTCCCCATTGCCTTTTTCATCGGCCAGGCGGAGCCATTCCATCGCCTTTGCCTCGGATTCTTCATTGCCTGTATCCCGCAGATATCCATTGGCCAGCCGCATAGCTGCCGCCGGATTGCCGAGGGAGTACGCCCGTTCATAGTGATGAACCGCCTTATTCCATGCCGGTTCGGTTCCCCATCCAGCTTCATAGCATTCGCCCAGATAGAATTCTCCATCAGGAACTCCCATGAGCGCCAGATGATTGGCCTGATTGAACACATCCCTGCGGGATTCCCTGTCTTCCTTCAGCCGTTCTGTCTGGAGCAGACGAAGCCGTGCCAGCCAGTAATCCTGCGAAGCCGCACGGCGGAGCCAGGAAAGAGACTCCTCTGCATCCTTTTCTGTACCTGTCCCATAGAGAAGGCAGGCCGCCCATTCCGTCATAGCCAGCACATCGCCGCCCTCTGCCATGCGGGAAAGAGCATCCGCCATGGCCACGTCATCTTCCGTTTTCCCTATGCGGGAAAGTCCGCCCACTTCCATGGTGCAGCAGGCGCTGCGGCAGAGAACCTTTTCCTCGCTGTCTTCTTTCCCTTTGGAAAAGGCAGCCATGGACCGGAGCAGTGTCCGGGTATCGCCAGTGTATATCCCCTGGGTCAGAAAAATCTGGCCAAGGGCATACAGAGCCCGGCCATCATTCTGCTGTCCTTCCTTCATAAGGGAAGGCATGGCTTCTTTGAGCTGGTAATGAATAAATTGTGCTTCGGCTTCCATAGGTTGACCTCCCTGGTCACGAAAACGAATCAGATACGGCGGAGTGCTTCCAGCAGGTTAATCTTTTCTCTGGAATTCAGTACATCCTTAGCATCCACTACGCCGGCAGCGGCGGCCTGCTCCAGAAGGACACGGCCTCTTCTTCTGTCCACCTTCATGCCAATGCCCTGCATCTTCATGAGGCCAAGAACATAATAGCCTTCCGGCCAGCCGGCCTGTGCCGCCTTTTCCATATATTTGATGCCGTCCTTAATCTTTGCAGTGTAAATCTTGAAACGGCCCATAGCGAAATATCCGCGCCCATTTCTTGTCTTAACGGCCTGTTTATACCAGTTTTCAGCAGCCTTCATATCCTTCGGCACACCGCGGCCATAGTAGGCACGGTCACCCATAACGCACATAGCATCTACGCTGCCCAGCTGAGCTGCCTTTTCAGTCCAGATGGTGGTCTGAATTTCGCTGGCCTGCGGGAACTGCTTATCATCATAGAGACGGGACATGCTGTATACAGCCAGAATGCTGTCTTTGCTGCGGCAGGCCATATCATAGCAGCGTCTGGCCTGTTCAAAGGATTTTTCGCATCCAAGGCCATAGTGATAGCAGTCACCCAAACGTACAAGAGCCAGGTTATCGCCCATTTTTGCTGCCTTTTCCACATAACCAAAAGCTTTTCTGCGCACTTCAGTATCCTGCTGACGCATGAGGATACCTGCCGCCTGGAGCATAGCCGCCCAATAGCCGGCATCGGCAGCCTTTGTGAGCCAGGACAGAGCCATGTCTCTGTCCGGCTTAACCAGAATGCCAAATCCATACGCCATGCCCAGTTCCATCATAGCCAGCACATCGCCACCTTCCGCCATCTTGATGACTGACGGCAGTGTGTTGTCATCCTTTACCATTTCCTGTGCCTTAGCAGCCAGTTTGGCTCTCTTGGCACTGGTAAGTTCCTGACCATGAAGACCTACATCATACCGTGCATAAGCGATGAGGCAGAGCGGATCTCCGGCAATCAGTCCATCGGCCAGAATACGGAGACCTTCTTCACGCTGTTTTACATTTTCAGTAAACATAAATTCATGTACCAGCATTTCTCCCAGGCAGTAGATACCTCGGGGATTTCCATTCTTTGCCATACGGCGAAGACCTGCTGCCGCTTCCTTGAATTCGTGATTAATAAAACGTTTTTCAGACAATGTTTTGCTCATGAATCTAATCTCCCTATCTTTTTATATTACGTACACTCTTATTTCTTATACTTCTTACTGTTTGAAACTTCCAGGAGTAATTCCCCAGAGGTTCTGTTTAATCAGAGGGGCTTCTTCATCCCCCTGATTTTCGGAACGGTCAAGCCATTCTCTGGCTGTTTTTTCGTTCCTTGGCACACCGGCCCCTTTATAGTAACAAATTGCGAGAAAATTTTCTGCCGTTGTGTATCCCAGCCCGGCAGCACGGGTAAACCACTGTACCGCTTCTTCGCTATGTCCTTCTTCCAATGCAATCTGTCCCAACCGGGTCATAGCCTGTTCCTGCCCGCCTTCTGCGGCATCTACGTACAGGGATATGGCCTTCTTCTTATCTTCCGCCATTCCTTCACCATACCAGGCGCATTCTCCAAGATAGAAAATCCCATCCGGATCTCCAGCTTCTGCCGACTGTGTAAACCAGTCCACCGCCTTCCGGCTGTCCTGCTCTACTCCGAGTCCGGACAGGTACATAGTCCCCATGCGGACAGCAGCCGCCTTATCCCCATTGTCCCAGGCCTTTTCAAACAAATCTCTGGCCCGCCCAAAATCCTGCACGGTGCCACGTCCATAGTAATAACAATCCCCCAGCTTGTACAGCGAGGCAATATACCCGCCTGTCACTGCGGTGCGGAAATAGGTAAAGGCTGCTTTTTCATCCACCGGCATCCCTTCTCCCAATACGGCCATGGTTCCCAGTGCGTCGGCCGCTTCCATAGAACCATGGGCAAGCGCCCTCTTATAGCAGGTGACCGCCTTTTCCAGGTCCTGTTCCACACCAATGCCTTCATAGTAGCACTCCCCTAAGTGGAACTCTCCACCCCGGTACCCCAGTCCGGCGACGCGGAGGAAATAGGACCAGGCGTCCTTTTCCTTTCCCTTGCCCAGGGCCCGTTCCTTATACAGCACCCCCAGGTCATCCATAGCCATGAAAAATCCGGCGTCAGCCGCACGTTTGAGCCACATACTTCCGCCTTCTATATCCTGCTCCACACCCCATCCATTGATATAGAGCACACCCAGTTCATACTGCGAAATAACATCTCCTGCCGTGGCCTTTTCCAGAATCCGGTGGTTCAGCGTCTCATCCACTGCCACGATTTCTTCCGCCCGGCGGTAAAGCAGACTGGCCAGTTCCACCCAGGCACCCGGTTCTCCGGTTACGGCACTTTTTTCCAATGCCGTAAGGCTCTTTTCCTGGTCTTTTTTTACATGTCCCAGCCCATAACCGTGCAGGACCCCCAGGAAGAACAGAGCCCGGCTGTTGTTTTCTTCTGCCAGCTCTTCAAACAGAGGAAAGGCCCTGTCAAACTGACAGGCCATAAACAGTTTTTCCGCTATCTCCAGTTGTGTATTATTCATCGTTTGCTCCCGGTGAAAATGCGCTGTATGTTTCACGTGAAACATACGTCATGAAATGAAAAGGAGATGTAACAAAGCAGTGACACGTTTTATTACATCCTTTTCCCAATTATCCATATATGATTATTGTGCATCTTTTCTTATCGTGCCGGGAGGAACAGGGTCGGATCTACCGCTTCGCCGTTGACACGCACTTCATAGTGGCAATGCGGTCCCGTACTGTTTCCTGTGCTGCCGATAAGGCTGATGGTCTGCCCTTCTACCACCTGATCCCCTACAGAAACCAGGATGGCAGAATTATGACCATACCGTGTCTTAATCCCGTTGCCATGATCGATTTCCACCAGGTAGCCGTATCCGTTCACCCATCCGGCCTGAGTAATCCGTCCATTGGCCGTAGCGTGAACCGGATTGCCGTAGCTGGAAGCAATATCCAGCCCTTCATGATAGGTAGACCCTACGCCGCCAGGGCTGATACGGAAACCGAAATGACTGGAAACCACACCGCTTACCGGCCAGATATCCGGGGTAACAGAACCAGTAGACGCAGTGGAAATACCAAGGCCTGCCGGCATAACCGTACCGGCCAGATTAGTCATGGCTGCGCTTCTCAGATCAATCATCTTTTTAATCTGATGGTTCAGCTTGTTGTCCAACGCCAACATTTCATTGAGGAGCTGTCCCGGAGTGTGCACCCGGGAGGAAACCGGTTTATCTTCTGCCACATTGGCCGCTACATCCGGTACGGTACTGGCACCGCCCTGCCCGTTCTGCAGGGAATCCTGAGTCGCCGGTGTCTGAGCCAGGTTACCATTCACCATGCTCTGCATCTGTTCCGACAACTTGTCCACCGTCTGAGATTTCCTTACCAGGTCATCCATACGCTGTTCGACCAGCTTCATCTGATTCCTGTACAGTTCATTCTGCGCCTGAAGGGACGTCATGGAGTAAATGGAATAGATGGATGTTCCTACAAGAAGAAGGAGCACCGCACCGATTCCGGCTCCTGCATATTTAATTTTCTTTATATCGTCTTTAGTGAAGAAGAGTCCAAGCTCTCCCGTTGTCTTATTTTCTTCTTTCCTCATGGTTTACTCTATACTGCCCCCTTCTTGCGGGACGCTTGCTTCCACTGCTGGAGAACAGGGACAGATCCGCTTCTGTCGCATTGCCCAGCGGCTTTACAGGCTGTGCACTCTGTGTGGAAACAAATGGTTCATTGCCTGTGCTTCGGATTTCCGTTTTTACTGCCTGGCCGGCCGGTTCTGCCGGTGCGGCTTCCTGTACCGGCGCCAGCTGAACTTTTTCTTCCGCCTGACGCACTGGCTGTGCCGGTTCCTCATGCTTCGGCTTTCTTACGGTTCTGCGTCTCTTCGGTTCTCTCTTCTTTTCCCGGTGTTCCCGTTCCTGACGCTCTGCCTCTCTGGCAGCCGCCGCTTCCTGTGCAGCCAGAACCACATTAGGCATCTGGGTATTCAGTGCCATATTGATGCTGTCTGCTTCTTCGGAAGACAGGGAAGACTTGCACCGGCCATTAATTACTCTCTTGGCATAAATACGGGAAGTACCGCTGCCGGTGAGGCAAGAGAATACGAACCCATCGTTGCGTCCATTGAGCAGCGTGAGGGAGAAGCTGAGCTTATCCCCGGTAGCATCGAACGCATCGTAATTAATCAGCCCCATACGCTGAAAAGACTCCAGCTGCATATTGGCCAGAAGTTCCTGCTGGTGCAGCATGCCTTCGGATGCACTCACCATATCACGGAGCTGCTTGATTTCCGCAGACAGCTGTCGTTCCACAGACACTCCATCATGACCATTCATAAAATAATGATATTTCTTATTGAGCCGGTTTAACTTAGCTCTCAGGATAAATACCTGAGCAATCAGAATAACCAGCAGAACGATTACAAGACCGGCCCCTGCATAAACCAGCGTATTCAAATTAGCTGCCAACATAATTATACCTTTAAACCCTCCACGTACATAAGTACTTACATTGTATCCCCTGTGAGATAAGCCATCAGGCGTTTAAATTCCTCTTCACTGGTAAAGGAAACGGAAATGCTTCCCCTGGATGCATGTTTCCCTTTTCCAAACTTAATCTTTACCGGTGTGCCCATGGCGGTGTGCAGCCTTTCTTCCATATCGTGAATCCAGCTGGACCCATCATCACCAGATGTATTTTTCTTACCTTTCTTTTCTCCTTTATGACGGCGGAGAAGTTCCTCCACCTGCCGGGCAGATAACCCCTCTTCTGCAATCTTCCTGGCCATGCGGATCTGTTCCGCCGGGCTGGAAAGCGTAAGGATTGGCCGGATTTGTCCTGCTGTCACCTTATGCTGGAGAAGGAACTCCTTCACCTCATCGGGAAGAGAAAGGAAACGGACCGCATTGCCTATATAGGAACGACTCTTTCCCACTGCTCTGGCCATGGCTTCCTGGGTATATCCATATTCATCCATAAGCCGGTGATAGGCTTCTCCTTCTTCAATCACCGTCAGGCCTTCCCGCTGCAGATTTTCGATAAGGGCAATCTCTGCCGACTGCTTATCGCTGTAATCCCGCACAATGGCAGGGATTTCCTTCAACCCCGCCATTTCGGCCGCCCGGAGGCGGCGTTCCCCGGCGATAAGTTCATACTGGTGATTTTTGCGCCGCACCAGAATCGGCTGTACCACTCCGTGTTCCCGGATGGAATTGGCCAACTCCCCGAGTGACTCTTCATCAAATGCGTGACGTGGCTGGTATTCATTCGGCACAATCAGGGAAATCTTCAATTCTTCCGTTCGTTCCGCCGTAAGGTCATCCCCCAGCAAGGCTCCCAGTCCGCGGCCAAGTTTCTTACTTTTCGACACGTTTCAAAACCTCCCGGCTCAACTTCTTGTAAGCTACGCCTCCTTTGGATTTGGGTGCATACAGCGTAATCGGCTGTCCAAATCCGGGCGCTTCCGACAATTTTACACTCCGGGGAATCACGGTCTTAAATACCGTATCTCCGAAGTAGGATGTCACTTCATCCCGTACCTGCACAGACAGGTTGGTCCGGCCATCGTACATGGTAAGCAGAATCCCCAGAATATCCAGATCCGGATTCAGGTTCTTCGTCACCGCATGAATGGTCTTCACCAGCTGGGACAACCCTTCCAGCGCATAGAATTCTGCCTGAATCGGGATGATGACAGAATCTGCGGCAGTGAGTACATTCAGCGTCATGAGCCCCAGTGCCGGCGGGCAGTCGATGATGATATAGTCATACTTGTCCCGCACCTGGGAAAGGATGCGTTTCAGAATGGTCTCTCTGTTTTCCATGCCTACCATTTCGATTTCCGCACCTGCCAGATTCATAGATGCCGGAAGCAGAAACAGCCGTTTCATATCTGTATCAACAATGGCTTCCTCCACCGGAGCATTTCCCATCATGACATCGTAAATGTCCGGGTCGAAGTGCCGGCGCTCCATGGACAGACCGCTCGTGGCATTCCCCTGCGAATCTGTATCCACTATTAGCACCCGGCGGCTGTGCTTGGCCAGAAACGCCGACAGGTTTACCGCTGTGGTCGTTTTGCCAACGCCGCCCTTCTGATTAATAATGCCAATAATTTTCGCCATACCGATTCCCTCACCATAGAGAATCTTTTCTCTCCCTTGCAAAAAGAAAAAGTTCTCTGTTTTCCATAAAAATGTATCCTTTTTATTATAGCATAATAAAAACCGAAACGTTACGAAAAAAAGGGAACAAATGCAGGCTTTCCATGCTATACTTAACGTAATCTGAGTGGCAGAATCACGGATAGCCATCCTGAAGGTTCCTGCCCCGTAGTATTCTCCAAAGGAGTGATTTCCATGTCTCAGAAACCTATGATTGCCATCCCGGTGATGGCCCGCACCCTCCCGGAACTGGAAGAAAAGCTGACAGCCGTCGCCCCTCTGGATTTTGACATACTGGAATGGCGCATGGACGGCCTGTCCTCTCTGTCTCCCGCCCTGGTAAAGAGGGGCCTCGCCCTGGTAAAATCTCACTGCCAGCGCCCGGTAATCGCCACCATCCGCACCAGTGAGGAAGGCGGTCATTTCCCTTATGACCATGCAGCGTACGAAGCCTGCGTAAAAGCAGCGATGGGAATCCTCACCCCTGAGCGTGATGCCATTGATGTGGAAATGGAACGCACCTCCTCCGCATCCCTTATTTCCTGTGCCCATACACTGGGCCTCACCGTCATCGTAAGCTTCCACGATTTTGCGCACACTCCGAAAAAGGAAGACATCGTCTCCCGCTTCCTTGCCATGAAAGACCGGAAGGCCTCCATTGGAAAAATCGCCGTCATGGCCCATTCCGATGCGGATGCCCACACCATGATGGACGCCATGGCCCAGGTACATAAGACCGCGCCGGATTTCCCATTCATCGGCATTTCCATGGGCCCATTCGGCCAGGTCACCCGCACAGAAGGCGGCAAAGCCGGTTCCATCCTCACCTTCGCCTCTGCCGGCGAAGCCTCCGCCCCGGGACAGATAGCTCTTGCCGATATGCGCAGGATTCTGGATAAAGCTTATCGGTAGTTACATAAATTTCATTTTTCAGTTTCCTTTTGTTAGAATCGTGTTATAATATAAAACAATAAAATGTTCTGACATAAGCCACAGGTTTTATCAGCCGATTCTTCAGGAGGTATTATGTTTACCTTTGATAACATTTCACTTGACAGGATTCTTGTTCCGGTAGACGGTTCCAATCAGTCCAAGGAAGCCCTTCGCCGCGCTGCGTTCATCGCACGGCAGTTTGACGCATCCATCACTCTCCTTTCCGTAGTTGAATTCGGAAAAGTAATGAGCGGCGTCCAGCAGGTAAGTACCGGAGGCTATGTGCCGGAACACCTCACCGCAGGCGCTGAAGAAATGCTGAAAAAAATGGCTAAACTGGTGCCGGAAGACATTCACGTAGAAACCGAAGCTCTCTTAGGCGATCCTGCCGAAGTGGTAGTGGAAGAAGCGGAAGAAGAGCACTACGATTTAGTTGTCATGGGCAGCCGCGGCCTGGGGAAGATCAAAGGCATCTTCATGGGCTCTGTAAGCCAGCAGGTGGTGCAGGAGTGTAAGTGTCCAGTGCTGGTCATCCACGGGTAAATTGGGCCGGTCCGGGCGCATAGCTTACGCTACATGTAAAAAAATCATCGGGACGTACCATACGCGTACAGTCCCGATGATTTTTTTACACTCCGCGCAACCTCTGCATCCCGGCCTGGCTCCAATTTACAGATTATTTTACAGATTAATTTTTCCGGCAGTCTGCGCACATATCTCAGGCTACAAGCAAAAGAGTTCCTGGAACATACCATACGCAGTATCCATCTCCCGACTCAAATCTCAATTCGGTCTTTTCCTCACAACCCATAACCAATAAAAAAAGCAGCCTTGCGGCTGCTCTTTTTTATTTACTGGTCATTCTCCATATGTGTCTTTTCAAAGAAGAGGAAGCAGAGGGAGGTAATCATAGCGACTACGGTGGCCAGTCCCATGCCCTTGAGCTGTACCGGGCCTACGACGATGGTTGCGCCGGAGAGACCGGAGATGAGGGTTACAGCGGAGAGGATGAGGTTCTTGGACTTGGTGTAGTCCACTTTCTTTTCAATCAGCATACGAATACCGGATGCGGCAATGAAGCCGAAGAGAAGTATGCATACGCCGCCCATAACCGGGGTCGGGATGGCGTGGATGACAGCGGCTACTTTTCCGATGAAGGAGAAGAGAATAGCGAACAGGGCTGCGCCGCCGATTACGTAGGTACTGTATACACCGGTGATGGCCATAACGCCCATGTTTTCGCCATAGGTAGTGTTCGGTGTGGAACCTACGAGGCCGGAAATAACGTTGGACAGACCGTCAGCAAACAGGGAACGATGCAGGCCCGGATCCTTGATAAGGTCGCGGCCGATGATATCACTGGTTACGAAGAGGTGTCCCAGATGTTCGGCAAATACTACGAATACTGCAGGGAGAATCATGAGAATAGCACTGACATTGAATGCCGGCTTATAGAAAGTCGGAGGTGCAAACCATGCGGCAGATTCTACAGCGGAGAAATCTACAACGCCCATGAAGAAGGACAGGATGTATCCGGAAATTACACCGATAAGAATCGGAATAATGCCGATAAATCCACGGCCAAGAATAGTGGCCAGAATGGTCACAATCAGGGTAAACATAGAAATGATAATAGCGGTGGTATTGCTCATGCCCTGCACCGGATCCATGAAGCCGGACATGTTCATAGCCAGCGGTGCCAGTTCCAGACCGATGATGGCTACGATGGAACCCATAGCTGCCGGCGGAAAAAGGACATCTACCCATTTCGTTCCCACTTCCTTAACCAGGAACGCCAGAATCATAAAACAGATTCCGAAGGCAATAAACCCGCCCTGTGCATCAGCATAGGACATGCCTGCGGTGGAAGTAACAGCCAGCACCGGGGAAATGAAAGCAAAGCTGGACCCCAGATAAGCCGGAAGTTTCCATTTACAGATGGTAAGGTACAGCAGCGTGCCGATACCATTCATAAACAGGCAGGTCGCCGGGTCCACGTGAAGCAGGAACGGTACCAGTACCGTGGATCCAAACATAGCGAACAAATGCTGAAGACTGAGTGGAACCGTCTGTATAAAAGGCGGTCTTGCTTCTACATCAATAATGTTTCTGGTTCTTGACATAATTCCTCCCGACACTACATAATTTCTGAAAATTTCCAAAAAAAAAGTCATGGGTCATGATTTTTCGTCGGAATTGAATAAATTGTACAGCCATCACCATTTGGCTCTTTGCTATTATGCTCGCAATGCAGCAAAAAAACAAGGGGCAGAAGAAAAAATTTATAGTTTCTTTTCCTTTGCCCTTAGTGAATCTGTGCCGCCCCGGCATTTCCGCCGGAAGGTACCTTATGAATTTCATGAAATGTAAGCATCCAGATAAGGCGAACCGTCTCAATGAGAGTATCCCGTTTCACCATATAGTCCTTTCCATCCCGTTCTTCATTGAGCAGCTCCTTTTCCAGGAACTGCTCCATCTCCAGAAACAGGGATGTGCGAATATCCATCAGATTGGTGACCACCGGCACTGCCTCTTCCTCTCCGTCAATTTCCTCCGGGTCCATCACCTGAGGCAGTTCCCAGAGCAACTCCGGATTGACAGACTTCATTTCCCCAATCCAGCCATGAATGAGCGCCAGCATATCTTCCATGGGTATTCCCAGCAGATTAATGCCCATGGCGGCTACATTGGAAAAAGACTGGATGGAAAAATACCGGTCCATTCCCGGCAGATGATCGGTTATAAAGGTATCTTCAAAGTAACTGCGAAGGATTTCAAAATACATATTGATCTGATCCTCACTCCGCAGCTCCTCTCCCCGTTTAGCTGTCTTATATTTCAGAAATTCCGCATATTCTCTGGCATTGACACGGACATATCCGCTGTCTTCCACCTTCTGCTCTTTCTGTTCTTGTTTCAATTTCCCGTCCATACATCCTCCTGAGAATTTCATTATAACAGAAAAGAGGATGACTTGCGGCCATCCTCTTTTCAGACTATCAGATGGTTCAGACTAAAAAGACAGGTACGAGACACGAGAATTGAGATTTGAGTCAGGAAGCGGAGAATTTTTATAAAATGGTTATATCGAACATTTTTGTTTTTTCCTTTTCTCTAACATATAGCAATCAACTATCCACCAGCCGCAGGCTGGTCCCCCTTTCTCTCCAGAAAGGAGCTGCGTTTTGCAAGCTTTCCTTTGTTACATAGACAGGTTAGAGGTATGCGGTGAGAGGGAGGATAAGGAATATTTTTATAAAAGGGCCATATGTAACATCCTTTTGCTTTCCCTTATTCCAACATAGAGGATTCTACTTTCCACCATTCGCCAGCAAAGACCGGGCTGTCAATAGTATGGAAATCAAAGATTTCATAATTCTATGGACTTACAGCCAATGACGACAAGCTATTGTCGTCATTCCCCCTTTCTCTCCAGAACGGGAAACGTTTTGCATGCTTTCCATTTGCAGAGCTTTTGCATTCTTAATGTATAGTACGAAAACGGGAACACTGTCTTGTGATTTACCTTTCAGTTCGACAGCAAGCTTATGTACAAGTACAGGCAAGCCTATAAAACTGCTCCTTTCTTGAAAGAAAGGGGGCCCATTCGCCTCGGCGGATGGGGGATAGTTGATTCCTCTATGTGAATCGGAAGGAATGACGGGTATATGATATGTCTTTTCCCCTCGTCACTCGCTTACTCAATTCTCAAACCTGTCTTATTTCTGATGCTTTCGCTTCCACTCCTTTATATACTCCAGTCTCTGTTTGAACCGGCCTTCTACGCCCTGTTCGGTGGGATGGTAGTAGGTTTTGTCTTTCAGGGAGTCGGGGAGGCACTGCATGGTGGTGAGTTTGTCTTTATAGTCGTGGGCGTACTGATACCCTTTGCCGTAGCCGATATCTTTCATGAGCGATGTGGGGGCATTGCGGATGACAAGCGGCACGGGTTCGGCCAGGTGTTCCAGTGCATCTTTTCTGGCAGTGAGGTAGGCGGTTTCCATAGCGTTGGATTTAGGTGCCAGGGCCATATAAATTACCGCTTCAGTGAGATGGACGTTGCATTCCGGCACGCCGATGAGGCGGCAGGCTGTGAAGGCTGCTACGGCGATTTCCAGGGCCCGGGGATCAGCCAGGCCTACGTCTTCAGCGGCAAATCGGGTAACCCGCCGGGCGATATAGATGGGATCTTCGCCGGATTCCAGCATGCGGGCCAGCCAGTATACGGCCGCATTGGGATCGGAGTTGCGCATGGATTTGTGCAGTGCGGAAATGAGGTTGTAGTGTTCTTCTCCATGCTTATCATAGAGCAGGGATTTCCGGGACGTACACTGTTCCACAATTTCCTTTGTCACCGTGGTGGTGCCATTGACTTCCTCGCCGTTGAGTACCGCCATTTCCAGGGTAGAGAGAGCTGTGCGGGCATCGCCATTGGCAAATTCCGCAATGGCTGCCAGCAGGTCATCAGCAATGACAATACGCTGTCCGCTGAACCCCTTTGGACTGGTGAGGGCCCGTTTGAGCAGGGACTGAATATCTTCCGCTGTCAGCGCTTTAAGAACAAAGACTTTGCACCGGGAAAGAAGCGCGCTGTTGATTTCAAACGACGGGTTTTCCGTAGTAGCTCCGATGAGGATAATACTGCCTTTTTCCACAAAAGGCAGAAACGCATCCTGCTGCGCCTTGTTAAAACGATGGATTTCGTCTACAAATACAATGGTCCGCTGCCCGTACTGGGAGCTGGTATCGGCCTGCTTCATCACTTCCCGAATTTCCTTAATACCGCTGGTAACGGCAGAAAATTCAATAAACCGGGACCGGGTAGTATGAGCGATAATCTGCGCCAGTGTGGTCTTGCCCACGCCGGGAGGTCCCCAGAAAATCATAGAGGAAATGCTATCATTTTCTATGAGCCGGCGGAGAATACCGTTTTTCCCCACAAGGTGTGTCTGTCCCACATATTCATCCAGCGTTTCCGGACGGAGTCGTGCGGCCAGTGGCTGGGGAATAGTGTTGCTGAAAAGAGAAGGTTCTGACATGGTGCATGTCTCCTGTTACTATACAACAAATGTTCGATGTCTTTCCCTCATTATAATAAAACCGGGCTCTGCTGCCAATATTTTCTACGCTGTACGCATCCGCCTCATCCAGAGAAGCCCGACCATGTCGGCAAGGAACCATCCGATGGGGATAGCTGCCCAGATGGCGGACACACCGAACTCCGGAAGCGGCGCCAGTAAAAAGGCAAGGGCAACCCGGGTGCCCAGAGAAATCACCGTAAGTACGATGCTCATGAACGGGCTGTTGATGGCCCGATAATACCCATAGAGAAGGAACAGGATACCGATACCGATGTAAAGGCTTCCTTCTATGCGGAGATAGCGCACGCCTTCGGCAATGACAGCGGTTTCCGAGGCATCCACAAAGATGCCCATTAGCGGCGCTGCAGCAAACCAGACAATGGTGCTGATAAGTCCGCAGAAGAAAAGCAGTGTCCACAGGGACAGGTGCACCCCTTTACGGATGCGGTCCCAGCGGCCGGCGCCATAATTCTGCGCCACGAAGGTGGAAAAGGCATTGCCATAATCCTGTACCGGCGTATAGGCCAGCGTATCAATTTTCACGGCAATGGAAAAGGCCGCCATAATCACGGTACCAAAGCTGTTCACCAGTCCCTGAATGGCCAGAATTCCCAGATTCATGATGGATTGCTGCACAGAGGTCATCAGCGAAAGATTACACATTTCCTTAAAAATGGAACGGTCCCAGTGACGATCCGCTGCCTTCGGCCAGAAAGGAGCCATCTTTCCTGCGCAGTACAGGGCAAGCCCCACAGCGGCCGCATACTGGGAAATCACCGTAGCCCAGGCTGCACCGGATGCCCCCATGTGGAGGCTCACAATAAAATACAGGTCAAGAACAATGTTGATAACCATCGCTCCGGCCAGGAAATAGAGCGGTGCCACGGAATTGCCTATAGCCCGGAGAAAGGCAGCCAGGTAATTCAGAAGGAATACCGCCCCCATCCCCATGAGAATAATAGTCAGATACTCTTTCATCGGAGCCACCACATCCGGCGGTATCTGCAGGATATGGATAATCTGCGGCAAAAACAGGTACGAAGCTCCGGTGAGAAGGGCCATGAGAATGCCTATGAGCAAAAAGGACAGGAAAAGTCCGGTACGCATGCGTCCCTCCTGTCCGCCCCGTCCCACCTGTATGGAAAGCCAGGCACTGCTGCCCATGCAGAGTCCAATAAGGACGGAAGAAAGAAATGTCATCAGCGTGTACGAAGATCCTACCGCTGCCAGGATGGCTACCCCGGCATACCGGCCTACAATGAGTGTATCCACCACATTGTACAGCTGCTGGAACACATCTCCGGCCATAAGGGGAAGAGTAAAAAGGAAAATCTTTTTACCTATGGATCCAGTTGTAAAATCAATCTGCATGCGCAGAGCCTCCTTGTGAGTAAAAAACAGGAATGACGAGAATTGAACAGCGAGATTGGAAGAACATCTGTAAACATAGAGAAAAACAGGCATCAGACAATCAGACGTCAGACCGGAAGCCTTCGCGGCTTCCTTGCAATCTCACAGAATGAATTTGAATTGATAGGGGCAGGGGCTCGAAGGTTTCCCGTTCTGGAGAGAAAGGGCGAGCCGCCAGCCTTTGGCTGGTTGGGGAAAGTAGATTTCTGTATGTTAGAACAAAGGGGAATATTGCTGAAGCTTTGAGTTATAATTTGCTTATGTATAGAGGGGGACATATGGGGAAAAGGGGCTTTTAAGTAATCTTTACGGGGTATGTGAATACATAGATTTTGTAGTAAAGAATAGACTAAAAAAGGCTTCAAGACAGTTGAAAAGCACAACAACGAGGCATTTTCCTACTGACTTACATAGAGGATTCTACTTTCCACCAGACAAAGTTTGCAGCTTTTATCCTTTTTCTTCATTCCAGAGAGGAAAACGTGCTGAATGCTTCCGTTAATCTGCTTTTGAAAGTTTTCCTTTTACGAAAGAGAATATTCCGATTCCCTTGTGCAATCCCCGTGGGGTTGCATAGCCCTATGAGCTTTTTGCGCATCTCCTCATCCCAGCTGGTCGAGGAGGAAGAAGAGCTGATCGTTCATGGTGGTGTAATCATATTCCCGAATCTGTTCTGCTGTCATAATATACGGAGAATGTTTTGGATTTTCCAGATCCTGCGGTGCATGAGCAATGAGCCCATCTACGGTTTTTCTTGTAAATTCCAGATGGCACTGGAATCCATAAGCCTTTCGTCCATAGCGGACAATCTGCCTGGGGCAGCCGCCACCCGATGCCAGAATTACGCTGTCCTTTGTCAACCCCGGCATATCCCCATGCCAGGCTCCGGAAACAAATTCCGGTGGAAGCACACGGGTTATGGGGTCTTTCTGTCCTTCCTCGGTAAGGTAAAGTTTCACCAGTCCCACTTCCTTTTCCGGGCTTCTCTCTACTCCGGCTCCCAGGGCTGCCCCCATAAGCTGCGCCCCCAGGCACACGCCCAATACGATTTTTCCATGGCTCATGGCATCCCGTATGAGCTGCTGTTCTTTCTGTGAATGAAAATACGGGCATTCCGCCTCCGTGGTATCCGGACTCTGCGGGCCGCCCATGATGAGCAGCCAGTCAATACCTTCCATACTTTCCGGCAGCACGTCCCCTTTCCAGCACCGGGTAAATGACACCTCATGCCCCCGGCTGATAGCCCACACATAATAAGCACCAGGTGCCTCAAACGATTCATGCTGAATAATATGGATATGCATATTAAAAATCTCCTTTGAGAAATGTATTTTACTTATCATTGTAATCAGCTTATCTATAAGATTCAATTGAAGAAAAAAGAGATTTGAGTTTCGAGATTAGGGATTATAGAGAAATGGCAAACATAGAAAAAACAGACATAAGAAAACGAGATTTCCCATAAAAACGGAAAATCTCGTTTATTCGTTTATGTTATATGGAAACCATTCACAGAATCCACATGCAGATAATCAAAGCGAATCTGACCGTCTGTTAATAAAGCGCCAGAGTACTTTATTAACTTACTTTCTCAGGGCTCTCTTCAGGATTTTGCCTGTAGAATTCTTTGGCATTTCGTCAATTTCAATGAAGTGTCTCGGAATCTTGTATGCTGCGATTCTGCCCTTCATGAATTTCCGAATTTCATTTTCGTCCAGTGTATAGCCTTCCTTCATAACAATGTATGCCCATACGGCCTGACCGCGGAGGGAGTCGGAGTGGCCTACTACAGCACATTCGGATACGCCTTCGTATTCGTAAATGCAGTCTTCCACTTCGCCTGGATAGATATTTTCCCCATTTACAATGATGAGGTCCTTAATACGGTCAACAATGTATACAAAAGCATCCTTGTCCAGGTAAGCCAGGTCTCCTGTACGGAGCCAGCCATCGGCAATAAGGACTTTCTTTGTTTCTTCGTCCTTATGCCAGTACCCCTTCATAACGTTGTCACCGCGAACGAGGAGTTCCCCTACTTCGCCGGTTTTGCATTCTTTACCGTCATCGTTTACTACCTTGATTTCCACCCCTGGAATTGCCGGGCCTGCGGAGAGGCTCTTTGGCTGATCTGGCGGCAGCATGGTGACTACCGGAGATGCTTCGGTAAGACCGTATCCGATAATTACGTTATGGCCATATCGTTCGGCAAAAGCTTCGGCTACCGGCTGCGGAAGGGAGGCACCCCCGGAAACGAAAATGCGGACGGTCTTCATCGCTTCAGGCCGTCCCAGACGGGCCAGCAGATGGTACATTGGCGGAACCATAGCGGCTACGGTGACCTGTTTTCCGGTAATGGTGTGAATGATTTCGGTTGGAATCTTGGACTTCATCACCACAATGGTGCATCCAGCCAGCAGCGGAACCAGTACGGATACTGTCCAGCCATAGCAGTGGAACATAGGCAATACACACAGCGCCTTGTCTTCCGGTGTGTGGGTAATCACCTCATTAGTCTGCTCTGCATTGCGCACCAGATTCTTATGGGTCAGCATAGCGCCCTTCGGGCTGCCGGTGGTTCCGGATGTATATACAAAGGTACATACATCATCTTCGGTAATATCAGAAGGAAATGCCGGTGCTTCGTCCGCCGCATCCTGATCCGCTTCCGCCATCAAGGCATCCACAGAAATCTGAGGCGCCTCTACCTGAAGAGGCGTATCCGTAACCAGAAGCTTAGTTTCTGAATCCCGGAGGATGAAATCCACTTCCCGGTCTACCAGAGAACTGTTCACCGGAATAATGATGGCGCCAAGGCTGACTACCGCCATATATACCACTACAAATTCCACGCTGTTCGCAGAATACAGCGCCACTCTGTCCTTACGGCGGATTCCTTTTTTGTAAAGTACATTACGGACCATACGTACCTGGTCGGAAAGCTGGGCATAAGTCAGTGCACGATTACCATCCAGTGCCAGACGGGACGGGTCTGCATTTTTCCATAATTCATGTACAAACATGGCATACCTCACATTTATAATACGTAAAATTCAATTGCAAAGAATAATGGCAGGAACCCATGCTCATTCACAGATTCCTGTCTTTATTAATAGGGGTTAGCATATGGTGATAATTCCAATGCAAGTTTATTGTACCATGAATAAAATAAATGAACAATAAGGAAAAATCCGTTTGAAAATTGTAGGGATGAGCTGATGCTCATGGTCGGTACGATCCAAAGGCTCGCAAGTCTGGGTAAAGTTCGAAGAGGCTTCACAGGACGGTGCCTTAACATCAGAAGACCGGTCAGCGAAATTCTCTTCGAGACTTTCGAGGGAGTGGATTCTTCGAATATCTCCTTTATAAAAAAGCACGACGTATCATATTCCTACCATTCTTTTGCTTCACATAGTGGATTCTACTTTCCACCAGCCGCCAACAAAGACCGGGCTGTCAATAGTATGGAAATCAAAGATTTCATAATTCTATGGACTTACAGCCAATGACGACAAGCTATTGTCGTCATTCCCCCTCTCTCCAGAGAGGAAAACGTGCTGCATTCTTTCCATTAATCAGCTTCCGCATTCTTGCCCTTTGCAGGAAAAGAACCGTCTACTTCATTCCTGCGATCGGCAAGGATTGCACCGACAGCAAACATCGTTTGCGGATTTTCGATATATGCTCAAATCAACCATTTATTTTCTCGAGCTAAGCTGAGATACAGAGGTCGTTTGGGGTGGGAAATCCCATTTGGAACTGTATATGGAAATACGTGGAGAATGGATTTCCTGCCCCAAAACGAGATATATGCTCAGATCGACCATTTATTTTTTCGAGCTAAGCTGAGATACAGAGGCCATTTTGGGTGGGAAATCCCATTCGGAACTGTATATGGAAATACGTGAAGAATGGATTTCCCACCCCAAAATGAGATATGTGCTCAGATTAGCCGAAAAAATGAGGAATGAATATGAGCGTGCCTACCACTACACTAACCATAGCGGCTACTAAAACAGCCCCGGCGGCTATGTCTTTGGCAGCTTTGGCCAATGGGTGGCGGTGGGGCATGGCCAGGTCTACGGTTCTTTCTATGGCGGTGTTAATCATTTCGGCGCCTATGACCAGACCGAAGCAGAACACGAGAAGAGCCCATTCCATGGCCGAAAGTCCAGTGAAGAATCCGAGAAGGGTTACCGCTATCAGAGCGGCTGTGTGGCATTTCATATTTCGTTCTTCTCTGAAGGCTGTCCTGATTCCTTCTATGGCATGTTCAAACACGTCAATCATGGAGGTCCTCCTTCTGTTTATCATAATAATGACGGGTAATACGGATATAGACTATCAGATAAGCCAGGGAAATGAAATATCCGCCCAATACATCGCTGGTGTAATGAACGCCCAGATAAATCCGGCTCATGCCTATACATCCGATGATGATGGCCATAAGCAGCATCCCTGCCCAGCGGAGTTTTCTATGGGGAACATAAAGATAAATCAGATACATGAACAGACCATAAAAGGCCAGACTGCCCATGGCGTGGCCGGAAGGGAAGCTAAACCCTGAAGCAGCCACCAGGTGAGGCCCCAGTGGACGGGGACGCTGAAGTATATATTTCAGCATAAGATTAAGCAGCCCTACATTGATGATATTCAGAATAATCACCCGGGTAACGTGGTGTTTCCGGAACAGAATCATCATAATCAACATCATAACGATATAAGCCGCCGGATCTCCCAGATGAGTGACTGCCTTGGCAAAATCATTCATCCCGGGAATTACTGACAGAGAGGAGATAATGGCATAACCAATCTGATCTCCGTCCATAATATCCTTATTCCACACATCTTCTGCCAGGGTCAGGAACCCGGCCAGTGCGCCAAGGACTACCAACCAGATACTGTTTTCTATAATCCAGGCGCACAGGGTTCTCCAGTTGCTCTTAATCATGAGCTCCGCTGCCAGTTTGTTTATGCGTTCACGTATAAATTTCATCCATATCCACCTCTCTTGTGTATTTATTCTAGCATTCCCAATCCCCTTCTAGCATTCCCAATCCCCCAAAAACGACCCGGTAAACACAATTTAAGAAATATTTAAACAGTTAAGAAATGCTTAAACCGAGGCAATTCATGCGCTGAATACAGGGTATTCCTTTCCTGAACTTGCGCATGAGAGAAGAGAATAAAGAGCCTTTCCAACCTGCGTTTTTATTGATTCGCTTTGCTTCCGGTAAAAGTTTATACTATTAATTAAAGAATGAATATACATATTTTATTATATAAGTGAGCTTTTAAAGAGTAGAAACCAGAGACCTGTTCGACTTCCTGCAGGAAGCCGGATGCGACATGGCTCAGGGATATTACTTCAGCCGGCCCATACCACTGGAAGAAATCAGAGAAAAACATTTCCTGCTTCCCTGACCCTGTTAGAAAAAGCAGAGACTTCGCAATCTCTGCTTTTTTGTTTGTCTTATTTATGCTAAAATAATAGTGTTCTTATGCGTCTATAGCTCAGATGGATAGAGCAGCGGTTTCCTAAACCGTGTGTCGGGAGTTCGAATCCCCCTAGGCGCACCACAAGAAAAAGAGAGCAGTGAAAACAAAATTTCACTGCTCTTTTTTTGATGAAGAGAGAAGACAGATAAGAGATAAGAGGCAGGAGGGGGATAAGTATATTACAAGATGGTATTCCTGTTTCCGCATTATACGTTAAGAATGCGAAAGCTAATTAATGGAAGCATGCCAAGAAATAGGAAAGCATGCTAAAGTTGTCGTATATATAAGAAAAAGTCCGTAAATTCGAGGAGATCTTCCACCCTGGACGGCGTCATTCGAAACGGATGCAGAACCTCCGCGTACAGAGTACAGCGGAGAACCTGATCTGTTTCGTTTCCTTGCCAGGCTAAAAGCTTTCCTCGAATTTACCGTTTGCAGGTGTTCAGAGTATCGAAATCCGTGAGGGTTCTGTTATTGAACTTTGATGCAGCAGATGGGGAAATTTTTCTTTACTATTCATTAAATACGCATAAGCTGATGCAGATACAAGGAAAGACCCAATAATGGACGCCGAACTGTATATAGAAATACGTGAGGTGTTCATTATTGGGTCTTGACGTAGTAGATATGGCAAGATTACTTCTTTAATTTCTTAAATACGCACAAGGTTGTCGTATATACAAGAAAAAGTCCAATAGCAGAGCCCGAACTGTATATAGAAATACGTGAGGGTTCTGTTATTGGACTTTGACGCAGTAGATATGGCAAGATTGTGCGTATTTAATCGTTTTCAGTCACAATATACTTATGCAAATTCTTCAAATGTGCCGTGTACAGATATGCCTGACCGATGGTCTTTAAGAGAACCAGGCGGATGGAGTCGCCCCAGATTTTCTTGTCGTTGGTCATATAGAGACGTACATCATCGGAAGATACGTCGGTATGAATCGGGAGGTGCAGGAATTCCAGTACGTATTTGAGCCGGTCGGCGGTGCCTTTGGTGGTGAGGCCGATCTTTTCTGCCTGACGGGTGATGAGGTACATGCCGATGGAAAGGGCTTCGCCGTGGCTGACGGTGTCGTCATAGCGGTTGTAGCCTTCCAGGGCATGGCCGATGGTGGTGCCAAAATCGAGGAGCATACGCTGGCCTTCTGCGAACTCATCCTTTTCAGAGAGGCGAGCCTTAATGCGGCAGCAGCGTTCGATAATTTCCGGAAGTCTCTTCTTCAGGTCCACGTCGTTCTTTGCCTTTTCGAAGATGGTGAACAGGTCTTTGTCTTCAATGCAGGCAATCTTTACCGCTTCAGCCAGACCGGTGTGGAATTCTTCAGTTGGAAGGGTGTCCAGCAGGTTTGGATCAATGAAGATACCTCTTGGCTGAGCAATGCTGCTGATAAGGTTCTTGCTGTTCGGAGTATCAATACCTACGTTGCCGCCGATAGCGGTACCAAGCTGTGCAGTAAGGGAAGTTGGTACGTGAATGTACTGAATGCCGCCCAGATAGGTGGCTGCGGCAAAGCCGGCCATATCGCCTACCGCACCGCCACCAAATCCGATAATGGCATCGCCGCGGTCAAGGCCGAAGGTGGCAACCGCATCATATACTGCACTGAGTACACGGAGTGTCTTGCAGGCTTCGCCTTCCGGCACTGTGATGAAACGGACAGCCAGATTCTTAGCTGCATGCAGTGTCTTATTGAGTTTGGAAGCATACTGTTTGCCTACAGAATCTTCTGTGATTACAATTACGCGGTCTGCATCCGTAAGTTCCTTAATCATAGGGCCTACTTTATCAATGAGACCACGTTCAATGAGAATATCGTAAGAATCGTCACCAAGATTTACATGAATTTTTGCCATTATTATCATCCTTTCATTACATCAGAGTCAGAAACACACGGTATTGTCATCAGAGACCGTCAGGGCAATCCGCTGAGACAGGGTTTTACCGATTGCACATAATGCATGGAATGTGAAGGTGGCCGCTTTTGTCTGCGGCATCGCAGAGAAATCCACATAGGCGTCTGGAACGCGATTTCCCATCGTTTCCTGCAGCATATCATGTAAATCCCTCCGTTTCCTCCGAAATAATAAAATAATGACTACGTTCGGGCAGTCCTGTACCTATTATATATCTTTATTTAATTTTATTAAAATGTTTTTTCGGCTGATCGGGGTTCATATCTTGTTTTGTGGCAAAAAATTCATTCCTCACGTATGTTTATATACCGTTCGGAACAGAATTTTTCCCCACAAAACAACCTCTGATTCCCCGCTTAGCTCGAAAAAATAAAGAGGTCGGTCTGGACTCATATCCCGTCTTTGGGTACACGGAGGTTCTGGGGCGGTTTCAGGTGATACCGGACCAAAAAATGGCCCCTGGGCTGTACAAAGTAGTACGCCCAGGGGCCATTTTTTTTGTTTGGGAGAAGCTAATCGCCCAGACCAGCCATAATTTCGTGGCAGGCCGGGATGCAGAAGTTGTTCCGGGGTGAAAAATATCTTTCTGGACTGTACGCAGACGGTACATTCAGGAAGGATTTTTTGCCCCGGAACAAGATATGCGCCTCCCGGACCGGACCGATCCTAATTTCGCGGCAGGCCGGGATGGATGGGTTATCCCGAGTGGAAAAATGCCCTCTGGACTGTACATAGCAGTACGTCCAGAGGGCATCTTTTTGCTCGGGAGAAGCCAGTCGCCCGGACCGCCCGAAATTTACCGGTTGGTGATGGTTTCTGGGTAAATATCATGCTCCCTCAACCTGTGCTCAGCAAACTTTTCCCATTTTGTTCCTTTCATCCCATGGTTGCAGTAGGGGTCGATGGAGAGGCCGCCGCGGGGGAGGAATTTGCCCCAGACTTCGATGTACCGGGGATGGAGGAGGTTAATCAGGTCATCCATGATGATATTTACGCAGTCTTCATGGAAGTCACCGTGATTGCGGAAGCTGAAGAGGTAGAGTTTCAGGGATTTACTTTCTACCATGAAATCTCCGGGAATGTAGGAGATGTAGATGGTGGCAAAATCGGGCTGCCCTGTCTTCGGGCACAGACTGGTGAATTCAGGACAGTTGAATTTGATAAAATAGTCGCGGTCTTTGTGTTTATTGGGAATTCGTTCCAGATAGTCGGGGTTATAGTCGTATTCGTAGTGGGTGTGCTGATTGCCCAGGAGGGTCAGCTCATCCAGTCCTTCTCTTTTTTCCATGGTCTTTCTCCTTTACAGCATCTCTTTGAACAACTGGCGGTATCCCGGGGTATTGAATTTTCCGGAAGATGAAATGGTGGTGGTCACAGCCCCCGGCTTTTTAATGCCCCGGGCGGTCATACAGGAATGTTCGCCGTCGATACGGACGATTACATCCGGGGAACCGGTTACTTTTTCTATAATGGTTCGGATATCGGCTCCGATGCGTTCCTGAATCTGAAGACGGCGGGATACGGCATCGGCAATGCGTGCCACTTTAGAAAGGCCGATAACCCGGCCGCAGGGGATATATCCTACGGATACATGCATATGGTACATGAGCGCCAGATGATGTTCGCAGTGGGAAAAAATAGAAATATCTTTGACTACTACCGGTCCTTCTTCGGACGAAGTGAAGGTTTTCCCGAACTGTCCGGCAATTTCTTCATTGGAAACGGTGGTATAGGCCATCTGTTCTTCCATCATTTCTGCAAACCGGCGAGGCGTTTCCAGAAGTCCTTCCCGATTCGGGTCCTCACCGATGGCTTCCAGTATCAGGCGGGCTGCCTGTTCGAGTTTATTCTTGTCTGCCATTATACTCCACGCCTTTCTGCTCCCCATATAATCTTGTGCAGCTGTACCTGTACACATACCAAAGAGAGCTCATATTTCCGTACATATTCCACCAGCTCAGCTGGCGTAATTTTTCCCCAAACGGGACTGACATAAAACGCCGGCTGTTTTCCTTTCCATCGGGTTACGATTTGCCGCATATCGTTTAAATCCTGCTCCGAGGATACGACAAATTTCAGCACATCCCGTTCGTCAAGCTGCGAAAAATTGGCGAGAAGCATATGTTCCTTCATGCCGCTGTCTGTGCATTTATAGTCCATGGTATAGAAAACATGCTCCGGACGATGAGCAAACAGAGGCACAGCCCCATTGGTCTCTATGTTGATATCGTATCCTTCATCGGACAGAATCTGGCAGAGGGGGAGAAGATTCTGCAGCATCGGTTCTCCTCCGGTGAAAGTAATCCGCTTCCATGGATAGTTGTGAATCCGTTTCAGCAGTTCTTCTTCCGTAAGAACTTCCAGCGCATCGCTTCTTTTCAGCGCGTAGGCGGTGTCACAGTACGTGCACCGGAGATTGCATCCGGCGAAACGTACGAATATAGCCATCAGGCCTGTACGTTTTCCTTCGCCATCAATGCTGTCAAACAATTCCACTACAGGAAATTCATTTTTCATATACAGCCACGTTTCCTTCCGTTTCTTCTACCGAAACCTTCACACAGTACGGAATGCGGTCACAAATCCATTTCGCCATATTTTCAGCGGTAGGATTGAGATTTTCCACCACATCATTGATGAGTACATGGTCCAGCTGGTTCACCGTTTCCTTAATCTTTGTGAAATCCACCACCATGCCGTTGGCATCCAGCGTTTCCCGCTGGCAGGTCACGGTAATAATCCAGTTGTGTCCATGGAGATGGCTGCACTTGCTTTCATAATCCAAATGCAGGAAATGAGCCCCGCTCACTTCCATTCGTTTAGTAATCGTATACATAGTTTCTATATCCTTTCAGTCCAGAGCCGGATCCTTCACACCATTGGCCTCAAAAGCCGCCGCCCGGTCACGACAGGTACCACAGGTCCCACAAGGCTTTTCGCCGCCTTCATAACAACTCCAGGTGAGCTCATAGGGCGTACCAAGAGCCAGGCCGGTCTTCACTACGCCGGCTTTGTTTTTGTCCGCAAAGGGGAATACCAGATGTACCTTGCCATACGTGCCAATGGAAATCGCATCTTCCATGGCCTTAAGGAAAGGCTCCGAGCAGTCAGCATACGCATTTCCTGCCGCATCATCAGCATGGGCGCCGATGTAAATATCTACCTCTTCATCCTCGTACAGACTGGCCGCCAGGCTGGCAGCCACAGAAAGCATGAGGCCGTTTCGGAAAGGAACATACGTGGACACCCGTCCTGTTTCTGATTCCTTTACCTGGTCTTCATAGCTTTCATGCTTGATTTCCTCACTGGAGCCAGCCAGGAGGGCACAATTCGAATACTGCAGGATAGAGGATAAGTCAAATTCATAATGTTTCACGTGAAACCATTCAGCCACTTTTCTGGCCGCTTCCAGTTCCTTTACGTGTTTCTGCCCATAAAAAATAGAAGCAGTACATACATTGTCTGCTCCCAGTTCTTTGACAGCTACGGAAATACATGTGGTAGAATCCACTCCGCCGCTGGATAACACTATAGCTTTTTTCATTTTCCTTACCTCCTGTTTTTTATAGTTGGTTAGCAGAATAAGACAACTGGAAAAGATTATAACACATCCGTTTTTTCTTTGCATAAAAAGGACAGGTATGAGGTAAGTGGATGGAGAATAGGGAAAGTTGTTATACAAGGGCTATGGTAACATCCTCTGGCTTTCCTTCGCGCTGACATACAGCACTCTACCATCTACCATCCGATAACGCGAACAGTCCCCTCATAGCGGACCGGGCTGTCCATGGTATGGAAATCAGAGATTTCATAAGTTTATGGACTTACATCTAATTACGACAAGCTATTATCGTCATTCCAGAAAGGAGTTCCATTTCGCAAGCTTTCCTTTTCCTGGCTTTTGCATTCTCATCTTTTCTGCAGAGTTTGTTCTCTCATGAATACATAGGGGATTTATACAGATTCAAGAAAGGCCCGGATAGGGAAGTCTACGCTGTATTTGAACATACGCGATGATCTTTCCATTCCGGGCCTGACGCAGAAGATATGTTGTATTTGTCGTTTTTATCGTAAATAAGCGCAAGGTTTATGCAGATTCAAGAAAGGCCCGGATGGGGAAGTCTGAGCTGTATTTGAACATACGCGATAATCTTTCCATTCCGGGCCTGACGCAGAAGATATGTTGTATTTGTCGTTTTTATCGTAAATAAGCGCAAGGTTTATGCAGATTCAAGAAAGGCCCGGATGGGGAAGTCTGAGCTGTATTTGAACATACGCGATGATCTTTCCCATCCGGGGCTGACGCAGAAGATGCGTGAACCTTGTGCTTATTTACCCAGTCGCCGGATGTAGAGGTGATACACCCCCGCCAGCACCACATTGGTCACTACCCAGCTTGCGGGATAGCAGAGCATGAGCGTTTTCATAGTGGGATAGAGAGGGAATATGATGTACACCCAGGTGATACGGACGCTGCAGATTCCGATGAGGGTGATGAGGGCCGGAATGAGGGAATTGCCGTAGCCCCTGAGGCTTCCGGCGTAGATATCCAGGATGGCGTTGAGCCATAAGAAACAGACTACGTAGTGGAGGCGGATTTTTCCGTATTCCACCACATCGGGGCTGGTGGAAAAGAGACTGAGGAGTGGATCAGAAAAGAAGAGAATGATAGCGGTAAGTATCAGGGAGAGGATGGCCGTCTGTTTAAAACAGATGCGGGTGGCCTTTCGGCAGCGGGAGAATTCCCTGGCACCATAGTTCTGCCCTACCACGGTGGTATTGACCTGCGCCATGGCATACATTATATAGTAGACGAAAATTTCAATATTGTATCCGGCGGCTGAGGCGGCCATGACGGTAGGTCCCAGGCTGTTTAATGCGGACTGAATAATCAGGTTGGACAGGCAGAAGACTATGCCCTGCAGACCCGCCGGAAGTCCTATTTTCAGGATACGCAGCACAATGTCTCCGTGCATTTTCAGACGACGGAAGCTCACATGGAACATAGTGTGAGAGCGATGCAGATGCCGGAAAAGAAAGAGGGAACTGATGATATTGGCGATAATGGAACCGATAGCCACGCCGCCGGCTCCGCCATGGAATAAAAGAAGTATGATCAGATTGAGAGCGATTTTACATACTCCACCGAGAGAGAGTGCAAGGAGCGGTGTCCGGGTATCCCCGATGGCCCGGAAAATGGAGGCTTCAAAGTTATACAGCAGCAGAAATGGCTGTTCGATAAACAGAATCCGCAGATAGAGTTCCGCTATAGAAAAAACTTCAGGTGGTGTTTTCAGCCATAGCAGCGTGGGTCGGGTCGCTATTTCCCCTATGCCGGCCAGAACGAGACCGCAGAGGAAGGCCATGACCAGAGAGGTATGTACGCCGTCATTGACCTTATCTTCCCGCCCCTGCCCGATAAATCTGGCGAGTACCACATTGGTACCAATAGAAAGACCGATAAAGAGACTCAGCAGCGTGGTAATGAGAGGTGCATTGCTTCCTACGGCAGCCATAGACTGTGCGTCTACAAACCGGCCGACCATAGCGATATCGGCGGCATTAAAAAACTGCTGCATAAGTCCGGTAAGTGCCAGTGGGATAGCCATGCGCCATATGTTGCTGCTTAGGGGACCGTGAATCAGATCCATTTCCTGTTGTTTCATCACATTTGTCCTTTATTTACAAGCCCATTTGGGCAATATACTTCCACTTCATTATATACGCCCAATTGCCTTTAGTCATCTGGAGCGGATGGGGGTTATGCGTTCTTTTCCTGAGCCGCCACAATCTTATGATGCTGGGAGCGGATGAGCAGCGTAACCAGGAAGAAAATGCAGGCGGTACTCCAGAATACAGAAGCGTACCCGCATTTCATAGCCAGTGCACCGGAGAACACCGGACCGGCCACATTGCCCCAGAGAGCCAGGCTGGTGGTGGTACCAAACACCGTGCCTTTCTTATCATCCGGTACGGAAAGGGTAATAATCGTATTGGAAATTGGCATAATCAGTCCCATGAAGAGACCCGTCATAGCACGGAAAAATCCCAATCCCCACACATTGGGCATCATGTACTGAAGAATAAACAATACGCCGCAGGTGGCAGATGCACTTATGAGAATCTTATGCATGGGATGACGTACCGTCAGGCGGTCGACGCGAAGGGACGCCATGGCGCTGGATCCGCCGGCAAGGAATATGATGATTCCTACAATGGTAGCCACCGCTTTGGCGTCGCCGCCCATCATTCCGCGAATGTACAGAGGAAGAATCGGGCCGATGCCGGTCATGGCAAAGTTACAGAGGAACTGAAGGAAAATCATGAGGCGCACCGTAGGGTTGGAAAGGAAATAAATGATATCCTTCCATACAGAACCTTCCGGTTTTTTACTGGATTTAATATCCGGAATAAGAAAGAGCGCCCCAAGACAGCTCAGCAGGGCCAGTGTGCCAAAGAGAATAAACGGCATACGGTAACCGAACAGATCGGCTGTGACACCGCCAACCACCGGGCCAAACATGATGCCCATCACATTGGCGGCCTGAAATACCCCGAGTCCATAGGTCATCTTTTCTTTAGGCGTTACCGCTACGGTCATAGCAGCACATACCGGGACAAAACCACCTATGAGTCCCTGAATCATACGGAGTATGAACAGCTGCCACGGTTGAGTAGTCAGGGCACAGCCAAAGGTGACCAGGGTAATCAGAGCCAGGATCAGCGCAAGAATGCGGCGTCCCCCGTAATGTTCCGCCTTTCTTGTCCAGTACGGGGCAGAGAAGCTGACCATCATCGGTGTGACACCGGAAATCAGCCCGGCCCAGAAGGCCGCTTCGCCTGAGTCATTCACGCCCATTTCCACAAGAAACAGAGGAATAAACGAGAGTACTCCGATAATGGTTACCCCGGTTCCTACCTGAATCGCTGCAATCGTAAAAAGTACTTTTTTCCAGTTCAATATCAGCACCTCCATATATCTGCCGCTTTAGGGGGGCGGACAGTTTCACAAAAAATAAAACCAGTACACACAACGATGTACTGATTGCCGGTTTCCCTGTTTTTTCTTCAGAGCACCTAATTGTAACGCTAATTCTTACAATTGTCAAAGATTGTTCTGCGCAATTTATGGTATTGGCGTATAATGGAAAAAATCGAAAATCAACGACTGAAACGACAAAAGGAGATTGTTATGCACAGTGAATTCGTCTCTCTGGCCGTGATAGCTTTTATCTCGGCGGTTATTCCCATGGTTGCTAAAAGTATTCCCCGCCGCCTGGTGCCGGAAACGGTACTTCTGCTGCTGGCCGGTTCCCTTCTGGGGCCGCATGGCTTCCATATCATCGATTCTCATGCAGATTCCATTCATATGCTGTCAGAAATGGGATGTGCCTTGCTGTTTCTTCTGGCAGGATTTGAAATCGACCCGAAATCTGTAACCGGGGACGATGGACGTCACGGACTGTATACGTGGATTATCACCTTTATCCTGGCCATTGGCGCCGCTATGGCTGTCCCTATTTTTGCGCAGGGACGGGAAGGTATCCTGGCTACGGCATTACTGCTCACCACCACCGCACTGGGAACACTCATGCCGATTCTCAAAGAGCGCGGCCTCATGGGCACCCGCATCGGGGACCTCATCCTTTCCTATGGCACCTGGGGGGAAGTGGCCGTGGTACTCTGCGTAGCCGTTCTTCTGTCCACCCGAGCCACCTGGCAGACCGCCGCCATTCTGGGAGGGCTGTTCCTCCTCTGTGTCTGGATTGCCCGGATGGGATCCAAATCGGTAAAGGATGGCAATGCGCTGTACAGGTTCCTCGACTCCAAGGCCGGAGCTTCTTCCCAGACACCGGTACGGGTTACCCTGCTGCTCCTTATCCTTCTGGTTACGTTTTCTGCGGTGTTTGAACTGGATATCGTGCTGGGCGCTTTCGCAGCCGGATTCGTGCTTCGTTACATTATTCCCACAGGATCCCATGCACTGGAAACGAAACTGGAAGGCATGGCGTTTGGTTTCTTTATTCCTCTCTTTTTTACCGTATCCGGATGTACCGTGGATCTGAAAAAAGTAGCAGCCATGCCGGGATATCTTGTCATCTTCATTGCTGCGCTGGTGCTGGTCCGCTCTATCCCTATTATTGTTTCCCTTTCCCTCAGAAAGAGTACAAGAAAGGAAATTTCCCTACATAACCGCACATCCATTGCCCTGTATTGCACCACCGCACTGCCTCTGATTGTGGCGATTACCGGGATTGCCGTACGGCAGCACCTGATGCACGAGGACGTTGCCTCCGTGCTGATTGCCGCCGGCGCCCTCACCATATTTCTCATGCCATTTCTCGGGTCCATCCTTTATCATGTAGTGGATTCCGATCCGATTTCCGCCATTAAGGAAATTCTGCATTCGCCCAGTGAACTGCCGGAGATTTTCCATGAACATGTACATATAATGAATAAACATTTCAAGGAAGAACAGCTGCAGCATGCGATCTGGAAATGCAACCGGGTGGCCAGCCTGAAAGACAGCCTGCGGCGTATTGAAAATGAAACCGAGCGCAATATGATGTACAAACTGGCAGCCAAGCATTTGCTGGAACTGGAAAATCTCCAGGAAAAATCCCTTCAGGAACGACAGCAATTGATGATCCGCCAGTATGCAGAAATGGATAAGCTGTATCACGCATACCACAATGGGGATATACCCACCCTTCTGGAATGGGAAAAGATGATGGGCTATGACCAAGAGAAGCCGGCAACGCAAAGGAGATAAGCCGGCGACGTAGGTCGCTGTTTTGCCCAGAGCAGATGACTTATAGGTTTATAGGATATTTTTTGTGTTTTAATGCCAATAGAGCCGGTATGGTTCCAACTCCATTGGCATTTATTTTTTTGCATTAAGCCTTTATCGTCATTCCTCCATTCTCACTGCGCAATTTTCAAACTTCTCATTTTCTGTTAAAATAAAGTTATTCACAAAGTTATTCTACTTTTTCACATGAAAAATCAGTAGAATCGGCGCGGATTTTGGGAAAGATATTCACATTTTTCCACAGAGTTATGAACTTTTTCACTTCACGTTTTTCACACATTCACAGGCAAGGATTTTGCGTATGGATATTTTCTCTTTATGGTCAAAAGTACTGGGCGAGGTACAGAAAAGTGATCCCCAGTATTACGAAGTAATTATGCGGGGTGTTTTTCCCCGTTCATTTGAAAATGGTGTGTTTTCCATTATGCTTACTGGTTCCGGCCCATCCTGGATTTTAGGATGGTTTAAGGCGATTTATGAGAAGAAGCTGGCGGAAATCATTTCTTCTCTGGTGGGATCGCCCATTCGTCTGGAGGTGGTAGTGCAGGGGCAGGAAACTCCCGCTTCAGTCGCTCCGGCAACACCGGCTCCTCTTCCGGAATCTTTTCCGCAGCCGGCTATGCCTCCGGTAGCACCGGATCCGCAGGCCCAGGCTCCGGTTTCTCAGACGCCTCCGGCTCCTTTCCCGGAAGCACCATCGACTCCGGCTCCGGATTTTCTGGACAAGGTTTCCCGGGGTGAATTCCAGCATGCGGACCTTCCAAATATTCAGGATAAAATCCGTGAACAGGGCAAAGAACCCATGCATCCAGGCAATCTGTTTGAACCGGTAGGCGAGCGGGAAGAGGTGACCGAACAGTTTGAGGACCAGGTAAATATCAACCGTCAGTTTACGTTTGACACATTTATCCACGGGCCGAGCAATGAACTGGCATTCAAGGCGGCCAAATCGGTAGCCGAAGCCGCACTTTCCGGCAGTACGGACAGCCGTACGAACCCGCTTTTCATTTATGGCCCCTCCGGGCTGGGAAAGACGCATCTGCTTCATGCTATCTGCAACTATATTCACGACCATGCGCCCAAACTGAACGTGCGGTTTGTCACCAGTGAAACGTTCCTCAATGATTTAATCAAATCCATTGAAACTTCATCCATGGATAAGTTCAGAAAGAGATACCGCAGTGTGGACTACTTCCTCATGGACGATGTTCAGCTGTTTTCCGGAAAGAACTCATCCCAGACGGAAGTCTTCAATACATTCAATGTGCTTTTTGACAATAAGAAGCACATCATTCTCACCAGCGACCGCACGCCGCAGGATATAGAAAAGCTGGAAGACCGCATCAAGACTCGTTTTTCCAGTGGTCTGATTGCGCCTATCGAACCTCCGGATTATGAGATGTGTTCTGTCATCCTGCTGAAGAAGGCAGAACATGACCACATCATACTTCCGGAAGATGTTATCAATTATATTGCCGGCCACATTCATACCAATGTGCGTGAATTGAACGGCGCTTATAATAAACTGGTTTCCTATGCCCAGTTCACACAGCAGAAGATTACGCTGGATATGGCAAGAACCGCGCTGAAGGATGTCATTCCTCCGGATGCGAAGAAGGAACTGACCATGGAATTTATCACCGATGTAGTATGTGAATACTACGGAGTGTCCAAGGCCAGCGTCCTGTCTCCGGGTCGACCGAAAAAGATTGTGGCGGCACGGCAGATGGCCATGTATTTCTGTCGGCAGGAACTGAACGAATCCTATCCGAACATCCGGGATTATTTCAAGCGTAAGGACCATACCACGGTTATGTATGCGTGTAACCGTGTAGAAAAGGATTTAAAATCCAAACCGGGTATTGCCGACGATTATCAGAAGATTAAGAAAATCCTCGCCAGCCGGTAAAGCGGAAAACCCGCACCAGCCCTATATTTTTTCAGATTTTTAACGGCATATGGGGACAACCCTATGGATAGCCATGCGAACAACCTGTGATTATCTGAAAACCCACGAAAACCGTGAATTGCGTGAAAAACCACAATTCACTATTCACATTTTTTTCAACAGCCGCGGAAATCGATAAAATCAGGTTATCCACAGACTTATTCACTTATTCACAACCCCCTACTGCTATTACTGCTATTTTTATCATATCCATCATTAGAAAAGGAGAACCCATGAAGGTCAGATTCAACAAATCCATACTGAGCCACGCTCTGGATACGGTTCAGCGTGCAGCACAGACAAAAATAACTTCCAATACAAACAACGGCATTCTGATTCGTGCTGCGGAAGGTTGCATTTCTTTTGAAGCCAATGATTATACGATTGGTATTAAAACCAGCTGTAAAGCAGAAATTCTGGAACCAGGCGATGTAGTGGTAGCAGCACCACAAATGCCGGGTATGATTAAGCTCCTTCCAGGAGAAGAAGTCATACTGGAAACAGACGATGCTGCCAGCTTATGCCATTTCCGTGCAGGAAGCGCACATTACCGGTTCCCGACTATGTCTTATGATGACTTCCCGCAGGTAGAGGAAATGGAACGGGTCAATGTATGTCATATGGCCTGCGAAGATCTGCAGAAGCTCAATAGTCTCATTGCTTACGCAGCAGCCATGGAAAAGAATAATCCGGTGTTCAACGGCATTCTCTTTGAAATCAAGGGCAACGTATTTTCCATGTCTGCCACCAACACCCATCGTCTGGCTATCCGGGAAATCACTCTTCCGGAAGAATCAACCAGCACAGGTCGTTTCATTGTGCCGTCCGGCATTTTAAATGATGTATGCCGTCTGCTTCCGGACGAAGAAGGGGCACAGGTGGAAATTTCCTGGGCAAAGAGCCATGCAGCCTTCACTTTCGGAGATACGTATTTCATTACCAACCTCATCAGCGGTGAATATCCGGACGTACACAGAGTGGTGCCGACCCGCTCCGATGTGGATGCCAAGTTCAATCTGAAGGAACTGTCCAATGCCATTCGCATGGTAAGCCCGATTTCCCGGGATATCAATTACAACACAGTGAACTTCCAGTTCTCTGAAGAAGGGGCCATCATTTCTGCAGAAGATGCCGATGTAGGGGCTTCCTCTGTATCCATTCCGGCGGAAGTATCCGGACGGCTGCCGATGAACATTGTGTTTAACTGTTCTTATGTAGAAGATATATTAAAGCATTCCACCGGCGAAACCATTACGTTCCACCTGCTGTCCAATGGACCGATGCTGATAGAACAGGAAGAAGATAAGAGTTATATTTATGTAGTTACCCCAATGAGAGGCAGACAATAATATGAAACAGTGGACTATACGCGGAGAATACATTCAGCTGGATCAGCTTCTTAAAAAATATGATGTCATTTCTTCCGGTGGACAGATTGGTTCTTACCTTGCGGAAAATGAAGTGACATTGAACGGCACTCCGGTACATGAAAAGAGAAAGAAAATCAGACCGGGCGACACGCTCCGTCTCTCCGGAGAGGACATTCAGATTCTCGGGGAGGACTGATGAAGGCCTTATCGTGCCGCCTCATACAGTTTCGCAATGTGGAAGACAGGACCTTTGTGCCCGGAGAGGGGCTTACGGTATTTACCGGGCCTAATGGTTCCGGGAAGACCAATGTGCTGGAAGCATTCTTCCTGGCATCCATCGGCCGGTCACTGCGCACCAATCAGGATCAGGAGATGATCGGACTTTCCCATGAGGAAGGGACGGTCATCCTTTCCTATGTCTCCGGCGGGGTGGAAAATACCATTAAAGTGCGTCTGTTCCGCAAAGGGGGAAAGAAGCTGTTCTTCAATGACAACCCGGTGCGGAGAAAAGACCTGCTGGGGCTGTTCCGTACGGTGCTGTTCACTCCCGATGAAATGAAACTGGTGAAAGGCATGCCCAGGGAAAGGCGACGGTTCATCGATATGGAACTGTCTCAGGTCAATCCAAGGTACGTAGAAGAAGTATCCAGGGTGCACCGGGCGGTGGCGCAGCGGAATGCAGAATTCAGAAATGCCCGTTTTAACGGCCGCAAACCTCAGGTGGATATGTGGGACATGCAAATTGCCCGCGGATCAGCGTATGTGCTGAAAAAACGCATGGAAGCCCTGGAAAAGATGAATGCTGCCGCCTCAGAAATGACCCGCCGGCTTACCGGAGGCAGGGAAACCATGACCATAAAGTACAGACAGGCAGGAAATGAAGGGAATCCGGTTCTGTCAGAAGACTGGTTTATCCGGAAACTGGCAGAAAACCGGGAGGAAGACACCCGGCTCATGCGCACATCCATTGGACCGCACCGGGATGATCTGGTATTCCTTTTAAACGGAAGAGAACTGTCAGCCTACGGCTCTCAGGGACAGCAGCGTACCGCCGTACTGGCGCTGAAACTTTCAGAAATTCAGTTCATCCGTGAGGAAACCGGAGAAAATCCGGTGCTTCTCCTGGATGATGTAATGGGAGAACTCGACGCATCTCGCCGGCAGGCCCTGATTTCCTATGTGGAGGAGCACGATGTACAGACCATCATCACCTCTACTGACAGCGTGGGGGATGGGAAAATAGTAGAGATGAGATAAATGAGAGGGGCTCATCAAACCGCCTGGATAATGCAGGCTATCCGACACGAAAAACAGAAAGTTTTTCTTCAGACTTCAGACCGGAAGCTTGAGAGCTTCCTTTCAGACTAAAAGAACTCAGAACATTTGCATGCTTTCCTGTATATTCGAGCATAGGAAAGAATAAGGATGTTACATATGACCCTTTTACAAAAATTTTCCTTTTTTCTTACATCTGGTGACTCCATTCTCCAATCTGTTTTTACCCCTCATTTCCAAATTTTCAAATCTCATCCCTGTCTTTACTCGAAAGGAGGCCTTTATGTCTGCTTACAGAAAATCTTCCGGCTATCTGGAGAAGGCGTCGGATATCCTTAAGGAAAATCATCGGCGTTTCATGGAAAGTGACGGATTTCAGTATTTCATGTTCCGTCAGAAATGGCCCTCCTTTGCCGGGGAGCTTCTGGCCAGGGAATCGTATATTGCAGGCGCTTCCGGTGAGGTGCTCTATGTACAGGTGACCAACTCGGTGTGGCTGAGCCAGCTGACTATGCTTAAAGCGCAGATTCTGGAAAAGATAAACCAAGATCCGTTTGGAGCACGCTTTACGGATATTCGCTTCCGAATCGGTCCGAAACAGACAAAAAATCAGCCCAGAAGTACGGTAGATCCGGTGAACCGGGCGATTGCCAAAGAAAAACAGCGCATGAGCCAGCCGCTGAATGAGTCGGAAAAACAGTGGATTGATCAGTGGGTGGCAGGGCATGTGACGGATGAACGCCTGGGGCCGGTTTTTGAAAAACTTATGACCGGATCCCTGAAAAAAAGAAAAGGGGAACTGGCTGCCGGTTATCATCCCTGCCCTGGATGCAGCACCCTTATACCACAGGAAAAAAAGGTATGTCAGGATTGCGGACGGAAGATTTCCATAGCCAGAAGAAACCGGATTATTGCCCTTCTGAAGAAACATCCCCATTATGGATACGAAATGACTCGTCAGGTCATTCCGTCTACCTACCGGGAATATGCAGAAGCCCACGAATTTCTGGAGACCAAACTCGAACAGGCTATATATGACAAGGTGAATGGAAAAGAAAACCGCCGCATGCTTTTGGCCCTTCTGATTCATAAGCCGATGGAAGAAATAACAGAGGAAGAAGCAAGAGAGAAGTTGGAGCGGCTGAGAGAGAAAAAGTGGTAATTTCGGACGGTCCGGGCGACTAGCTTATCCCAGTCAGAAAAATACTCTCCGAACGTACTACGGGTACAGTCCGGGGAGTATTTTTCCGCCCGGTATAACCTACTCATCCCGGCCTGTCACGAAAAGGGGGGTCGGACAGTCTTCCGTCCTGAGCGGCGTCATTCGACTCATTTCAGAACCACCGCGTACAGAGTACAGCGGAGAACCTGAAATGAGTCGATTCCTGGTCAGGCCGAAAGCCTGTCACGAAAAACTTTCGGACGGTCCTGGCGCCTGTCTTATCCCAGTCAGAAAAATACCCTCCTGAACGTACTACGGGTACAGTCCAGGGTCTATTTTTTGTCCGGTATAACCTGTTCATCCCGGCTTACCTCGAAATGGTGGTGAAGCAACGACAAGACGGTCACGAAATTATGCGAGCGGTCCGGGTACATAAGCAGAATGGGTACGGGACGTACTATGGTTGCTTGTCAGGCCAATATACCAATCGCTGATATATTCAGACATTAGCGACGCAAGCCGCAAAGTCCGCAAGAAGTCTTTCAGGATTTTCGAGACGGCAGAACTTGGCTCCGAGACCGTGCAGAAGGACATGCCTCTGCAGGATGAGATATGGTAAATATCTACCAAAAGAAAAGCAGAAAGAATCAAATAAAAAGATTCTTTCTGCTTTTTTGCGTCTGTTTTTTTCAGAAATGTTATTCGCAGAATCCACTCCCTGCCATCTCGTTGAGATGGCAAAGCCTTGACATTCTGACGTTAAGTCACAGCCCAGCGAATCTTTAACGATTCTTTCTGACTTCTGGCTATTTATTTTCTTCAATAGCCTTTGCCAGCTGATCGGCGCAGGAAGTGTTTTTTCCTCGGCAGAGGTTTCCCTTTAATATGCCGGCGATTTTTTCTGCGTCCTGACCTTCTATCAGTTTGCCGATAGCGGCGAGGTTTCCCGGGCATCCTCCGGTGAAGTGGACGTTATGGAGTTTTCCGTCTTCCAGATTGAATTCAATTTTCCTGGCGCATACGCCTTCCGGCTTGTATTCTACGTGTTTGTTCATAAGTTATTTCCTTTCTTTTTCTTCTGAATTTCCGAACCTGAGATCATGTTATTATACCATGATATCGTAGATGGTCTTGATGAAGAAGATGACGAGCACACCGAGGATAATGGGCTTTACTGTCCGTACACCGCCTTTTTCAAAGGCCCGGGTTCCCAGCCAGTTTCCTGCGATATTGAAGGCTCCGGCTACCAGTCCCAGTGTGATGTACACCGTACCACTATGTAGAAATACAGCCAGGGCGGTGTAGTTGGTCATCAGGTTTATGAACTTGGATACACCGTTGGCTTCGGTCAGTTTCATATGGGCGGCTCCGGTGAGGAGAAGAAGCAGGAATGTGCCTGTGCCTGGTCCGTAGAACCCATCGTAGACGCCGATGAGAAGAGCTGAGGCCATGGCGATGGTTATGGTTTTCTTTTCCGGATACGGGTTCCGGTCACCGGAAAAGGATTTTCCACGGAGTACATAATAGGCGGTAATCGGAAGGATGATGAGAATGATTACACGGAACAGCGACTGATCCAGGAGCAGTGCCAGATGGGATCCAGTAAATGATCCCAGAAATGCGCATACCGTGCAGTACAGGGCGGTATGCCACTGAATGTACCCTTTTCGGGCATATTTGTAGGTTGCCAGAGTCGTTCCCAGCGATGAGGACAGTTTATTTGTGCCAATGACATAATGCATAGGCATACCGGTAAACATGAAGGCAGGAATGGAAATAAGACCGCCTCCCCCGGCAATAGCATCCACAAATCCGGCAAGAAAGGTTAAAGGACAGACGATAAGATATGTCAGCAACGTGATTTCCATGACAACTCCCTGTAAAATAGCAAGAAATGAAATATAAGACTATCATAGCATAATACGATGAATCCGGCGCAAGATGAAATCAGACTATCAGACGAAAGATGGGCCTGCGGCTCAAGGTCGGTGCCTTAACATCAGAAGGCAGGTCCGCAAAAGTCTCTTCGAGACATTTCAGGGGTAGATACTGCGTATCGCCTCTTTATAAAAAAGCAAGGTGTATCACATTCCTGTCATTCCTTTTGATTCACATAGAGGATTCTACTTTCCACCACCAGCCAATGACGACAAGACCTGGTCGTCATTCCCCCTTTCTCTCCAGAGAGGGAAACGTTTTGCGTGCTCCACAATTGGAAAGCTTTAACATTCTTAATTTTTATAAGAGGATATTCTGCTTCCCTCTGGTAAAACCGTATGTTTTACACCGTCTCGAGAATCCCCATAGATTCACACCGACAGCAAACAACGTTTGCGGCCTTACAGCTTATCATAGACATATTTACTGGTTAATTCTATACTAATAGATAAGACAGTCTCATATGGAAATCAGGCATATATTGACATTTCAAATCAGATTATTATCTGAAGGGGGCTTATTATGGATACATCACTGGATATTGAACGATATCGGGTTAAACATCACCAGAAGATTAAACTGAGTCGTTTCTCTACTCGTTGTGATCAGGAGAACATGAACAAGCTGGAAGTAAAGAAAGTGCTCATGCCCAAGGTACTTACCGCCATGCGGGATTTGCAGGAAAGGCTGTATGCAGAAAAGAAATACGGTCTGATTTTTGTTCTGCAGGCGATGGATGCGGCAGGTAAGGATGGGACAATCAATCATGTATTTTCCCAGCTCAATCCGAGCGGTCTCAAAGTGGCCTCATTTAAGACGCCAAATTCAGAGGAATTGAGTCATGACTATCTCTGGCGTATCAACAGGGAACTGCCGGCCCGTGGGGAAATTTGTGTATTTAACCGGTCACAGTATGAAGACGTTATGGTGACCCGTGTACATGAATTGCTAAAAAATGGTTCCATGCCGAAGGAACTGGTAGGGGATAACATATGGGATGAACGGTATGAACAGATTATGAATTGGGAAAAATATCTGTATCAGAATGGATTCCCGATGATTAAAATTTTTCTACATGTATCCAAAAAGGAACAACAGCAGCGTCTGATTGATCGCATTATCAATAAGCAGAAGAACTGGAAATTCTCTGTTTCCGATATTACGGAACGTAAATACTGGGATGAGTACCAGCGGATTTACGGGGAAATGATTTCCAAGACATCTACCGATTATGCACCGTGGTATATTGTACCTGCAGATAATAAGTGGTTTACCCGGTATGTGGTAGCTCATATCGTCATCCGGGAACTGCAGAAACTGAAGCCGAAATTCCCACCTCTGTCTTCCGAAGTGGTTCGTCAGCTGGAAAGGTTCAAGGAACTGATTCAGCAGGTCGATGATGTGGATGAACTGCTCGATATGAGTCCGGAAGAAATGGAAGCTAAGGAAGCCGCTCTGGAAGCACAGTCTAAGAATCAGAAGGAACTTGTACCGGAAACGAAAGGCAAAAAAGTGGTAGACAAGATTCTGGGAACGAAAGAAAAAAAGTAAGGGACATACGCCGGCTATGATGGGATGGGGAGGTCATAGCGGCAGGGATTAATTTCAGGCAAAGCGCCAATGAACTGCCCATTGGCGCTTGTTTTATGCTAAAGTACAGGGCAGTGTGTTTCACGTGAAACAATAATTAACAGATAATAGGTAAAACATAGGGCTCCTATGTTTTAGGAAAAAAGGAAAAAACAAATGAATGGTTCGTTGTAAAATGAAGTTGAACAGTTAATCAAAAACAAAAATCCATAGC
>ERZ1026901.23-NODE-23-length-128170-cov-49.630949_pt1 | contig 128170 bp, 100 predicted proteins | sample MGYA00380179_ERZ1026901 | MGnify/ENA primary metagenome ERZ1026901 (study PRJEB33269, sample SAMEA4719815) | human gut metagenome | biome: human-associated habitat; feature: organic feature; material: feces | place: Cameroon | collected 2013-10 ... | reverse complement strand
AACCAGGAAAGGCAGGACCAGAATCTGCAGTGTTACCATTACACCATATCCCAATATGTTATTGCAACTTGTTCCCTTATTGCGAGTGCAAAGTTACGAATAATTTTTAGAACGGCAATGTTTTTCGCTGATTTTTTTTAATAAAATCTAATAAAAAGCCATTTTCCGTGGTTTTAAGTCGTTTTTCGGATAAATCGCTGTATCTTTGTACGGCTTAAAAAGCAGGTATATAAATGTAGTCACATTAAATAATATATACATTATATAATATACACCGAAAATATACATCAGAATATATCATTAAACAAGGACAATAGTAAATGGAAATTAAAGACAAGTTGGTTGAAGCCATCGTAAAAGGTATTCAAGAGAAGAAAGGACAGAACATCACAATCGCCGACCTCCGTGGTATCGACGGCAATATAGCAAGCTACTTCGTAATCTGTCAGGGCAACTCGCCCTCGCAGGTGGAGGCTATCGCCGACTCTGTATGCGAGACGGCACGCATCGAGGCTGGCGAAAAGCCGGTACATACAGTCGGTCTGCCGCAGGCTTACTGGGTGGCAATGGACTACGTGGAGGTTATCGTGCACATCTTCATACCCGAAGCACGCGACTACTATAACCTTGAGAACCTCTGGGAGGACGCTAAGGTTACGAATATTCCGAATCTCGATTAATAGTTAGGTTAATATGAACACAAACAATAATCCATCTGGCGATAACAACCAGCCGAAGATGCCTAAGTTCAACATGAACTGGATCTACACGATTATCATCGTGATGCTGGCTTTGCTGTTCTTCACAGATGGCGGCAAGGGTTTCTTCGACGGCGGTGCTGCTGGTCAGGAAGCTACGTACACCAAGTTTCAGGTGTATGTCGACAAGGGCTACGCACGCAGTGTTGTTGTGAACAAGGACAACGGAACGCTGCGTATGTACGTGCGTCCGGACAAAATCCGCGACGTGTTCGGCAAGTCGGCGCAGCAGGTTGGTCAGAAACCGTATGTAGAAGTTACATACGGCTCGGTTGACGGCGTAGACAACTATCTCTCTTCTGCAATGAAGAGAGGCAAGATACTCGATTTCAGCTATGAGAAGGACTCCAACTCCGGACTCATGACGCTGTTCTACACCTTCGGTCCGATTATCTTCTTCGTCTTCTTGTGGCTCTTCATGATGCGCCGCATGGGCGGCGGCGGAGCTGGCGGCGGAGTTTTCAACGTCGGCAAGTCGAAGGCGCAGATGTATGAGAAGGGCAACGACCTCGGCATCACGTTCAAGGACGTAGCGGGTCAGGTTGGCGCAAAGCAGGAGGTGCAGGAGATTGTCGACTTCCTCAAGCAGCCGCAGAAGTATACCGAACTTGGCGGTAAGATTCCTAAGGGAGCACTTCTTGTAGGCCCTCCGGGCACCGGTAAGACATTGCTCGCGAAGGCAGTGGCAGGCGAAGCAGGCGTCCCGTTCTTCTCTATGAGCGGTTCCGACTTCGTGGAGATGTTCGTCGGCGTGGGTGCAAGTCGTGTCCGCGACCTCTTCCGTCAGGCAAAGGAGAAGGCTCCGTGCATTATCTTCATCGACGAGATCGACGCCGTAGGTCGTGCACGTAGTAAGAATCCGGCAATGGGCGGCAACGATGAGCGCGAGAATACGCTTAACGCTTTGCTTACAGAGATGGACGGTTTCGGCACAAACAGCGGTGTTATCATCCTCGCTGCCACCAACCGTGCCGATATGCTCGACAAGGCATTGCTTCGTGCCGGACGTTTCGACCGTCAGATTACGGTCGATCTGCCCGACCTTACAGAGCGTAAGGAGATATTCCAGGTGCATCTGAGAAAGGTGAAGATAGACGAGACGGTGGACATCGACTTCCTCTCGCGTCAGACGCCGGGCTTCTCGGGTGCAGATATCGCCAATGTGTGCAACGAGGCGGCGCTTATCGCCGCACGCCATAATAGCAATAAGGTAGGCAAGCAGGACTTCCTCGACGCAGTTGACCGCATCATCGGCGGTCTGGAGAAGAAGACAAAGGTAATGACTGAGTCAGAGAAGCGCACAATCGCGCTGCATGAGGCTGGTCACGCTACCGTTTCTTGGTTCTGCGAGCACGCCAATCCGCTCGTTAAGGTGAGCATCGTGCCGCGTGGCAGAGCGCTCGGAGCAGCTTGGTATCTGCCCGAAGAGCGTCAGATCACAACAAAGGAGCAGATGCTCGACGAGATGTGCGCACTGCTTGGCGGTCGTGCAGCCGAAGAACTCTTCACCGGACACATTTCTACCGGCGCTATGAACGACCTCGAACGCGCTACAAAGTCGGCTTTCGGCATGGTTGCCTACGCCGGCATGAGCGATCGTCTGCCGAATATCTGCTACTACAACAACCAGGAGTATCAGTTCCAGCGTCCTTACTCGGAGACAACGGCTAAGATCATCGACGACGAGGTGCTGAAGATGGTGAACGACGAGTATGCACGTGCCAAGGCTTTGCTTAAGGAGCACGCTGCGGGTCACAACGAACTCGCCGAACTCCTCATGACTCGTGAGGTTATCTTCGCAGAGGATGTGGAGCGCATCTTCGGAAAGCGTCCGTGGGTGAGTCGTTCTGAGGAAATCATCGACGACAACACACCGAAACTTGAGGATATGCCGGAGGCTGTGCGCCAGGCGCAGAAAGAACACGAGGAATCGTTGGCGAAGCAGGCAGCACTTCCTACAGACAAGTCTGAAAATACTGATGCTGAATCTGTAGAAAAGCCGGTTGATGCAGCGGAAAATGCAGCTGACGACGCAGCAGAACAGACAGAAAACAAATAAACGTAAGCATTATGAGCGATAAAATGAAAAACTTCATTGTACGTGCCATCACCGGTGTGCTCTTCGTAGCAGCCATTGTCACGTGTTTCTTGCGTCCGGAGGCGATGATACTTCTGTTCGCATTGGTCACCGGACTCACTATCTGGGAGTTTACGGGCATTGTGAACGACATAGAAGGCGTCACAACGAACCGTCTCATCACCACCGTTGCCGGCGTGTACTTGTTCTTCAGTATCGCTGGCTATTGCTCGGGCATCGTTCCGTCGGCAGTGTTCATCCCTTACTTGCTTACTATCGTCTATCTGTTCATCGCCGAACTCTACACAAAGGCGCCGAATCCGATAAACAACTGGGCGTATACAATGCTTGCGCAGATGTATATCGCATTGCCGTTGTCTACAATCAACGTACTCGCATTCCGTGAGGGTGCAGACGGCGTGGTTTACAACTATCTGTTGCCGCTTAGCGTGTTTGTTTTCCTTTGGACAAACGATACTGGCGCTTACCTCAGCGGTTCGCTCTTCGGCAAGCACAAACTCTTCCCACGTGTTAGTCCGGGCAAGAGCTGGGAAGGAAGCATCGGAGGCGGCATCCTTGTACTCGCTGTTGCAGCAGGCGTTGGTCTCTACGAGACATCTTCTCTGCACAACGGCGCTGCGGAACTGGCCCTCAGCATACCGCAGTGGATGGGTTTGGGCCTGGTGGTTGTGTTCTTCGGCACATGGGGCGACCTTGTTGAGTCGCTCTTCAAGCGCACCATCGGCATCAAGGATTCTGGCAACATCCTGCCCGGTCACGGCGGAATGCTCGACCGTTTCGACTCTTCGCTGATGGCGTTCCCAGCAGCGGTAGTCTATCTTTACACACTCACGATTTTCTAATTCAGCATTTGCGAGTAATAAAACCAACATTTGCGAGTAGTCTGAAATTAGAATATACGATTTAATAGAAATGTAAATTAAATCGCCCGATCGTCATTCGTCGCAATGATGGTCGGGCTGTTTTGTTGTGTATCGCTTGTCTGTATCACAAAAAAATAGTAGATTTGCATTATGAACCGAACATTCCATCATAACGTCAGCCTGCAGGGCATAGCCACGATAGTGTTGTTGGCAGTTGTAGCTTTGTGGTGTTTCCTTGTGCGCAGCGGCATAACCCCTGCGTTAGGCTTCGTGTGTCTGTTGCTTGGCGCGGCAGGTGTCGACCGCTTGGTACACACCACATACACATTCACCGCAGACGGCAACCTCGTGATAGTACGTGGCAGACTTGGCAAGAGCACAACTATTGCCGTCAACGAGATAATAGCGGCACGTGCGGTGCGTGGCACATTGTTCACGGCGCGCCACATCGTGATAGAATACGGTTGCGGAAAGATAACTTATGCACAGCCGCAGCAGACAAAAGAATTCATCGAAGAAATTCGTCGCAGGCAAAGGCAGGAATAAGCATTGAGTATTCGCAGAAACCGAAATAGGTATAGTGTATTTGTAGAAGCAAGAATAACCCCAAAACAACGGAAAAGACAATAGAAACGTGGTGTAGAAGCACCATATAACACGATGAAAGACTATATTTATAAATATGTATTGACCCTCGTGGCGTTCCTCTTCGCATCAGGAGCAACGGCACAGACAGATATTGAGTTTGACGAAGACGACAGTTCGGCGGTAGCCGACACGCTTATGCCCGACACGTTCAAGGTGTCGGAGCAGGCTTTGCCGTGGAATATTGCTGTGGCAAAACACTTGGACAATCTGCTTCAGCACGATATGTTCGAGACAAGTACAGTCGGAATGATGATTTACGACCTCGATGCCGACTCGGTGCTCTACAGTCACAATGCGCGTCTGCTTCTGCGCCCGGCGTCTACGATGAAACTCGTCACGGCGATAGCAGCCATCGACCGTTTGGGCGGCAGCTATCAGTTCAAGACCGAACTCTGCTACACCGGCGAGGTGAGCGACCGCACCCTTACGGGCGACATCTACTGCGTAGGCGGCTTCGATCCGCGCTTCAACTCCGACGACATGCGCGCCTTCGTCGAAGCAATCCACAAGATGGGCGTCGACACCATTCGCGGCAATATCTACGCCGACAAGTCGATGAAAGACGCCGACCAGTTCGGCGCCGGATGGTGCTGGGACGACGACAGCCCCGTGCTCTCGCCGCTGCTCATCAGTAGGAAAGACGCGTTCGTAGAGCGCTTTGTGAGCAACCTGCTTGCCGACAACATCGTTTTTGAAGGAAAGGCAGGCGAGGCGCAGCGCCCCGGCGATGCTTTTTGCATCTGCCGCCGCTTCCACACCATCGACCAGATACTGATGCGCATGATGAAGAAGAGCGACAACCTCTATGCCGAGTCGATGTTCTACCAGTTGGCAGCGTCTACCGGCACAAAGCATGCGTCGGCAAAGCAAGCTCGCGGCATAATAAACAAGCTGATATCGAAGGTGGGGCTTAACCCGAAACGCTACGAGATAGCCGACGGCAGCGGACTCTCGCTCTACAACTATCTCTCGGCTGAACTCGAAGTGCAACTTCTTCGCTATGCGTTCCGCAACAACAACATCTACATGCACCTGCGCCCGTCTCTGCCCATCGCCGGCGAGGACGGAACGCTGCGCAAGCGCATGAAGGGCGTGTTCACCGCCGGCAACGTACACGCCAAGACCGGCACCGTGCAGGGCGTATCGTCGCTTGCCGGCTATTGCACGGCAGCCAACGGACACCACCTCGCATTCTCCATCATCAACCAGGGCATACAGCACCACAGCAACGGTCGCGCTTTCCAGGACCGTGTCTGCACCGTGCTGTGCCAGCCGTAGCTTTTTAAAAAAAGGAAACCGAAGTGTACGCTATAAACTATAAGACACTCATTGTGCAGGCGCTCGGCTTTGAGCCTACCGCCGACCAGCAGCACGCCATCGACACCTTCGCCGAGTTTCTCGCCGACCGTGATGACCATGTGGCAATGCTGTTGCGCGGTTCGGCAGGTACGGGTAAGACGACGCTCTCCGGCGCCATAGTGCGCACGATGCTCGCGTTGAAGCAGCGCGTTGTTCTGCTTGCGCCGACGGGTCGTGCCGCGAAAGTGTTCGCCTTGAACTCAGGCGTGCAGGCTTCCACCATCCACCGCCGCATCTATCGCCAGCAGTCGCTTGGCGGTTCGTTCTCGCTTGCACCGAACATGATGACCGACACGCTGTTTCTCGTCGACGAGTCGTCGATGATAGCCAACGAAGGCTTGCGCGAGTCGGTGTTCGGCACGGGCTGTCTGCTCGACGACCTCGTACAGTTCGTCTATTCGGGCCGCAATTGCCGACTGGTGCTCATCGGCGATAAGGCTCAGCTGCCGCCGGTAGGCGAGGAGGAGTCGCCGGCCCTCTCCTCAGCGTTCATCTCCGGCTACGGACTCACCGTCTACGAGAGCGACCTTCGCGAGGTGCTGCGTCAGAGCCAGCAGTCGGGCATACTCTATAACGCCACGGTGATACGCCAGATGATTACGCACGACGAGGCGACAGCCCTGCCAAAGATTCGCTTCAGCGGCTTCCCCGACATAGTATGCGTGCCCGGCGACGAACTCATCGAGTCGCTCGCCACGAGCTATTCGCAGGTGGGCATGGACGAGACGATGGTTGTTACGCGCTCCAACAAGCGTGCCAATATATACAATCAGGGCATACGCAACCAAGTGCTTTGGCGTGAGGAGGAACTCACGTCGGGCGACTGGCTCATGGTTGTGAAGAACAGCTACTACTGGACCGAGCAGAAGAAGGCTGAAGACACGTCGGCACCGGCGTTCATAGCCAACGGCGACCGTGCCGTGATACAGCGCGTGCGCAACCGCCGCGACCTCTACGGCTTCCACTTCGTCGACCTCTGGCTGCAGTTCCCCGACTACGACAACTACGAGTTGCAGGTGACAGCGCTCACCGACACGCTCGCCACCGAGGCGCCAGCCCTCACACGCGAACAGAGTCAGCAGCTCTTCGACGAGGTGATGGCAGACTATGCCGATGTGCGCACCAAGCCCGAGCGCTACAAGCGTCTGAAAGCCGACCCATTCTACAATGCGTTGCAGATAAAGTACGCCTATGCCGTAACGTGCCATAAGGCGCAGGGCGGACAGTGGGCGCACGTCTACGTAGACCAAGGCTATATGACCGACGAAATGCTCACACCCGACTATATCCACTGGCTCTACACCGCCTTTACGCGCGCTACGGAGAAACTCTTCCTCGTCAATTGGCCTAAGACGCAGACGGAAGAGTAGCGGTTGTAGCCATTCTTTTTTTATATACCTCGAAAAAACACAACTTTTTCTGTAGCAAACCCCACCTTTTGTGCGTCTAAAGAGCAGAAAAAGTAATAAACAACAAGTATATGAACACAACAGAGCAACAATTCTCGCAGCTTGTGAGAGCCAACCGTAGCACGATATACGCCGTGTGCTACATGTTCTCCAACGATGCCGACGAGGTGGCAGACCTCTTTCAGGAGGTGCTTGTCAAGCTATGGAACGGCTACGAGTCGTTCCACGGCAAGAGCGACGTCAAGACATGGATATATCGTGTCACCCTCAACACCTGCATCACCATCGACCGCAAGAAGCTAAGCCGCCGGAAAGCCTTGCTGTCAATGGATGTCGACTATTTCAGCGATGAGGAGAAGTCTACCGCCCAAGTGCGTATGCTGCACGAGCGCATAGCCCGACTGCAGCCGCTCGACAGAGCCATCGTACTGCTATGGCTCGAGCAGATCAGCTACGACGAGATAGGCGACATCGTGGGTCTGAGCGCAAAGAACGTGTCTGTGCGTCTGGCGCGAATAAGAGTGCAACTGAAGAACATGTCAAACGAATAAAAACAAGACCATTATGGAAAACAATAATCAAAACACCGAACTCGAGCTTATGCGCTCGCAGATGGAAGACTTCAAGGCGCAGCTCGACAAGCAGAAGATAGTGAACGAGAAGATGATTATAGGCTCGATGAAGAAGAGCATGTCGTGGATAAAGCGATACGTCTACTTCGAGTGTTGCCTCGTGCCGATCATTGCCGTGTCGTGGCTCGCTATCAAGGAGTTCGCCCACCTCTCGTGGCTCAACTACGCCTTCCTCATGACTGTGGTTATAGTAAGCGTCATAGCCGACTACCGCATCAACGTTTCGGCTATCAGCGACGCCGACTACAGTCGCAACAACCTTCTCACCACCATCAAGAAGCTCACACGCATGAAGCGTCTGCGCTCTATAGACATGATGATTGAGGTGCCGATATTAGTTGTCTGGCTCTTGTGGAGCGGCATAGAGACGTGGATGTACATGCCAGCCGACACGCCCGACTTTGCGCGAGCCGCTGCATACGGCGGCATTGTTGGCGGTGTCATCGGTGGCATCTGCGGTTTGATCTTCGCCTTCCGCATCTTCCTCAAGATGCAGCGCACGAACGACGAAGTGATAAGTCAGATTAACGAACTTAACGCATAAATTTCTCTCTCTCTTCTGCCCAGTACGTTGTGAAGTGTACTGGGCTTTTTTGTTTCTTAAGCCTTCTTGAATAGCCGCGCTACGAAGTTGGACCCTTCGAGCACCACCATGAAATTCCAGAAATAGAACATCTGCTCATCGTAGACATAGCTGAGCGCTGCGCCGAGGAGGCAGAAGACGAAGCAGGCGGGCGAATGTTTTTTAATTGCATCCATGCAGTCGTCCGTAGACACCTTGCGTCTAAAGATGCACACGATGCCCACAACGAGCACTACGCCTAACACCACAGCCAAGCCGCACAAGGCGTACCAGTAAGCGTCCCACTTGCCCAGCAGCGGCTCCAGTGCGAAGAACAAAAGAAAAAGCGCGTAGCCCACGTTTGCCAATGATACCTTGTTTTTCATATTCTTATTACGGTTTGTTTAATTCTGCAAATTTAAGTAAAAGAGTTGTTACCTGCAAGCGCTGCGCCGCATTTTTATCCGCGCCACCTTTGCCGAATGGATTTTTATTAATACATTTGCAACAAACATTTTATTTATTACACCAGGTGCTGCGGAGACATGGTACCTCCGCTACGGCGCACAGCACCATCTTCGCAGCACTATAAACCTCAAAGAATATGAATATACTCAAGACTATGCTTATGGCTCTGGCGCTCATCGCAGCTCCCGCAGCCATCCATGCGCAGGCGCCGACAGAAGTTCCTGCGGCTAAGGCTACAGACCTCGACCAGAAGTACGCCACCGACCTGCTGAAGGCAGGCGCAGACGCGCCCGACATCACGCTGAACACCATCGACGGCAAGCCTTTCGCGCTGAAAGACCTGCGCGGACGCTACGTAGTGCTCGACTTCTGGGCTTCGTGGTGCCCCGACTGCCGCAAGGACTCGCCCTTCATCATGCAGCTCTACAAGAAGTTCGGTGCCAAGGGCGTGGCTTTCGTGGGCGTGTCGTTCGACAAGAACATGGAGTCGTGGAAGAACGGCGTGGCTAAGCTCGGCATCGAATACACGCAGGTGAGCGACTTGAAACAGATGCGCGAGTCGCCCGTGGCTAAGGCTTACCATATCGGCTGGATACCTACCGTCTACGTCATCGACCCGCAGGGCAAGGTGGCGCTCGCAACAGTCATGTCCGACAAGGTGAGCGCATATCTCCACTCCGTTTACCCCGACTGCTGCGAGTAGGATGACACTTACTACAGACATATTGCAAACATGGTTCAGGCAGTTCAACGCCGATTATTTCGGCGATGAGCTGCCTGTGCCTCGTATTGCGCTTTCGAAGGCACGCACCCGTCTCGGCACCATGTCGTGCCGCCGCGTGCGCAAGCTGCTGCGCTGGACGTACACCGACTTCACCATACGCATCAGCACCTACTACGAATGCACCGAGCGCGAGTTTCAGGAGACGCTGCTGCACGAGATGATTCATTATTATATCGCGTATAAAAACATCTCCGACACATCGTCGCACGGCAAAGTGTTTCGCCAGATTATGCAGCAGCTGAACAACGAGCATGGCTGGAATATAACCGTCTCGTCGTCAATGCGCAAGCATAAACTAACACCGGTTCAGCGCAAGATTACGGTTGCAAATTATTTCCTCGTGCTTGCCATCGAGCTCGACGATGGCGGGCGTATGTTCACGGTTGTCAACAAGAAGGCGATACGCAAGGTGTACGATGCGTTGCGCAACTGTCGCAATATTGTCAACCACCGTTGGTATGTCAGCTTAGACCCTTACTTCCTCGACTTCCCCAGCGTACGTTCTCTGCGTGCGCGCCGTGTTTCTATAGACGTATATAACGAAAAAACGGCTGCAATGCAGCCGTTAGCGTTGAAGGAGCCGTAGAAATGTAGTGTGATTTGTTTGATTTTATCATCGGATGGCGAACGGAATCTGATCGGATAGCGTACGGAATCCGATCGGGCGGCGAACGGAATCTGATCGGGCGGCGAACGGAATCTGATTGGACGGCGTACGGAATCCGATTGGACGGCGAACGGAATCTGATTGGACGGCGAACGGAATCCGATTGGACGGCGAACGCGATACGATGATAAAACAGTAGCGGAGGTCTCCGGCCTCCGCAGCATCCAGCTATACATTAGTATTCTACTCGGTGCTGCGGAGGCCGGAGACCTCCGCTACTGTTTATACTTATTATTCGTTTTTGGTGCTGCGGAGGCTGGAGACCTCCGCTACTAAGCTGTTTACTTTGCAGGAACCTCTGCAAGAGTCTTCTTTACAAGCTCCCAGAACGGCGCGATTGTCTTGATGAGGCAGCGCTCAGATGTGGTATGCGGCGAGCGCATTGTCGGACCGAACGACACTACGTCAAGGTGCGGATATTTGCCGAGGATTACAGAGCACTCCAGACCGGCGTGGTCTACCTGCTCGATAGCCTCCTCGCCGAACAAGTCGCGGTAGTGCTGCTCCATGAGGTGCAGAATCTCGCTGTCTGTGTTCGGATCCCAGCCGCCGTAGCTGCCGCTCATCTCCACCTTCATGCCAGCCATAGAGAATGTAGACTCGAGCGTGGTGGCGATGTACTCCTTCATGCTCTCGTTAGCCGAGCGCGCGAGCAACTTGAAGTAAGCATGTCCGCCCTCGATGTCGATGATGGCGAGGTTAGAAGAAGTCTCAACAACAGACGGGAACACTGGAATCATGCGCAGTACGCCGTTGTGGCAGCCGTAGATAGCGTCGAGCAGGTTGTCCTGAATCTCCTCTGGAGTCTCGAAAGCCGGAGTCTCTACGTCCTCTGTGAAGAACTGGATATTCTCCTCGATAGTGCGGAACTCATGGTTGAACAGCTTGCGCCATTCCTCTACGTTCTCCTTCAGCGCCTCTACGTTCTCCTTCGGCAGTGTGAGCACCACCTCGCACTCGAACGGGATAGCGTTGCGCATTGTGCCGCCGTGCCATGTAGCCAGACGCGCGCCGAATTCGGCGATTGCCTCGTGCACGAAGCGAGCCATGAGTTTGTTGGCGTTGCCGCGGCCCTCGTTTATCTCAAGACCAGAGTGTCCGCCCTTCAAGCCCTTCAGCAGAACCTTAACGGCTGCGTCCTCCTTGTCGGTCTCCACTTCCTTGTAGTCGAGTGTGGCTGTGATGTCGATGCCGCCAGCCGAACCGATTACGAACTTGCCCCATGTCTCAGAGTCGAGGTTGAGCAGGATGTCGCCCTGCAGCTCGTCGCATGGCAGGTCGTTAGCGCCGAACATGCCAGTCTCCTCGTCGGCTGTGATAAGACCCTCAACCGGTCCGTGAACCAGTGTCTTGTCCTCCATAACAGCCATGATGGCAGCCACGCCGATGCCGTTGTCGGCACCGAGAGTAGTGCCCTTAGCGCGTACCCACTCGCCGTCTACGTATGTCTCGATAGGGTCGGTCTCGAAGTTGTGTGTCGACTCCTTGCTCTTCTGCGGCACCATGTCCATGTGCGCCTGAAGGATAACACCCTTCTTGTTCTCCATACCTGCAGATGCGGGCTTGCGCATCACGATGTTTCCGGCAGCGTCCTTGAAGCCTTCCACGCCTACGCGTGCTGCGAAGTCGAGCAAGAACTGCTGTACTTTTTCAAGATGGCCTGATGGGCGCGGCACCTGTGTCAGTGCGTCAAAGTTGCGCCAGATACATTCGGGGTTAAGGTTTCTGATTTCACTCATAATGTTAAGGTTTTAAGTATGATTATATGTTGAGGTGTTGTGTTAGGGTGTTGTTATGTTGAGATGTTGAGGTGTTGAGGTGTGATGTTGTTATGTTGAGGTGTTGAGATGGTGACAAATGCATAAGTCAACACTACAACATCTCACCACATCAACTCAACAAATCTCACCACATCAACATCTCACCATCTCACCACTTTTTGTCCTGGTAAAGGACAACGCAGTCCATGCGTATACGCCGAGCACCACGACGAGCAGTGTCTGCACCGAGTGGACGATGAGCACGAAGTTGAGCGCGTCGACGTCGCCCACGCCGTAGAGGATGAGCATTGTCTTAACGGCAAAGTGCCACGGACCGGCACCGTTAGGCGTCGGAACGATGACAGCGATGCTGCCCACGATGAACGTTACGAGAGCGCACGCCATACCAAGGTGCGACGTAGCCTCGAAACAGAAGAACGTGAGATAGTAGTGGAGGAAGTAACTCGCCCAGATGCCCAGCGTGAACGCCACGAAGAGCCACGGGTGCTTCACGTCGCGCACAGCCATGATGCCCTGCCAGATGCCACGCACCATAGTGCGCACCTTATTATATATAGCAAAGCGCTGCAGCAGATACCACGCGAGTATGAGCACAGCGACGCCGCAAACGACAGTCACGGCGTAACCCGCAGCAGAGAATTTGGAGAGTATCGACTCGAGGTTGGTGCCCGTCTCTGCAAAGAACGTGTTGAAGACGCGCAGCTGGAAAGCGAATGTGAGGAGAGCGATTAGCATAACAAGAGCCGAATCGATGGCTCGCTCCATGACCACCGTGCCCAATGCTTTCGGAAACGACACTCCGTCGTAGCGTCGCAGTATGCCGCAGCGAGCAAATTCGCCGATGCGCGGCACTACAAGACTGACGGCATACGAGAGGAATATCGAGTTGATGCTCGTAGACGTGCGCGGCTTCTCGCCGATAGGCTCCAGAGTGAGGTGCCAACGCCAGCCGCGGAACATCTGCGCCAGTATGCCGAACGGGAACGACAGCAACATCCAAGTCCAGTTCATGCCGTGCATGAGGGTGTCAGCCACGGTCTTGAAGTCGAAGTCGCGGTACATCCAGTAAAGGATAAGTCCGCCGAGCATTATCGACAGACCTACCTTTAACGAGTTGTTTATAAGTTTCTTTATTTCCAATGAACCCTTATTTATAAATTGATTCTATAAAGACGGGGGCGTTTAGAATACGAATGTGCGGATGAGATAGTAGCTGATGATACCAGCCAGATAGCCCACGAACGCAATCCATGTGATGCGCTTCATGTACCATCCGAAGGTGATCTTTTCCAAGCCCATCACCACAACGCCCGCAGCCGAACCGATGATGAGCATCGAACCGCCAACGCCGGCACAGTAGGCAAGCAGCTGCCAGAAGATGCCGTCGACAGCCATGTCGCCCGCAGCCGCAACCGGATACATACCCATGCAGCCTGCAACGAGAGGCACGTTGTCGACGATGCTCGAGAGCACGCCGATGATGCCGGTCACGAGATAGTGGTTGCCGTCGAAGATGGTGTTCAGACCGTTGCCCATAGCTGCGAGCACGCCTACCTCAGCGAGGCAAGAGACAGCCATGAGGATGCCGAGGAAGAACAGAATTGTAGACATATCCACGCGAGAAAGCAGATTGGTTACGCGCTTCTGTGTGCCCTCCACGTCGTGTCCGTGCTGCAAGTGGCTGTAGAACAACTCGGTTGTTGTCCACAGAACGCCAAGCACGAGCAGGATGCCTACGAACGGAGGTAGATGAGTAATGCTCTTGAATACCGGCACGAACATCAAGCCGCCTACACCAATCCAGAACACAGCCTTGCGCTGACGCTCGGTGAGGGCGCCTGCAGAGGCCTCTGCGCTCTCTTTCATCTCGGGCATTTGCAGCTCGCCCTTCAGATGATACTGCAGAATGAACGCCGGAATAACCATCGAAACGAGCGACGGCACGAGAATCTCGCTGATAACGCCCACCGCTGTGATGAGACCCTTGTTCCAAAGCATGATGGTCGTTACGTCGCCGATTGGCGAGAACGCGCCGCCCGAATTGGCTGCTATGATGACGAGCGAAGCATAGATAAGACGGTCGCTGCGCTCGGTTACGAGCTTGCGCAGAATCATGATCATCACGATACTCGTTGTCAAGTTGTCGAGGATAGCCGAGAGGATGAAGGTAAGGAACGCGATGCGCCACAGAAGCGCGCGCTTAGATTTGGTCTTCATCACCTTGCGTACCCAGTTGAAACCGCCGTTCTGGTCTACGACTTCCACAATAGTCATGGCTCCCATGAGGAAGAACAGAGTAGTAGAAGTGTCGCCAAGGTGTTCCTGGATGATAGAAGTCACCGCTGCCGCCATGCCGCTGAGATCGCCGGTGTAACCGTGAATAGCGGTAAGATACTGCATCGGATCGAACATGTAGAGTGTCCAGCACGCAACAAACATAAGCAACGCTATGGCTGCTTTGTTCACTTTCAACAGGCTTTCGGTTGCTATGCATGCATAGCCCAGCACGAATGCCACAACAATCAGAATGGTTAGAGTAGTCATGAGTTTTTTTAATTGTTAGCTTTATTTTGTTGTTTATTTGATTAATCCTGTTGATCCTGATTCTTCTGTGTGTCTTTCTTTCTCGGCTTGATTACCTGGCGCTGCGTTATAACGCCGTCGGCATAGTCCTTCGGCGACATGCCTCGGTTGTTCTTGAAGCAGCGGTTGAAGTAGGGTACGTCGTTGAAGCCCACCATGTAGCACACCTCGGTGATGCTGAACTTGCCTTCGCGCAGCAGGTAGCAGGCGCGGTCTACGCGCAGCTTGTTGAGGTATGTGATGTAGGTCTGACCCGTAGCCTTCTTGAAGAATGTGCAGAACGACGAGCGGTTCATGCCTACGTGGTTGGCTATCATGTCGATGGTGATGGCGCGAGCGTAGTTGCTCTGCGAGAACTCTTTCACCTTATTAATACGGTCGTATGTGCGGTCGGTCTCGGAGAAGCTGCCGATTACGATGCCCTCGCTCTCGTGCTTTGAGAGCAGCAGGATGATGCGGAAGACGTATGGCAACAGCTCAGACATCTTCTCGGTACGCATACGAAGCATCATCTCTGTCAACTCCTCCAGCGTCTTGTTGCTGAAGGTGATCACAGACGATACCGACTTCAATTCTTCCAAACGTTCTGTTATCTCGGGGAAAGCGCTCGAACAGCGGTCGATGAATTCAGTCCTGAACGACAGCGTAGCATATTCTACTCTGCCGCGATCATCGGTGTAGTTGTTGTCATACTTCCAGCAATGTGGTATGTGGGGCGGAATGAAAGCGAGGTCACCGTCGCCAAATTCACTTGTTACGTCACCAAGAGTGCGAGTTCCCCTACCATGTACAACATAGGTCAGTTCCCAAGTGTCTTGCTTGTGAAGAGAGATGATATCGCTTGGACTGATTACGACACTATCAAATTTGTATAAATTCATAATATTAATTACTAAATACCTTATTGTTGTTATTATTAGTCTGCAAATATACGGCAAAAAATTCATATTGTTGCAAGTTTTGAGTGTTATAATCGCATTATTAACAATAATAAACACGCAAATATTGTCAAACAAATACAAGACGTTATTGTTTTGTAATAACTTGTTGTGTTAATTGTTGAATAATTGTTAGTAATGTAGATTTTTTTTTATATCTTTGTCTGTAGAATACATTAGTGTATATAAATGCAGACAAAAGACTAACTCTATGAAATATTCGGAATATATAAAGCAAATAGAGATAGACTCGCTGTGGAGCGGCAAGCGACACATCGTGTGGAACCTCGACCGCAAGGTGAACATACTTAGCGGCATCAACGGTGTCGGCAAGAGCACTATATTAAATAAGGTGGTGAGAGGTTTGGCTGCAGGCGGAGAGTTCCCGAGTCACATGCTTAAAGGCGTGAGACTCACCGTTGAGCCTGAAGACGCTCGCTGGATACGCTACGATGTGATACGGTCGTTCGACCGCCCGCTGCTCAATCTCGACGCAATGGGCAAGCTGAACACAGCGCTTGGCGACCTTACGACAGAACTCGACCTGCAACTCTTCTTCCTGCAGCGCAAGTATCTCGACTATCAGGTGAACATCGGCAACCGTATCATCGCTTGCTTGCAGAGCGGAGAAACGGATGCTGCGGCTCAGGCGCAGAGGATCTCGGCGCCGAAGACCACGTTCCAAAACCTTATAGACGACCTCTTCTCGCAGACCGGCAAGAAAATTGTGCGCACGGAGAACGAGATACGCTTCTCGCAGATAGGTGAGACGCTCACACCATATCAGCTCTCAAGCGGAGAGAAACAGATGCTTGTGATTCTTCTCACGGTGCTCGTCGAAGACCAGCTGCCCTACGTGCTGTTCATGGACGAGCCGGAGGTGAGCCTGCACATCGACTGGCAGCAACGGCTCATCGACCTCATACTCACGCTCAACCCTAACGTGCAGATAATTCTCACCACGCACTCGCCTGCGGTGATAATGAACGGATGGGTAGACCATGTGACGGAAGTTTCGGATATAACGGATTAGAAATGGGCAAGCGTCTTACTGATTGCATAACATCGCAATACATTGGAGCGGCTAACCGACTCGGATCGAAGTCGGCGCGCCGACGCATCGTGGCTTACGTTGAAAGCTACGATGATATATTCTTCTGGCGTTCCATTCTCACACGCTTCGAGAACGAGGAGCGCTACTTCGAAGTGTTGCTACCCTCGCGTCTCGAGCACTTGGAGCGAGGCAAGAAGGCGGCGATAATGAGCATGATTGCCGCAGGCGGAGTGGGGCGCAACATGATTGCCTGCGTAGATGCCGACTACGACTATGTGGCGCAGGGCGCTACGTACTCGTCGAAGACCATACTCGACAACCCCTACATCTTCCACTCCTATGCCTATGCAATAGAGAACATGCAGTGTTACGCCCCGTCGCTACACAACGTGTGTGTGGCTGTGACGCTCAACGATGCGCAGAAGTTCGACTTCGAGGCGTTTCTCGCCGACTTCTCCATGGCCATCTTCCCGCTCTTCGTGTGGAGCGTCTGGTCGTACCGCAATGCTGCGGAGCGCCGATTCACAATCTCCGACTTCATACGCTCCATAGAGATGGGAACTCTATCGCCGGAGAATGCTTCGGCAACCATAGCCCAACTGCGTAGACGCGTGGCGCATAAGGTGAAGATGCTGCAGAGTCAGCATCCAGGGGCGAAGGATAGCTATCTTAGCGTGAAGAACTCTTTGCGCGAACTCGGCATACTGCCCTCTGAAACCTATATGTATATACAAGGTCATCACCTCTTCGACAAGGTTGTCGTGCCGCTGATGAAGAAGGTTTGCAATACGCTCGTGAGAGAACGAGAACGCGACATCAGCCGACAGAGCGTACACGCTACGCAGCAGCGCAACGAACTCTCGTGCTACTCGTCGAGCGTGGGCAGCGTGGAGTACAGTCTGCGCCGCAACGTGGGATATGTGGCTTCTGAACAATACAGACGCATAGTAAGCGACCTCGAACGGTTCTTCAACAATACGTCTGACACCACAACATCACCCCAAAATCACACCACCTCACCAACAAATCTCACCACCTCACCATCTCACCATAACACCACCTTTAACGAATACTCACTAACAACAAATACATAAAATGAAGAAAACGACATTAGCTTTAGGCTTATGCCTTGCGCTCGCTACCACAGCAAGCGCACAGAAGCAGGGCGGCATCTCTGCCACAGTGCTTCAGCAGATTGAGAAATCGCAGGGCTCAACCGCAAAGGACAAGGCGTTGTTCAACGCAATGGCTTCAAACAAGATTGACAACCTCGCAAAGAACTTCTCAAACCGCAACACGTTCGACACACACTTCAGCGTAGAAACCGCAAAGCAGTCTATCCACGACCAGAAGAGTTCTGGACGCTGCTGGATGTTCTCAAGCTTCAACGTGTTCCGTTCTGACTTTGCACGCCAGCATGCCGACTCTCTTACGGTAGAGTTCTCTCACGACTATCTCTTCTTCTACGACCAGTTGGAGAAAGCCAACCTTATGCTGCAGGGCGTTATCGACAACGCAAAGAAGCCTATGGACGATGTACGTGTGCAGTTCTTCTTCAAGAGTCCGCTTAACGACGGCGGTACCTTCTGCGGCGCTGCCGACCTCGCACCTAAGTACGGTCTCGTTCCGAAGTCGGTGCAGCCGGAGACATTCTCTGCAGAGAACACTTCAAAGATATCTTCGCTCATCTCTTCAAAGCTTCGCGAGTACGGCTTGGAGTTGCGCAAGATGGTAGCCGACGGCAAGAAGGCACAGGCCATCAGCGCACGCAAGACAGAGATGCTCTCAACCGTTTACCGCATGCTTGCCATGACAATGGGCGAGCCGGTGAAGGAGTTCACATACCAGTTCCGCAACAGCAAGGGTGAGCCCGTTGGCGAACCGCGCCGCTACACACCGGTTGAGTTCTACAACGAGACAGTAGGTCGCCAGCTTGCAGGCACATTCATCATGGTGATGAACGACCCGCGTCGTCCTTATCACAAGACATACGAAGTGGAGTACGACCGCCACGTGTATGACGGCACCAACTGGAAGTATCTCAACCTGCCGATGGAGGACATCGCAAAGCTCGCCATCGCTTCACTTAAGGACGGCAAGAAGATGTACTCGTCTTACGACGTAGGCAAGCAGTACGACCGCGAACTCGGCTATCTCGACACTGAGAACTACGACTACGCTTCGCTTTTCTCTACAACATTCCCGATGGACAAGGCCGACCGCATCGCTACATACGACAGCGGTTCGACACACGCCATGACACTTTCTGCCGTAGACCTCGACAAGAACGGCAACCCAATCAAGTGGAAGGTAGAGAACAGCTGGGGACCAAACAACGGCGTGCAAGGCTGTCTGGTTATGTCTAACCGCTGGTTCAACGAGTACATGTTCCGTCTTGTTGTAGACAAGAAGTACGTGCCCGAGAACTTGCAGAAGGAGTTCGACCAGAAACCGGTTATGGTTATGCCTGAAGACCCATTGTTCGGCTTGGACGACTAATACGATTATACTCTAACAAACATAAATATAACACATACACTATGGAACCATTAAAGTTCAACGCACTTCTTAAGTCAACAATTTGGGGTGGCGAGAAGATTATTCCGTTCAAGCACCTCGACGTGCAGCAGGAAAACGTAGGCGAAAGCTGGGAAATCTCAGGCGTGCCTGGCAACGAGACAGTAGTTGCCAACGGCGAGTACGCAGGCAAGAAGCTCAACGAGCTCGTACACGAACTTAAGGGCAAGCTCGTAGGCGAGGCGAACTATCAGCGTTTCGGCGACGAGTTCCCGTTGCTCATCAAGTTCATCGACGCACGTCAGGACCTCTCTATCCAGGTTCATCCCACCGACGAGATTGCAAAGCGTCAGGGCAAGGAGCGTGGCAAGACAGAGATGTGGTATCTGCTCCCGTCAGACGCAGACGCTACTCTGCTTTGCGGTCTGAAGCAGCAGATCACTCCGACCCAGTACGCAGAGATGGTTGAGAACGACACTATCTGCGACGCCATCTCACGCTACGACGTGAAGGAAGGCGACTGCTTCTTCCTCCCCGCAGGTCGCATCCACGCTATCGGCACCGGCTGCTTCCTCGCAGAGATTCAGCAGACATCCGACGTGACATACCGCATCTACGACTTCAAGCGCAAGGACAAGAACGGCAACTATCGCGAGCTGCACACAAAGCAGGCTGCAGAGTGCATCAACTACAACGTTGAGAGCAACTACCGCACCGAGTACACACCGCAGAAGAACCAGGGCGTATCGCTCGTGCAGTGTCCTTACTTCAACACAGCCGTATACGATCTCGACGAGCCGATGACAATTGACTACTCAGAGCTCGACAGCTTCGTTATCCTCATCGGCTTGAAGGGCGAAGGCACAATCACCGACAACGAGGGCAACACAACTACGCTGCGTGCAGGCGAGAGCATCCTCGTTCCGGCTACAACAGAGACACTGAAGGTAGAGGGCAACGTCAAGTTCCTCGAAACATACGTGTAGTTGTTGGTAACAAGCATTTAAAATCTTGATGTAAGTCAGCATTTTTGCCTCATTCACTTGGGGGATATAAATTAAATGCGTAACTTTGCATCGTAATATGTTAGAAGAAACCGATTTTCAACTAACTTATAACTGCTTATTTAGTTACAACTACTACTACAAACAAACACAGACGTGCCCCGATGAGATGTCGGGGCACGTTTTATAAAAAACATCAACACATAGCAGTTGTAATTGACAACAGCAGCTGAACCCCCAATCGAAACTTGAAAATTTAATCAACTAAATAAATATCGCTATGAGATTAATCATTGAAAAGGACTACGACCAGCTCTCAAAGTGGGCAGCTGAGCACGTTATCGAGCGTATCAACAAGTTCAACCCGACACCCGACCACAAGTTTGTTCTCGGTTTGCCTACAGGTTCTTCACCAATCGGTATGTACCACGCATTGGCTGAGGCTTGCAAGGAGGGTCGTGTTTCATTCAAGAACGTCCTCACTTTCAATATGGACGAGTATGTAGGTCTGCCAGAGTCACACCCGGAGAGCTACCACTCATTCATGGCTAAGAACTTCTTCGACCACATTGACTGCCCGAAGGAGAACATCCACATCCTCAACGGCAACGCAGAGGATCTCGAGGCAGAGTGCGCTCACTACGAGAAGATGATTGAGGAAGCAGGTGGCATCGATCTCTTCATCGGTGGTATCGGTCCTGACGGTCACATCGCATTCAACGAGCCGGGTTCTTCACTCACATCACGCACACGCCAGAAGACTCTTACAACTGACACTATCGTTGCTAACTCTCGTTTCTTCGACAACGACGTTAACAAGGTTCCGACAACAGCTCTCACAGTAGGCGTTGGCACAGTTATGTCTGCACGCGAGGTGATGATTCTCGTAAACGGTCACAACAAGACACGCGCTCTCCAGGCTGCAGTAGAGGGTCCGGTTACACAGATGTGGACCATCTCTGTTCTCCAGCTCCACCAGCACGGCATCATCGTAGCTGACGAGGCTGCTACAGACGATCTCAAGGTTAGCACATACCGTTACTTCAAGGATATCGAGAAGAACAACCTTTAAAAAGTAAAAAAGTAAAAAGAGTAAAAAAGTAAAAGGTTTTCAAGCTATGAATGTAGCTATGTTTTCTTTTTACTTTTTTACTCTTTTTCTTTTACCTATACTTTCAAATACTTTTATGTTTTGAAACTAAAGAAAGTTCTTTTTACTTTTTTACTTTTTTACTTCTTACTTTTTTACTTTTAAAACTATGGCAAATACATTAGAAATAAAGAAACTCTCAGCTACTTCTGTCAGTGCAGCAGATATAAGCCGCGTGCTCGACGAGGCGAACATCGGCTTCGTGGCAGTAGACAACCACTGCTGGGCTGAGGCATTCCCTTACCGCCCCACGATGGAGGTGCGCATGGCGCACAACGGCAAGCAGCTGCTCATCAACTACCGCGTCACTGAGGAGTGCGTGCGTGCAGTGGCTCCGCACGACGACGGCAACGTTTGGGAAGATTCATGCTGCGAACTCTTCCTCTCGCCCGTAGCCGACGGCACCTACTATAACCTTGAGTGCAACGCAGCAGGCACACTGCTCATCGGTTTCGGTGCAAAGCGCGAAGGTCGTGAGCGTGCTCCGCAGAGCGTGCTCGACAAGATCGACCGCTGGTCTTCGATGGGCCGCACACCGTTCAGCGACATCGCCGGCGAGCGCACATGGCAGCTCTGCCTTGCTGTGCCCGTTGAGGCTTACTACCGCCACTCGCTCCCGTCGTTCGACGGCCTTAAGGTGAAGGGCAACGTCTACAAGTGCGGCGACATGCTGCCTCATCCTCATTTCCTCTCGTTCTTCCCCATCCACCTTCCGAAGCCCGACTTCCATCGTCCCGACTTCTTCGGCAGTGTGGAGTTTGAGTAGAATACAATCATCTCAGTATAGTATCCGATAAAAATAGAGCTGTCTATTCTACTCGTTCTATTTTTATCGGATATTTTTTATTTTCGAAAGGCTTGATTATATAAATATGCAACCTTTTCTTAAGCTGACATTCACCCCCGACCCATACCAGCGCGAGGTTATCGACGCGCAGGGCGGGTTCCATCTTGTGCTTGCTTCGCCCGGCTGCGGCAAGACGCAGATACTTACAGAGCGCATACGCCGTGCCCATGACGTTGAGGGCGTGGAGTATGCCGACATGCTGTGCCTCACGTTCACCAACCGAGCCGCGCGCGGAATGCTCGAGCGCATCAACGCCAACATCGCCGACAGCGGCGTGGGCGACGTGTTCGTGGGCAACGTTCACCGCTTCTGCTCCAAGTTTCTGTTCGCAAACGGACTCGTAGCGGCTGAGTCGAGCGTCATCGACGAGGAGGACGCCGTGTCTATCCTTGCACGATATACGGGCGAGGACGAATACTTCGTGCTCGGCGATTTCCGCCGTCGCCGCGAATACTCGCTCATATTCCATCTCGAAAGCATGATGCACCAGATAGCGATGGGGCATCCGAAGACGCTGCGTTCGCACACCGACTGCATCAACGGCGACGACGTGAAGGCGATGCAGCGCATCTGCAGCGTCTGCGGAAGGGCGTTCGACGCGGCGGCGATGGTCGACATATATAATAATGTGGAGACCTACCGCGATATGACCGCTGCCGACACAGCCGACTACGGCGACCGCATTATCATACAGCGACTGCTGCAGAAGATGCAGCTTGCGCAGCAGTATCACCAGTACAAGCAGCAGAACCATCTGCTCGACTTCCACGACTTGCTCCTGCTCACCTACGACGCGCTGAACGCCGACCCCGAACAGACCCTCTACAAGCGCTACACATGGGTGCAGGTAGACGAGGTGCAAGACCTCAACCAGTTGCAGCTGGCTATAATCAAGCTGCTCACTGCGCGCTCCTACCGCACGGTGATGTTCCTCGGCGACGAGCAGCAAGCCATATTCTCGTTCATGGGCGCAAAGATAGACACGCTCACGGCGCTCAAGCAGCAGGCGTCGTGCCACCTGCACCATCTCTCGGTGAACCATCGTTCGCCGAAGTATCTGCTCGACATCTTCAACACTTTCGCCGCCGAAGAACTGCAGATAGACCCTGCGTTGCTGCCCGATGTGGGGCTGAAGACGCAGGAGAAACCGCTCGGCAACGAGCTCGGACTGCTCTACAGCGAGACCTACGAACAGGAGGTGCGCGACTGTGTGCAGTTTGCCAGCCGACTGAGCACGATGTTCCCCGAGTCGACCACGGCACTCGTCGTGAACGCTAACCGCGACGCCGAGGATATCAGCGGCGAACTCACGCGCCTCGGCATCGGACACTTTAAGGTGTCGGGTTCCGACCTCTTCTCGTCGCCCGAACTGAAGCTGCTGCTTGCCCACCTCAGCGTGCTCAACAACGAGTTCTGCTTCTTGGCGTGGGCGCGACTGGTGAAGGGTGTTGGCGTGTACGAGACAAATGCTGCGGCGCGCAACTTCGTGCGCTCGCTGTTCGACCATGCCATTCTGCCTACCGACCTGCTGCGCAGCGACGAGCAGCGTGAGCGCCTTGGCGAGACCTACCTGCAGCGTTTCGTGCGCAGCTACGAGGCGGAGACCATCGTGGTGTTCGACACCGAGACGACGGGTCTGAACGTCTTCGAGGACGACATTCTGCAGATTGCTGCAGTGAAGATGCGCGGCGGCAAGGTGCTGCCCGACTCCGAATTTACGGTCTACGTGGAGACCGACCGCGAGATACCTGCCATGCTCGGCGACATAGTGAACCCGATAATAGAGGAGCGCAAGCTGCACACGCTGCTCTCGCACCGCGAGGCGCTCACGCAGTTCATGCAGTACGCCGAAGGGTGCCGTCTGCTCGGACACAACGCCGACTACGACTGGCATATTCTCGATCATAACCTGCGCCGTTATGCGCCCGAATACCGTCTCGAGCAATCGCATCCCGACTATCTCGACTCGCTGCGCCTTGTGCGTCTGCTGCATCCCGAATTGCGCGAGCACAAACTGAAGTATCTTCTCACGGCGCTCGGCTTGGAAGGCACCAACTCGCATCTTGCCGACGACGACGTGAACGCTACGCGCAGCGTCGTCGCGCATTGCTACGGCTTGGCGAAGGCGAGGGTGGAGCAACAACTCGCGTTCCTCGGTGACGCCCGTGTGCGCCAACGTGCCGAACTGCTGCGCCGCAACTACGGCGAGCTGTATCGCGCGACGATAGACCGCATGTACGTAAGAGATGCGGTTACTTCTTGCTTTGATGGTGCACTTCTTGCTCTGGCAAGCGGCAAAAGCCGAGCGGAGACAAGTGCACCTCCTGAGGCGGCGGATGCCGAGGATAAGAATGTGGCGGATGTGGAGGCTATGGAGAATAGGGTGGCGTTGGTGGCTGAGCTGAAGCGATTCTACAGCGCACTTCTCGCCGACAACCGTATACAGCCCGTCGGCGGACTGCATTACGTGACGGCGTATCTTGCCACTGACATGATTGATCCCATGTCCGAGCCGTCGCTCTACGAGCAACTCGCCAACCACACAATGGAGATCAGCACGCTGAAGGAGGCTGACCTTTGCGGCAGCAGCAGCGTGCGCGAGCGCATCTTCGTCACGACTATCCATAAGGCGAAGGGATTGGAGTTCGACAACGTGATAGTGTTCGACGCCGTAGACGGACGCATGCCCAACTTCTACAGTCGCACCAACCCACAGATGCTCGCCGAGGACGCGCGCAAGTTCTACGTAGCCCTTTCGCGTGCGCGCCGCCGTCTGTATGTGTCGCAGTGCATACGTAGGTATGATAACAGAAATATGCCGCACGACGTGTTCACGACACCATTCATGCGGCATATTGCAAAGTTCTTTAAAGAGGAAATCTCGTTGAGTTAGCACCGTTCGCGTCCGCCGTCCGATCAGATTGCGTCCGCCGTCCGATCAGATTGCGTTCGCCGTCCGATCGGATTGCGTTCGCTGTCCGATGAGTTTTGCTTGCGCTTAATCCAATACAAGTTCGACAGGACAATGGTCGCTGCCGAACACTTCGTTGTGAATAGCGGCGCAGGTGATGCGGTCGCGCAGGCGTTCAGACGTGATGAAATAGTCGATGCGCCAGCCTGCGTTCTTCTCGCGCGCCTTGAAGCGGTACGACCACCACGAATAGGTAGGTTCGTCGGGGTGCAGCGTGCGGAACGTGTCGATGAAACCCTCGCCGAGGAAGACGGTCATCTTAGCGCGCTCCTCGTCCGTGAAGCCCGCATTTTTGCGGTTAGTCTTCGGGTTCTTCAGGTCAATCTCCTCGTGCGCCACGTTCAGGTCGCCGCACACTATCACAGGCTTCTTTGCGTCCAGACTCTTGATATAGGCAAGGAAGTCGTCCTCCCACTTCATTCGGTATTCAAGACGGCGCAGTCCGTCCTGCGAGTTCGGCGTGTAGCACGTCACGAGATAGAAGTCCTCCATCTCAAGCGTGATTACTCTGCCCTCGTGGTCGTGCTCGTCTACGCCGATGCCGTACGCTACGCTCAGCGGCGTGTGGCGCGTGTAGATAGCCGTGCCCGAGTAGCCCTTCTTCTCGGCGTAGTTCCAGTAAGAGGTGTAGCCCTCAAACTGCAAGTCGAGCTGACCCGCCTGCATCTTCGTCTCCTGCAGGCAGAAAAAATCCGCGTCGAGCGTGCGGAAAGACTCTTCAAAGTCTTTCTGCACGCAAGCGCGGAGTCCGTTAACGTTCCATGAAATGAACTTCATATCTTACGTTTTATTTTGTTGTACTGGTGATGAGCACCTGACGGAAATACTGTGTAGGGATGAGGCCTTCGGCGCTGTATTTGTCGACGCAGATGCCAGAGAGTACCATGTTATACTCGAATATCTTGTCGGTGAAGTTGCTTGAAAGGAACTTGCCGCCGTATGTGCCCGACACGTCGAACATGAAGTAGACGTCGTGGCTCTTGCCGTTGTAGAAGAACGACTGCTTGATAGTCATCGGGAACACAGGGAAGCTGTAGCCGTACTCTACGAAGTACTTGTCGTTCGGAACGAAATACTTGGCAGTGAGCTTAGCCGTAGCGTTCGACTCGTGTATGGCTGTGCGCAGCGCTGCAAACTCTACTGCAGAGTCGCTGTGGTTGTCTTTGCTGATGACGATGGCAGAGTCGAGCTTGCACACCGGGAAGTTGCGCATGGTGATAGTAGAGTCGGCTGTTACATCCCAAGAGTAGTGCTTCAGCGAGTCGTACTTCACTACGTTGTTGAACGACGGGTAGAAGAAGCGCAGCGTTGAGCCGTATGTGCCAGCCATTGTTCTCTGATATCCAGCCTGCTCCTCTACGGTAGGCACCTTTGTTTCGTTGTCGTCGCTGAGACATGATGAAAGTGCGAATGTTGCAACGAACAGTGTCGCTACAAACAGCATCAATTTCTTTGTGGTTTTCATTTCTTCAAATTTTAATTGTTTTATCGAATGTTCTTGTTTGTTATTGGTCTTCTTTTGCTTCTAAGCCTTACTAAGCCTTACTAAGCCTTACTAAGCCTCTTCTTGTTATAAACCTTACTAAGCCTCTTTAGGCCTTCTTGAGCCTTTGCTTTCAACTAAGCCTTTCTAAGCCTTCTTAAGCATTACTAAGCCTTATTATGCCTCTTTAGGTCTTTTGAGCTTTCTAAGCCCTCCCCGACGGGGAGGGTTGGGTGGGGCTTTAGAATTTGTGCGAGTTGGAGTTGATGAGGTTCATGAATTCCTGGCGGGTCTTCGCCTGCTCGAATGCGCCCGAGAAGTCGCTTGTCATTGTTATAGAGCTTTGCTTCTCTACGCCGCGCATCTGCATGCACATGTGCTTCGCCTCAATCACCACCATCACGCCGAGCGGATGCAGCGTTTCTTCGATGCACTCGCGAATCTGCTGCGTGAGGCGTTCCTGCACCTGCAGACGGTGAGAGAAGATGTCCACCACGCGCGCTATCTTGCTCAGTCCGGTGATATATCCGTTCGGTATGTACGCCACGTGCGCCTTGCCGTAGAACGGCAGCATGTGATGTTCGCAGAGTGAGAACACGTCGATGTCCTTCACCACCACCATCTGTTTGTAGTCTTCTTTGAACAATGCGTCGGTGAGCACCTTGTGCGGGTCTTGCGAGTAGCCGCGTGTGAGCACCTGCATAGCCTTCGCCACGCGCATCGGTGTCTTCTGCAAGCCTTCGCGCTCAACGTCTTCGCCAAGTAGGGTTATCACACTTTTATAATGTGAGGCAAGGTCTTCCAAGCCCTCTCTGAATTCTGGATTGTCCATTTATGAGTTTTGAGTTTTGAGTTTTGAATTGTGCGCTTTGCGCATTTTGAGTTTTGAGTTTTGAATTGTGCGCTTTGCGCATTTTGAATTATGAGTTTTGAGTTTTGAGTTTTGAATTTTGAGTTTTGAATTATGAATTCTTAATTCAAAATTGAATAATTCCTAATCGGCGTAGCCGACAATTCAAAATTCAAAACTCAAAACTCCTGCAGGGTTAGTACGCAACGGAAATCTTTCCTTTTACGATGCACGCCTGCTTATATCCTAATTTCTTCACCTGCTGCAGGATGGCGTTCGCCTCGTCGTATGTGCGATAGTTGCCCATGCGGCATATCCAGCGCGGTGAGTAGAAGTGTACGTATATCGGTTGGCTCGGGAACGCTGCCTTCACGGCGTTGCCAGCCTGCTGCGCCTTAATCTTGTCGTTGCGCGAGTTGCCGCCTGCGAAAACCTGCACTCTGTAGCCGTTTGTCTTGTACGAACGGCGCATCACCTTCTTGCTCATGTCTACGACGGGAGCCTCCGCTTCTGCGGTTTCCGTGGCGGTGTTGTGATGCTGTGTCGATTCGTGTCGCTGCGTGCTCTCGTGTCGCTGCGTGCTCTCGTGATGCTGGGTGCTCTCGTGATGCGGGGTAGCTTCGTGTCGCGGCTCGGTTCCATGATGCGCCGCGTTGTTGTGAGTTGGGTTGCTATGAGCTACGTTCTCGTGGTTCTGGCTCTTGCTTGCCGCCGTCGGCGTGGTCTTTACAGCCGTAGAAGTAGGTTTCTCGGCTGCAGCTGGCTTATGTGCAGGCTCCTGCTGTCTGGGGTTGACGTTAGCGGTGTTCACCAACTTGTCTATTTCCTCGCTCTGTGTCACAACCACGCTTCCCTTTCCGGCAGCTTTCTGCTGCAGGTGCTGGGTGTAGGTCTGTGCGTGTGCAATGGTAGTGATGCAGACGATGAGACATGAGAGAATAAAAAGACGTTTCATAGCTTTTAATGATTCGATTTAGATTTGAATAACTAAAAATGAAAAATTATGATAAGCGCCATGAGCCGCAGATGCCGCAGATGGAGAAATCATAATTTTTCATTTTCAGTCTTTAGATGCTATTCCGTAGAATTACTTCTGTTTAAGAATGCGTTCTGTAGAATTTACTTCTTCCAAGCGTCGATGATACCCTTGAAGTCAGCGCACTTCAGAGAAGCACCACCGATCAAGCCACCGTCGATGTTCGGCTTAGAGAAGAGCTCAGGAGCGTTGCTTGCCTTGCAGCTACCACCGTAGAGGATAGATGTGTCCTCAGCAGCCTCCTGGCCGTACTTCTCAGCAACGATAGAACGGATGTAAGCGAGCATTTCCTCAGCCTGGTCAGAAGTAGCTGTCATGCCAGTACCGATAGCCCAGATCGGCTCGTAAGCGATAACGATGTTCTTCCAAGCCTCTGCGTCGAGGTGGAATACTGAGCCCTCAAGCTCTGCCTTTACTACCTCGTTCTGCTTCTCTGCCTTACGCTCCTCGAGAGTTTCGCCGCAGCAGAAGAGAATCTTCAGGCCGTTAGCAAGTGCCAAATCTACCTTCTCCTTCAGAATCTCAGCTGTCTCGTGGTAGTACTGACGACGCTCTGAGTGGCCGAGGATAACGTACTGAGCACCTGTGCTCTTTACCATCTCGGCTGAAACTTCGCCAGTGTAAGCACCCTTAACCTTGTCAGCGCAGTTCTCGGCGCCGAGAGCTACTACGTTCTGGTCGAGCACCTGAGCTACAGAAGCGAGGTGGATGAACGGAGTGCAGATTATTACTTCGCAGTTAGGCTTGTCTGCTACAAGTGCCTCGTTGATTTCCTTAGCGAGAGCAACACCATCCTGCAGGTTGAGGTTCATTTTCCAGTTACCTGCTACAATTTTCTTTCTCATTTTCTTTCTTTTTTTAAAGAGATTAAATATTCTGTTATTGTCTTGTTTGTTTCTAATCCATTTTGTCCATGCCCAGAGCCGGTCGGCTATTGTGAGAGCCATGAGCGGCACGAAGAATGTGAGCAGCACTATGAGCAGACGCTCGGGCGTGCTGTCGTTCTGCGCTTTTCCTATGGGCAACTGCTCGAGCGGAGCGGTCAGGTCGTCGGTTTGTGGCAGTGCGTTGTGACTCCACTTGCCTATTATCGTGCCGTCCTTCAGCAGAATCAATCCGGGATTGCTGCGTATCATCGTCTTCAGCGTGGTCTCGTCGGCGTTGCAGAACGTGTATTCGGCTCCCGTCAGCTCGCGCCATCGCTCTATGTCCTCATTTGTCGACGCCGTGAGGCATAAGAAGTCGACACCGTTCTCCTCAGCGTATTCGTATATCTGGTCGATGTCGCCGAAGTTGCTGTCGTCAGCCACGGCAAGTCGGGGCGAAACGAGCAGGAAGGTGTAACCCTTCTTCGTGAGCACCTGCTCGGTGATGTCTTCGCCAGTGTCGTTCGTCGTAATGGCGAAGTCGTGTATAGGCGGTTCGTAGCCCTTCTTGGTCTGCACCGTCTTGGTGTCTACGTACTCCCATGTAGAGTCGGGGTAGTTGTCGAGCGTGAACTCGCGCGTCACGCCGTTCTTGCGCAGTATGAACGTGCTTTCGAACTCCGGTTGCTCGGCTCCTTCGGGTATCTCCATGCCCTGCTTTATGTTCGTTCCGACGCGGTACGGGCGGAAGTCGAAGATAGGCAGCGTGTAGAGACAGTAGACGCTTGTCACTACGATGTACGTAATGGTGTAATACCTCACAATCCATTGGTTGGTGCGCGATATGAAGCGCGCCATATCCACCGGTCGCCATGCCACAAGCGTCGCACATGCTATTAGCACGATGTTCTTCAGCAGCGTCTCGCCGTTGGTCAGCTTGAGCGCATCGCCGAAACATCCGCAGTCTTTCACGGGGTCGGCTATGTATATCCACACCGTCAGCGCGGTCATCACGCTCATAAGGGCGAGCGTAAGTTTAGACACCATGTGTCTGCGCACCGCGAAAAGCATGAATACGCCGAGCGAGAACTCAAGAGCTCCAAGCGCAATCGCCACAATCACAAGCGCCCAGTCGGGCAGAATGTCGTTCAGCGCCATCGCAGCCGCATAGTCCTTCAACTTGTAGAGCGTGCCGAGCGGGTCGATAGCCTTCACGTATCCAGAGAAGATGAACGTGACAGCCAGTATGAAGCGGCAGATGTTCACAGCCGCGATTCTTATATTTCGCATTATTCAGCCATCTTTATAGCTCCGAAGCACGCATAGTTGATTATGTCCATGTAGTTGGAGTCGATACCTTCAGACACGAGCGTCTTTCCGTCCAGACCTTCTATCTCCTTTATGCGCTGTATTTTGGTGAGGATGAAGTCGGTGTAGCTACTTATGCGCATATCGCGCCATGCTTCGTTGTAGTCGTGGTTCTTGCGCAGCATCAGTTCGAGACACTCTTTGGCATGAGCGTCGTAGAGTGCGAGCGCCTCTTCGGGCTTAGTGTCCACGGTGTCTACGTAGCCCTTTTCGAGCTGTATAAGTCCGATGATGCCATAGTTGATGAGTGCAATGAACTCAGGGCGAATACCCTCGCCAACAAGCGAAGTGCCCGTTATTTCGAGCGATCGAATGCGCTTCGCCTTTATGAAAAGCTGGTCGGTGAGCGACGACGGGCGCAATATGCGCCACGAAGCTCCATAATCATGAAGCTTCTTCGCAAAGAGCGTGCGACACTCGTCCATCACTCTCTTAAACTGTTCCTCTGTCTTTGTAGTATCCATAAATCGGCACAAAAATACAAAAAACTTATGAATTGAGCAAACGTAGGCTCATTTTACTGCTTTTGCTCCTGCTTCTGACGCATTCGTATCATCTTCACCACGCCGCACATGGCATCGTAGCGTGCCTGCAGCGAGTCGCGTCTCACGCCGAGCAAGTTTCGCTCGTAGCGGTCGGTTGTGCTTGCTATCTTCGCTATGGTCTGCTGCAGGAGGATGTCTGTTTGAGCCACGTCTGCCTGCGCCATCTTCAACGATGCGTTCTGCCATACCACAAGAGCCGCCTTGCGCGCTTCAATGGCGGCAGGGTAGCGGTCGCGAAGTACGGTGATGGAGTCGAGAGTAGCGCGGTAGTTGCCGCTCTCGTACAGCGAGTTGATGCGTGTGAGCATCTTCTGAGCCATGTCGTCGTCGGTCTTGGCACACGAAGCGAGAGCCAAAGCGACAAGTGTTATAAGCGTAAATTTCTTCATTTCTCGGCAAAAGTACAACAATTCCGTGTATTGGCGACATTTACGCCACCTTATTTAATTAATATTTAGACATGCGAACATTATTAAAGACACACTTTTCTGTTGATTATAGCTTGAAGGCGTTGCACTTTTCTGTTGAAAGAGCACAAAAAAAGAGTGCGTGGCAGTCGCCACACACTCCTATAGAATGCCATGTATAGTCGTCAACCACGTATGTGAGCGGCGACTTATACTGAGTTTTTATGCTACTTTAGATGAAGATATACTTCATGATGAACAGTACGGCGAGAACGTAGAGCGTCGGGTTGAGCTTCTTCCAGTTCAGGCAGAGCATGTTGATAAGCACGTATGAGATGACACCGCAGAGGATGCCGTCAGAGATGCTGTATGTGAGCGGCATCATCACGATGGTGATGAACGCAGGGATAGACTCGGCATAGTTGTCGAGGTCGATGTCCTTCACAGGTGTGAGCATGAACAGACCCACGATGACGAGCACCGGAGTAGTGGCTGCTGCCGGGATAGAGAGGAACAGCGGTGCGAAGAACATAGCCACCACGAAGCACATTGCGGTAGAGAACGCCGTGAGACCAGTGCGTCCGCCCTGAGCTACGCCCGCAGCACTCTCAACGTAAGTGGTAGTGGTACTTGCGCCGAGACAAGCGCCTGTCATTGTAGCGATAGCGTCAGCCATGAACGCCTTGTTAAGCCCCGGAATGCGTCCGTCCTTCTGCATCATGCCTGCCTTTGTGCATACGCCAACGAGCGTGCCCATTGTGTCGAACATGTCGATGAAGAGGAAGGTGAACACTATCACCACCATGTCGATGGTGAAGATGTTATGGAACTCGAACTGGCAGAACAGCGGAGCCACCGACGGCGGAGTGTCTACAACGCCCGAGAAGTTGGTGACGCCCATCGGAATGCCGATAAGCGCTGTAGCGAGGATGCCGATGAGCAGCGAGCCTGGTACGTTCTTTATGACGAGCACCGATGTGATAATGATGCCAATCACGCCGAGCAGCGCTGTGCCTTGGGTCATGTTGCCGATGGTTACGAATGTGGCAGTGTTCTCAACGATGATGCCCGCGTTCTTCAGTCCGATGAAGGCGATGAAGAGTCCGATGCCGGCGCCGATAGCGCGCTTGATAGACGCCGGAATAGCGTCGACGATGAGCGTGCGGATGCTTGTGAGCGTGAGCACCACGAAGATGAAGCCCTCGATGAGGATAGCGGTGAGCGCGAACTGCCATGAGTAGCCCATGGTGAGGCAGACGGTGAACACGAAGAACGCGTTCAGACCCATGCCCGGCGCCAGTCCGAACGGCTTCTTGGCGTAGATAGCCATAGCAAGTGTGCCGATGATAGCGGCGAGCGCCGTTGCTGTGAACACAGCGTTGGTGTCCATGCCCTTGTCGGCGAGGTTGCTGAAGATGCTCGGGTTGACGGCGAGGATGTACGCCATGGTGAGGAAGGTCGTGATGCCCGCCATCACCTCTGTCTTGATGTTGTGCTTCGAAGGGTCGAAGCCGAAAAGTTTTGAAAGCATGTTTTTGATTGAGTTTAGGCCTTTCTAAGCCTCTTTAGGCCTCTTTAAGCCTTGGGTATTTTTTAGTTTGAGAGCCCTCCCCGACGGGGAGGGTTGGGAGGGGCTTTTTACTTTTAGAAGTCCCACTTCACGCCGAGGCATGGGCGACACTTGAAACCGCCGGTAGATCCGAAGTTATTGGAAAGCTCTATCTCTGTACCGAGGCTGAGGTTGTCGCAACCGAAGTGCTGACCCACGTTATACCAGAGCTGCGGCTCGGTGATGAATACGGTGCTCTTCGTGTCGCAAGAGCCGTCTGCGCGGAAGTCGACAGCATGGTCCTCCCACCAGAAGTCGGCGAAGCCGTCGAACTTCAAGCCCTTAACGCCGAAGAGGTCGTTCATAGCCCAAACCACGGTGAACTGCATAGGCACGTCAGAGTCCTTCTTCTGTATGTTCTTGTAGAGCGCCTTGAGGTTGAGCGTGTTCTTGAAGTCCTTCGAGTGGATGAAGTAGTCGAGACCCACGAGCCAAGCGTTGTTGATAGGGTAGGAGCGTGTGATACCGCCGTTGTACTCTACTTGGAGCGAGAGGTTCTTGATGGCAGAGTTCTGCCAGAAGTTGAGGCAGCGAGCGATCTCGAAGTAAGTTCCGCCAGGAGCGAGGTTCGGACCCTTAACGTGCTGGTCGTAGTTGAAGTCGTGGTCGATGAAGAAGTAGGTGTTACCCCACTTGTCCTGCTTGAACATTTCGAGCGTCAGCGTAACGAACTTGCGGTCGCTGCCGAAATCGTAGAACAACTGTGCGTTAACCTGCGCCTTTGCCTTTGTTGCGCCGAGGCAGAGCATAGCGATAAGGAACAGTGTAGATGCTGTCTGTTTGATTTTCATTGTCTTTTTGTTTTATTTGTTAATTATTTGTGTGAACTCTTCTTTCCGTTCGACGTACTTAGGTATAAAAAATAGTCTGCTATATCGGGTGCTATTTATTAATGTGAGCGCAAAGGTACAAATTTTCCGTCAATACACATTAAATTCTGTAAAAATATGTAACTTTGCACTCGATTTGCATGTAATAATCAGGATTTTATACGAATGAAGCTATACACAGATGCCGAATTGGCACAAATTCTCGACAAAAAGATATTCCATAAGATAGGCGAAGTGGCCGACGAGATGGGCGTAGAATGCTATCTCGTGGGCGGCTATGTGCGCGACATATTCCTGGAGCGCCCCACGAACGACATCGACGTCGTCGTCGTGGGCAGCGGCATAGAGGTGGCGCAGGCGCTGCAGAAGGCGCTGGGCAAGAACGAGAAGACAGGACGCTGGCGCGCTCATCTCGCCGTATACCGCAACTTCGGTACGGCGCAGGTTAAGTTCTACGACACGGAGGTGGAGTTCGTGGGCGCACGCCGCGAGAGCTACGACCGCGGTTCGCGCAAGCCCGTGGTTGAGGACGGCACACTCGAGGACGACCAGAACCGCCGCGACTTCACCATCAACGCCATGGCGGTATGCCTTAACAAGGCGCGCTTCGGCGAACTCGTAGACCCGTTCGACGGCATCTACGACCTCGAAGACGGCATTATACGCACACCGCTCGACCCCGACATCACTTTCTCCGACGACCCGTTGCGCATGATGCGCTGCGTGCGCTTCTCGGCTCAGCTCAAGTTCTTCATCGACGAGGAGACGTTCGACGCCCTCGGACGCAACGCCGAGCGCATCAAGATAGTGAGCGGCGAGCGCATCGCCGACGAGCTGAACAAGATAATGAAGACCGACCAGCCCTCGCGCGGCTTCGTGGAGCTGCACCGCTGCGGACTGCTGCAGCTCATCATACCCGAGCTGGCTGCGCTCGACATCGTGGAGACGCGCAACGGCAAGGCGCACAAGAACAACTTCTACCACACGCTCGAGGTGGTGGACAACGTGGCGAAGCGCAGCGACAACCTCTGGCTGCGTTGGGCGGCTCTGTTCCACGACGTGGGCAAGACGCGCTCAAAGCGCTGGGAGCCTGCTATCGGATGGACGTTCCACAACCACAACTACGTGGGCGCCAAGATGATTCCCGCCATCTTCAGACGCATGAAGCTGCCGATGGATGCCAAGATGAAGTACGTGGAGAAGATGGTAGACCTGCACATGCGACCCATCGTGATTGCCGACGAGGAGGTGACCGACTCAGCCGTTCGTCGACTGCTCAACGACGCGGGCGACGACATCGACGACCTCATGATGCTCTGCGAGGCTGACATCACGAGCAAGAACGAGGTGCGCAAGAAGCGTTTCCTCGAAAACTTCCGCATGGTGCGCGAGAAACTCACCGACCTTAAGGAGCGCGACTACAAGCGCCTGCTGCAGCCCGTCATCGACGGCAACGAGATAATGCAGATATTCAATCTGCAGCCGAGTAGAGAGGTGGGCGTGCTGAAACAGTATCTGAAGGACGCCGTGCTCGACAACCGTGTGGCTAACGAACGCGAGCCTCTTATGGAACTGCTGATGAAGAAAGCCGCAGAAATGGGGCTCACTCAGTAGTTCTCTCACCGTTCGCGTCCGCAGTCCGCACCGTTCGCGTTCGCAATCCGCATCGTTCGCGTTCGCAATCCGCATCGTTCGCGTTCGCAATCCGCATCGTTCGCGTTCGCGGTCCGCATCGTTCGCGTCCGCAATCGGTGACTGATACGCAACCTACACATTGATAAAGTGGCACTTTCGCATTGGCAAAGTGCCACTTTTGTGTTGATAAAATGTCACCATAATTTAGGTAAATGCAACTTCTGCATTGGTCAAAATAGATACTAATATATTGAATAACGCGTAATGAGAAATAAAAGTTGTTAAATGTATGTATGCAATGGTTACAACTTATTTACATATTTAGTAACTTTGCATGCAGAAAACTTAAACAAGCGGTTTAGTTTTCTGTATACGCAGCATCAGGTTGCTGCACTCCTACAGTCACTAAGCAAATAGTATAGTAAAGTATATATTATAAATAAGGTAGAAATATAGAAAGGTAAAAAATATTTATTAAAAATAGGTATGAAGAAAACAAAGATTTTATTGGTTGCAGCCTTGGCTGCAGTGCTCGCCTCATGTGGCGGCGGAAAGAGTGGCGGAAAGCCTAACTTCGGCGACAACGAATACGCTGTACGCACAGTTCAGGGTCAGGACGCAAACTTGCAGACCACCTATCCGGCATCCATCAAGGGTGTTCAGGACGTGGAGATTCGCCCGAAAGTGTCTGGCTTCATCACAAAGCTTTGCGTGAAGGAAGGTCAGTCGGTTAAGGCAGGTCAGTTGCTGTTTGTCATCGACAACGTTACATACGCCGCTGCCGTTCGTCAGGCAAAGGCATCTGTGAACGCTGCAAAGGCACAGCTCAACACTGCAACTCTTACATACAACAACTCGCAGAAACTCTTCAAGAACAACGTAATCGGTTCTTACGAATTGCAGTCGACAAAGAACGCAATGGAGAGCGCTGCCGCCCAGCTCGCTCAGGCAAAGGCAGCATACGTATCGGCTAAGCAGAACCTCAACTTCTGCTTCGTTACCTCTCCGGCTAACGGCGTTGTAGGCGACCTGCCTTACCGCGTAGGTGCTCTCGTAAGCGCTTCGTCGCAGCAGCCCCTCACAACCGTGTCTAACAACTCTACAATGCAGGTTTACTTCTCTATGACAGAGAAAGACCTTCTGGAGATGAGCAAGACACGGGGTGGCGTACACGCTGCCGTAGAGAGCTATCCGGCTGTGAAGCTGCAGCTCGCTGACGGCTCTATCTACGAGCATCCGGGCAAGGTAGCTGCCGTGAGCGGTGTCATCGACCCGACCACCGGTACGGTGTCTATGCGTGCCGACTTCCCCAACCCCGACCACGTGCTCAAGAGCGGTGCTTCAGGCTCTATCGTAGTGCCTCACGTAGCTTCTTCGGCTGTTATCATCCCGCAGGACGCTGTGGTTCAGGTGCAGGACAAGTACTTCGTATATGTTGTAGGCAAGGACAACAAGGTGAAGTACACATCGGTTACTGTCAACCCGCAGAACGACGGCAAGAACTACATCATCACTTCTGGTCTTAGAGTAGGCGACCGCTTCGTTGTGAACGGCGTTTCTTCGCTCCAGGACGGTATGGACATCAAGCCGCTCACAGAGGCTCAGTACGCTGAGAAGCTGAAGAAGACAGAGCAGCTCGGCGAGGCTCAGGGCGACCTTGGCAAGCTGAAGAAGGCATTCGGAAAATAATTTTTTGGTAGATAAGAAAGTAATATGAAATTAGATAGATTTATCCTGCGCCCGGTGCTCTCGACCGTGATTTCAATCGTGGTTGTCATCCTGGGTGTGTTAGGTTTGGTGTCGCTGCCTATCGAGCAGTACCCGAACATGGCGCCGCCTACCATCATGGTGCGTGCAGCCTATACCGGTGCCAACTCACAGACCGTGCTCAACTCTGTGATTGCGCCGCTTGAGGAGTCGATCAACGGTGTGGAGGGCATGACCTACATGACATCTTCTGCCACCAACGACGGTTCGGCTTCTATCACCGTATTCTTCAAGCAGGGCATGAACCCTGACATGTGTCAGGTGAACGTGCAGAACCGCGTGTCGCAGGCTTCTGCGTTGCTGCCAGCCGAGGTAACAAAGGCAGGTGTGACGGTTATGAAACGCCAGTCGTCTACCGTTATCCTCTTCGGTCTTACAGCCGATGACGACCGCTACGACGACGAGTTCCTCACCAACTATGCCAACATTAACGTCGTTCCTGCCATCAAGCGTGTGAACGGTGTGGGCGAGTGCCAGTGCTTCTCGCAGAAAGACTACACCATGCGCCTCTGGATCGACCCGGTGAAGATGAAAAGCTACGGCTTGATTCCAACAGACCTCACCAGCGTTCTCGCACAGCAGAACATCGAGGCTGCGCCTGGTTCGGTAGGCGAGCAGTCGGACAACCAGTACCAGTACACCTTCCGCTACAGAGGACGTCTGCAGACACCGGAGGAGTTCGGCGACATGATCATCAAGTCGACACAGGACGGACAGACCATCCGCGTAAAGGACGTAGCCCGCGTAGAGATGGGTGCGCTGTCATACACCGTAGAGTCGAAGAACAACGGCAAGCCGTCAGTAACAATGATGGTTACGCAGACCGCAGGCTCTAACGCTACAGAGATTGCCACAAACATCAAGAAGCTCCTCAAGGATCAGGAGGCATCAATGCCGCCGGGCATCCACTTCGACATCATGCAGGACGTTACGGAGTTCCTCTTCGCCTCAATCGAGGACCTTATCAAGACCCTCTGCGAGGCGTTCATCCTCGTGTTCATCGTGGTGTACATCTTCCTTCAGGACACACGCTCTACGCTCATCCCGTTGATTGCGGTGCCCGTATCGCTCATCGGTACATTCTTCTTCCTCTACGCGTTCGGCTTCTCGCTCAACCTGCTTACGCTTGCCGCACTCGTGCTTGCCATCGCCATCGTGGTCGACGACGCCATCGTGGTCGTCGAGGCTGTGCATGCCAAGCTCGACCTCGGCTACAAGTCGGCTAAGCTCGCGTCTATCGACGCCATGAACGAAATCTCGGGCGCCATCATCTCAATCACCCTCGTTATGGCGTCGGTGTTCATCCCCGTGTCGTTCATGGGTGGTACGTCAGGTGCGTTCTACCGCGAGTTCGGTATCACCATGGCTATCTCTATTATCATCTCGGCACTTAACGCCTTGACCCTTTCGCCGGCTCTCTGCGCCATCTTGCTGAAGCCGAAGGACGAAGAAGGCAAGGAACGCAAGATGTCGATGGTAGACCGCTTCCACGCATCGTTCAACGCCGCATACGGCAAGGTGCAGGAGAAGTATACAAAGGGTGTGCGCCGCCTCGTTGAGCGCCCCGTTATCGCTATCGCTACAGTCGTAGTGGCTATCGCTGCAATGGTAGTGCTCATGGGTACAACAAAGACAGGCCTCGTTCCTGACGAGGATACCGGCACAGTATTCTGTACAGTTTCAACACCTCCGGGCACCTCTATGAAGAAGACCAACGAGGTGATGGACCAGGTAGACCGCATGCTCGCTACCAACCCGGCTATCGCCAGCCGTATGCGTATCACGGGCTACAACTTCATCGCTGGTCAGGGCTCTAACCAGGGTACATTCATTATCAAGCTGAAGAGCTTCGAGGAGCGCCAGAAGGATGAAGGTCCGCTGAAGTACATCGGCGTACACAACCTCGGTTCTACTATGGTGCTCGGCATGATATACAAGCAGACCGCAGCCATCAAGGGTGCGCAGATTCTTGCCTTCCAGCCGCCTATGGTGCAGGGCTTCTCTGCAACCAACGGTATGACCTTCTCAATGCAGGACCGCACGGGTGGCGACGTTAACAAGTTCTACGACATCACGAAGAACTACATCGCAGAGCTTAACAAGCGTCCGGAGATTTCGAACGCCATGACATCGTACAACACCAAGTATCCGCAGTACAAGATTGATGTTGACGTGGCTAAGTGTAAGCAGAGCGGCATCGACCCGTCTACAGTGCTCACCACAATGCAGGGCTACTACGGCGGTATGTATGCGTCTAACTTCAACGCTTACGGTAAGCTCTACCGTGTATACATCCAGTCGGCACCGCAGAATCGTGCAGACCTGAAGAGTCTGGACAACATCTACGTGCGCACTTCTGCTGGCGAGATGGCTCCTATCAAGGAGTACGTTAACCTGAGCCGTGTATACGGTCCGCAGGAGATCGACCGCTTCAACCTCTTCACCTCTATCAACGTGAACGCTTCGGCTGCTGAGGGCTACTCAACGGGCGACGCTATCAACGCTATGGCTGAGGTAGCCAAGACTTCGCTGCCGGCAGGCTACACATACGAGTTCTCGGGCTTGACACGTACCGAGCAGGAGTCGTCAAACTCTACTGCTATCGTGTTCGTGCTATGCTTGACCTTCGTATACCTCATCCTCTCGGCACAGTACGAGTCGTACATTCTGCCGCTGTCCGTAATCCTTTCCATCCCGTTCGGTCTGGCAGGAGCCTTCCTCTTCACCAACATGTTTGGCAAGAACAACGACATCTACATGCAGATTGCGCTCATCATGCTTATGGGTCTTCTCGCTAAGAACGCCATCCTTATCGTGCAGTTCGCCCTCGAACGCCGTCGAACCGGTATGGCTGTGTCTTGGTCGGCAGTGCTCGGCGCTGCAGCCCGTCTGCGTCCTATCCTTATGACCTCTCTGGCTATGATTATCGGTTTGCTCCCGCTGCTCATGCCTTGGGGTGTAGGCTACAACGGCAACATGACACTCGGCGCTGCAGCCGTAGGCGGTATGCTTATCGGTATGCTCTGCCAGATTATGGTAGTGCCGGCACTGTTCTACATCTTCCAGACCTTGCAGGAGAAGATCAAGCCTATCGAGTTCGAGAACGACAGAGCTGATGTAGACACCGAGATTCGCCAGTACACCAACCCGTACGTGGCAGGTGCGCTGCATGAGCAGATTGAAAAGACTTCAAAATAAGACAGATGAAAATGAAAAAGTTAATGCTTCTCGCCGCTGGCGCATTGCTGATGACCAGCTGCGGAATATACAATAAGTACGAGCGTCCCGAGGTGAACACCACGGGACTCGTACGCGACGTGCAGAGCAGCACCGACACACTCGCTGTCACCGACACCACAAGCTTCGGCAACCTCGCCTGGCGCACGGTGTTCACCGACCCGCAGCTGCAGTCGCTCATCGAGCAGGGCTTGAAGAGCAACACCAACCTGCTCAACGCCGCTCTCAACGTGAAGATGGTTGAGGACCAGCTCATTGTGGCTAAGCTCGCTTTCGTGCCGGGCTTCACATTCTCGCCGCAGGGCACTATCGCTTCTTGGGATGGCAACCCCGCTACGAAGACCTACACGCTGCCTGTAACAGCGTCGTGGAGCATAGACCTCTTCGGCAACCTTCTCAACCAGAAGCGTTCGGCACAGATGGCTCTGCTCGCTACGAAAGACTATCAGCTCGTAGTGCAGACAAAGGTCATCTCTAACATCGCCAACTTGTACTACACGCTGCTCATGCTCGACAAGCAGCTGCAGGTGGTAGACAATATGTCGAAGCTCACTGAGGAGACATGGAACATCATGAAGATTCAGAAGGAGCTTGGCCGCGTGAAGGAGACAAGCGTGCAGAGTGCTGAGGCTAACATGTATTCGGTTAAGGCTCAGGCAACGGAACTGAAGCGTCAGATTCGCGAGACGGAGAACTCGCTTTCGCTTCTGCTCGGTCAGCAGGCGCAGACCATCGCACGCGGAACGTTCGAAGGACAGCAGTTGCCGTCGGAGTTCTCTACAGGCATCGGCTTGCAGTTGCTCGCCAATCGTCCAGACGTTCACTATGCAGAGATGTCGCTCGCACAGTGCTTCTACGACGTGAACACAGCACGCTCTAAGTTCTATCCGAACATCACCATCTCGGGCACTGGCGCCTTCACCAACTCTGGCGGTATGGGCATCACCAACCCGGGCAAGTGGTTGCTCTCGGCTGTCGGCTCGCTCGTTCAGCCTATCTTCGCTCACGGTCAGCTCGTGGCTGGCTTGAAGGTGGCTAAGTCAAAGCAGGAGCAGGCTTTCAACACATGGCAGAACGCCGTGCTCTCAGCAGGCTCGGAGGTGAGCAACGCCCTCGTGCTCTACAACTCTTCGGCAGAGAAGAGCGCGCTGGAGGCTAAGCAGGTGGAGAGTCTGAAGAAGAACGTTGAGTACAACAAGATGCTCTTCAACGACGGATCGGCTACATATCTTGAGATAATCACCGCACAGCAGAGCCTGCTCAACGCAGAGCTCTCGAAGGTGCAGGATGACTTCTACAAGATGCAGGCTGTGGTTAACCTCTACTATGCACTCGGCGGAGGAAGATATTAAAACTCAAAACTCAAAATTATGATTAGTGAAAAAGCATATATAGCTCCGGGTGCGAAGATTGGCAAGAACGTTACGATCTATCCGTTCGCATACATCGAGGACGACGTGGTTATCGGCGACGACTGCGTAATCTATCCTTACGTGAGCATCATGCGCGGCACAACAATGGGCCGTGGCAACAAGGTTTATCAGAACACGGTGCTCGGTGCTGAGCCGCAGGACTTCAACCATAAGGGTGAGGCTACACGCCTCGTCATCGGCGACGAGAACATCTTCCGTGAGAATGTGGTTGTTAACCGCGCTACATTTGCAAACGGCGAGACACGCATCGGCAACCGCAACTTCTTCATGGAGGGCGTGCATATCTCGCACGACACGAAGGTTGACGACTACATAACGTTCGGTTATGGTACGAAGGTGGCTGGCGACTGTGAGGTTCACAGCGCTGCAATCTTCTCTTCTGGCGTCATCGTCAACTCGAACGTGCGTATCGGTGGTGCGTCGATGGTGACTGGCGGTGTGCGTATCTCGAAGGATGTGCCTCCGTTCATCGTGGCTACGGACAACCCCGTGCGCTACGCTGGCGTTAACGAGACGCAGCTGAAGTCGTCGGGCACAACCGAGAAGGTGATTGGTCATATCGCAAACGCTTATCGCCTCGTGTTCCACGGACAGACAAGCGTGTTCGACGCAATCAATCAGATTAAGGAGCAGGTGCCGGCAGGCAAGGAGATTACGGCTATCGTGAAGTTCCTTGAGAGCACTAAGCTCGGCATCATCAGCAAGCTGTAAGCCACATGGGGCTTCGGCTGGTTCTGAACAACTGAAACATCAAAACACATATATTTCATACCTTTTATATATTAGTGTTGTTATTTCAATGAAAGCGGCAAGGTCGACGTGACGTCAACCTTGCCGCTATTTTTTTGTGATGAGGTGTTGAGATGTTGAGGTGTTGAGATTTGATGTTGAGGTGTTGAGGTGTTGAGATTTGATGTTGTGATGTTGTGGTGTTGAGGTGTTGAGATGTTGAGGTGTTCAGTAACCAACCGTGCAAGCGAAGCCTGCGGCAATCACTCTGTCGCGAATTGCATCAAGCTCTGCGTGCGTAGCCTTGCGAAGAGTGGGGCAAGGCGTCTCGCGGTCGATAGTGTATATCATTACGCTGCTGGGCTTGATGCGTCGAACGGCGGCGAGCCAAGGCTCCACGAATGCCTCCGAAACGTTGTCAACACTTGCGCCGGCGTCGTCCGTGCCGTGCATGAACATGGTCTGCACGATGCAGTGTCCGTCGAACGATTCCATCTCCTTGATGATGTTCTCGACGTTGTACGACGGTTGCACGGGGCGGTCCACCTTATTAATATATTCAGCGCAGACCGTGTCGAGCTTCATGATGTTGTTGTCGACGAGCATCAGCGCGCGATGCACGTCGGGGCGGTGCGCCAGCGTAGAATTGGTGAGCACCGACACGCGCGCCTCGGGATAGTAGGCGTCGCGCAGACGTATTGTGTCCTCGATGATAGGCAGGAAGTCGGGATGCGCCGTCGGTTCGCCGTTGCCCGAGAAGGTGATGACGTCGAGCTTCGAGCTCGCCGCGCGCATCTCCTTCAGCTTTTGCTCAAGCCGCTCTGCGATAAGTTCGCGCGAAGGTCGCGGCAGAGTAGGGCGGCGCAAGCGGTTGTAGCCCACCTCGCAGTAGATGCAGTCGAACGTGCATATCTTTCCGTCGCTCGGGTTGACGTTCACGCCGAGCGAAATGCCGAGTCTCCGACTGTGTATCGGTCCGACTATCGGCGAAGGATAGAGAATTGTTGCCATTATGTGTGCTTTTATAGTTATCCAAAGGTAGATAGTTTGTTTTATTAAAGGCATACGTATGGTGTTAATTGACGTTAATCCCTCTTTTTAACCGATATTTTTTTGTTATTTTGCAGGAAATTTGGTATAATATAGCCTTTTCGGAATGAGAAAGAAAAACAAGAAGACCCGCAGTCGTCACGGATTGCAGGCCGTAACGTTGTGCATTAGCACCGCAATGGTGCTTATCCTGTTAGGTTTGGTGGTGTTCTCAGTGTGCACCGCCCGCAATCTTTCTGCCTATGTGAAGCAGAACATCGTGGTGACGATGATGCTGCAGGACGATATGACGACAGGCGAGGCTCACCAGTTCTGCAACAAGCTGCAGGCGCGCCCGTACATCTGTTCGCTGCAGTACATCAGCAAGGAGCAGGCGCTGCGCGAAGGCATCAAGGCGCTGGGCACCGACCCGCGCGAGTTCGCCGAAGTGAACCCGTTCCTCTCGTCTATCGAGATAACGCTGAAGTCTGACTACGCCAACAGCGACTCGCTGCAGTTCATCTCTAAGGAGCTGAAAGCCTACCCTAAGGTGAGCGAGGTGAAGTATCAGAAGGACCTCATCGACAGCGTGAACGAGAACATCGCCAAGATAAGCCTGGTGCTGCTGGCGCTCGCCGTGCTGCTCACTATCGTGTCGTTCTCGCTTATCAACAACACCGTGCGTCTGAGCATCTACGCCCGCCGCTTCTCCATTCACACCATGAAACTCGTGGGTGCGTCATGGGGCTTCATCCGTGCGCCGTTCGTGCGCCACTACGTGTTGCTCGGTCTGCTCGCTGCGCTCATAGCGTGCTGCGTGCTTGGCGGTGCTGTCTACGCTCTGTTCATGTACGAGCCCGACGTTCTCGACCTCATCACGTGGCAGGTGCTCGCCATAACTGCCGGTACGGTGGTTGTATTCGGTATCTTCATCACGGCTATCTGCTCGATAATATCGGTTAACAAGTTCCTGCGCATGAAGGCAGGCGATTTGTATAAGATATAATGTTGAGATGTTGATGTGTTGATGTGTTGTGGTGTTGAGATGTTGACATTACTATATATAAATATTATATATAGACACTACTTATACATACAGACACTACTTATACATATAGTCATTATTTGATAGAATATATTCATTCAATTTAAAATATAAACAAAGTGGATAAAAGAAATTACGCATTCGGTAAGATCAACTTCATTCTGATGGCTGTCGGAATGTTGGTTGTAATCCTTGGTTTTATACTTATGAGCGGTGGTGGAAGCGACGAGACCGTTTTCGACAACGATATCTTCAGCGTGCGCCGCATTAAGGTGGCACCCGTAGTGTGCTTCCTTGGCTTCATCTCGATTATATATGCCATAATCAAAAAGCCGAAGGACGAATAATCCCTTCAGGGGGTGCAGTTGTCTCAACTGCACCAACCAAGCGGCAGGTGCATCCTCTTGTGCCTTCAAATAGGTTGGTGCAGTTGAGACAACTGCACCCCCTGAGAGACAACTGCACCCCCTGAAAATACCCTCGAATTAATAATTAATAATTAAAAATTAATAATTTAACAAATGGATTGGTTACAAGCATTGGTCCTTGGCGTTATCCAGGGACTCACAGAATACTTGCCCGTTAGTAGCAGCGGCCACCTCGCAATCGGCTCGGCACTCTTCGGTGTGCAGGGCGAGGACAACCTTGCGTTCACCGTAATGGTGCACGTAGCAACAGTGCTCAGCACCCTCGTCATACTGTGGAAAGAAATCGACTGGATTCTGAAAGGACTCTTCAAGTTCGAGATGAACGCCGAGACAAAATACTTCCTCAATATTGTCGTTTCGATGATACCGGTAGGCATCGTCGGTGTGTTCTTCAAGGACTATGTCGAGGAAATCTTCGGTTCGGGTCTGCTCATCGTGGGCTGCTGTCTGCTTCTCACAGCCTTGCTGCTCACATTCTCCTATTTCGCCAAGCCGCGTCAGCGCGAGCATATCTCTATGAAGGACGCCTTCATCATCGGTCTTGCCCAGGCTGCAGCCGTGCTGCCCGGACTCTCGCGCTCAGGTTCTACCATTGCTACCGGCTTGCTGCTTGGCAACAAGAAGGAGAATCTCGCCCAGTTCTCATTCCTTATGGTCATTCCGCCCATACTCGGCGAGGCGTTGCTCGACGTTTTGAAGGCAGCTAAGGGCGAAGACGCGTTCGCTGGCATCGACACACTGCCCCTCGTTGTTGGCTTCGTGGCTGCATTCGTCAGCGGATGCATCGCCTGCAAGTGGATGATCAACATCGTGAAGCGCGGCAAGCTCGTTTGGTTCGGCGTATATTGCGCCATTGCAGGTGCCGTGACCATTGTTTGCTCTTTAGTATAAAAATCAACAACAAATAATGAATTTCACCAAAGGCGAAGTCATCGCCATAAACAAACCCCTTGGCATGACCAGCTTCTGTGCCTTGGCAATAGTGCGAAAGCGCATCTGCGTACGCCTCGGGGTGAAGAAGATAAAGATAGGCCATGCCGGAACCCTCGACCCGCTTGCTTCGGGCGTGCTCGTGCTCTGCACCGGCAAGTTCACGAAGCGCATTGAGGAGTTTCAGATGCATGGCAAGGAGTACACAGCCACCATTCAGCTCGGCGCCACAACGCCCAGCTACGACATGGAGCATCCCGTGAACGCCACATATCCTACAGACGGCATCACACGCGAACGCATAGAAGAAGTTCTGAAGCAGTTCGTGGGCGACATAGAGCAGGTTCCGCCGACATTCTCGGCGTGCAAGGTGGGCGGACAGCGCTCCTACGACCTGCGCCGAAAGGGTCAGGACGTGGAGCTGAAGCCGAAGCAGATACACATCGACGAGATAGAGCTCACGGCGTTCGACCCCGAAACGATGCAGATGTCGATACGTGTGGCGTGCGGAAAGGGCACATACATCCGCGCCTTGGCACGCGACATCGGTCGTGCGCTCAACTCCGGCGGCTATCTCACGGCTCTCTGCCGCACACGCTCTGGCGATCAGCGCGTGGAGAACTGCATCGAACTCGACAACTTCGAGGAGTGGCTCGCCAATCAGACAATAGAAACCAGTGAAGATGAATAAATAAAAACTACTATGAAGTTATCACAGTTCAAGTTTAAGTTACCAGAAGAGCTCATCGCTCTTTATCCGCATAGCATTTACCGCGAGTTCGAAAACGACAACGGCGAGAAGGAGACCTTCCGCATCACACGTCGCGACGAATGTCGCCTGATGGTGCTGCACAAGAAGTCGCAGACCATCGAAATGTACAAGAAAGACGCCGACGGCAACCCCATCGAGGGCGAGTATCTCGACTTCCGCAACGTGCTCGACTACTTCGACGAGCACGACACGTTCATCTTCAACGACACAAAGGTATTCCCGGCGCGTCTCTACGGCACAAAGGAGAAGACCGACGCGAAGATCGAGGTGTTCCTGCTGCGCGAACTCAACGAGGAGATGCGCCTTTGGGACGTGCTCGTAGAGCCAGCACGCAAGATACGTATCGGCAACAAGCTGTTCTTCGACGACTCGGGCACTATGGTGGCTGAGGTTATCGACAATACAACCAGCCGCGGACGCACGCTCCGCTTCCTCTACGACTGTCCGCACGACGAGTTCAAGCGCGAGCTTTACGCTCTCGGCGAGGCTCCGCTGCCACGCTACATCCTCGACCGCCGCCCCGACAAGCGCAGCACAGAGGACGACTTCGACGACTTCCAGTGCATCTTCGCCAAGCACGAAGGCGCCGTTACGGCTCCGGCTACTGGCTTGCACTTCTCGCGCGAGCTGATGAAGCGCATGGAGATTCGCGGCATCAACTTCGCCTATATCACGCTCCACTGCGGTTTGGGCAACTTCCACGACATCGAAGTGGAAGACCTTACAAAGCATAAGATGGACTCGGAGCAGATGCGTGTAGACGCCGACTGCTGCAAGCTCGTCAACGACACGAAGCGTGCCGGTCACCGTGTGTGCGCCGTTGGCACAAGCGTCGTTAAGGCTACGGAGACCGCTGTCGGCACCGACGGTATGCTGAAGGAATACGACGGTTGGACCAACAAGTTCATCTTCCCGCCGTACGACTTCGGACTCGCCGACTCTATGATATCCAACTTCTACCATCCGTACTCAACACTCCTCATGGAGACTTGCGCTTTCGGCGGTTACGACCTCGTAATGGAGGCTTACAACCTCGCCGTTAAGCACGGATTCAAGTTCGGTTCGTACGGCGACGCTCTTCTCATCGTTAACGACTAAGCCGCACTTATGCACGAAGTGTATCTTTCGCTCGGCTCCAATCTCGGCGACCGTGAGGCTACGATGCGCAGCGCCATTGAGATGCTCAACGAACGCGCTGGAACGGTAGACCGCCAGTCGTCGTTCATCGAGACAGAGCCTTGGGGATTTGAGTCGGCAAACCGATTCTTGAACATGTGCGTGCGACTGCTCACCGCCTTGCAGCCCGCAGAGTTGCTCGAAGCTACAAAGCAGATTGAGCGCGAGTTGGGCAGAACGCAGAAGTCGATAGACGGACAATATCACGACCGCCCCATCGACATCGACATCCTTATGTACGACGACCTGCAACTCTCCACGCCCGACCTGACGCTGCCGCACCCACACATGCAGGAGCGCGACTTCGTTATGGTGCCGCTAAGAGAAATCTTATAATATAGAGGGCGTGTCAAAACTACAGTTTGCTTTTTATCGCAATACTATAGTTTTGACACGCCCTCTATTTTTTTTGCTCTGTTTGTTGCGTTTTGTCATCGTATACCGAACGCCGTCCGATCAGATTGCGTTCGCCGCCCGATCAGATTGCGTCCGCCGTCAGATCAGATTGCGTCCGCCAGTAGGAGGGTGGAGCTTTGATACTCTCTGTTTTTTTTATCATAACAATGTGTTCATATATAAACTACAAACTATCAATCGATAAATATTTTTTTCAAAAAAGATAACTTTTGTTTGGCGAAAAACATGATTATAAGTATATTTGCAGAATAATTGTAGCAATCAATTAATAATCATACAAACATAATTATGAAGAAATCTTTACTTTTGACTGCGGCTCTTGTTATGGCAACAACAGCTGCCAACGCACAGCCGTTTGTTGAAGGCGTTCCGTTCAGTGCACGCCAGTTCGGCAAGCACCTCGTGCCAACACTTACCGCACAGGCTCAGCCGGCTAAGGTTAAGGCTGAGAAGAAAAATAACTATTATCTGCGTCCGGAAGGCGCAATGTTCCAGGCTTCTGACAAGAACGGTCAGCTTTGGGGAACAGTGTATATGTATCTTCCGGGTGATTACGACGTAAAGTTCAGAAAGCAGGGCTCGGATGCTTATGTTTGGCATCAGAACACATTCGACTATTACGGCGATGTAACTGTTAACGATTGCTCAAGCAATACAGATTATTATTATAATATTGACGCAAACGGCGACTTCACCTTGAAGAGCCTGTTTGATGGAAGCGATGCTGTTCCAACACTTGTATGCAAGACCGACTCGTTCTTGCTCGCTTCTGAGAATCCTTACTTCGGCAATGCGGGCGACCCTGGCAAGCACGAATCATTGGCTTTGCCTTACTATTATCCGCGCGTTTATTCTGGTATCGACCAAGCTAATCGTCGCGTGACTCCGCTTTCATACACTATGGATCAGGTTAGCGAAGTGTTCTTCGGCGGCATGGACAACGAGTACGTATACGGCTCGGGCTCATTCACACAGGACGGCGCTACATACAAAGCTACCGGCGTGTATCAGTATTTCGACAAACCGATGGCTCCGCTGGTCGTAGAAGATATCTTCCTTCCGGTTATCTCTAAGGGCTATTATCCTATTGCGCAGGGCAAGTCGCTGCGTATGCAGATTCACAACGTGATAGAGCAGGACGGCAAGCGCATTCCTGGCGAGAAGATTCTCTGCGAACTCACAGCTACCGAGCCTGAGACTATTGACGTAGGCAGCATCCCGTACGACGACAACACAAGCTTCAACGCCTTCACACTCGTGTTTACAAAGAAGAACGCTGAGGGCAAGGCAGAGCGCTTCACAATCGACGAGCCGTTCTACGTAGTTATCGACGGACTCGACAAGGAAGGCATCGACTGCGGCTTCGAGATCAGCGAGTTGCCTTACTATTACGACAACTTCGACTCGGCTGTAGGTATGTGGAGCAAGGACGGAAGCCCGGCTTTCTTCAGCCTCTACAAAGACGTTGCTCTGAAAGTGTCGTTCTCGGCTAAGTACGACTACTGCAACCCGATGTACTACGTCTTCAACGGACGTGAAGAGAACTACGGCGTTGTGAAGATGAGCGACGACGGCACAAGCGGCAAGACTCTTATTCCTGGCGATTTGGTATTCGACGGTCCGGCTATCAAGACAAACGATGACTGGTTCGACGCTAACAACGACCCCAACTACACCGTTACTTGCGACGCCGACTGGGTTAAGTCTATCACAGCCGACACTAACACATGGGCTGACTACGACATCACAGTGCTCAAGGTGGTATGCGACCCACTGCCTGAGGGTGTTAGCGGACGCAAGTGCGAGCTCCACGTTCAGGGCAAGACCTGCAAGTCTACATATCCTATTGAGGTTCTGCAGGGCGATGCAGTGGCAGGCGTCAACGGCGTGACAGTTAACGTGGCACGCGACGGCAAGACATACAACGTAAGCGGACAGCGCGTGGCTGACGATTCAAAGGGTCTCGTAATCCGCAACGGCAAGAAATATCTGAACAAGTAAAAATCCGAACTTCTATTTCGTAATTAGAAACAAAAAGGGGTGCGCAAGTTGCTCTGCAACCGCACACCCCTATATATAAAAGGTGCGAAGATTGCGCTGCAACCGCACCCATATATATAATATAAGGTATAATAATTAGAGAGAGTTAATTAATAAGATAAATAACTTAAACAATATGATTATGAGAAAAACACTTAGAGTACTTCTCTCTGCGGTGCTGGCAGCCACAACGTTGGTTCCGTCGGCAACAAACGCGCAGACTCCGTCTACCGGCGGACCGTACGACATCCCGTATTCATGTCTTTGGAACGACCCGACCGTGCTGTCTACCAAGGAGTGGACCGTTGAAGACAAGAACAACGACGGCATCACTTGGGGATTCAGCAACGACGTGCCCGGCAGTTTCATCAGTTATGTAGGCACTGCGCAGAAGCAGGATGCCGACGACTGGCTCGTTAGTCCGTACTTGGCATTCGAGGCAGGCAAGACATACAAGATTGAGACCGGCGGTTTCAAGGCTGCAGGCGGTGCACAGCTCTTGTCTGTGGCTGTCGGCACAGGCGACGACCCCACAACATACAAGGTTGTAGGCGACTATACCATCTCTGCTACATACGGCATCGGTAGCGCTACACCAGTTGAAGGCGAGTTCATTGCTCCTACAACGGGTAAGTATCGCGTAGCGTTCCATTGCACCAGCAATCAGCGTGCTTATCTCCTGCTCCTTCCGGTGAAGGTGCTTGCACAGGCAGCTTTGTCAGTGCGCCCGGCAGCAGTAAACGACCTCAATGTAGAGGTTGGCGCTAAGGGAGCTGTGTCGGCTAAGGTGTCGTTCACAACACCGTCTACCGACTATGCAGGCAATGCACTCTCAGGACTTACACGCGTTCAGCTCTATCGCGACTATGTGCAGGTGAAGAACTACGACGCTCCTGCTGTAGGCACAAAGATAGAGTGGCAGGACGACGAGGTAGTTACCGGCGAACATTCATACAGCGTAGTAGCCACAGCCAACGACTTGCGTAGCGACGAAGTTGTAAAGAAGGTGTATGTTGGTTACGACCGTCCGCTTCCTCCGCAGAACATCAAGATCTGCGACCACCTCAACGGCAAGGCTACCATCACATGGGACCCCGTTTCGGAAGTTGGTATGCATGGTGGATACGTAGACCCGAAGACTGCAGAATACTGCGTGAACACACTCTATTACGGTTATCTTAAGCCGGTGGAGCAAGGTCTTACAACTACTAAGTGTGTTGTAAACGACGTTAACTACGACGGCGCTCAGGGTGCTGTGCAGTATGCACTTCAGACCTACGTTGACAGCCCGACATCAGACACAGCCGTAGTCAGCGACTATGGACGTGAAGCATTCGTCATCGGTCAGGCACACCCGATACCTTACTACGAGTCGTTCGCTAACAAGAGCCTTCAGAAGGGTCCGTGGATTATTGATGCCAACTGTTCAGGCAAGTTCGGTCTTTCAGAAGACAGCCAGGACGACGACGCAGGCGCACTTGTGTTCAACCCGTCAACAGGCAGCACTTTGGCTTGCATCCAGGGTCCGAAGGTAGACATCTCTAAGGCAGGCAACCCGCAGCTCGTATTCTGGTACTACGCATATCCTGGCACCGACGGCAAGATAACCGTAAAGGTTAATCGCAACGGTCAGGAGATGAAGGAAGTAGGAACCGTCGATTACAGCAAGCTCAGCGGTTCAATAGGCTGGCGTTCTGTATCGTTCGACCTCGCTGGCGTTAGCAACGCAGGCGTAGAGAACGGCTACATCCGTCCTTACTTCTACGCAGAAGGACTTTCTACAAGTCTCTTCATCGACAATATCAAGATTTACGACGCTGTCGACAACAACCTCTCTGCTGAGCTCGACGCTCCGGCACACGTGCAGAACGGCAAGGTGGCTGTAGTGAACGTAAAGGTTACTAACCTCGGCACAGCAAAGGCAAGCGGCTACAAGGTACATCTCTATGTAGACGGCAAGAAGTATGAGACAGAAGAGGGCGAAGACCTCGAGCCGAACGCACAGGCTACATACGAGTTCGCATTCACACCGAAGCTCGGCGCAAAGAGCTTCAAGGTGAGCGGCGAAGTAGAGTGGGCTGCAGACGCATTCCAGGACAACAACAAGACAGCAGAAGCTACAGTAGGCATCGTGAAGTCGCCGCTTCCGGCAATCAGCGACCTCGCTGCTTCAGCCAAGGGCGTGCTCACATGGTCGTCGATGAATGTTGACGGCGCTGTGGTTAAGGACGACTTCGAGACATACACACCGTGGTCTATCAACAACGTAGGCGACTGGACACTCTACGACGGCGATAAGGGCACTGTATACTCATTCGGCGGCATCCAGCACCCGAACGCAGGCGTAGCACAGGCTTACATCGTATTCAATCCGTGGCAGGTGAGCGGTCTTGCAGCCGACTACATGCAGATGTTTGCAGACATCTTCGCACCTCACTCAGGCGAGCAGTCGATGATGTCAACCGGCACCACAATCGACACCGGCACACCTACCAACAACTGGCTCATCACTCCGGAGCTTTCGGGCGAGGAGCAGACCGTTTCGTTCTGGGTTAACGCTCCTGGCGACGAGGTAAGCCGCGGCGAGCAGTATCCGAACTCAGGTCCTGAGACATTCGACCTCTACTACTCTGAGGACGACACCAACCCGAACTCGTTCATCAAGATCAACAAGGACTCTTACGAGGCTGTTTACGACTGGAAGCAGTACAACATCGACCTTCCTGAGGGCGCTAAGTACTTCGCTATCGTACACACCAGCACAGGTTCTACATCAAAATACGGCTACGAGCCCGACCGTGTATGCGTAGACGACGTTACATACCGTGCAGGCGGCTTGCGCGTAATGGGCTACAACGTATATCGCGACGGCGTTCTCGTGAAGAAGCTCGACAGCAAGACCACAACCTGGACCGACGACAACTACGCTAACGACAACGGCTACGGCGCAGGCAACCACAAGTACAACGTAATCGTGGTTTACGCTAACGGCGAGTCTGACGTGTCTAACACAGCTTACGTAGGCGACCCTGCTGCAGGCATCGGTCTCGTAACAGTAGAAGGCGCAAAGGCAGACAACCGCGTATACACCGTAGACGGACAGTACGTAGGTAAGAGCCTCCAGAACCTTAACAAGGGTCTCTACATCCAGAACGGCAAGAAGGTTGTAGTGAAGTAATTTGCAAAAAATAGTTAACATTTATACTAAATGCGGGTGCAAATGGTCTGACTTTCAATAAAAAGTCGTACCTTTGCACCCGCATTTTGCACAAATAACAATTTAATTTTTAAAGTTCTATGTATTTAGATCAGGCAAAAAAACAAGAGATCTTTGGACAGTACGGAAAGTCTAACACTGATACTGGTTCAGCTGAGAGCCAGATAGCATTGTTCTCATACCGTATTTCCCATTTGACGGAACATCTTAAGAAGAACCGTAAAGATTATACTACCGCACGTTCTCTGACACAGCTGGTAGGAAAGCGCCGCGCATTGCTTAACTATCTGTACGACCGCGACATCAATCGCTACCGTGCAATCATCAAGGCCCTCGGTCTCCGTAAGTAATCCGCACAAAGGAAACAAGGTCCCGCGTACTCAAAGAGAACGCGGGATTTTTTTTGTATTTATACTACTTGTCTGAAAAAAAAGTAGTAACTTTGCAGAAGTTTTTTAAGGTATATAAAATGCAAGATATTAGAAACATTGCGATTATCGCCCATGTCGACCATGGAAAGACCACGCTTGTCGACAAGATGATGTTGGCGGGCAAGCTGTTCCGTGACGGCCAGGATAACAGTGGCCAGGTATTGGACTCCAACGACCTGGAACGCGAACGAGGAATAACTATCCTTTCCAAGAACGTTTCAATCAACTGGAAAGGCACAAAAATCAATATTATTGACACCCCGGGTCACTCCGATTTCGGTGGTGAGGTAGAGCGCGTGCTCAACATGGCAGACGGTTGTATTCTGCTTGTTGACGCATTCGAAGGACCGATGCCGCAGACACGCTTCGTGCTGCAGAAGGCGCTTCAGATCGGTCTGAAGCCAATCGTTGTTGTGAACAAGGTTGACAAGCCCAACTGCCGCCCAGAGGAAGTGTACGAAATGGTGTTCGACCTCATGTTCTCGCTCAACGCTACCGAAGACCAGCTCGACTTCCCCGTTGTTTACGGTTCGGCAAAGAACGGCTGGATGGCTGAGGACTACAACGCCCCGACAGACAATATCGACTACCTGCTCGACAAGATCGTAGAAGTGATACCCGCACCGAAAGTGCTTGATGGTACGCCGCAGATGCTCATCACATCGCTCGACTACTCAAGCTACACCGGTCGTATCGCCGTAGGTCGCGTTCACCGCGGCACGCTCAAGGAGGGCATGAACATAACCATCTCTCATCGCGACGGCACTCAGGAGAAGACACGCATCAAGGAAATACACGTGTTCGAGGGTATGGGACAGAAGAAGGTAGACGAGGTACACTCTGGCGACATCTGCGCCATCGTAGGTCTGGAGCGCTTCGAAATCGGCGACACCATCTGCGACTTCGAGAACCCCGAGCCGCTGCCTCCTATCGCTATCGACGAGCCTACCATGAGTATGCTCTTCACCATCAACGACTCGCCGTTCTTCGGTAAGGAAGGCAAGTTCGTTACATCACGCCACATCAACGACCGCTTGCAGAAGGAGCTCGAGAAGAACCTTGCGCTGCGCGTGCGTCCGTTCGAGGACACCACGGATAAGTGGATTGTAAGCGGACGTGGTGTGCTCCATCTCTCTGTGCTCATCGAGACAATGCGTCGCGAGGGCTACGAGCTTCAGGTAGGTCAGCCGCAGGTAATCTACAAGGAGATTGACGGCGTGAAGTGCGAGCCTATCGAGGAACTTACTATCAACGTGCCCGAGGAATTCTCGAGCAAGATGATTGATATGGTGACACGCCGCAAGGGCGAGATGACATCTATGCAGACCCTCGGCGATCGCGTAGACATCGAGTTCGACATACCGTCGCGCGGCATCATCGGTCTGCGCACCAACGTGCTCACAGCGAGCCAGGGCGAGGCTATCATGGCCCACCGCTTCAAGGAGTACCAGCCGTACAAGGGCGAGATTACACGCCGTATGAACGGTTCGATGATTGCGCTCGAGACCGGCACAGCCTATGCTTACTCTATCGACAAGCTGCAGGATCGCGGCAAGTTCTTCATCGATCCGGGTGAGGAAGTGTACGCAGGTCAGGTGGTAGGCGAGCACGTTCACGACAACGACCTCGTCATCAACGTTACGAAGGCAAAGCAGCTCACCAACGTTCGTGCCAGCGGTTCTGACGAGAAGGCGCGCGTAATACCGAAGGTGGTGATGAGTCTTGAGGAGTGTCTCGAGTACATCAAGGGCGACGAGCTCGTGGAGGTTACTCCGAAGAGCATACGTATGCGCAAGGTCATTCTCGACCATCTCAGCCGCAAGCGCAGCAACAAAGACTAATTTCTTGTATCGAAATATATACAACGACGGGTGTTCCAAGACTGTGAAGTCATGGGACACCTTTTTTCGTATCAAATGCTTGCTTTTATGGAATTAATTTATTACATTTGCGGCATGGGAATAGAAAAGATACGAAAAGTCATATATACTGACGAATTCATGGATTACTACTGGTCTCTCGATGCCAAATTGAGAGAGAAGTATTCGTATATAGTGAACATAATAGAAACTCAGAAGGTAGTGAATGAGAAGTTTGTAAAGAAACTTGTCGGAACTCCTTATTATGAGGCGCGTGTGTCGTTTGGTTCAAACGAGTATCGCTCGGTTATATTCACTATTGACAAAGAGAGTTTTGTTGAGTGTACCCGTTTGTTGTTTGTAACGGGATTCTTGAAAAAGAGCACAAAAGACTATAAAAAAGAGATTGGTAAGGCAGATAGGATAATTAAAGAGTTGGAGGATTGATTATGATAAAGATTAATGAAGAGAAGTTGGCACGACTTCACACCGCAGATGAAATATTGGAAAAGGAATACGGCGCACCCGGCACCCCTTCGCGCGATGCTTTTGAGGCGCGCGCCAAGGCATGGTATTACGCCGAGTTGCTGAAAGAAGAGCGCAAGCGCCAGAAGCTTACGCAGCAGCAGCTTGCCGACAAGATTGGCAAGAAGCGCGAGTATATATCTACCATAGAGCGTGGCAACAGCGATATGCAGATGTCTACGTTCCTGCAGATAGCCTCTGCGTTAGGACTGCGTTTCTCGCTTGTCGTGGGCTGACGGCAAATTAATGTGCGGGTAGACTGACGGCAAATTAATGTGCGGTTGGGCTGACGGCAAGTTTGTTAAACCATGCGCCCGAACACAATAATAACGGCTGTTCGGCGTTTATTATTCAGAAAGTGAAAACGTAAACGAACATGAAAGAAATGAAGAAAAGAACAATATTGTTGGGCCTTGCCGCAGGCGTGCTGCCGGCAATGGCACAACCAAAGGTCGGCACCGTATCTGTGCTGCCACGTGTGGGTGTGGTTCTCGCCAATCTGCCCGGCGACAAAATGTATATAGCCGGTGGAGTCGGCGACAACATGACTTACTCGGCACGCTACAAGGCAGGCCTGATGGCAGGTGTCGACATCGACTGGCAGTTCATGCCCAACCTCTCTGCCACTATCGGTGCGCAGTACGTGCAGCAAGGCGCCAAGTACGGCAACGACGGCTACAAGGTGCAGGTTACGGAAGGCGTGTATAAAGGTTGGGGCTACAGCGACTGGAGCACGCAGCTCCATTACATCAACGTGCCTTTGATGCTCAACGCCTACCTCGGTACGGGCTTTGCTGTTAAAGCCGGTGTGCAGATAGGCTTCCCGCTCTCGGGCAAGATGAAGTACACCGAGCAGCAGTACACGATGACAAAAGATGACGTGAAGTACGAGAAGCCCGAACACGTGAAATACGACATGAACTCAACGCTCACAAAAGTGACATTTGCTATTCCCGTCGGTGTGAGTTACGAGTTCTCTAACGTCATCCTCGACGCGCGCTATAACATCGGACTCACACAGTTCCAGGACATTGACGGCTTCGAGTCGTCGAAGAACCGTGTGTTCACGTTCTGCGTAGCCTATCGTTTGGAACTCTAAAAACTTGCGATGTCGCCAAAACCAGAACATCAACCGAACAACAATGGAAAAGAAGATAATAGTCTGCTGCGCCATCATCGTAGCAGGAACATACATACTCTCGCGCTCGTGGTCGATGACCATCGGCGTGGCTCTGCTGCTCTACGCCCTCGACGCCTACCTCACGGCTTGGGTGAAGAAGAAGGACGAGCAGTATTACGGAAAAAAGAAAAAGGAAGAAGATGGAGAAACTCATTAAACTATATACAGAATGGAGTGGGGCGGAACCCGTCAGCACCGAGCAGCTCGCCGGAGCCGGCAGCAACCGCCAGTATTACCGCTTTACCTCTGAGGACGGCTCTACCGTCATCGGCGTCGTAGGCACCAGTCGCGACGAGAATCACGCCTTCGTTTATCTCGCCGAGCACTTCGAGCAGCGCCAGTTGCCCGTGCCGCACATACTCGCACAGAGCGCCGACGGACTGCGCTATCTGCAGACTGACCTCGGCTCAACCTCGCTCTTCGACGCAATACGCGGCGGACGCGAGGCTGGCGGCAGATACAACCAGCACGAGAAGCAGCTGCTGAAAGCCACCATACGTCAGTTGCCGAACATACAGATACGCGGAGCGCGCGGACTCGACTGGCAGAACTGCTATCCGCAGCCCGAGTTCGACGAGGACAGCGTGCTCTTCGACCTCAACTACTTCAAGTATTGCTTCCTGAAGCCTTCGGGTCTCGACTTCCACGAACTGAAGCTCGAGGCTAACTTCCGTCTCTTCGCCAAGGACCTCACCGCCGAGAACATCGACTCGTTCCTCTACCGCGACTTCCAGGCGCGCAACGTGATGCTCGATGCCGAGGGCAATCCGCATTTCATCGACTTCCAGGGCGGCAGACGCGGTCCGTTCTACTACGACCTCGCCTCGTTCCTTTGGCAGGCGTCGGCACGCTACAGCGACAAGCTGCGCCGCGAACTCGTAGCCGAATACTACGACGCGCTGAAGCAGTACACCGAGGTGCCGTCGCTGCGCCACTTCGTCCATCGTCTGAGCCTCTTCGTGCTCTTCCGCACGTTGCAGGTGCTCGGCGCATACGGCTTCCGTGGCTACTTCGAGCGCAAGAAGCACTTCCTCGATTCCATTCCGCCGGCTATGGACAACCTGCGCGCGCTGCTGAAGCTGGGCGAGCAGGTGTTCCCCTATCCCTACATGATGGACATGCTGCGCCGACTCACCGAGATGCCGCGCTACGCTCATATCGAGGAGCCGGCTGTGTCGCGCGCCGACGGCTACAAGACCACCGACAAGAACGTCTACGAGGCTCATCCGCAGGACGGACCAGCCACGTTCTCCAAGTACGATGGCAAGGGACCGCTGCGCGTGCGCGTCTTCAGCTTCTCCTACCGCAAGGGCATACCAGCCGACGAGTCGGGCAACGGCGGCGGATACGTGTTCGACTGTCGCTCTACGCACAACCCCGGACGCTATGAACCGTACAAGAAACTCACCGGACTCGACGAGCCCGTGATACGATTCCTCGAGGACGACGGCGAGATACTCACCTTCCTCGACAGCGTATATAAGCTCGCCGACGCACACGTGCAGCGATACATCGACCGCGGCTTCACCGACCTGATGTTCTCCTTCGGTTGCACCGGCGGACAGCATCGCAGCGTCTACTCGGCGCAGCATCTCGCAGAACATCTGCACGAGAAGTTCGGAATAGAAGTGCACGTCTGCCACAGAGAGCAAGGCATAGAGCAGACACTTCTGTAGAATTTATAGCACATTCGTTTTGCTGTTTGGCGGATTTTGAGTAATTTTGTAGGCAACATATTTATAACGACATCTATGATGCAAGCAATGATTTTCGCGGCAGGAATGGGCACTCGCCTTAAACCGCTCACCGACACTATGCCAAAGGCGTTGGTGAGGGTAGGTGGTGAGCCGCTCATAAAGCACGTAATACAAAATCTCTCTGAGGCTGGCGTTGACCGCATTGTTGTCAACGTGCACCACTTTGCGCAGCAGATAATCGACTATCTTACAGAAAACGACAACTTCGGGCTCGATATACGCATCTCCGACGAATCAGCCGGACTGCTCGAGACTGGCGGTGGCATAAAGCATGCCGCACAGCTCTTCGCCCCCGACGCCCCGATACTCATACATAACGTGGACATCCTGAGCAACGTAGACCTGCGACGCTTCTATCAGCGCGCCGGAGGACTGCTCAAGGCTGACGCTTCGGCTCCGACTTCAGCTGACGCTCCAGACGCGTTGCTCCTCGTGAGTGAGCGCAAGACGCAGCGCTATCTGCTCTTCGACGACACGATGCGCCTCGTCGGTTGGACCAATATCGCCACGGGCGAAGTGAAGAGTCCGTACCCCGACCTCGATCCTAAGGCTTGTCGCATGTACGCTTTCGCCGGCATCCACGCCCTCTCGCCCCGTATGTTGCCTTTGATGCAGCAGTTCCCCGACCGCTTCAGCATCATCGACTTCTACCTTCAGACATGCGCCACCCATCGCATCGAAGGCTTCGCCAAAGACAACCTCCTGCTGATGGACATCGGCAAGCTCGACACGCTGGCACACGCAGAGGAGTTCCTGTTAAAAGTAAAAAGCCCCTCCCAACCCTCCCCGTCGGGGAGGGCTTGAGAATCACAAGGCTTAGTTCGGCCTATCCCCCAAGGGCTTAGGAAGGCTTAAGAAGGCTTAGTTAGGCTTAACCGCCGCCTACCTTCGGCTTAACCGCCGCCTAAAGAAGAAAAAAGAAACATCGAATACAAACAATAAAACCAACCAAAGTAATGCAACAGAAGATAATAATTCTTGATTTCGGTTCGCAGACCACGCAGCTCATCGGCCGCCGTGTACGCGAGCTTGATACCTTCTGCGAGATTATGCCCTACAACAAGTTCCCGAAGGACGACCCCTCTGTCATCGGTGTCATCCTCAGCGGAAGCCCCTTCTCGGTTCACGACAAGGAGGCGTTCAAGGTAGACCTTAGCCAGTTCGTAGGACGCATCCCGGTGCTTGGCATCTGCTACGGCGCACAGTACATCTCTTACGCCGGCGGCGGAAAGGTGGAGGCAGCCGACTCTCGCGAGTACGGACGTGCCAACCTCGAGCACTTCGACGCCGAGAACCCTTTGTTCAAAGGCTTCGTGCAGAACTCGCAGGTATGGATGAGCCACGGCGACACCATCACCGCCATCCCAGAAGACTTTAAGTGCATCGCTTCTACAGCCAACGTGAAGTATGCAGCTTACGCTTCTACAAAGCAGCCGGTATGGGCAGTGCAGTTCCACCCCGAGGTGTTCCACTCGCTGCAGGGCACACAGCTCCTGAAGAACTTCGTGGTAGACATCTGCGGAAGCCGTCAGGACTGGAGCGCCGACTCGTTCGTAGAGACAACCGTAGCTGAGCTCAAGGCGCAGCTCGGCGACGACAAGGTGATCCTCGGACTCTCGGGCGGTGTCGACTCAAGCGTAGCAGCCGTACTCCTCAACAAGGCTATCGGCAGCAACCTCACATGTATCTTCGTCGACCACGGTATGCTCCGCAAGAACGAGTTCCGCGACGTAATGGAAGACTACAAGTGCCTCGGTCTTAATGTTATCGGCGTAGACGCAAGCGAGAAGTTCTTCTCAGACCTCGCAGGCGTTACCGACCCCGAGCAGAAGCGCAAGATTATCGGTCGCGACTTCGTTGAGGTGTTCAACGCTGAGGCTAAGAAGCAGACTGGCGCAAAGTGGCTCGCTCAGGGCACTATCTATCCCGACCGCATCGAGTCGCTCAACATCACAGGCAAGGTAATCAAGAGCCACCACAACGTAGGTGGTCTGCCTAAGGAAATGAACCTCAAGCTCTGCGAGCCGCTCAAGTGGCTCTTTAAGGACGAGGTTCGCCGCGTAGGTCGCTCAATGGGCATGCCCGAGCACCTCATCACACGCCATCCGTTCCCAGGACCGGGCTTGGCTGTGCGCATCCTTGGCGACATCACTCCCGAGAAGGTACGCATCCTCCAGGATGCCGACGACATCTATATCCGCGGTCTGCGTGAGTACAAGACAAAACTCTCTGGCGATGACGCACGCCGCGTACTTGCTGCCGGCGTTCCTGCCGACATGCACGACGGCGAGATAGAGGTTTCGCTCTACGACCAGATCTGGCAGGCAGGCACAGTGCTCCTCTCTACCGTACGCTCAGTAGGCGTAATGGGTGACGAGCGCACATACGAGCACCCCGTTGCTCTCCGTGCCGTTACCTCTACCGACGCTATGACAGCCGACTGGGCTCACCTGCCTTACGACTTCATGGCTAAGGTGTCTAACGAGATCATCAACAAGGTGCGCGGCGTCAACCGCGTATGCTACGACATCTCGTCTAAGCCGCCATCAACAATCGAGTGGGAGTAAAATTATAACTGGAAGATAGGCTGGAAGATTTCGCTTTTTAAAGCAAATCTTCCAGCCTTTATTGTGCTCTAAATGTGAGAGTTGCAGCGCTGCTGGAAGATATGGAGGATTTTTTTACTAACACAAAAAAACAAGGGCAATCTTTATAGACTGCCCTTGTCAAATATTATCTATTTCTTCTGTGTTGGTTTCCAAATCTCATAGTCCTTCTATAAGATCCATTTTCTGAGTTTCTATCATCTCGTACTTTTATTGGAGGTTGCGAATATTGTCTGCTTGGTCGGTCATTGGTTTTGACCTCAATTTTAAAAATATCCTTTAAGATGTTCGATTTCTTTTTGCGAGGACTATTGTCTTCATCTTCATCTTCATCTTCGTCTTCATCTTCACCTTCATAATAATGTCTTAAGGATCTGGATGCTTTACTTGATGACTGACTTTTGTTTTGTTTGTTATCAGCTTTCTCCTCATTATTAGCTTCGTCTTTATCCTTTTTCACCTTTTTGTCTTCGCGGTTAATCTCCCAAACTTTGTTTTTACGGTAAACTTTGCATGTGCCGTTCTGGAAATGTCCAACTCTGTCGTACTCGTGGGGCTTTATTACCATGACTCCGGAGGCGTCAATAAACAGATACTTTCCTTTTTCGTTCTTTACAGCAGCAAGACCTTCAGAGAAGTCGTCGGCATGACTGTACTTGAGAGGAATGCATTCCTCTCCGTTTGAGTTTATATATCCGTATATGTTGCCGCACTTTGCCACAATCATATTCTCGGAAAACACTCCAAGCGAATCGTATTTTACGGGAATGAATGCTTTGCCGTTCTTATCGATCATTCCCTGCTTGTCGCCGATAAAAACATACATGTTGTCTTGGAATATACCCTCTGTAGTGAAGGCATCCGACAGCCAATTGTTGTTTATCTTGATTTTGTCGTATATGGCATCCTGAATACTATTATTCTGTATATCCATAATGCCCCACTTGTTGTTGGCTTTATAGAAAGCCCTCTCGTTGATGATGGGCGAGATGTATCCGTACTTGCAAGGAATGACAGTCTTGTATGTCTTTCCGCTAAGTACGCCTGTCATTCCGTTCACCACGATGTGTATGTAAGGAGTGGATGGATCTGGAAAATCGTCGAATGTAAGATAAGTCGTGCCGCTGTTTTCGTTCATGACGTAAGCCTTTTCTATGTCCCAGGGCTGGATGACAGTACCGTCAATGTTGTATATTCCGTACTTGCCGTCCTGTTCTACCCAAGCCATATTGTAAGCGCCGACATTATAGAATTTGCCTATGTTGGAATATTCAAAAGGAATGATAATCTTGTTGTTGCCGTCTATCATACCTTCCTTTCCATTATAGGTAGCACGCATCGGAGCATCTTTTGAATAGCTCTCCAACTTGTCGTAGATACATGGAATGAGTAATTTTACTTCGTCTGTACCTTTCAATTCAGCATATCCGTTTTTCCCATTCTTTACGAGATACACGTACTCGCCAGAGTGCTTTATGCTGCTATATTCGCATTGCAGTAGAGTTATGTCTTGCGAGTTTACCAGACCTAACTTGCCGTTTCTCTGACATTTGTAGACATTATCACGATAGTTGCTACCCTCTTTGAAAAGGCTGATTTCGTCATAGTTTACTGGTATGTAAACCACACCCTCTTCGTCTACAACACCATATTTATATTCGCCATCTTCTGTATACTTGCTTGCTATTGCAAGTCCGTTCTGGAATGAATATACGTCCGCATAAATGTGCAGCGGATTCTTCTCCTCCTCAGCCTTTCTTGCGAGGTCGGCTATGGACTGTGCATGGCTGAGTGAGGAGAATAGAAGAGATACAATTATAATAAAAAATCTCATCATCTGTAGATTTAATTAATTCTCATAATATACATCGCCGCTGTTGTTGTCAACGAGCTTGTTTCCTTCCCATTTTATTGAAATGGAAATAGACGGACGAGCTGTAACTTTACCAACGAATTGCGAAATTCTTTTGAATACCGGGCTTGACGATGATATCTTGTTGTCGTTTGCATACACACCATTTTCAGTAATTTTCAGAGTTACGCCATTATGATAATAGCTGTTGCCAATGACAAAATTCTTGACATCCGAATTCGTGTTGAAGCCTTCTTTTACTTGATGTTGTTCTTGACTGTTATTGGAATTGTTATATGTCATGGCTGTGTCTACAACTGCTTCTTCCTTGGCGTCTGTTGCAACAACCTCAGAGTCTGGCTCCATTGTTTGATATTCAGTTGTGTCCATTGGTGTTACTTCTACTATATTTTTATTTGTGCCAACATTGTTAGAAGATCTATTATACCATATGTAGCCACCAAAACCAATTGCGATAACTGCAAGTACAATAACCCAAGCCACCAGTCCTTTATTGGCATTATCTCCTTCTTCTTCTTCAACTTCTTCTGTGTCTTGTGTGGCAGTTGCTTTATCGTCATTATCATTGTTGTTGAGGTCTTCAGTCGTTGAAACAGTTTGAGCCTTTGTAACAGAATTCTCTTCTTTTACAGAATCCTCTTCTATTATGGGATTCTCTTCTTTTATAGAAGTCTCCTCTTTAGCAGCAAACTCTTTTGGGCAACCACAGTGAGGACAGAAGTCAGCTCTATCGCTCATCATGCGGCCACAATTCTTACATTTTATCAGTGCCATATCTTATTTTATTTTAGTTAGTGGTAGACGTAGGTCGGGATTCTTTGCATCCGCAGCATCCGAATCGTAATATATGTATTTACCATCAATACAAAAATAGCCACAAACTTTGGGGACAAATCTTCCATTGTTTATATATATATCACTACCTGGAAATGCTATCAATGGTCCTTGTTCTGAACAAGAAAATTGTGCATAATTCATTGTGTCGTATTTATCCCAATGAGCATATACTTTCGTATACCCATCTTTTGTGCTTATGATGGCTGTCTCGTCTTTTTTGACAACGAGGACCCAGTCGTGCTTCAAATCGTCCGTAAATTCAAATGTTCCTATATGTCCATACTTCCTTTCATATTCTCTTTTTTGTTGCTCTTCTTCATATATCCATTGTGACAAATTAGCAAGCATATTCTTTGCCTCTTTATTGCCTTGTTTTGCAGCTAATCCTGCCCAATAGCGTAATTTGTCGAGATTTCTCTCTGTTCCCGTACCATTCCAATAGCATAATGCCAAACTGTATTGGGCTGGATCATAACCTTGTTTTGCAGATAGCATGTAATATTCAAAAGCTTTCTTCTCATTTTTTTTTGTTCCTACTCCATTTTCATAACAATACGCAAGTAGACTTTGAGCTGATGCTAAACCTTGTGTGGCTGACAACTGATATAATTCAAAAGCCTTTTTGGGGTCTTCTTTCAGACCGCCTTGTCCAAATTGGTATGCCAATGCTAATTCTGCCTGTCCATACATATCTCCAGCTGAGGCTGATTTCTGATAATACTCAATAGCTTTTGCTTCATCTTTTTCTGTTCCTTCGCCATCTAAGTAGCATTTTCCTAAATTCCAAAAAGCGCGTGCATCATTTTGCTCTGCAGCTTTTTTGAACCACATGAAGCCCTTCTTTTTATCCACAACAGTTCCCACTCCGTCAAGATAATATGCTCCAACTGTCCGTTGAGCTAGTGAATAGCCTTTTTTCGCTGCTTCTTCAAACAAGGTGAAGGCTTTTTTGTCGTCTTGTTCGCATCCATCTCCATTCGCATAGGCCACGCCTAAATTAAATATTGCTATAGTGTAACCTTGTTCTGCCGCTGCTTCAAAGTATTTAAAGCTTTCTCCGTACTTGCCAATATGTGTATAATAACGTCCTAGTCCAGTCAGACCTTTTGCGTTATTCTTTTCTGCAGCCTTCTTAAATAGGGCATAAGCTTTTTCGAAATCACCTTTGTTAAAGTTCCTCCAGCCGAGTTCGGCTGTAGCTTCAATGTCCCCTTTGTCCTGCATTGCTGTCAGCTCTGCTTCTGTGTAATTATTGTAAGGATCTACGTATGGCTTAACAGAGTCAATATTTCCGCCATTAAACCACCAAATCGCCATAGCTCCGATAACGATAAACAGTGTGGCTGCAGTGAGTGTGAGTGCTAAGTTCTTGTTCATAACTTTATTTGTAGAATTTATCTTCTTATTATTTCATTGCATTCCAGTAACGTTTGTTGAGTCTTCTCCAGGTTCTGTGCAGACTCGGCCAATAGCGGTGGAGAGCTTTGCCCATTCCGCAACAGTCAAGAATAATAAAGTAAATGATTGCAACATAGAACATTATTGCTGTAAAACCACCAATCACGATCAATCCACCTGTACTATTATTATTTGCCATTCCCCATCCTATAATGGCGAATATTATGGCAAACATTAGATACGCCATGAATACAACAATACCCTTGAAGAAAGCCCATATAGCAGCATACAGAAACGTTTTGAATATCAAATTGAAGAAATAGAATATATTGTTGATTACAGCATACTCTTCCTTCTCGCTTTCATTCTTGCAGGTGAGATACCATGGACCAAACAGCCATCCCAAGAATGGATGTTTTTTCTCGAAAGCCTTTCGTGGATAGTTGCTCAAAGGCCAAGGATCTGTGAATAACCATGAAGATGGTGAGATAGGAGAATACTGACCATTCTCGTTGAAATCTTCTTCATAGTCTGTTGGGGTAGTCTCATGTACTTGCTCCTCTTGCTTTGGTTTCCAATTATCATTAGGACAACCACAGTTAGGGCAAGACTGCATATTCTCTGAATATACTTCGCCACAATCGGGACATTTTACTTGGTTCATAGTTTGTATTGTTTAATTGTATTACTAATTTTTTCTTATTGACAAGATAACAACTTCTTTGTCTCGTCCTATTGTGCCACGAGACTTTAGAGCTGCTATTGCTTCACTCTCATTGTCTGAATAGAGCATGATAGTTGCACTTCCATTTGTGCTGCTTCCAACACCTTCAACTCGATACTTTACAGTATAGCTTTCTTTAATCATATTGACTATATACATTGAGGTTCAGCAGTACTTGTATTCAAAGCCCACTGAACTATTGGTTAATGATTTATCTTGCAAAATTAAAATCAACGGTGGTAGTTCCGTTGAATGTGTAGGGATTTTCGCAACCTGTCATTTTGAGGTTGTCGAATTAAAATGCTTTTTTCATTATGCTTCATTTGCGCACCTTCAGCCCAAACAGTGCCGTTCGTAATTTGATGTTAGGGAGCATAAAAGAAAAGTGGAGCTTTATTCTTCCTTATCCCTAAATGTGACGGCTTGGACTCCGTTGTTTAAATAGGATAAGGAGAACAAGCCCCACTTGGAGGTATTTCGTTCATAGACACGAATACACACCAAGAGGAAGCCCATTCTCACAAATACTCCTAATTAAACATTCTATGCGAAAGTGTCCAAGTTTCACATTTATAGGAATATAGGCGAAATACGCTTCTCTAAATATGTCCGTCAAATGCCTATTAAGGCTATATGACGCTACAAAGATATATATTTTTAATAAAACAGAGAAATATTTTCTTATAAAAACTTAAAGATTGTTCAGGTGCCGGGATAGATATAGTATGCGTATATGGTTGATACGCATACTATGTCGTTTTCTTATATCCCCAGTTTCTCAATCTTGTTGTATATTGTTTTGCGGTCTACGCCGAGCAGACGGGCGGCTTTGGCTTTGTTGCCGTTGGTCTGTTGCAGAGCGGTGATGATGCGTTGGCGCTCGGTGTCCTCGTCGTGCAGTTGCAGGACGTTGTCGGTGCGTATCTGTCCCATCGCCAGCGTCAGTTCGGCGGTGGTGATCTGCGAGCTGCGTGTGAGCAGCACCGCACGCTTCACCACGTTGTTCAGTTCGCGGAGGTTGCCGGGCCATGAGTGTGAGGCGAGCATCTCCGCAGCGCCAGAGTCGAAACCCTCTACGTTGCGGTTCAGTTCCTCGTTGGCGTGACGGATGAAGAGGTCGGCGAAGAGGAAAAGATCGCTGCCGCGCTCCGATAGCTTGGGCATGTAGATGGTGAACTCGTTGATGCGATGGTAGAGATCCTCGCGGAAACGGCCCTCGCTGACAGCCTCCTCAAGGTTTTCGTTCGTAGCGCAGACAAGTCGGATGTCGATGTCTATCTCCTTCGTTCCGCCGACGGGTCGGATGCGACGCTCCTGCAGCGCACGCAGCAGTTGCACCTGCACTTCGTAGCTCAGGTTGCCCACCTCGTCGAGGAACAGCGTGCCGCCGTTGGCTATCTCGAACGCGCCGCGCTTGTCGGCGTCGGCGCCCGTGAACGCTCCCTTCTTATGACCGAAGAACTCGGATGCTGCAACGTCGCGCGGAATCGCTCCGCAGTCGAGTGCGAAGAACGGACGGTCGTGGCGCTGACTGAGGTCGTGAATGCGGTGAGCCACGTACTCCTTGCCGGTGCCCGACGCTCCGAGTATGAGAACAGACATCGGCGTCGGAGCCACCAGCTCTACGTAGCTGTATAGCTGTCGAGAGGCTTCGCTCTTGCCCTCGATGTAGCGAGGTGCAGTGAGTTTTGAGTTTTGAGTTTTGAGTTTTGAATTGTGCGCCGTTGGCGCATTTTGAGTTGTAGAGTTTTGAATTGTTGCATTGCTTTGCTGCGTGTTCTGCTCCATCGCATCGTTAATCTTCTGCAGCAGAATGTCGGGCTGCACAGGCTTTGCTATATAGTCGGCAGCGCCCGACTTCATGGCGAGCACCGCGTTCTGCACCTCCGCATAGTTTGTCATCACGATGAACGGCGCATTGATGCTGTGCTCGTGCATCCAAGCCAGCAGTCGGAGGCCGTCGTGATCGGGCAGTCGGAGGTCGGAGAGCACGAGGTCTACGCTCTTCATGTCCACGAGCAGTTTCACGGCAGCACCCACCGATGTCGCCTTGTCCACCTCAAATCCCTTTCTGCGCAGCCATGTCTGTAGCATTGTGCCGAAAGCGATATCGTCTTCTACAATCAGTATATGTCGCATAGTATTTCCTTAAGTTTCTCTATCAGTTGTTTTGTCAATCTTTCGCGTTCTTGTTCGTTAGGGGGTACTGTTGTTTCCTCAGGGGGTGCACTTGTCTCAAGTGCACCAACCAAGATGTTTTTTTCTTCGCTTTGTGGATGTTGTTGCTTTGTTGGTGCACTTGAGACAAGTGCACCCCCTGGGGTTTGCAGTGGTGCGACCCATTGGTTTTTGCCAGGTTCGAGCATTTCGAGCAGCGGCAACGCCTTGTGCGCCGCCTTCGCAACGCGCTCAGGGTCAGAACCGTCGCCAATCATCTCTAAATATTCCTCTATCGACTTGCGTATGTCGCCTATTATCTGCGCTTCCGCTTCGTGGTCGCCGTCGGTGAAGGGAAGGAGAGCGGATTTGAGTTTTGAGTTTTGAGTTTTGAGTTTTGAATTGTTCTCGGCTTCGCCTGCGATGTTGAGTTTTGAGTTTTGAGTTTTGAGTTTTGAATTGTTCTCGGCTTCGCCTGCGATTGTGAGTTTTGAGTTTTGCTCTTTCTCGGAAACCCTTACAGCAGCACCCGTCAGTTGACAGATGGTGGCGGCGAGCGTCTGCACCGAGAACGGCTTGAACAGACAGGCGTCGAAGCCGTCGCTGCGCAGTTGCGGCATGATGCTCTGCTCGTGTGCCGTCATAGCCACGAACTTCGTGCGGCGTACGGACTTGTCGGTTGCAGACGTAGCCGACGATGCGGTGCGTATGCGGCGCATTATCTCGCTGCCGTTCATCTCCGGCATCTCGATGTCGGTGAACACAATGTGCGGATTCTTCTCCACAGCAATACTGATGGCTTCGTCAGCGTGTATGGTCGTCGTGATGTCGAACTGCACGCCGTCGATGCGCCGAAGCATCTCGTTGAGAAGCTGCCCCTGCAGGCGGTCGTCGTCTACTATCACTACGGAAATTATGGGTTGAGATGTTGAGGTGTTGAGGTGTTGAGACTTGCCTTTAGGGGGTGCACTTGTCTCAAGTGCACCAACCAAGCAATCTGGTTGACTTTGTTTGCTTTGTTGGTGCACTTCTTTGCTTTGTTGGTGCACTTGTTGCTTTGTTGGTGCACTTGAGACAAGTGCACCCCCTGAGTGTATCCCCTGATTAGTGACCGCCTTTACCGGCAGACACACTCTGAACGTCGTGCCCTTGCCCTTTGTCGACGCAACATTTATTCTGCCGCCGAGCAGCGTCACAATCTCGCGAGTGATAGTGAGTCCGAGGCCCACGCCCTCCTTGCCTTGAGCGCCGGGCAGACGCGTGAAGGCGTTGAACACACTCTGCAGTTCTTCGGGTGTCATGCCGCAGCCCGTGTCGCTCACGCTCAGCGTCATCCAACCGTTCAGAACGGTTATGCCGACACGCACCTCGCCCTCGTCTGTATATTTGATGGCGTTGCTCACGAGGTTGTTCACGATCTGCTTGATGCGGAACGCGTCCGAACGGCAGAACATATCCTCCGCAACGTTTATATCTGTAGCCAAGCGCAGCTGTTTAGCCATAGCCAGCGGCTGCATCTGCGCCACACACTCGCTGACGAGCGCAGTCGGCTGGAAGCTCACCTCGTGTCGCTCCGCCTTTCCGCTCTCCAGCTTATGATAGTCGAGCAGCGCCGACACCAGTTGCAGCAGATGATTAGCCGATCCCGATATGCTCTGCAGGTAGCCCACAGCCTTCGGACGGTCTACATACTCGCTGAGCAGGTCGATGAAACCGGCAATCGACGCCGCCGGCGCCTTTATGTCGTGCGTGATGGTGAGCAGCAGTCGCTCTCGCTGCTGCATGATGCGCTCCGTCTCCGTCTTCGCTTCAAGAATGCGCTGACGGTCGCGGCGCTCGCGCTTTATGTCTCTGAGGATGTACACCACGAGAATTGCCGCCGAGAGAATCGCCAACAGTCCCAGCACCGCAATTCTCACGATCATGGCACGTCGCGAACTGATAGCCTTGCCCACAACACGCTGCATGGCGTTGTGCTCGTCGCTCTGTATGTCCTCCAGTAGCTGCCATGTGCGCTTCGTCAGCTGAATGCTCACCAGCTGCAGACGGTCGTTTCGCGTACTGATGATGCCCTGCTGGCGGTCGTTGGCGCGCTGCTGCTCGCTATGAATCTCGGCAAGCGCATTAGCCACCGAGTCGGCGATGTTCAGTCGGTGATGGATGGTGTCGGTAGACGGCTGATGCGTCAGTCGGGTAGTGCTTATGGTGTCGGTGCGTTGCTTGCGGAAGGCGTCGCCCAGACGTCTGAAGAAGCCGCGTTTCGTCTTCACCACCTCGTACACCGTCTCGTGCTGTTCGTGGCGCTCCTTCGTCTGCGGACTAATCACTATCGAGTCGCGTCCGCTGTGCAGCGCCTCCACCTTATTGTTATAGTAGATGTCGCGGCTGTTGTTTTTCAGTACGTTCATCACGAGCAGCGTGTTCTCGCGTTTCGCTATTAGCAGTGCCATTAGTGTATCCAACCGCTGCTGTTTCAGCGTGTCGTTCAGTAGCGGGCGTAACTTACGTGCGTGCCTTTTCGAACCGCTGAGTGCGCGGTCGAAGCGTTCCCATTTGCTTGCGTCGCCGAGCAGCACGCTGCGTTCGGCATTGGCGGTCTCGAGCATCGAAAACACGAGCGAGTCGACAATGTCGCGGCGTGCCATAAAGCGCTCCGAGGCGTGGTTTACCGCCGACAACGAACGCGTGTTGTCGTATACCATCCATGTGGCAGATAGCAACACGATGGCGAGCAAAGCGTAGCCTACAAGTATTTTTATTCTGGTGCTGAACATATATGCTTCAAAATTCTTATTCCTATATTCTGTATAACGCAGAATCTTGGCTTTTATTTTATAAAACATTCGTTGGTGGTAGAAAACAAAAAGTCTGCACCATTCTTGTGCGAACAAGAACGATGCAGACTGAAAGGAATTAGTGTGTTGTTATTTATGTCTGAAACCCTTACCTTCTCTTAAACCACAGCCGGAGCCTCTGTGCCGGTTGTATCTGTAGATGTAGAGTCCATGAGCATTACGCTCGAGAAGAGGTGTGCTGTAGAGTCAACCGAGTCGGTTGAGTCGCTGAGCATAGCCACTTCTTCAGGAGTTGCCTGCTGTTCTGCCGGCTCACCCTCTGCCGGAGCGCCTACTGTGTCGGCTGTGTCAACAACGGTTGAGTCAACCGGCATGTTCAAACCAAGCTCTGCCTTAGAGCTACCTGCAAATACGTTGCTTACTGATACCATAACGAAAGCTGCGAAAGCTGCAAATACTAACTTCTTCATATTCTTAAATTTTTAATTGTTAATTATAATGTTTATCTGTAGAACTCCGTCTTGAACTGATGTTTGTTCGTTGCGTCGTTCACTTAATAGAATGCAATCTGCGTGCCAGAATATGAAGTGTTTTGCGTAAGTGCCTGATAGTCAGCGTGAATAAAAATTTTTAGAGCTTTGGCATAGACTAAAAAGTTGTGGAGAAGTGTGGAACAAGTGTAGAATCATTCCACACTTTTGTGTGGACAAGAGTCATCTTTCGTGTGTAGAAGAGTCTTCTTTTGTGTGTGGAAGAGTCTTCTTTCGTGTGTAGAAGAGTCATCGTCAACCGAACGCCGCCCGATCGGACGGCAGACGGAATCTGATCGGACGGCGTTCGGAATCTGATCGGACGGCGTTCGGAATCTGATTGGACGGCGAACGGAATCCGATCGGACGGCGTTCGGGTGACGATGAAAGAGTATGGGCTTATTGCCAAACAAACTTGAAGGTCTTTGTAGCTGTCGGCGTCTTTACGCTGAGCAGATACACGCCCTTTGGCAGTTGCGGCACGGCAACAGACAGCGTTTCGCCTGCCGAGCGTTTGCCGAGCTGCTTGCTGAACAGCGTGCTGCCCGTCATGCTTGTGATGCCGAGCGTAGCCTGCGTGTCGCGAGCGAAGCCCAATACGATGTTTCCGTCTGCGATGCGCACCGTTCCGTCGAACGGCATGGCGATGCTCACGCAGCCCGTCTCCTGCTTCTCTATGCACTGGCGCAGTCCGTCGAGCGCGTTAATCTTGCCGTAGCCCCAGTTGCTGTCGGGTGCCGTAGCCGTGAAGCTGTCCTTGCGCGCCGTGTTCTGCACAATCTCGTGCAGCTGTTCGGGCGTGAGCTGCGGATAAGCCTGCAGCCATGTAGCCACTATGCCGGCTACGAACGGCGACGCCATCGACGTGCCCTGCATGTAGCCGTACTGGTTGTAGCGACCGAAGTTCTCGTTGTATTCGGCGTACATCAAGTTGCCCGACGCGTCGTTGTTCGACACGGCAGAGATGATGAAGCAGCCCGGCGCCGTGATGTTCGGCTTCATGCGTCCGTCTACGGTAGGGCCGTAGCTCGAGAACGAACTCAGGTCGCCTACGGTCTCCTGCAGCGTAGCCTGCTGTCCGCCGTTTGTCGTGTACTCGTTGCGTGTGGTGTAAGAGCCCACGGTGAGTATGCGCTTGCCCGTTCCGCCAATCTCGCAGAGCGTAGACGACGCTGCGTCGGGCGCCGAGAAGCCCTCTATGTCGCGCGACTCCAACGCCAGATACGTATTGTCCGACCAAATGTTCACTCTGCCCGCCGTCTTCGGCGTCACGGTGAGCGCTATGGCGTAGTTGTTGCGTATCGAGGTGAGCGCAGATGTCAGCACCACGTGCGGCTTGCCGTTGAGCGGACTCACCTCCGAAGCCACCTTCCACGTGCCCGTAGCGTACTTGCCGAAGTCTACATTCGTGACGCCCTCCGCCGGATAAACGGTCGTAGACCGCGCATCCTTCTTGTTGAACGTGCTGTAGGCGGCGATGTCTACGGTGAAGTCGACGCCCTTCTCGCCCCAAATCTCTATCGTGCCGCCCGAAACCGAGTTAGACGGCGCCACCTTGTACTTCACGAACGTGCGTAGCGGCGCAGCGTCGGCTGTAGCGAAGGTATGGTCGATGTGGAAGGCGTCGGTGCGGTGGTTGCCGGCAGCGCCCACGATGAGGCGGCCCGGTCCCTGCATGGCGTCGGTCATGGTGTCGAACGTAGAAGTGCCGTCGTGCGGTCCGTCCTGGTTGCCCAGACTGAGGTTGACGACGCACGGCTTGCCCACCTCGTCGGCATAGTCGAAGATATACTGCACGGCGTTGCTGATGTCGGCGTTGGTGCTCGCGTTCAGGTCGAGCGCCACGAGCACGATGTCAGCGTCGGGCGCATTGCCCACGTACGCCCCGTCCTTGTAGGCGTCGCTACCCGCAGCTATGGCAGCCACGTGCGTGCCGTGCGAGTTAGAGTCGCTGTCGCCCTGCGCCTTCTCTATCAGTTCGGGCGTGTTCAGCTCAATGCCGTAGCCGTACTTTGCAGGAGCCGAAGCGCCGTCGAGCGTCGTAGCGCTCTGCTCCCACACACGCTTGATGCGCAGCGCTCCGTCGGCAGGGCGGCGGAAAGCGGCGTGCATATAGTCGAATCCGGCGTCGACCACGCCCACAACCACGCCCTCGCCGGTGTAAGCCTTCGGCAGGTCGGTGCCTTTGTGTATCAGGTCGGTGCCAGCCTCCTGGCGCGCAAGGTTGAGCATCTGCGTTGCGCCCGAAGTAATCTGGATGTACTCTACGCCCTGCTGCTTAGCCAGACGCTGCAAGGCGTCGAGCGTGAGGCGCACGGTAGCCGTATTGGCGTTCTCGGCGATAGGCGTCACACCCAACTGCTGCCACGATGTGCGCGCAGGGTCGATTGTTACGTATGCTGAAAGCTGACTGCTTGCGGCGCCCACTGCTGCGGCTTGCGCAGCGGGCGACTTAAGCAGAGTGGGGGAAGCGACGGCAATAGCCGTGCGAGGCGAAAGCGATGTCTGCGCCAACGCTGAGGCTGGCGCGAGCAACATCGTTGCACCTATTATATATATGTATGACTTGCGCATGATATACCTTATTATATTATATGTATCTGTTTTCGGCTGCCCGTATTACTTCACGAGCACCTTCTTTGTGGTCTGCTTGCCGTCGGCTGTCACCTTCACGATGTACACGCCCTTGGCAAGATCGGCGTTCTCCACCTGCGCACCTGCGAGGTTGTACACCTGCAGACGGTCGTATGCGCCGCCGACGTGCACCTTTCCGTTGCTCACGAAGATGCTAACGCTCTGCTCAGCCTCGGCGCTGTTCACGTCGGTAGGCTTGACGAAGCCCGTCTGCTTGTGCGACTCGCCCAGACGCGCCTCGCAGCAGTTGTAGATAGTGTGCTTGTTGTTGTCGTTCTGGTCGAACTCGCCTATGTAAGCCACGACGCTCATGTTCTTCAGCACAGCCTCGACGTTGTTCTTAGTCTCGTCGGCATAATAGCTCGAGTGGATGCTCTCGGGTATGGTGATGGTTTTCTCCCACGAAAGCAGCTGACCCGCTTTTATGTTCTCCACCTGGTATCCCCATGCGTTGCCCGTCACCGTTCCGCGGAAGGTGCGGTTGTGTATGTAGTTGTCTCCGCCGTTCGCCTGACGCGCTTCGATGCCGTCCTGCACGAGGTATACGTTGAAGATAGAGCTGTTGTGAGGCACGGTCTTGTGAGGCAGCACGTAGAGCTTCACGTTCAGCTCGCGTGTGCTCTCGTCCAGTGTGGTCTTGAGGTAGAGCGAAACGTACGGCTCCTTGGTGTCGGCGTAGTAGATGGTAGAAAGCAGACTGCTGAGGTCGATGGCGCTCACTATCGGCGTAGTGCTTACGTCGGCGTTAGTGTTGCGGTTTACCATAGCCGCCGGTGCGAAGGTGCTCGACATGTTAGGGTAGAAGAATATATATGTAGGGTCTTCGCTCATTGTGAACATATCGGGTTTGTAACCTACGTGATGAGCCACCTCAATGATGTTCTTCTCTGCTTTTTTGATGGCAGCCTCAATGTTCAGATGACCGCCCGGACAGTTGGCGCAGTCCTGACCCGTGAACGCTTCGAGCAACAACGAGCGCTCCATAGTCTTCGGGTAGAGGAAGAGGTTGGCGCTTACGCTGTTGTCCGACGTGTCGGTCTCCTTGCCCGCACCGTTCACGTTAGCGATAGTTACGCTGAGGCTTTGCTCGCCCTCGTTGCTTGTGTCCACGTCTTTGAGGTCGAAGCTGTAGCCCTCCTTCGGCTTGATGCTGAGGTCGGCGAAGTGCTGCGTGGTCTTGTTGCCGCCCACCTCGACGATGGCGTCGAAGCTGGTTATGTCCGTCGTGCCGGCGTTCACGAAGCAAGCCGAGAAGTTGCAGTTGTCGCCCGCCTTATAGTAGCCTTCGAAGTTGCTCTGAGCGATGATGGCGTCGGTATAGTCGCCCACGTTCTCGGCGTTGACGAAGATGAGCGCGCTGCCCTTGTTCATGCCGTAGGTGTCTACCCACGCTCCGTCCTTGTAGCCGTAGTTGCAGCCCTCGATGTCGTACGAACCGTCCGACATGAGCACTTTGTATGTTGTGGCAACTTCGGTTGTGTAGCCTACGTAGAGACAGTCCTCGTCGCCGGTTATGGTGTACGGCTTATCGAGCGTCCACTTTATCTTGCTCAGCGCCTTCGTCACCTCAACGGTTCCCTCGGCGATAGGTGTGCCGTCGAGCTGCTTGGTGAGGAAAACGTGCATCTTCTTGTCGGTGACATTCTTGCTGCCCAACACGAACTCGGCGAAGTCGATGGTCTTGCCCTTCAGAGCCTGCAGCTTGGCGTGGCTCAGGCGCATAGCCTGTCCCTGCTTCTCGGTGCTGCCGAGGCGGAATACGTTGTTGCGCGAAATCTCATCTTTCGAGTAGCCGATGTTGGTGGCGTTGATGTTCCCTGCTACGAGGAGGAGGGAAGCGATGCTAAGTAGGGTTTTTCTCATAGTATATATTAATTAATTGTTCTTTTGCTTGTTAGTATCAAATTTATTCACATTCTCTTTATTTAATAACGTGTAATAACTATTTGCTGATAATTTGCTTGCAAATGTACGGCTTTTTGCAAATATACGCAACAATTTAGTTGAAAATACACTTATTTAGGCTTGCTTTTAAAAAGTAATTGTGTATCTTTGCAATGTGGTAGACTGCGTTTGGGTAATAGAAGTAGCCTTTTATCGCTAAACTTGCGCAGTCTTAACGCTATTAATAATCAAAAAAACACAGAATTATGGAAAAACGTTTACTTTATTCGGTAGCAGCCATGACGTTGATGCTTGGCTCTGCAGCCCCGACATTCGCACAGAAAGTAGAGACACAGAACCGATTCTTAGTGAAGGCTGTCACGCTTGGTAGTCAGATGGGCGATATGCCCGAAGACCTCGACTCTAAGCGCGTGTATTATTACTACAACACCGATGGCAAGTTGGTAGGCAGTTCTACCTACGGACGCAACTACACCGACGGTGGCTATTCGGATACCTTCTCGCTCACCGACATCGAGAAGATTATCTTCGATGTAAACGGCAACATGACCAACAAAGACTTCTACCAGTATGGCGACTATGACGACGGCGACTACTCTTTCCGTAAGACACAGAACTGTGAGAGCTATACATACGACGCGCAGGGCAGACTGGCTACAGACACTACCTCGATGCGCATCAACGAGTATAAGTACAACGACGACGGCACGCTGCTAAAGGTTACGTCGTACAACAAACGCACAAAGAAGCTTGTGCAGGAGATTACATACACTTATGAGAACGGACAGGCTACTCACTACTCGTCTACCGGACAGTATTACGAGTTCGAGGCTGACCTTAAGTACGACGCCGACGGCAACAAGATTGAGGAATACCAGTATGCGAAGTCTGGCGAGAATGTGAAGCCGCGTCAGCGCGAAACCTGGACATACACCGATGGTGTGCTCACGCTCTACATGAAGTACCGCTACGACAGTAAAGGCGCAGAAGTGGCTGACTCGAAGAAAGAGTATGTCCCCGTGAAGAACAACATGAACGTTATGGATGTTAGCGACTATACCTACAATTCGGTTAAGGACACATGGAACAAATGGGGCTTGACCGTGCGTCAGACCTACCGCGACTTCAGCGGAATGAAGGAAGCTACACAGACGATGCTTCTCTCGGCTACACCCGACAAGAAACTCAAGAACACTATTAACCTGCAATTCACAGCTCCGAAAGCCGGTCTTGTCCATGGCTGCAAGTTTGTAGTCTACCGCGACTGCGTGGCTCTCGACACGCTCGACCTTGCCGACGTTATGGATCCTGCAACAAAGCAGTGCTCTTATCAGGACAAGGAACTCAAGAGCGACACATACACTTACTTTGTTCAGCCGCTTTTCGCCCTCACAAACGGCGAGATAAGCGATGCTACTGCCGACTCGGAGTGGGTGGGCTACTATACTTCTACGCCTATGGACGTGAACGTGGCTCTCGCTACTGAGCTTCCTGCCGTTACAGACCTGAAGCTCGTAGGTGGCGAGGTGAAGCGCATCGGTTCTATCATGAGCCAATTGATAGAATACTATGCTGATCTCGAATGGAAGAACCCGGCTAATCTCGAAGAACTCGGCTTCGTGAGAAACGACGTTGCCTTTGTGGGTATGGGCCTCTCTGACACTAAGTTGGAAGGCTCCGCCGAGTCTGCAAGAGTGCAGATTATGTACGACGAGATGCAGGTGTATGTCATCACAACATACAAGTACGGCAAGGCTTACTCTGACGCCATCACCGTTACTGTTAAGGACATCGAGAAGTATAACGGCGTGGAGAGCGTTACAGCCGACGGCGTAGTGAAGGCTACATTCGCAGGCAACACCGTGCAGCTCAGCGATGCCGCAAACGTATCGGTTTACTCTGCTGCAGGCGCTAAGGTGTACGCAAAGCAGAATACATGCAGCGTGGCTCTCGGTCAGCTTCCGGCTGCTACGTATATAGTATGTGTAGAGAAGGACGGCAAGAGCAGTTTCTACAAGTACGGCGTGAAGTAGCATAAGCTCACGCCAGGATAGCACTTCGTGAAAAGACACACATGTATATTACGTAGAGTATATAATATAATGTGTGTCTTTTCAGATTATTAATTAACCAAAAACATGGAATTATGGGAAAAAGATTACTCAATTCGATTGCAGCTCTGGCATTAGTGCTCGGCTGCCCGGCAACGGCTGACGCTCAGCAGGCGGCTCCAGAAAACAGATTCTTGGTTAATACTGCCACCTTCGGCAGTTCGATGGGCGATATCCCGGACGATGTAGTGTCGAAACGCAGTATGTATTACTATAACACCGACGGACTCTTCGTCGGTAGAGCCGACTACGGACGCCTCTACACCGACGAAGGCTACTCGGACGACTTCGATGTTATGACTTTCTGCAAGGCTGTCTTCAACACCGACGGCATGATGACCAATAAGGACACGTACCAGTGGGGCGAATACGACGGCGGCGTCTTCAGCTTCCGCAAGACGCAGAACTGCGAGAGCTATACTTACGACAGCGATGGACGATTGGCTACCGATACTACGTCGATGTATATCAACGAGTATGCGTACAACACCGACGGAACGCTGGCTAAGAAGTCTACCTATATCAGAGACACTAAGAAGTTCAAGCAGGAGATTACGTACACCTATACCGACGGCGTGCTCACCCATTACTCATCAACCGGCGAATACGACTCGTACAAGTTCGAGGCTAACATAAAGTACGACGCCGACGGCAACAAGGTGGAGGAGTATCAGTACAAGCTGAAGAATGGCAATGAGGTGGCTAAACAGCGCGAGGCATGGACTTATACCAGCGGTGCGCTCATACTCTACGAGAAGTTCCGCTACGATGCAAGCGGCAAGGAGATACCGAGCGCAAAGACCGAGTATAAGCCGGTGAACGGTAATCTGAACCTGATGGATGTTTGCAGCTACAACTACAGCAGTAATAAGTGGACACGTAGCGGTCTGCCCATGCGCTATGAGTATCGCGACTTCAGTGGCATGAAGGAGAAGACTGCCATGATGATTATGTCGGCTACGCTCGACAAGGAGAAGCCGAACACCGTAGACCTCCGCTTCAATGTGCCGAAGGCAGGACTCGAGTACGGCTGCAAGTTCGTCATTTTCCGCAACTGCATACCGCAGGATACCGTTGACCTTGCCGACGTGATAGACCCAGAAACAATGCAGTGTGCGTACGAGGACGACGAACTCAGCAACAGTACATACACTTACTTCATTCAGCCGCTCTTCGCCGTGAAGGACGGCAAGATAGTGAAGCCTGCCGCCGACTCGGAGTGGGTAGGTTTCTACAGCACTACGCCTACCGAGATAGAAGTAGCGCTCGACCACGAACTGCCTGCCGTAACCCATCTGGCTCTCGTAGGCGGCGAAGTGAAGAACGTAGGTACAAAGTTGAATCCGGAAATGGAATACAACGCCGTCTTTGGTTGGAAGAATCCTGCCGACATGAACGACAACGGCTTTATCAAGCATACGCTCTACTTCGTTGGAAGCAATGTGCCAGAGAACGAAACAAGAGAGGCTTCGAAGGACACGCTTCACGTAATGCTTCTCGACGACGTTGTAGAGGCGTATGTCGTTACGACCTACAAGTACGGCAAGGCGTTCTCCGACACCATCACCGTTAAGTTGGCAGACATAGAAAACGGCAACTATACAGCCATGCAGCGCATTGGCGTGGACGGCGTGGTGAAGGCTATCTTTGCAGGCAACACGGTTCAGCTCAGCGATGCTGCAAACGTATCTGTCTACAATGTTTCGGGCGAACGTGTATACGCACGCAAACGCACAAGAAGCGTATCGCTTGCTCAGCTCCCGACTGCAGCTTATATAATATGTATAGAGCGCGACGGCAAGCAGAGCGTCTACAAGTATCACGTCAAGTGAGGATAAAACAATATCATAGGCAAAACATTCAAACTACAGAACATAGCCTAAATTATTAATAAATAAAATTCTTAAAAACCGTAATATCAATAGATGAAGACAAAAATGTTACTTGCGTCGCTACTCTTAAGTGGCGCAGCTTTCGCACAGACATCACCCTTAGTGATGGTCACCCCAAGCGACTACAACATCATGGCTGCTTCGCCAAACGGCAAGTGGGCGTGTGGTATGTACTTCGACAGTGGCAACGAGGCTTACGGATTCCGCTGGAATTTGGAGAGCGGAGAGATTGATTTGCTCAATCCGTCGTCGCCTTCGCAGGCTTACAGCGTGTCTAACAACGGCGTTGTTGTGGGCTTGTACACCGACAATAGCTACAAGAAGAACGGTGCTTCGACGCAGCTCGCTGGCTATTGGCAGAACAACCGTTGGAACCGTCTCGAAATGCCTTCTGACGCTGTGAGCAGTAGCGGCGCTTCTGGCATATCGCCCGACGGACACTACATCACGGGCAACGTGTATGTAGGCGGAAAGTATTTGGGATACGTATGGAAGGACGGCAAGATTTATCGCCAACTGAAGGAGAACAATGGTATCGCGATACCTTATGCAATATCGCCCGACGGAGAGTATACTACGGGTTGGGTTATGAACAAGAACCGCCAGGCATGTTTATGGGGACCCGACGGCAATTTCACCACACTCTCTGACCAGCAGTCGCCGTTCTGTGTAGGCAAGAAGTTCTCGCCCGACGGCAAGAAGCTGCTTTACTTCGGCGGTTGGCAGACCGAAGAAGAGGCAGGCGGAGCAGGCAAGGTGCGCGGAGCTTGGGCGCTCTACGATATGGAAACCGGCAAGAAGAGCGCTATTCTTCCGGCTGGCGACAACGACGACCTCGACTTCTTCGACATCAGCGCTAACGGCACCGTGATGTGCGAGGACAACCAGTTGGGTTACATCTATCAGAACGGAAAGGGCACCTTTGCATACAAGTATCTGAAGGAAAAAGGCGTGAACCTCGCCGACTATCATGTTTTCGTCAATCCAGACTCGCCGAAGGATTCCGACGGCGAAACCCTTTACAACGTGACTCGCGCCACATCCGTGTCGGTAGACGATCACATCATGGGATTCCTCTTCTACAACGACAACAAGGATTCGGACGGCAACTATGCCATTTCGCCGCAGTCGATGATCGTGAAGTTCGGCAGTCCGATGTTCTCGGCTATGCCTCCGGTGAGCATCAAGGCTCAGCAGTTGTCAGGACTCACCACGGTGAAGATTACATGGAAGCCGAACGTTGCAGCCACAGGCATAACCGGATATAAGGTGTATCGTGACGGCAACAAGGTGAGCAGCGATGTTGTTACCGCTGAAGGATTCGTAGATGCTGGTGTGCCGGTAGGCGAACACGAGTATGTGGTTACGGCAGTGTACGGCGACGTTGAGTCGGCTGATAGCGAGACAGCTACTGTCAAGGTGGAGAATCAGAAACTTTCTACGCCTACAAACCTCTTCGCACAGCAGCACGGCTACAGCGCAGCATACATGGAGTGGAGCGATCCGTCAACAAACTTCGGAGCGCTCACATACTTCAACCCCGACAACGCCAACTTAGAGACATTCGGTCTGTCGTTCGACGGCGAGAGCTACGAGACAGCCATCGCTTTCGACGCCGTAACGCTCAGCGCATACAAGGGACAGAAGCTCACATCCGTAGGTTTCTACCCGATGGAGGCTCAGGGCGGCTGGACTATCAACCTCTACACACGCAGCGCAGACGGCAAGTTGCAGAAGTTCTACACACAGCCCGTTACGCAGAAGCTGAACTACGGCGAGCGCAACGTCGTTAAGCTCAACACTCCGCAGAATCTGCCTTCTGGCGAACTGCTCGTGTCGGTTGAGGTGAAGGTTACAGAGGCTTCGCAGCGCATCACAGCGCTCGACTTCGGTCGCGCCGTGAAGGGCTCTTCCGACCTGCTCCGCCTTACAACCGAGCCCGACTTCTACTCGATGGGCAACCTTATGGAGGAGAGCAACTATCTCTACGCCGCTTCGTGGGCTATCGACGCTATCGTGGCGCCGGAAGGTGCCGACCTTGCAAAGGACAACGTGACGGGCTATAATATATATGTAGACGGCAAGAAGGTAGGTTCGTCTGCTACAAAGAGCTTCACCGTACCCTCTCTCGACAAGGGCGACCATGCACTTGGCGTGAGCGCCGTGTATGCCAACGGATCGGAGTCGGAGCCGACCGTAGCCCAGCTTGCGGTTGTTCCTGACGACAGCCAGCTTCAGGCTGTGAAGGGCGTGGCAGTAGCGCCGGTAAGCGCTTCTGCTGTGAAGGCTGATTGGGCAGCACCGGTTGACCGCGACGTAGTTCAGGTGCAGTATTGCACGGGCTCTGCATCAACGCAGGGCGTGACAGCTCCCGCTGACAACAACTATAACATCATGGTTGGTGCGCTCTATCCGTCGAAGACATTCCGCGGTCGCACCGGATACGCCATCAAGAAGGCACGCTTCTATCCGCTCACAGAAGCTACATACACAGTGTATGTCTACAAGAACGATGAGCTGATAAGCCAGACCGAGGTAGACGACTACACCGTAGGTAAGTGGAACGAGGTGGAACTCACGAAGCCTATCATCATCGAGAACGGATCTACATATCGTCTTGCTATCGACTGCTATGATGTAACACCGAAGGAACCGGCTATCGCCGTTGACAGCAGCGATCCGCTGGAAGGCTACTCTGACATCTACTCGCTCGACGGCGAGTCGTGGAGCTCAATATCTTCTACCGGCGTGATGGCTAACTGGATGATCGGTCTCGTGCTGGAGAACCCGAAACCAGGTACGTTGCCTATCGAAGGCTACGACGTGTTCATCGACAACGCTAAGAAGAACGCGGCGAAGCTCACGGAGAGAACATACACACACGACTTCGGTACCGACGACAAGCAGCAGCACACTATCCGCGTTGACGTATACTACACAGTGAAGTCGACAAGCGTGAAGGGCGGCGTAACCAACTTCCTCATCGCCGTTGCAGGTATCGACGAGAACACCGTAGGACGTATCGAGATGCGCCAGGGCGAGAACGAGCTTACCGTGACTGGCGAGGGCGTGACGTCGGTAGAACTTGTGTCGGCAGCAGGCGCTGTTGTGGCAAAGGCAGAAGGCAACACCGTATCGCTCAACGGCTTGGCTGCAGGCGTATACGTAGTGAAGGCCGTAGTAGCCGGCGAAACCGTCACACGCAAGATAATGATAACGAAGTAAAAGTTTTAGCATGTTAAGCACAAATTTGCTACACTTAAGCCAAGAATATTGCGTTTTGTTCCATAATCGGTAAAATGAGGGTTGCGTGTTGCAAAAAATATGAGTAAATTTGCAACGTGAACAGAAACGTAAACCAGATTTGACCAACACAAAACGCATCATATAAAAGCAAAAAAGCGCTGACGAAGATTGTTTCGCCAGCGCTTTTTTTAATTAGTAATTCGTAATTATTAATTATTAATTGGCAAGGTCGTAATTACGAATTATTAATTATTAATTTTTAATTATTAATTGGGAAGGTATAATTACGAATTACGATTTACGAATTAATAATTAATAATTAACAATTCTTCTTTTCTTTCAGCAAGTCGCGAATCTCGGTGAGCAGCAGCTCCTCCTTTGTCGGCTTCGGCTCCTCGGGAGCAGGTGCAGGCTTGGTTTCCTCCTCCTTCTTCTTGAGGTTAGCCAGCTTGTTGATACCCTTCACGAGGAGGAACACGCAGAAAGCGATGATAGTGAAGTCGATGATAGTCTGAATGAACGCACCATAGTTGATGGTAGCCGGCTTCATAGTCTCCATGCCGAGGTTTACGGCAGGCAACTCGAACTTCAGGTCGCTGAAGTTGACGCCGCCGATGAGCCATCCGATAGGCGGCATGATGATATCGTTCACGATAGAGCTAACTATCTTTCCGAACGCACCGCCGATGATCACACCGACAGCCATGTCTACAGCGTTGCCCTTTACGGCGAACGCCTTGAACTCATTTAGCATTTTTCCCATAGTTTCTGTTTGTTAATTGTTTAATTTCGAATGTCCGATTGTATGTTTCTTGTTTCCAACTATCTTATTTTGCAAAGTGTATATAGCAAACTGCGCTTATTATATATAATGTATATAGCCCAGTGAAATTATATAGCGATTTTTTAAATAATTTAATACCTCTATTGGCTGCAAAATTAGAAAATAATTATTAACTTTGCGCTCGATAAAGAAAAAAATGCTCAAAAGTATTGCTTTTTGAATGTCTCAGTTCATTGGCAAGTACTGTGGAGCTTGAAAGTAAGATTTATTTTCAACCATTAATTTAAATATTAAACAAAATGACAAAAGTTGCTATTAACGGCTTCGGCCGTATCGGTCGTCTGGCTTTCCGTCAGATGTTTGAGGCAGAGGGTTATGAGGTGGTTGCTATCAACGACCTTACATCTCCAAAAATGTTGGCTCACCTTCTTAAGTATGATACAGCTCAGGGTGGCTTCGCTGGCAAGTACGGTGAGGGCAAGCACACTGTAGAGGCAACAGACAACTCTATCATCGTTGATGGTAAGGAAATCACTATCTATGCTAAGCCAAACGCTGCTGAGCTTCCTTGGGGCGAGCTTGGTGTTGACGTAGTACTCGAGTGCACAGGTTTCTACACATCAAAGGAGAAGGCTTCTGCTCACATCGCAGCAGGTGCTAAGAAGGTTGTTATCTCTGCTCCTGCTGGTAACGATCTCCCAACTATCGTTTACAACACAAACCACAAGACTTTGACTCCAGCCGACACAGTTATTTCTGCAGCTTCTTGTACAACTAACTGCTTGGCTCCTATGGCTTACGCTTTGAACAAGTATGCAGCTATCCAGTCAGGTATCATGTCTACTATCCACGCTTACACAGGTGACCAGATGATTCTCGACGGTCCTCAGCGCAAGGGCGACCTCCGTCGTTCACGTGCAGGTGCTCAGAACATCGTTCCTAACTCTACTGGTGCTGCTAAGGCTATCGGTTTGGTTATCCCTGAGTTGAATGGTAAGCTGATCGGTTCTGCACAGCGTGTTCCGACTCCAACAGGTTCTACAACTATCCTCGTTGCTGTTGTTAAGGGTAAGGACGTAACTGTAGAGGGTATCAACGCTGCTATGAAGGCTGCTTCTAACGAGAGCTTCGGTTACAACGATGAGCAGATCGTTTCTTCTGATATCATCGGTATGCGTTTCGGTTCACTCTTCGATGCTACTCAGACAATGGTTAGCAAGATCGACGAGGATACATATCAGGTACAGGTAGTTTCTTGGTACGACAATGAGAACTCTTATACTTCTCAGATGGTTCGTACTATCAAGTACCTCGCAGAGTTGAAGTAATTCGTTGACTCGGTTTACGACAACATATATAAGCCTGGCATTGTAAAATGCCAGGCTTTTTTGTTTCAATACCCCTCCTGAAACCTCATTTATGGGTTTCTAACAACGCTACTATTGTGTGCTGACGGCGTTACCGTTGTGCGGTAATAATGTAACCTATACGCGGTAACGGTGTTACAGAATAGGTGTAATCGTGTTACCACTTCACGGTAATCGTGTAGCATTACAAACAATTTTCTGCACAATTGTGCGGCATATGAGAAATTTTTTGTAAGTTTGTATTTTGAAACCGTAGCTATGTGCTATCAGAGGCAAAGCAATCGGTTTACTAAACCGAACAAATTGCTTTCAGAACCCGAAACAACATTATTAAATACACGTGCAGCAAAGCTATTGACGACATGCAGAACAAAAGAATGATAACCATACTCGGACCCACCGCAAGCGGAAAGACCGCTGTGGCGGCAGCACTCGCATTGCGCACCGGCGGCGAGATAATCAGCGCCGACTCGCGCCAGGTGTACCGCCGCATGGACATCGGAACGGGCAAGGACTTGGCCGACTACGAGGTTGACGGCCAGCCGATTCCGTATCATCTTATCGACATAGCCGAGCCTGGCACAAAGTACAATCTGTTCCAGTATCAGCAGGACTTCCACGTGGCATACGACGACATCTGTAGCCGAGGCAAGCTGCCCATACTCTGTGGCGGCACCGGTCTGTACATCGAAGCCGTGCTGGGCGGCTACCAGCTCTCGCCCGTGCCGCAGAATCAGCCGTTGCGCGATGCTCTCGCCGGAAAGTCGCTTGCCGAACTCACCGAAATGCTTGTAGAACTGAAGCGTCGCAACGGGTCGAACATGCACAATCAGACCGACGTCGACACCGCCCAGCGTGCCATACGCGCCATCGAGATAGAGACATACAACCTGGAAAACCCTACACCCGAACGACAGCTGCCGCCAGTCGACTCGCTCATCGTGGGCATAAACATCGACCGCGACCTGCGCCGCGAGAAGATAACACGCCGACTGAAGGCGCGCCTCGACGAGGGTATGGCAGACGAGATACGCGCGTTGATAGGCGAGGGCATCGACCCCGAAGACCTTATATACTACGGTCTTGAGTACAAGTTCATTACCGAATACGTCGTTGGTCGCCTCAGCTTCGACGAGATGTTCCGACAGCTGGAGATAGCCATCCACCAGTTCGCCAAGCGACAGATGACGTGGTTCCGCGGCATGGAGCGACGCGGATATACCATCCACTGGGTTGACGCCAAGCTGCCCATGGACGAGAAGGTAGAAGCAATATGCAAGCTGATGCAGGACGCATAGCGAGAGATATAAAAGAATGTGACATCGTGGCGGACATACCGCCGCTAAAAAGGCTTACTATATGATTAACGACAACCGTTGGGGCATACTCTACTGCCCGAAACACGAGACGTTCAACTCCGGCAAACGCTGGGAGAAGATTGAGCGATGCCTGAAGGCGAACGGCATCGAGTACGACTACTTGCAGAGCGAGAACTCGGCAAGCGTGGAGCGCTTGGTGAAGATGATGATCAATAGTGGATACAAGACTATTGTCATCGTCGGCGGCGACTCGGCGCTTAACGACGCTGTCAACTGCCTCATGCTCACCGAGCGAAGCATACGCGAGACCATTGCGCTCGGCGTGATACCCAACGGACTCATGAACGACTTCGCGCATTTCTGGGGATTCCGCGAGAGCGACTACGAGCAGACCATCAAGTGGCTCAAGCAGCGTCGCGTGCGCAAGATTGACCTCGGCTGCATACGCTACACCAACAAGCACGGCGAGGCGTGCCGCCGCTACTTCCTCAACTGCATCAACATCGGACTCATCGCTGCCATCATGAACCTGCGCCGACAGACACGCCACTTCTTCGGTTCGCGCACGCTCTCGTTCCTCTGCTCGTTCGTGCTCATGATTTTCCAGCGACTCGAGTACCGCATGCACCTAAAGATAAACTCCGACATCGTGGAGCGCAACGTCATGACCGTATGCATCGGCAACGCTACAGGCTACGGACAGACGCCGAACGCCGTGCCCTACAACGGACTGCTCGATGTGAGCGTGGTCTACCATCCCGGTATGACGCAGCTCATCGAAGGCTTCTACCTCTTCGTGCGCGGCAAGTTCCTCAACCACCGCAGCGTCCACCCGTTCCGCACACGCAAGGTGGAAGTGATCGAGGCGAACAAGGCACTCGTGGGCATCGACGGACGCCTCATGAAGACCCCCGTCGGACCATTCACCGTGAGCGTAGAGCAGGAAGTCATCAACTTTCTCATACCCGAGTAAAGCAAACGTTTTCCATGATAAATCCTCATATTCTGCAATGTTTTGTGCGAAATATGAGGATTTTTTTTAAATAGTTAATATTTTATTTTGTGCATAAATATATTTTTACTACCTTTGATTTCGTAAGGTAGCAACGCCTATATAAAGACTACTACACTTCTTACAGCTAACTAATAATGAACCTTAATCATAAATCTATGAGTTATTTGAGATTCGAAAAAGCTCTGATGACAAACCTCGAAGAGTCGTTGCCACGCGAGTTGTTGCGTACTAATCGTTCGGGAGCATATTCCTGCTCTACGATTGTAGATTGTAATACGCGCAAGTATCATGGCTTGCTCGTCGTGCCCGTACCGGAACTCGACGACGAGAACCATGTGCTCCTCTCTTCGCTCGACCCCACCGTTATTCAGCACGGCGCCGAGTTCAATCTTGGTTTGCACAAGTATCAGGGCAATAATTACAGTCCGAAAGGTCACAAATATATCCGAGAGTTCGATTGTGACACAGTGCCCACAACACTCTACCGCGTAGGCGGTGTGCTTCTGAAAAAAGAGGTAGTGTTCCAGCACTATGAAGACCGCATCCTTATCCGTTATACCCTTGTTGATGCACATTCTGCAACGACATTGCGCTTCCGTCCGTTCCTTGCTTTCCGCAGCGTACGCCAGTTTACGCACGAGAATACCGTAGCTTCACGCGAGTATGCAGAAGTTACAAACGGCATCAAGACCTGCATGTACGCCGGCTACCCCGACCTTTACATGCAGTTCAGCAAGAAAGTGGAGTTCGTGTTCCAGCCCGACTGGTACCGCGGCGTGGAATACCCGAAGGAGCAGGAGCGCGGCTACGCTTCTAACGAAGACCTCTACGTACCTGGCTACTTCGAGATGGACATCAAGAAGGGCGAGAGCATCGTGTTCTCGGCTTCTACAACAGCCTGCAAGACAACCGGACTGAAGAAGCTCTTCCAGGAGGAAGTAGACGAGCGCTCACCGCGCGACAACTTCTTCCACTGCCTCGTCAACGCAGCGCACCAGTTCCACAACCGCACAAAGAAAGACGAGCGATACATCCTCGCCGGCTATCCTTGGTTCAAGTGCCGCGCACGCGACACATTCATCTCTCTGCCGGGTCTTACGCTCTCTATCGAGGAGGAAGACTACTTCGAGCTCGTAATGGAGACAGCCATGCGCGCACTCTACGAGTTCATGGCAGGCAAGCCGCTCACAGCGAAGATTTATGAGATAGACCAGCCCGATGTTCTACTCTGGTGCGTATGGGCTGTGCAGCAGTATGCAAAACATGCAGGTCGCGAAAAGTGCAACCGCAAGTACGGCAAGCTGCTCTACGACGTATTGCATTTTATCAAGGACAACCGCCACCCGAACCTGAAGCTCTGCGAGAACGGACTTCTCTACTCTGAAGGCAAGGAAAAGGCCGTAACATGGATGAACTCTACAGCCGGCGGACACCCCGTCGTACCGCGCACAGGCTACATCGTCGAGTTCAACGCCCTTTGGTACAATGCCCTCAAGTTCTGCGCATCTATGGCTGCCGACTTCGGCGACGCCACAGAGGCTTCCGACTTCGAGCAGATGGCTACACTCTGCGGCAAGTCGTTCGTCGAGACATTCGTCAACGAGTACGGCTACCTCTTCGACTACGTAGAGCCTAAGGACAACCCCGACTGGAGCGTACGTCCGAACATGATATTCGCAGTAGCACTCGACTACTCGCCGCTCACACCTGCTCAGCAGAAGGCAGTGCTCGACGTCTGCACACGCGAACTCCTCACACCGAAGGGCCTGCGCTCGCTCTCGCCGAAGAGCGGCGGCTACAACCCGATGTACGTCGGTCCGCAGACACAACGCGACTACGCTTACCATCAGGGCACAGCATGGCCTTGGCTCGGCGGCTTCTACATGGAGGCATGCCTCAAGATTTACAAGCGCACACGCCTGTCGTTCATCGAGCGTCAGATGGTGGGCTACGAGGACGAGATGACGAGCCACTGCCTCGGCACAATCCCCGAACTCTTCGACGGCAACCCGCCATTCCACGGACGTGGCGCTATCTCGTTCGCTATGAACGTAGCCGAGATTCTGCGCACTCTCGAACTCTTGGAAAAATATAAATATTAAAATAGGAGGATAAGTATATATGAAAGTATTAATGTTCGGATGGGAGTATCCTCCTCACGTATTTGGTGGACTCGCTACCGCTAACTTCGGAATTTCTCAGGGTCTGCACGCACAGGGCGATGTTGAGACAGTGCTCTGTCTGCCGCATCCGTTCGGCGACGAGGACCGCAGCGCCTGCCGCATCGTGGCTATGAACTGCGTGCCTATCGCTTGGCGCGACGTCAACTTCGACTACGTAAAGGAACGCGTGGGCAACATCATGGACCCAGAGTATTACTATCGTCTGCGCGACCATATCTATGCCGACTTCAACTATATGCACGTCAACGACCTTGGCTGCATGGAGTTCGCCGGCGGCTACCCGTCTAACCTGCACGAGGAGATAAACAACTACTCAATCATCGCAGGCGTAGTGGCTCGCACAGAGGACTTCGACATCATTCACGCTCACGACTGGCTCACCTATCCAGCCGGCATCAACGCCAAGCACGTAAGCGGCAAACCGCTCTGCATACACGTTCACGCTACCGACTTCGACCGCTCACGCGGCAAGGTGAACCCTACGGTTTACGCCATCGAGAAGGACGGTATGGACAACGCCGACTGCATCATGTGCGTGTCGGAGCTTACGCGTCAGACCGTTATCCATCAGTATCATCAGGATCCGCGCAAGTGCTTCACAATGCACAACGCCGTTTATCCGCTGCGCCAGGAACTGCAGGACATCCCACGTCCCGACCATACGGGTAAGGAGAAGGTCGTAACATTCCTCGGACGTATCACAATGCAGAAGGGTCCGGAGTACTTCGTAGAAGCTGCCAACATGGTGCTGCAGCGCACACGCAACGTGCGCTTCTGCATGGCAGGCAGCGGCGATATGATGGACGCAATGATTTATCTCGCAGCTGAGCGCGGCATCGCCGACCGCTTCCACTTCCCAGGCTTCATGCGCGGAAAGCAGGTGTACGAGTGTCTGAAAGACTCGGACGTTTACGTCATGCCGTCAGTTTCTGAACCGTTCGGTATCTCGCCGCTTGAGGCAATGCAATGCGGCACGCCGACGATTATCTCTAAACAGTCGGGTTGCGCCGAAATCCTCGACAACTGTATCAAGGTTGACTACTGGGATATACACGCACTTGCCGACGCTATCTACTCAATATGTAGCAACGAGTCGCTTTTCAACTACCTCAAAGACGAAGGAAAGCGCGAGGTCGACCAGATCACATGGGAGAAGGTGGGCGCACGTATCAAGAATCTGTACGAGCGCGTTCTCGCTGGCGATATCTAAACTCAAAGCAAAAAGACAAACCGAGTAACTTACAATTCAATAATCTTAAAACAAACAATAATGAAAACGATTTGTTTATATTTCGAGATACATCAGAACATACAGCTGAAGCGCTATCGTTTCTTTGATATCGGCACAGACCACTATTACTATGACGACTACGAGGACGAGCGTCTCATCACTGATGTGGCTAACCGCTCGTATATGCCGGCTCTCGAGGCTTTGGGCGAAATGTTGAAGGAGCATCCGGGCTTCTTCAAGGTGGCTTTCTCTCTCTCTGGCGTAGGCATGGAGCAACTGGAGATTCACGCTCCGCAGGTGCTCGAGAAGTTGCAGGAACTCAACCAGACCGGTTGCGTAGAGTTCCTTGCCGAGCCTTACTCACACGGTCTTGCTTCGCTCGCTAACGAGGAGAGCTTCGCTAAGGAAGTGAAGCGCCAGTGCCAGAAGATGAAGGAATACTTCGGCAAGGAGCCTCAGGTTCTGCGCAACTCTTCGCTTATCTACAGCGACGAGATCGGTGCTCAGGCTGCTCAGATGGGCTTCAAGGGTATGCTTACCGAAGGCGCACGCCACGTCCTCGGCTGGAAGTCGCCGCACTATGTATACAACTGCGCGCTCGCTCCCAACCTCAAGCTCTTGCTTCGCGACGTTAACCTCAGCGACGATATCTCTCTCCGCTTCAGCAATGTCGAGTGGGAGGGCTATCCGCTCTTCGCTGATAACTACGTAGACCGCATCGCCAACTTCCCTGGCGAGGAGCACGTAGTGAACATCTTCATGGAGCTTTCTGCTCTTGGCGTGGCTCAGCCGCTGTCGAGCAACATTCTCGACTTCCTCAAGGCTCTGCCCGAATGTGCTAAGCAGCGCGGCATCTCATTCTCTACACCGAGCGAGATCTGCGAGACTATGGCAAGCGTAGGCGCTCTTGATGTGCCCGACACACTCTCTTGGACCGACGAGGAGCGCGACGTTAGCTCTTGGCTCGGCAACCCGATGCAGCGCGAGGCTTTCAACAAGCTCTATAGCGTAGCCGACCGTGTGCGCATCGCCGACGATCCGCGCATCAACCAGGACTGGGACTATCTGCAGGCTTCTAACAACTTCCGTCAGATGACTACAAAGCCGTCGCAGGTAGGTATAGACCGTGGCATCTATGCTTCGCCGTTCGACGCATTCACCAACTATATGAACATCCTCGGCGACTTCATCGCTCGCGTTAACTCGCTCTATCCTGAGTCTGTTGACAACGACGAGCTTGCTTCGCTCCTCACTACTATCAAGAATCAGGACGAGGAAATCGAGATGAAGAACAAGGAGATTATCCGTCTGCAGACCAAGATTGAGAAGATTGAGGCTGCTGAGGAGAAACTCCGTGCTAAGCTCGAGAAGACAAAGGCTCCGAAGGCTGAGGCTGCTCCGAAGGCTGCAAAGACAGCAAAGAAGCCTGCTGCAAAGAAGGCTAAGGCTGCTGAGCCAAAGGCTGAAGCTGAGCCGAAGGCTGAATAATGTTTGCGGTTGCAAATGCAAGTTGTGAAGCTTTATCGTTCTGATTATAACGCTGAGTCGTTCAGATTGCAATGTTCAAGCAAAGCACAATGTGTTTGCAACAGCAACAATTGAACTTTTGAATTAATAAGAAGTATTAAGGTTCTTGTACAATTAAATATTGGTTATAAAGGTTTAAATGTCCTACTGCGAGATGCCGTGGGGCATTTTTCTTTTAATATACTCCCATTGGCTTTAAATATCGCAGAAAGGCAAACAAATTATCTTAGCCTTTCTATTTGCGGCACACTAATTATTCCTCTGCTGAAGTGCAGCAGTCCTTCGGCTTGCATGGCGTTGAGCGCTTCCGATATGTTGAGGCGACTAATGCCGAGTTCTTGTGCAAGTCGCGTCATCTTTATGCGCAACACCTTTGCACCGGTAGGGTAGAGGCAGTGCGACTTCAGGAAGAACACGATGCGACTCCTTGTGTCAGCTGGCATCGGACGCCATAGTTTGCTCTCCGCTTTCTGTGCTATTGCGGAGACGATGTTAAGAAGATTGATACGGAAAATGATAAATTCGTCGGAGATGTGCATAAGGTCGCTCTGGCCGATCTCTACCGTGTTGCTTTCGCCAATGGACGTAAACGTGCGTGTATAATGCGGCGAAAGGCCCATGAAATGCTCCAACTGAATGATGTACGGAGCCTTTATATATTCCTCTATCGAGTAGCCGTGGTCGTCAGCGTAAGCGATAGTCTTTACGTCGCCACTCAATAGAATGGCGACGTTATCACATTTCTCTCCCTCCTTTTTAATTATATCGTTCTTGCCGAATTTCTTAAAGCTGAACTTCGTCTGACCGATAATCTGCATGAGGTTGTCGCTTGTGAGACCCTGAAACAATGGTATCTCGCGAAGCTTGTCGTAGAGATTCAGCATTTACTTCTGAATCTTGTCCTCCATAGACGGCGAATACCATACCTGCAGGTCGCCCTTGTCGTCGCTGTAGATGAGATAAGCCATCAGTTCTGGATGCTTTTCGAGCACCTTCTTCGCTTTCTCCATACCCATCACCATGAACGCCGTAGCATAAGCGTCGGCTTCCGCGCAGCGCTTTGCGAGTACTGTGGCAGAAAGAATGCTGTGTTGCACTGGATAGCCCGTAGCAGGGTCGATAGTGTGCGCATATTTCTTGCCGCCACGATAGTAGAAGTTGCGGTAGTTGCCGCTTGTCGCCATTGCGCGATCCTTCACGTTGAGCACGGTCTGCAGTTCGTTGTTCACGTTCAGCGAGTCGTCCGACGGCTTCGTCACGCCAATCTTCCACGGCAGACGCTTTTCGCTGATGCCGTGCGTAACCACCTCGCCGCCAATCTCCACCATATAGTTCTTTATGCCGCGCTTTTCGAGCAGACGCGCCACCACATCGCAGCCGTAGCCCTTAGCAATAGCGCTGCAGTCGAGCATTACGCGTGCATCTGACTTTGTGATGCGATGGTTCACGAGCTTCACCTTCTTGTAACCCACGATAGCACGCAGCGAGTCTACCGTCTGCTTCGTTGGCGGATTGCCCGTCTTGAAGCCGAAGCCCCATGCGTTCACAAGCGGCGCCACCGTTATGTCGAACGCGCCGTCGGTGTTGTCGGAGATTTTCTCAGCCAGATTAAACACACTCTCGAACATCTCGTTCGTTTCCACGTTCTCGCCGCGGTTGATGTGCGAGATGATCGACTCCTTGTTGAACATCGACAAAGCGTTGTCCACCTTCTGCAGTTCTGCGAGAATGTCTGTCTGAATAGATGAGTCGTTCTGATAAGTGATGTGATAGAACGTGCCGAATATCTGTCCCTCATCGTGCTGATAAGGCATGCTACGCTGTTGTCTTACAATATATATTGTTCCGATAATGAGGAACACGAGTAATGGCAATCGCCACAAAAGTTTTTTGTTTGTCATATACTAAATCTCAAAGATTATATTGAAAGTGCCGCCCAGTCGACTGCCACCTTGCTTACCGTAGCCCGGCACATACCATGTCTTTCCGATGTTGCCGTCGTCGTGAGCGATACGTCTGCGATAGCGCACCGACCAGCCCAGACGAAGCGGACCAGCTATCTTCGCGTCCACGCCGAACACAGCCTCCATCCAATGATAGTTGGCCTTCATGCCCTTTACGTTGTAGTCTACGTCATCGCCCCAAACCGGGTCTTTCAGTCCGTTGCCCACGACGTCGAACTTATAGTAAGTCATGGCATAGCGTGCGCCGGCATACACGCGGTAAGCGTCGTGTTTGTTCTTCGCTATGTTGAAGTCCATGCCCACACGCCAGTAGGGTGCCGATGTCTTGTACTTAAGATTTGTCGTCGGGTTGTCAGAGTCTGCCGTGCCGTATCCCAGCTCAAACACCGGAAAGTAGCGGTCCTTTAGGTTGATGCGCAGCGCCGCCTCGTACTGTCCGTAGTCGCTGAACGCCAGTTGCGCCAGTCCCACCACGTCAGCCGACACCGCCACGCCGCGGAAGAACGCCACCGTGTCCTTCTGTGCCGTCAGCTTCTTATCCGCCGTAGCATCCTTTCTGCTCTGCGCCGTCGCCGTCGTCACCGCAATCAGCAACAGGCTAATTGCTATGACCCTTGAAACGAATGAGGAAGTGCGCTTTACCGTCATTGTATGTTACCTTATTATAGTTTATCGTTATGTTTTCTATCGCCTCCGTGGTGAACTTCACGTCCGTGATGGTGTGGAAGAACTGCGGGTTGCAGTCAACCGACTCGAAGTGCGGGTTGTTCTCCTTCGTCACCCACACCGTGTCCGTCGTGCTCACGTCGCTGTCCTTCTGCTTTATGCCGAAGACATACACGTCCACCGCACGCTGATAGCTCATCGGCAGCGCGATGCTGTCGAAGCCTACGAGTCGGTTGATGATAACCGTGTCGTCGTCTTTGTAGTCGGCAGAGCGCGGCACAGCCACCGTCAGCGTGTCCTCCATCGTCTTCATGCCGGCGTCGAGTCTGAACGTGGCATACACGCGGTTGTTCAGCGGACAGTCGATAGACGAGCACGCAGCCAGCACGAACAGCGCCACCATAGCGATGGCTGTCGTTATTGTTGTTGTTCGCATTTTGTCTGAAAGTTTGTTTATGACTCGCAGCGCAGCGTCTTCTCAATCTGATAGTCGTTGCGGTTCTGCGACGAGCGGCTCACGAGGTCGCCGATGAATCCGGCGAGGAAGAACTGTGTGCCAATCATCATCACGGTGAGTGCGATGAAGAAGTAAGGCGAGTCGGTGATGAGTCGCTGCGGAATGCCGTGAGCCAGGCACCAGAGCTTGTCTGCTCCCAGTGCTACCACCGAGAGGAAGCCGAGGAAGAACATCAGCGTGCCGAGGAAGCCGAACACGTGCATAGGCTTTCTGCCGAAACTTGAGAGGAACCACAGCGTGATAAGGTCGAGATAGCCGTTGAAGAAGCGGTTCCAACCCATGAACTTCGACTTGCCGAACTTGCGTGCCTGATGATGCACCGGCTTTTCGCCTATCTTGTCGAAGCCTGCGTTCTTAGCAAGATAAGGAATGTATCGGTGCATCTCGCCGTACACCTCGATATTCTTCACCACATCTTTGCGGTAAGCCTTCAGTCCGCAGTTGAAGTCGTGCAGATTATGAATGCCGCTTACCTTACGTGCCGTAGCGTTGAAGAGTTTCGTAGGTATAGTCTTCGAGAGTGGGTCGCCCTGCTTGCGGTTCTGCTTGTATCCGCTCACGAGGTCGTAGCCCTCATCCTTAATCATGTGGTAGAGAGCCGGTATCTCGTCAGGCGAGTCCTGCAGGTCGGCGTCCATTGTGATTACGACGTCGCCCTGCGCCTCTTTGAAACCGCAGAAGAGCGCCGGACTCTTGCCGTAGTTGCGGCGGAACTTGATGCCTTTTACTGTCGTCGACTTTTGCGAGAGACCCTCTATTACGTTCCACGAGTTGTCGGTGGAGCCGTCGTTTACGAAGATCACCTCGTATGTGAAGTTATTTGCCTTCATCACGCGTTCTATCCACGCGTAGAGTTCGGGGAGCGATTCCTCCTCGTTGAACAAAGGAACTACTACTGTTATATCCATGATTTTATGGTGTTTTGTTGAGGTGTTGAGGTGTTGAGATATGATGTTGTTATGTTGAGGTGTTGAGATATGAGGTGTTGTTATGTTGAGATGGTGAGGTGTTGAGATATGATATTTAATATCTGTTTCTTTTTCCGATAAGCGCAATCGGCAGACTTACAATAGCGCCGATGGCGAGGTTCTGCATCATGAACATGAACGCCCAATGCACCGGGGTTATCATCGTCACTACGTCCATGCTGTTCTTTATCTCCGCCTTCGATATGCCCTGCTGCTCGTAGATAGGCGCCAGCTGCTTCATCGTTGTGGTGATAAGATTGGCGAACGCGCCGTTATCCAAGAACTGGAAGTAGGCGTACTGCACCAGTGCGAACACCAGCGAAGCGTAGATGAACACGTAGAGCGAGTAGGCGTAGGCGCGGCGGAACGATATCACGCCGAAGAGCGCCTCCGTGCGGAATGCCTTCAGTCGGTAGCCTACGAGGACCGGCGTGGCTATAGCTAAGATGTTGCCGATGAAACCCGCGTTGAGCAGCATTATACATGCGAAGCTTGCTGCCCACAACAGTGCGAGCAGCAAGGCATCCTGGCGTGCGAACGCCTTCAGTTGTACAAGGTTTGCTACGTTTATCATTAGCGCATCACTTTAAATATGTTCTTACCCTGCTTCACGATGAACATGCCGTGCTGTGCATCGCCCGTAACCACTCTGCCGCTGAGGTCGTACACGGTGTAGGGCTGAGCGGGGTCGAATGTGCCCTGCGTGCCCTCAGCCACGCTGCCTATAGCCGTAGCCGCGCTGCCCTTCACGCCGGTGAGCGCAATGTCGCGCACCTCCCATGTCGGAGCCTCGCTTGTGGTGCTTGTATAGTGGAACACGATGTTAATCTTCTTGCCAGCCCAAGCGCTGAGGTCGATGTCGCCCGAGTCTACGAAACTCCAGCTGTCACCCGTAGGCCATGTGAAACCTTCAAGTTTGGTATCCTTGCCCTCGCAGCGCACCTCCACACTGAGCTTCTCGCTTGGTTTCTGCGCGTAGTTCACCGCATGACTGAACGAAACCGTAGCCTCCTTGTATCCGCCGAGGTCAATCTCCGGCGTCACCACCGAGCTTTCAGCCGCATACTTCGTAGCATACTTGTTAGAACCTTCCTTGATAGCGCCCGTGCCCTTCCATCCGTACGAGCTTGTGCGCTCCCAAACCTCTGCGCCCTCCTTCGGATGGAGTGTGGTCTCGATGGTGCATCCGCCGTCCGTAGACTTGTAGCTTGCCAGGTAGATACACATCATGCTGTTCTCCGGCACCACCTGCTTCGTCACAACTGTTGTTGCCGGGTCGAACTCGTAGTTGATGCTGTCGCCCCAGATGTACTCCATGAGGTTAGGGAAGTCGATGAACGGGTTGCGGTTGCCCTGAATGCTGTACACGATGTTGTTGCGCTTAGCCTCCAGGTCGCTCACGGGGTCTTGCTTCGCCCACTTGATGTAGAGGTCAGACGCCCACTTCTGCAGCGTAGGATAGTCGCCTGTCTCAAGCGAGTTCAAGCCCTCCTTCACCCACGCATAGTCCTGGTAGCAGGTAGCCATGTAGAGGTATGCACGAGCGAAGTCGCCCTGCCATTGCGGGTAGGGCTGCCAGAGTTTCAGTCCGTCTTTGCCCGTGCCCACCTTTATCACGCCGTTGTCGTACGTCGCCTTTGTCACCACGCCCATGCCGTAGTTGCTCTTCGTAGAGTTAGCCTTGGCGTCGCTCGGCATGAGGTTGTAGAGGTCTTTGTATGCCTGGCGCTGTTCGCCTCCCCACCAACTCTTCGGGAAAGAGTGTTCGATATTCATCGAGCTGCACGATTCGCCCCATGCTCCGAACTCCACCTTCTCCGGCGAGTAGCGGTCTATTACGTATCCGTTGTCGTTATCTGTGAGGTAGAAGCCCCACCATGTGGCAGCCTTGCCCTTGCCGTAGCTGAGCACGGTAGCCTCCTTGATGATGTTGTGGACGGCGGTCTTCAGTTCGGCGCCCTTCTTTCCCTTCAGTGCGTCGTAGTAGCCCTGCGGAATCTGTGCCGAAGCAGCCATAGCGTACACCGTAGCGACGACCATCATCACCAAAGCCTTCAATTCTGTTCTCTTCATTTGTGTCTCCTTCAAAAATCTTTCTGTTTTTAAAAACGTTTCTGCGCAGCAAAGTTAGCACATTTGGCTGAAACCGCTATATAAATAATGTGTAAAAATGCTTAACCCCGCATTACGTTCCTATTTCGTAATCTCGCCGCAGATGCTTCTGCCCATGAGGTTGCGTATCACGCGCGGGTCCTTGTAGTGAGCCTGCAGGAACATGAGCTTCGTGATGGCGCTCTCTACGGTGCTGTCGCCGCCGCTCACCACGCCAGCGTCCTGCAACTGGAAGCCCGTGTCGTAGCGACCCATCTTCACGAATCCAGCCACGCACTGGCTGATGTTTACAATCGTTACGCCGCGCTGCGTAGCGTCCTTCAGCAGACGCATGAGCCACGGCTTCTGCGGAGCGTTGCCGCTGCCGAAACTTCTCATCACGATGCCGCGCAGCTCAGGTGCGTCGAACATGTGGCGCACTACGTTCTCCTGAATGCCAGGGAAGAGTGAGAACACCACCACGTTCGGGTCCATAGACAAGTGCGGAATCATCGGCTTCGTGTAGTCGGGCTTCAGGATGTAGTGGGGCTTGAAGTGGAACTCCACGCCCGCCTCGCACAGATGCGGATAGTTGAACGAGTTGAACGCATTGAATCCGTCGGCGCTCTCCTTCGTACTGCGGTTGCCGCGCAGCAGTCTGCCGCTGAAGTAGATGCACACCTCCGGCACCATCGGGTGTCCGTCTTCGCCGAACGCCGACGCCAGTTCGATACTCGTCAGCAGGTTCTCCTTGCCGTCGGTGCGGAGCTGTCCGATAGGCAGCTGCGAACCGGTGAGGATTACCGGCTTCGTCAAGTTCTCGAGCATGAACGAGAGCGCCGATGCCGTGTACGACATGGTGTCGGTGCCGTGCAGCACCACGAATCCGTCGTAGCTGTCGTAGTTGTCGGCTATGATGCGTACAAGCTGAGCCCATCGACGCAGGCTCATGTCCGATGAGTCGATAGGAGGAGTGAACTGATAAGTGTCTACATCCGTTTGCAGAAGTGCAAATTCTGGAAAGTTCGACAGCAGGTGGTCGAAGTTGAGCGGTTCGAGAGCACCCGTCTCGCGGTTGCATCCCATGCCGATAGTGCCACCGGTGTATATCAATAACACCTTGTTAAGTCGTGGGCTTGCTTGTTTGTTATTCATATTGTTCTAAGGCTAATGACACCCGCAGAAAAGAGCAATGAAAGATGGAACACGCTTCGTTTCAGCACATGCCATGTTATTATCCGACAAAATTAAATAAAATTTGCGACAATACACCTGCTTCTCCCATGTTTTTTTACAAAGTGATTGTGTTTGTTGCAATTAGTGGGGTGTATCCAGCCTTGGTTTGTGTCATCGTGTCGCGTTCGGTGTCCGATTGGGTCGCGTCCGCCGTCCGATCGGGTTGCGTCCGCCGTCCAATCGGGTTGCGTTCGGTGTCCGATCGGATTCCGTTCGGGTGACGATGGGGTAGCGTAGGGCGGTCGATTGTACTTTGTTGCATTATTCTGTGAAATGTATAAGCAAAAACTTGTCAGTGTCAGAAATATGTAGTATTTTTGCAGTCGATATTTAAACAAAAGACTGAATAATTGTTATGAAGAAATTATTGTTTCCGATAATTATAGCGACAGTAGTGGTTCTCCTCAGCGGTTGTGCTGCAGCGAGGAAGGTTCCTTATTTCAAGAATATCGACTCCATCAACCTTGCCGCTTCAAGAGGTTTGTACGATGCTCGTATCATGCCTAAGGACTTGCTCTCCATCGCCGTCGTAACGTCCGACCAGGAGACCTCTCGTCCGTTCAACCTCTTCGCCAATATGCCTACCAGCAACGGTGGCAACTCGGGCACTATTAACAGCACCGTGCAGCAGTATCTCGTCAACAACGACGGCGAGATCAACTTCCCCGTTGTCGGCAAGCTGCATGTCGTAGGACTCACCAACTCCGAGTGTGAGAAGCTTATCTTTGATAAGGTGAAGCCATATTTCTCTGAGAACGAAAACCCCGTTGTCACAGTGCGTCTGTCGAGCTACAGAGTGGTTATTGCCGGCGCTGTCAAGTCGCCGGGCGTCGTTCCCGTCACCAACGAGAAGATGAGCATCATGGAGGCCATCGCTCAGGCAGGCGACCTCACCATCTTCGGCAAGCGCGACAACGTGCTCCTCATCCGTGAGGGCGTCGACGGACAGAAAGAGGTTCATCGTCTCAATCTGAACGATGCCAACCTCATCAACTCTCCTTACTATTATGTTCAGCAGAACGACTACATCTACGTAGAGCCTAACAAGGTTGAAGCTAACAATGCCTATGTTAGTGCTACTACCTCTTTGTGGATGTCGTTCCTGAGCGTAGGACTGTCGTTGACAGGTCTTCTTATCGGCATTTTGAAATAATGTATATATATAAGCGTCGGGCTATTTGTCTTGGCGCTTAATTTTTACCCTTACAACAGTAATCTTCAATAGAAACACAACAAAAATAGAAGCATCGTGGAACCGTTGAAACATGAATGCGGCGTGGCAATGATACGATTGCTCAAGCCGCTCGAGTATTATCAGGAGAAGTACGGCACGTGGATGTTCGCACTCAACAAGCTCTATCTGATGATGGAGAAACAGCACAACCGCGGACAGGAAGGTGCCGGAATGGCATGCGTGAAGTTCGATGGAATGCCCGGAACGGAATACATGTTCCGCGAGCGCGCCGAAGGCAAGGACGCCATCACCGAGATATTCGGACGCGTACAGAAAGAGTACGCCCGACTCTCGCCCGAACTGCTCGCCGACGCCGAGTTCGCAAAGAACCATCTGCCCTTCGCCGGACAACTCTACATGGGACACCTGCGCTACTCCACGACCGGAAAGAAAGGACTCGCATACGTCCATCCTTTCCTGCGCCGCAACAACTGGCAGGCTAAGAACCTCTGCATCTGCGGCAACTTCAATATGACTAACATCGACGAGATATTCCAGCAGATGCTCACGCAGGGCATGTTCCCGCGCATCTACAGCGACGGATATACTCTGCTCGAACTGATGGGCCACCGCCTCGACCGCGAAGCCGAACGCAACTTCGTTGACGCCAAGAAGCTCGGACTCGAAGGCATGGACATCACCCGATATATAGACAACCACATGGACATGGCGAACGTGCTGCGCACCACGATGCCCAACTTCGACGGTGGCTACGTGATGTGCGGACTCACCGGATCGGGCGAGATGTTCTCTATGCGCGACCCGTGGGGCATTCGCCCGGCGTTCTACTATCAGAACGACGAGTTCGTGGCCGTGGCGTCTGAGCGCCCAGTGCTGCAGACTACGTTCGACCTCGAATGTGAAGACATAAAGGAGCTGCAGCCCGGCAACGCGCTGCTCGTGAGCCGTAGCGGAGAGGTGCGCATGGAGCGCATACTCGAACAGCGCGGCGACTCGGCTTGCTCGTTCGAGCGCATATACTTCAGCCGTGGTTCAGACCGCGACATCTACCGCGAGCGCAAAAAGCTCGGCGAACAGCTCGTGCCGCAGGTGCTCGAAGCCGTTGGCGGCGACATCAGCCACACCGTGTTCTCGTTCATACCGAACACAGCCGAAGTGGCTTACTACGGACTGCTCTCGGGCTTCAAGAAGTGTCTCAACCGACAGAAGGTGCAGCAGATACAGCAGCTCGGCCACGAGCCGACAGACGCAGAGCTGCACGCCATTCTCGACACCTACGTGCGCTCCGAAAAGGTGGCGATAAAGGACATAAAGCTGCGCACCTTCATCACCGAAGGCAACTCGCGCAACGACCTCGCCTCGCACGTCTACGACATAACATACGGATGTATTGAGCCGGGCGTGGACAACCTCGTGGTTATCGACGACTCAATCGTGCGCGGTACGACGCTCAAGGAGAGCATCCTGCGCATACTCGACCGCCTCCACCCGAAGAAGATAGTCGTCGTGTCGTCGGCTCCGCAGATACGCTACCCCGACTACTACGGCATCGACATGCCGCGTCTGGAGGAGTTCTGCGTCTTCCGCGCCACTATCGAGCTTATTCGCGAGCGCGGCATGAACGATCTGCTGCAGCGTGTCTACGAGGCGTGCAAGCTCGAACTGCTCAAACCCAAGGACATGATGCGCAACTGCGTACGCGACATATACAAACCATTCTCTACCGAGGAGATAAATCAGAAAGTGGCTGAGATGCTCCGACCGGAAGGTCTGAAGACACCGGTCGAACTCGTGTTCCAGTCGATAGACGGACTCCACGAGGCTATACCCAACCACCACGGCGACTGGTACTTCACAGGCAAGTACCCCACGCCCGGCGGAACAAAGCTCTGCAACCAGGCGTTCGTCAACTACATCGACCGACAGAAGTAGGACGCCGTGCCCGGCTACATACGCAGCAGCTTAGCATTAGTAGCATTGTGGAAACTAAGTAGAAAACACGTTTTGTGGTTATACGGCAGCCGGCGAACGCTGCAACAACCATGAACAAACACGCCCTGAAAGGGCAAAAGGATAATTAGAAAATTGACTTTTGCGCTTTCAGGGCGTATGTGCGCGATAAAACAAACAACGAAATATAAAAATTCGAGAAGATATAAGTATGAGAAATGTAACTTTAGTATTGGAAGACGGAACCAAGTTCCACGGAAAGTCGTTCGGTTATGAAGCACCGGTGGCTGGCGAGGTAGTTTTCAACACTGCTATGATGGGCTACCCAGAGTCGCTCACCGACCCTTCGTACGCTGGACAGCTTATGACACTGACCTATCCGTTGGTTGGCAACTATGGTGTACCGCCGTTCACAGTGGAAGAGAACGGTCTGCCTACATTCATGGAGAGTGACAAAATCTACGCTTCGGCTATCATCGTGGCTGACTACAGCGAGCAGTACTGCCACTGGAATGCCGTAGAGAGTCTTGCAGAGTGGCTTAAGCGTGAGCACGTGCCCGGCATCACCGGCATCGACACACGCGAGCTTACTAAGGTGCTGCGCGAGCATGGCGTAATGATGGGTAAGATTCTCTTCGACGACGAGCCGGAGAACATACCTACAGCCGAGTATGCTGGAGTTAATTTCGTCGACAAGGTGAGCTGCAAGGAGATTATCCGCTACAACGAGGGCGCAGAGAAGAAAGTGGTGCTCGTCGACTGCGGCGTGAAGGCTAACATCATCCGCTGTCTCATCAACCGCGGCTGCGAGGTTATCCGCGTGCCTTGGAACTACGACTATACCGACATGGAGTTCGACGGTCTGTTCCTCGCTAACGGTCCTGGCGACCCAGATATGTGCGAGGATGCCGTGAAGATCATCCAGAAGCAGATGAGCCTCTCAGACAAGCCTATCTGCGGCATCTGCATGGGCAACCAGCTCCTCGCCAAGGCGGCAGGCGCTCATATCTACAAGCTCAAGTACGGTCACCGCTCACACAACCAGCCGGTGCGCATGGTTGGCACAGAGAAGTGCTTCGTAACTTCGCAGAACCACGGCTACGCCGTAGACGCCAAGACGCTCGGCGCCGACTGGGAAGAGCTCTTCGTGAATATGAACGACGGATCGAACGAGGGCATTCGCCACAAGTCGAAGCCTTGGTTCTCAAGCCAGTTCCACCCGGAGGCTTGCTCTGGTCCGGTAGACACAGAGTTTATGTTCGACAAGTTCGTAGAGGCTATGAACTAACTGAAGAGTTGTAGGACGAAAAGTGAAATAATAAGAATGTTTAAGTTTCGTGTTTTAGGGCTGTAGCCCTGATAAAACATCAAACATTAATCATTAAACATTAGAATAAATGAAAGACGAAAATATAAAGAAAGTGTTATTGCTCGGTTCGGGTGCCTTGAAGATTGGCGAAGCGGGCGAGTTCGACTACTCTGGTTCGCAGGCGCTTAAGGCTCTGCGCGAAGAGGGCGTAGAGACAGTGCTCATCAACCCGAACATCGCAACAGTGCAGACATCTGAAGGCGTTGCCGACCAGATATATTTCCTTCCCGTTCAGCCTTACTTCGTAGAGGAAGTAATCAAGAAGGAGCGTCCTGACGGCATTCTCCTCTCGTTCGGCGGACAGACAGCGCTCAACTGCGGCGTTGAACTCTACCGCAACGGCATCCTCGACAAGTACAACGTGAAGGTGCTCGGTACACCGGTGCAGGCTATCATCGACACCGAGGACCGCGAGCTCTTCGTTGAGAAGCTCGACGAGATAGGCGTTAAGACTATCAAGAGCGAGGCTTGCGAGAACATGGAGCAGGCACGCAAGGCGGCTGCCGAACTCGGCTACCCGGTCATCATCCGTGCTGCATACGCTCTCGGCGGACTCGGCTCTGGCTTTGCTGACAACGAGGAAGAACTCGTGAAAATCGCTGAGAAGGCATTCTCGTTCTCTCCGCAGGTGCTCGTCGAGAAGAGTCTCAAGGGCTGGAAGGAGATAGAGTACGAGGTAGTGCGCGACCGCTACGACAACTGTATCACAGTCTGCAACATGGAGAACTTCGACCCGCTCGGCATCCACACCGGCGAGTCGATCGTTATCGCTCCGTCGCAGACACTCACCAACTCTGAATATCACAAGCTGCGCGCTCTCGCTATCAAGATTATCCGCCACATCGGTATCGTCGGCGAGTGTAACGTGCAGTACGCCTTCGACCCGCAGTCGGAAGACTACCGCGTAATCGAGGTGAACGCTCGTCTGAGCCGTTCTTCTGCTCTCGCTTCTAAGGCTACGGGCTATCCGCTCGCCTTTGTTGCGGCTAAGCTCGGCATGGGCTACGGCTTGTTCGAGTTGAAGAACTCAGTGACAAAGACTACATCTGCATTCTTCGAGCCTGCACTCGACTATGTTGTCTGCAAGATTCCGCGTTGGGACCTCTCTAAGTTCCGCGGCGTAGACAAGGAGCTTGGCTCTTCAATGAAGTCGGTAGGCGAGGTGATGGCTATCGGCCGCAACTTCGAGGAGGCTATCCAGAAGGGTCTGCGCATGATCGGTCAGGGTATGCACGGCTTCGTTGAGAACAAGGAGCTTGAGATTGAGGATATCGACGCTGCTCTGCGCGAGCCGACCGACAAGCGTGTGTTTGTCATCTCTAAGGCTATGCACAAGGGTTATACCGTCGACCAGATTCACGAACTTACAAAGATCGACAAGTGGTTCCTCGAGAAGCTTCAGCACATCATCGACATCGATGAGGCTATGAAGAAGTGCAACATCAACACTCTCGACAAGGAACTCCTGCGTACGGCTAAGGTATACGGCTTCACCGACTTCCAGATTGCACGTGCCGTAGGTCTTGAGGACGAGCTCAAGTCGATGCGCAAGGCTTCGCTCGTCGTTCGCAACCGTCGTAAGAACTACGGCATCCTGCCGGTTGTCAAGCAGATTGACACCCTGGCTGCCGAGTATCCTGCACAGACCAACTATCTGTACGTTACATACGCTGGCGTGAAGAGCGACATCACCTTCGAGAACGACAAGCGTTCTATCATCGTGCTCGGTTCGGGTGCTTACCGCATCGGCTCTTCTGTAGAGTTCGACTGGTGTGGCGTTCAGGCTCTGAACACTATCCGCAAGGAGGGCTACCGCTCGGTTATGATCAACTATAACCCCGAGACCGTGTCTACCGACTACGATATGTGCGACCGTCTCTACTTCGACGAGCTTACCTTCGAGCGCGTTATGGATATCATCGACCTCGAACAGCCTAACGGCGTAATCGTTTCTACTGGCGGTCAGATTCCTAACAACCTCGCTGTGCTTCTCGACGAGCAGCACGTGCCTATCCTCGGTACAAAGGCTCAGGACATCGACAATGCCGAGGACCGTGCCAAGTTCTCGCAGATGCTCACCAACAACGGCATCAACCAGCCGGAGTGGAGCGCACTGACAAGCATGGAGGACATCGACCGCTTCATCGAGCGTGTCGGCTTCCCGGTACTCGTCCGTCCGTCGTACGTACTTTCGGGTGCTGCCATGAACGTATGCTCTAACGAGGACGAGCTGAAGCGCTTCCTCCAACTTGCGGCTAACGTGAGCGAGGACCACCCGGTTGTAGTGAGCAAGTTCATCGAGCACGCCAAGGAGATTGAGATGGATGCTGTAGCAAAGAATGGCGAGGTTATCGCTTACGCCATCTCTGAGCACATCGAGTTCGCCGGCGTTCACTCTGGCGACGCAACAATCCAGTTCCCGCCGCAGAAGCTCTATGTAGAGACCGTGCGCCGCTGTAAGCGCGTAGGCCGTCAGATTGCTAAGGAACTGCACATCAACGGTCCGTTCAACATCCAGTTCATGGCTCGCGACAACGATATCCTCGTTATCGAGTGCAACCTCCGCGCTTCGCGTTCGTTCCCGTTCGTGAGCAAGGTGCTCAAGATCAACCTCATCGAGCTTGCCACACGCGTAATGCTTGGCTTGCCGGTTGAGAAGCCGAGCAAGAACCTCTTCGACCTCGACTATGTTGGTATCAAGGCTTCGCAGTTCTCGTTCAACCGTCTGCAGAAGGCAGACCCGGTACTCGGCGTAGACATGAGCTCTACCGGTGAGGTAGGCTGCTTGGGCGACGACACCAATACTGCTCTTCTCAAGAGTATGCTCTCTGTAGGCCATCGCATCCCGAAGAAGAACATCCTTCTCTCTACAGGCGGTGCTAAGCAGAAGGTGGCTATGCTTGACGCTGCTAAGATGCTCATCGACCACGGCTACAAGCTCTATGCTACGGGCGGCACAAGCAAGTTCCTCAACGAGAACGGCATCGAGAACACACACGTGCTCTGGCCGTCTGAGGAGGGCGACGAGCCTAAGGCTCTCGACTTGCTGCACGACCACACTATCGACATGGTTGTGAACATTCCGAAGAACCTCACAAGTTCTGAGCTTACCAACGGCTACAAGATTCGCCGTGCTGCCATCGACCTCAACGTGCCTCTTATCACGAACGCACGCCTCGCAAGCGCATTCATCTATGCGTTCTGCACAACTAAGCTTGAGGACATCGGCATCAAGTCTTGGAGCGAGTATTAATATAGGAGGCTACGGCATTCTTGCCGTAGTCACTTAGCCTATTAGAAGACTACCTTCAGGGGGTGCAGCGGTCTCCGCTGCACCAGCCGAGCAATCCTGTGTCAGGAACTGCCCTCTTTAGGGGGTGCAGCGGTCTCCGCTGCACCAACCGAGCAATCCTGTGTCAGAAACTTATTGCTGGGTGGAGAATATATAAAAACGGATTTATCTGTTTGCGCAGCTTTGCAGCTAACCACAAACAGACAAATCCGTTTTTGTTCTATACGATTCTTTCGCCTTTTCTTGCTGCATATCCATAAAATTTATAAATTTGTGCGTTATAAACTTAATGATTAATTATTCACTAATATCCTATTTCTATGGTTAAATGGTCACTAATAAAGACTCTGTTAATACTTTCATTGCTTTTCTTGTATGTGAATAATGTGTCGGCAAGATCTGTGGAAAGTATTAGTGCGGTTAAGTATGTCTTATGCTCGGATCATAATGTTATTGAACGGAGCTTCGGTACTTCTCTTGAAATATACACAGGCGTGAATAAGTTGCAATGGGAATTCAATGAGAATTTGGTTGCTACAGACGATGCTTATGCTTATATTGTCAGTGGTGATGAAGTATTTGCAAAACAGAAACTGCATACATATAAAGTGCCTTGTGACAAGTTTTTCATAGAGTTCGAAGATGGACTCGATTTGCCTGTCGGTAAGACGTACAGGGCTGTTATACCCACCGGTGTGCTTTATAGAAACGGCGACCCTGCAACTGCTAATGAAGAAGCTGCGGTAGAAATTCGTGTATGCGACACTTTCGATAAGGCAGACGACAAGTATTTTGACCTTTATAATAATAATTTTTCAACGGCACAGTCGTTCCTCTTCAAGTTCTATTTGTATGTATGGGCTTTTGACGATGCAGAGATGTCGCTTTTGCGTAATGGCATAGAGATAATGCGTTTTACGGCAAAAGAGAAGTTCGGCGATTTTGATTTAGGATATGTGGAAGGCACGTTCGGTAAAGAACTCAACTTTGAGAAAGACATGTGTTTTTCGTTCGTGTTGCCGAAGGGCAGTGTGCATTCTGAGCGTGAGGATATTGTGAATAAGGAAGTTCGGAAAGATTTCGTGGGCAAATATCATAGTACGTTCGCCCCGATAGAATATGAGTCGTGTAGCGTTGCCGGCGTTTCTGCGCTTACTGCCCTTGACGAGGTGAACGTAACGTATACCACACCAGTGCAGCTCGCTCCGAATGCACGTCTGCAGTTGGTTGATGCTGATGGTAATGTGCTGAAAGAGGCCACAGCCGTTCTTTCGCATAACGACAAGGCATATAGTGTTGAGGCCGACTTTGCCGGTTTTCCTCTCAATGACTCTGATAGCTACGCGCTTTGCATTCCTGAGGCTACGGTTGTTGGTAGCGGTTCTGACATTACTGTCAATCAGCGCACACTCGTGCCAATCAAAGGTGGCGTAGTGTCTGTGGAATGTGCCAACCGCAAGCAGCCTTTAGTGTCTATGTTCGGTTCAACTCTCAGCATATCTAACGCGTCTGTTGGCGACCGCATTGTTGTTTATGACGCTGCAGGCATAATAATTCTGCGTACAACGGTTACGGCTACAGATATGCAGCTGTCGTTGCCACAGCGTTCGCATGGCGTATATATTGTGAAACTGAACGGCACGGCATATAAAGTGAAGTAAATATGGTGTATACGAATGTTGCACCGCAGTATTACAGAAACAATCCGAAATAGAACCAACAAAAGATGAAGAAAAGCGAACTATATAAATATGTGCTCGACTACTTCCGCGGCATCCATCCCGAAGTGACAACTGAACTGGAGTTTGGCAGCGTGTTCCAGCTGCTCGTTGCCGTTGTGCTCAGCGCGCAATGCACCGACAAGCGTGTCAATCAGGTGACGCCCGAACTCTTCGCCCATTATCCCGACGCACGCTCTATGGCAGAAGCCGACGAGTTTGAGGTGTACGAATACGTGAAGAGCGTGAGCTATCCCAACGCCAAGGCGCGCCACCTCGTAGAACTCGCTCGTATGATACAGAGCGAATACGGGGGTGAAGTGCCGCACGACTTCGACAGTCTGCTGCGCTTGCCAGGCGTAGGGCGAAAGACGGCTAACGTGATGTTGGCTGTGGCGTTCGGCGAGGCTGCGATGCCCGTCGACACGCATGTGTTCCGTGTGAGCCACCGCCTTGGACTCGTGTCGCGCACAGCTGACACGCCGCTGAAGGTGGAGCAGCAGCTCGTGAAGCACATTCCTGCTGACGACCTTGCGAAGGCACACCATTGGCTGCTACTGCACGGCAGATACATCTGCACAAGCCGCAAGGCGCACTGCGAGAAGTGCGAGTTCAAGGCTGTGTGTCCAAGCTCTACGTGCAAGTGATATTTTCACGACCGTCGCATATAGAAACCTACTGACCGAACAATGAAATTCAACGGCAAACTACAGCTCCATACCTTCCTTCGCATCGCAATATGCCTGCTCGTCGGCATCTGCATCGGCGATGCGACGGCAGACGCTGTGCCCGTTGCGCTGTGGCGGTGGCTGTTCGTCGGTCTGCTCTCGCTACTTGTTCTGCTGCACATGAGCAAGCGCCTCGAAATGATGCAGACGTTGCTGATCTTCTGTATTGTTATGGCGGGCGGAGCGTGGCGCATTACGTCGTACGAGAACAGTCTGCGCTGCGCATTCACAGGCGAAGAAGAAGTGTACGAGGCGGTTGTCGTGTCGCAACCTATCAAGAAGCCACGTTCTATGAAATGCGAGCTTGCCGTTGTGAGTGGACGGCTCGCAGGACATAGACTGAACGCTTATTTTCAGAATCCTAATTCGTTGAATCACATTGTTATAGGCGACGGCATCGAAGCGCAGTCGGTGTTCAGCGGTTTCGATGAAACATACGCACAGCGCGGAGGTTTCGACTGGCGCAGACAGCGCATGGTGCGCGGCATCGTGGCTCGCACGTTCGTCGCTTCTGACAAGTGGAAACGTGCGGAGGTGAGCCTCGAAGCTATGCCTCGGATCGACCGCCTCGCTCTCTCGCTGCAGTCGCTGCGCTACGACCTGCTCAGCCGACTGCAGGGCAGCGCCCTCTCCGAAGATTCGTACGCCACTATCGCGGCAATGACCCTCGGCGACAAGACCGGCGTCAGCGCCGAGCTACGCGATACGTATTCGAAGGCAGGCGTGTCGCACGTGCTCGCCCTCTCCGGACTACATCTCGGCATCATCTACGCCATGATTGCACTGCTGCTCGGGCGCCGCCGCAACACGATGGGCGGACTGTTCGTAACGCTTCTTCTGGTCTGGACCTTCGCCTTGATGGTGGGCATGTCGCCGGGCATAGTGCGTTCGGCTGCGATGTTCAGCGTCTACGCCTCAATGACCTTTCTGCAGCGCGACTATCTCGCGGCGAACAGTCTCGCCCTTGCCGCAAGTGTGATGCTCCTGGCGAGTCCGGCGATGCTATGGGACGTCGGCTTTCAGATGTCGTTCTTGGCTGTGATGGGCATCGTGATATGCCATGTGCTGCTCCGCAACAATCGCTTATACGTGCGCTATGCTCACCGCCGATTCGTCGGCAAGCTCGTCTCACTTGTGTGCATTTCGCTCGCCGCCCAACTCTTCGTGCTGCCGCTGGTGATGTACTACTTCGGCAATGTGCCCTTCTATTTCCTTCTGGCTAACATCGTCGCCGTGCCGCTCACCACCTTTATCATATATGCCGCCATGCTCCTGTTCGTGCTCTCACCGTTGTGTCGGTTTGCTGTGTGGATGACGGTCGTTTGGCAGTGGCTGGCGAGTGGAGTGGGGTGGGTCGTAGCGCAGATGAACACTCTGCTTAAGGTTATCGCCTCACTGCCCGGCGCAAGTGCTGAAGGTGTGTATATCAGTGCTTTACAGCTCTCGCTGATGTATGTCTTGATAGTGGCTCTGGTCGGCGTCTGGCGCTATGGACAACAGATGTACGACTCGATGCATGGGAAGTTTAAAAGTGAGGATGATCTTAAAAAGCTGAGAATAAAAAGTAAAAAAGTAAAAAGGTAAAAAGGAGGTTGAAGTTTGCGAAAATAAAAAGTTTTGTCTATCTTTGTAGAAGATAGGCTGTACCTCGGCAATTAAAGCAAGCTTTATTGCGCTCGGTTTGCACTATCTTTGCATATAAACGAATAGACAGGAATTTATGAAACCGGATGGTACTAATTCTTTATCTTGGTCGTATGTCTTTGTGCATCATAGCAAAGTGAGGAAGGTGGAAGCAAGGCTGAACGCCGACAACGTACCCCACTTTGTGCATAAGACCGTGCGCTATTACAAGAAGCGAGCGAAGCATGGCGTGCAGCGTCTGGAACTGCAGACCGTCAGCGGACTCGTCTTTTTGCAAGGCAATCCAAAAGAACTACAAGAATATCTGAACTGGAATTTTCCACATACCTATCTCTGCAAGAACTGCAGTACGGGCAAGGCGGCTGTGATACCCGATTCGCAGATGCGACCCTTCATGCGCATCAACGAAACGGAGCCCGAACGTATCCGTTTCCTTCTTAAGCCTTTCCATTATTATGCTCGCAACCGCATCCTCCTCCGCATCACCTCTGGCGACCTGGCAGGACTCGAAGGTTACGTCATTCGCATCGACCGCGACCGTCGTCTTATCATGGATGTCGGTGGCATGAGTGTGGCTATCGCCGGTGTGCATGCTGAGCACTTTGAGGAGGTCGATCAGACTGGCAGTGCAGCCCTCGACGGCTCACCGTTCTACGAGCGTAACCTCCATGAGCGTGAGGCACTTATCGACCGCTTCTTTCATCCCGTAAAGACCACAAAGGACGTCGCCCCACAAGCCGAGAACATCGACTATCTGCGCAATTATGTACTGACGGAGCTTTCGCAATACCGGATGCTCCCCGCCGAGGCATGGCTTATCCTCAGCTTCATCATCAAGGAGATTGGCTACTACTACGCCCCCTCCTTCGAAAAGCTCCAGCGCCATCTCGCCCCAATCATGCAGGCTGGCACACAAGTCCTTCAGGAGATGCAACGCCTCATTGATAGCGAGCCGACGGAAGACACACGCAACAGATACCAGACCGAACAGCAGGAATTGCTGACCACCTACGGATATCTGTTCATGGACTCAGATATTGTGTAGTGTGTTTCGAAAAAAACTGAAACTTAAAAAAGTACGGGATATTTCCCGTCTAATTCAAATAAAATGACTACCTTTGCAATTTAAGAAGTCTCTTTGCAAGAGACCGCATCAAATTGAATGGTTTTTATGAACGCTATATCATTTTCAACTACTAAACGATTGCAACCATTACGTATGGTTGCAGCCAACGACATAAAGTAGAAAAGAATTTATGAAACCGGATGGTACGAATTCTTCTTCTATCGCCAACGAGAACCCCGTTTCTCCCAACGGCACCACGTTCCTGAGCCAGACGACAAGACTGGTTCAGAGGTAAAGAAGTATCCGTACTTCTGTATGTATCGTTTGTGAAGTCAGTAATTTCCTCAGCGGATTTGATGCTAAAATACAAAAGATTCTAAAAAGATACGCTTATAAATTCTTTATTACATAATATATATTACATTTGCAATGATTATGGATAGGAATGAAATTTCACTAAGAATAATTGGCAAGAATGGGGATGCCCCCCTTTCTCCAGCCAACTTTGACATCGGGCAGATACGATTCTTACTCGATGAGGTGGAGAATTTGTTGTATCCAGACAGGAAGAAACGTAAAGACCGCCCTACAATTTCTTATGAAATGAAGGACGGTTCTGTGCTCAACGTGTTTACAACTTCCTTGCAAAGTGTTCTCTTAGTGTCGTCTGTGCTTGGTGTTATTGAGCAGGAGAATGGCTATATTGATAAACTGGAAATGGCAAGTGCGCAAGCGATAGAAAATCTTCAGTCTTTTGCCTTGCGCCATAACTATGACATAGAAATAGGCACTTCTGATAAACCACAACGCATCTTTAAGATAACTCCAACTACTCATTATGTTCGCCGTGAGGATATCTTGGTGGATATTGAGTGCTATTATTATGGCACATTGACAGATGCAGGTGGAAAGGACAAGGCAAACATTCATTTGGATACAAAGGATGCAGGCTCTTTGACAATTCGAACAGACAAGGAATATTTAGCAGGCTATCAGGGTAATCCTCTTTATAAGAAGTTTGGTGTACGAGTTCGTGCCAAGAAAAATATTCTTACAGGGGATATAGATAAATCAACCCTGGTCTTGGTGGAATTGATGGATTATCAGCCCAAATTTGATGAGGATTATCTGCAGGGCTTGATTCGTAAGGCTACACCAAAGTGGAGGGGTGTGAATGCTGACGAATGGTTGACTAATGTAAGAGGAGGACTTGCCTAATGGAACAGAATTGCGTGCTGTTAGATACCAGTTTTTTCATTCGCTTGTTGAATGAAGAAGACCCTTTGCATGAAAATGCCTTGGTGTATTTCAAATATTTCTTGGAACATGATTTCGTGATAAAGATTAGCACAATTGCCATAGCAGAGTATTGTGTGAGAGGAGAAATAAGTGAGCTTCCTCTTAAAAACATGCTCATCGTTCCTTTCAATTTCGATCATGCTCAACGGGCTGGAAAGATGATGGCGGAGGTATATGCTGAGAAAAGAAGGCGCGGTGCTGCCATTCATCCAAGGGCAGTGGTACCTAATGATACCAAGATGTTTGCGCAAGCAGATGTTGAACCTGATATCAACTTTTATGGTACAGCGGATGTCGAATGCAAGAAGGTGTATGATATGATAAAAACTACGGAAGGCAAATTGTCTTTTGATTTTATTGATATAACTGTTCCTTATAATAACTTCTTCGGAGTACTTGATTTTGAGGAGTAGATACTTATTATACAGTATCAGTATTTTTAATGTTATTAAAGACATAATTAGATAAAGATATTATTAATTCCGCCAACATATTAGTGATGTATACAGAATATAGAAAATCCTTTCGTAAGGAAATATTCAGTAAGTTAGAAGAACAATTCCAAAGGGGACACACCCCCGAAGACGACCTCTTCTATTGCCATTCCTCCGAAGACAAAATCGTACTGTCGCATGCCCTGTTCTGGGTAATGACACGAAACCTAAGAGGTAAGGTGACAAAGGAGACGTTCTTTCTGCTTCTCCGCCAACTTGAGGAGGAGATGCTCGAAGCCTATCTGACGGAATCAGAAGATTTCAAAGAATTGTTGCACTACTGCAACATCCTCTACAATACCCTTCCTATGCTGCTTCGGAGCAAGTACGATTTCCGCATCCACTTGGATGCCCGCAAGTTAGCCGCCATTATGATAGTCGCCTGCGGCTATGGCGGTGATATGCCCGAAGCCTTGGCCTACGACCTCCTCGATGATATGGACTTCTATTACAACAAGGTGAAATGCCGCAAGATAGAACAGTTCCTGCCTTCATTGACCAAGCTGGTGATAGAAGAGCAAAAGGATATTTAGTGACGGTCAGTCTGCGGCAAGGCCTCTGGAGATTACCAGAAGCATTACGAGAATATGTATAAGAATAGGTAATAAGGTAAGAAATGGAGATAATAAAGACTGATATTCAGGGTGTATTGATTATAGAACCACGCCTCTTCCGTGATGCTCGTGGATATTTTTTCGAGAGTTTCAGCGAACGGGAGTTTGACGAGAAGGTGACTCCGATTTTGGGGCATAGAGTTCATTTCTGTCAGGATAACGAGAGCATGAGCAGTTATGGCGTGATGAGAGGTCTGCATTTCCAGCGTCCGCCATATACCCAGAGCAAGTTGGTAAGATGTGTGAAGGGTAGGGTGCTTGATGTAGCGGTAGATATCCGCAAGGGATCGCCCACGTATGGCAGGCATGTCGCCGTAGAGTTGACAGAAGACAATCATCGCCAGTTCTTCATCCCGAAGGGATTTGCCCACGGCTTCGCCGTCCTCTCCGAGACCGCCGTCTTCCAATACAAGTGTGATGAATTTTATCACCCCGAAGCCGATGGAGGCATCAGCATCCTCGACGACAGCTTAGGCATCGATTGGAAGATTCCAACCGATCATGCTAACCTCTCTGAGAAAGATACTAAACACGAAATGCTGAAGGACTTCGATAGTCCATTTAATATCAATGTAGATTTATATAAGTAACCCGTTGGCGGAATTAATTTAAGTCGATAAATATGAGTAAAAATGGTATTATTTGAAGATAAAAATCAAATATCCTCAATAAAAACTTCAGATTATGAAAGTAAACAGATTGACTTTGTTGGTTAGCATTTTAGCAATAGTTTTGAGTGTGATAGCAATATCAACATCATTGCCAAGAACCGAAATGTCGTTTGATTATCTTGGATTTATTACAGGGTGCCTTGGCTTTCTTGTGACAGTTCTGTTGGGCTGGAACATATATACTATATTTGATTTCAGACAGGAAAGGCAAGATCTAAAGACATATTTTGATGAGCAAAAGCAATCTGTCAAAGCTGTAGGAAGTGATTTACGGATGACTTTCATGAATCAGATTGCTAATGTTTCACTCTTGGAAAAGCATATTTCTGATGTTTATTCTTATTTGATGGGCATAAATAACACTGTCCCTTTATACTTTTATTACATCCATTTGACGTTAGGAGCTATAATCAATTCGGCACAGTCGGAAAACTATGACAATTGTAATGTGTGGGTGAATGAGCTTCTTGCAGTGATAAAGGAACCGGAAGTAATAGAAATGCCAATAACAAGTAAGATGTATTTGTTGAAGTCGTTTACAATGATTTGCCATTCGGAAAACATAAAACGACTTGATGAATTACATCGTGTTATAGCGAGATTGAAAGAAATACCAGATCCAGAGGCTAAAGAAATGTATGGGAGTTAATAAACAAGTAAAATTTTTAACATCTCAATATATAGGCACTTTTGCAAGTGCCTATATAAAGGGCTATGCCATAAATTGAGTACTAACTATATTTCATGGGCAAAGTAAGTAGTACTTCAAAGTTTATGTAAGCACTACATTAAATATGGTTATTAATAAACTAAAGAAAATATTCTTCTCCGAGACATTCTGTTTTATTGTTGTTTTGTCTGCAATTTTAGGATTGCTTTTGTCTGCTATTATATTCTTGTTTTGTAGCAGTTGGGAGTTTTCTGATACTATAGACGAGGCAATTATTGGTCAATTCGGAGATTTTGTAGGTGGTGTTATAGGCACATTACTAGCCTTTGCTGCATCTCTTCTTTATTTCATAGCCTTGAAAGAACAGCAGAAGGATGTGAGAACCAATCAGGCTTCCTTGAATCAACAAATAGAGGAGTTCAGTAAGCAAGTTGAAGAGTTGGAGAGATCAAGAATGGTTAACCAACTTCAACTTACCACAATGACCTTACAACAATACGAAAGTACCTTTTATTCTTACTTTAACATATATATACAGGTAAAGGACAGAATAGTAAATGCAGGTAAAGGTCATTCGCTGCATACTGTCATTATGAAGTTGAAAAAAGCGATTAAGCAGGATGATTTGTTAGGCAAGACTTCCAAAGAGGCATATAGCTATGGAGTTGAACAATATTGCAAGCTATTTGTCACAAGTAGGTCGGATATTTCGCATTATTTCAGAACGTTGTACCGACTGTTGACTATTGCAGACTCATGTCCTCTTAGTAATAGAAGGTTCAATGCCAAGATGAAGTATGTGAAAATCATTCGCTCGCAATTAAGTGATGAGGAATTGTTGCTTATATACTATAATTGCCATTCTGCGTATGCCGGTAAGTCGAAACGGCTTGTTACAGAATACAATTTATTGAAACATTTGTCTCCTATCCACAAGTTTGAAATAATCAACCGTTTTAACATTCCCAGTGATATTCTTGTCCGAATAGAGAATTTTTACGATTTCGTTTCACCTTATATCATTCAATTCGTCAATCAGGTTTGTGAGAGTCCAGAAGAAAAGTTTGAAGATGAATATAATGTGAGATATATGAATTGCATTTTCAAAATGGAATATGATGAAGACATCATATTCTCCATAGTTTGCAGACGCAACAATGCGAGTAGCGAAAAGTTGACGCAAATGTTCAGCTACTTACTATATGACCAACTTTTCATCTCACAATTTGAACTTGGAAACAAAAATATAGATACAGCTAATTTAAAAGATTCTTCTACTGGATATGAGATTTATACATATACTATAAAAGCGGAAGACATCAAGAAAATAACTATTGACAAAAATGAATATATCAAGTAATCAAATATCATTAGATAGTATTTTTACGAATAATCTTCGTAAAGATGCACGTTCCGTATCTGTAGCAACTTTGCTTAGCGACAGGTATCTTAGAAGAATCAATTACGCTCCTTATTACCAACGTAATTATGTTTGGGAAAAAGACAAGCGTTCATTCTTCATAGAAAGTATTTTCCTAGGCACAGAAATTCCACCAATTGTGTTTTACAAGAAAGGCACACAAGTAGAAGTTATAGATGGTAGACAACGATTTGAAACCATTAAACGGTTCAGAGAGGATGATTTTGCGCTTCATGCTTCTGGACTTATGGAATTGAAAGCGTTAGAGGGGAAAAAATATAGCACATTAAAATCAGACTTTAGCCAACTTTTCGATGATACAAAGATACGAATCTTTGAATTTGAAATTATTGGAATGCCCGATTTGGAGCCTGAGGTAGAAGATAAAGTTAAGAAAGAAATTTTCCGTAGATACAATTCCGGTATCACACCACTCAATCAGTCAGAGGTTGATAATGCCAAGTACGATGATGATGATTTGACAGAGTATTATAAAAAAAGACTGAAAGAAGACGATGATGTCTATGAACTTATCAAAGGGTGTTTTTTTGCCAACAAGAATAAATCCAAAAAGGAGTTGATTGTTGACATGGTAACAAAACTTCGCAAACTTTTGATATTAGATAAAATACCAATATCAAAATATGCAGATTCTGGTAAAAGTCTTCTTATAGAAATGCTTTACGACAAGTTTGTGGAAGAACAAGGTGAAGATGGCGTTCGTGTTGAAAATATAGAAGAACAGTTGTTGGAAGATATAAAGACTGTTCGCTCCATTGTAAAAAATGGAAACAATAATGTTTATGAATGCTTGATTTGGGCAATTTCTGTCTTGCGTCTAAATAATGTAGAGTTTTCAATAAAAGACAACTCCGCCCTGATTAGCAAACATTATATAACTAATTATAATAAGTATGACACCGAGTCTGACCATTACTATAGCAATATAGTTGCCCGTTTCCAAGATACAGCCTCTTTGTTTGCCGACTTGTATGGATTTAACTTTGAGCCTTATATGAAAAATGCTTCTTTTTCTAAAGAGATAAGGAATATGCAGCAAACAGAAGAGGATGTAGAGTTGTCTATGGATAAATTATCAAGATTGAGAATCTGCAAGCCAAATCCTGCCTCAAAACCAATAGATCAAATACTCAGAGAAGTAGAGTCCGAGAAATATTTGATTAGACCATCTTATCAGCGTCAAGAAAAAATAAACACATGTAAGGCCTCGTCTATAATTGAGAGTATCATATTAGGAATAAAACTGCCACCGTTGTTCTTGTATGTTCGTAAGGATGGCGTTAGGGAAGTGATAGACGGCCAACAGCGATTGCTTACAATCATTGGTTTTTTAGGGCGTAAGTATAAGGACGAAGACGGTAACTTGGTTACTTCTATCAACAATTGTTTCAAGTTGAAAGGACTGCGTATCCTCAAGAGTTACAACAACAGCAGATATACAGACATTATAAATGATGTTGAGGATACAATTCTTGATTTTGACATAGACGAAATAGAAATACAAGAGGACATCAATCCGAAATTTGAACCGACGGATTTGTTCATTCGTTTGAACAACAAGCCATACCCGATACGGGCCAATACATTTGAGATGTGGAATTCTGTTACAGACAGAACTATAGTAGAAAGAATAAAAGAGATGAAAAACAAGTATTCTTCTTGGTTCTATTTGAAGATACCAAAGACGGACGACTATGGAAGAGCGTGTGACAGAATGGAAAACGAAGAGTTAATAACGATATTAGCCTATCTTTGTTATAGCAATTTCAAGAATAATGATTTTCTGTCCGTGTTGGGCTTTTATCCTCGTCTCAAGAAATTCACATGTAGATTAAAGGACAAATCTGCTCTTACTAATATCTTAGAGAATTTAGAGTTCAAGCCGTTTGAAAAAGAGCGATTTACAAAATCATTAGATAAAACAGAAGAGATTATAAACTTGATAAAAGACGAACTTCTTGATGGTAACATCACAAAAGAAGGTTTCAATAAATTGTTGAATGTAAAGGGATTAACACGTTTTAGCAGATCATATCAGGAGTTCTATGTCCTTTGGGAGATACTGATGAATGTAGATGTAACTAAAATTAGTTCCTTCAAAAACGAACTAATATCGGATATAGAAGCAATGTTTAAGTTGTTGAAAAATGTAGATGAATTGGAAGTTGACGAGATGTATGTCAATAATTTTATTGGTAAATTAAAGGAAGTGAGAAATAAGTATTTAAATTTATAGTTCATGTCACCCCAAACATCAGATAACAATAAGCGGACAGCTAAGAATACTTTGCTTCTTTAGTTCTCTGAATGTTCTTTATGAAATAAATGTCTTATGACTAATTTCAACGACATACAAATCATAATCATGGCTGGCGGCGTAGGCAGCCGCTTCTGGCCAATGTCAACCCACGATTACCCAAAGCAGTTCATTGATGTGATGGGTGTTGGTCGTTCCCTAATTCAATTGACAGTAGATAGATTGAAGTTAATCTGTCCTGTTGAGAACATGTGGGTTGTAACAAACGAGAAATACATTCGCATAGTCAAGGAGCAAATCCCTGACATGCCTGTAGATAACATATTATCAGAGCCGGAGGCTCGCAATACGGCTCCATGTATTGCTTATGCCTGTTGGAAGATCCAGAAGAAGCATCCTGCAGCCAACATCGTGGTGACACCATCCGATGCTCTGGTGATCAATACCACCGAGTATCAGCGAGTATTGAGCAAGGCATTAAGCTATACATCCGACAAAGAAGCCATCGTGACCATTGGCATCAAGCCAAGCCGCCCAGAAACAGGCTATGGCTACATCGCCACAGCCGACCTCACGGACGTAGACGAGATATATAAGGTGGAAGCCTTCAAGGAGAAACCCGACCTCACCACCGCCGAGCACTACCTTGTCGCTGGCAATTACTATTGGAACGCTGGCATCTTCGTATGGAACATTGATACCATCAGCAAGGCAATCCGCACCTTCCAGCCAAACCTTGCCAGCATCATGGACGAGATGGCTCCTTCTTTCTATACCGAAGGAGAGAAAGAGGTAGTCGGCAAACTCTTCCCCACCTGCGACAAAATAAGTATCGATTATGCCGTAATGGAGAAGTCGAAGGTAATCTATACCTTGCCAGCCGAGTTTGGTTGGAGTGACTTAGGCAGCTGGGGGAGCCTCCGCACGCTCCTCCCGCAGGACGATAACGGCAACGCCAAGGTAGGCAAGGACATCCGCCTCTATGATTGCAAGAACTGTGTGGTCCACGCTGACGAGGAGACCAAGGTCGTAGCTCAGGGCTTGGATGGCTACATCATAGCAGAGAAGCACGGACAACTTTTGGTTTGCGAGCTAAAAGAGGAGCAGAGAATCAAGGAGTTTGGAAAATAGTATATTTGGGACTTATGAATAATATTTTTTTTGATGAAGCAGGTTATACAGGTGCAGACTTAACGAATGTGTCTCAACCATATTTTGCATTGGCATCGGTTCGCTTTACGGTAGAAGAACTTGCTACTATACGAAATGATATAGGCTTGGATGCCTATGCAACGGAAATGCATTTTAAAAAGATGCATACTAATTGGGAAGGAAGAAACTTGCTGGACAAGTTGTTTTCTCATCCACTTCTAGATAAAAAACATATAAAAACAGGTGTTGCACTAAAAAGATTCTGTATCTATGCTCAAATTGTCGATACGATTATTGAGACATACCTTTATAGCAATGGTATAGATTTATATAAAAATCGAAATAACAATAAATTAGCAAATATCCTTTATGCTTTTTCTCTTCACCATAAAAATCAAGAGTTAGTATCCAATTTTGAGAAAGCTTTTGTGGAAATGTTACGTAAACACAGCCAAGATGCAATTGTGAAGTTTTATCAATCTGTAGATTTATTGATTAATGATTCGGCAACGACCGATAGCTTTAAAGAGTTGTTGTTTGTGATTATTTCAACAAACGAAACGGTTCAAGATGCGTTGGTAAATGATAATCCTTTTTATTTGGATAATACGTTGTCCTTATTTGTTGCATTGGTTGGAAAATGGTATTCTGACACAATAGCTAAAGATGATATAATATTTGATAATTCTAAACCTATAGCTTTTCAAAAAGACTTGATTGAAAAGTTAAGAGACATGCCTGTTAAAGAAACAGAAGTGGGTTATGATGATAGAAAACATGTGTATCCATTACCTATAGGTAAGATTCTGTTAGCAAGTTCTACTGATTATTTGGGGATACAAATTGCTGATACTGTAGCGAGTGCAATTGTTTTTATATTGACAAATAAGAATGCTAAACTTCAAAAATATCAGCAACAGTTAAAAGGTTTTGAAGTCTTCCGAGAAACTGATGTACCATTAACTCCATCGACAAAAGAATATTTGTCAAAAAATATAGATACATCATCAGATATTAGCCCTTTGAATTTTATTTGTGAACACTTACAATAGTAGAGTAAATGTCAAATCAAATATCAGATAATAATAAGTGAATGGCGAAGAAGATACTGCTACTTTACTTCCGAATGCTCTTGATAATAAGTTATGAGGCATTTTTGATTGTTTGGCGATAAAATAAAGATAATGATAGATACTATATATTTTTGGATATTGTTTGTTATTGTGTGTATAATAGCTATAGCTCCTGCTATGATTTTTTATATCGCCTTTTTCAATGATGAGGATGACGATGCAGGTAGTGCAAGTTATTTAATGGCTTTGTCTGCTTTGCTGTTGGGATTGGTACCTGTTGTGGGAGGAAATGTATTGCCCGTAGATATCCTAAGTCTGTCTTATTGGATAGCTGAGGGTATAATAGGAGTAACTCTTTTCTTGATTTTTATATTTCATGTTAAGAGAAATACTCACTATTTGTTTAGCACATTGTTGACTTTGGGTATTTTGGCAACTTTGTGGTTTACACATACAAATATGCGGCTAAAACACGACTTGCCTTATTATGGCAATTTTTCATTTGCGATGCCAGAATCTCTTTATTCTATATGGCTTCCTGTTGCCGTGATATTGGCTTTATTTGCATTAATGCTTAGACGAAAGGAAATTAATTATGTAGAGATACCAAAAGAGAACAGTTCACCAAAAACAGTTAATATAGAAAACTCATTTGGAAATGTCTTAATGAGAAAAAGCATAGAAGAACTTACTGAGAGATTAGCAGAGCAAAATGACAAGATAGAGGCTCACTTAGCTTATTTGCTTAATGAAATAAATAGTGTTAGAATAAATAATGTGGTGAGTGATGAAAAAAACACCCCCCCTAAGTTTGACAGGACAATGTATGAGTGCTTGCAACAATTATCATCCAAGGTTGATGCCCTCATGGATGTTTCGTCCATGAGAGTGCCTGTAAATAATTCGGCTCATTCAAACATAATGCTCATACGAGAAATAACCCATTTCATAGCAACACCTTTAGCAAATATTGAAGGTAATGTAGAGCTTTTAGGAAAAACCTTGAACCAGAAGAAGACTGATAAGAATCTCGTTAATTATATAGATAGAATTAAGACGAGTCTTACTATATGTAAAGGTATTCTGGAAACTTATCGTGAAATCTATCTCTGTTCAAAAAGTGATGATAAGTTCGGATTGCGAGAGTTGATTGAAGAGACTTTCGAATTATATAGGGAGCGAGAACATAAAAAGTTAGTATTGAACACAAACATTCAAAGTTCATATCCTTCCTATAGTAATTATTTTATGATGTCTTTGTTGCTTCCTATACTTTCTAATGCGGTAACTGCTTCTTCTGATAACGCAACCATAGAACTTATAGAAAGCAATGGTGTTGTCAAAATATCTAATACCTATGTTGATGATGTTGACATAGATAAGATGGAAGTAGATGGTTATTCTAGTAAACCTGAACATTATGGACTTGGGTTATATACCGTAAGGCATCTGTTGTCTACAAGAAAATTAGGCAAACTAAAGTGTTATAAGCAGAATAATAGGGTTTATTTTGAGATACCAATCAAATAAAACATTAATTATGGATAAAAATGTAGAAGTACTGGTTGTAGACGATGATTTGACGGCTGCTCAGACTTTTTCAGAACTTATTGCTACAAAATACAGATTTCGTACAGAAGCTTACTCAAACCTTGAAAAAGTTTTGGAGGTTGTTAGAACGGGTACTGTAAAAGTGGCAGTCTTGGATGAGCGTATGCCAGATATGAATGGTACGGATTTATTTAAAAAGATACATCAGATTAATCCAAATATCAAAGCTGTGCTTTTGACGGGGGAAGCTGATCGCTTAGACATCATGAAGGCTGCTAAATTAGGATATAGTGATTATTTGGAGAAATCAAATATATCCGAACTTCCAGGAAAGGTTTTGGTAGCTTACACTCAATACGAAGCTTGCATAGTCAATAAATCTAATGAAGAGCAATTGTTGAATATTTTTAATCCTCTAAAACCTCAAACTTGGTTTTATCGTTATACAATAGGTTCCGTAGAATTGGTGGATAAAAACTTCACTTTTGAGGAGGGGTGGAAAACAAAGTTAGCTTTAGTCTCATCAGAGCAAACGCAAGAGTATTCCTATGAATATACAAAAGAATGTAAGGTAATGGCTGGAACGGAATTCAAAGAGAGTGCAAACGTGGTGATAGAAGCAGGAAAACTTGCCTCTTTGAAGAGTCAGCTGGATACTGTTGTTACAAGTCATATTGATAGCTCGCTGTCTCTTTCTGTAACACAAAAAAAGAAGATAACGCAAACGTATAAACTTCAAGAAGGTATAGAGGATGGAAAACAGGCTGTTAAAAAAGTTTTTGAAAGCAATCCAATATACTATAAGTTCAATGTTTTGCTAAAGAAATACTGTCGTTTTTGTGGTAGTGTTCACCTTTTCCCTATTGAGGTTTATAAGCGTATTCCAAAGGAGATGACAAGGGTGCATATTTTCTATGCAGATGGTTCAAATAGAACAATTGATACAGGGGCTGTTTCCATACAATAATTTGAGCATTAATTGTTTTTTTTAAAATATGGCAAATCCAACATCTGATAATAACAAGATAATAGCAAAGAATACTTTGCTTATGTATTTCCAAATGCTGTTCTTTGTAGTTGTATATGGTAGTTAATGAGGCGATGTATATAGCAAGGATGTTGAAATGACATAGAATATAATGAGTGAAGAACAATATAATGAATTTCTGAAAGCCTACACGAAGGAGGCTTTGGCAAATATGATAAAGGCAGATATACGGCGGAGGTTTCTTGAGCCGGAGGCAAGCAGACTCTGCCAACAGATTGATGACGCCGCTATACTTGCTGATCTTTTAGAATATATGGCGAAAGAAATTAGGAAACAATAAATCGGAATAATATCTGTATTCCGTAAAAATTGGAATCAGTTAAATGATTATTCAAATAACCATTTAAAAGGAGGCCTATATAGTTCTTTGATATTGTGATGTAGACTTTGAATATAGCTGTTATTCGAATTGGCGGCATAGTTACAAATTCAAATCGTTGCACATTTAAAATCTCTTACAAAAGACTGTATTTCAATTAATTCAAAGAGCGGTTAGTCCACTTTAACGTTACAGTAGTGATTTGACATAATCAAAGATTACAATGTTATCTTTCAATAAGGTTTACTAAGTATATATTCAAAATTATTTATGTCACAAATATCAGATGATAATAGATGGATAGCGAAGTAGCTTTTACATGGTATGCCAATGATATTAAGTAATTTCAATTAAAAAATCATGAAACGTCAGTCGAATATAGAATTATTAAGATGCTTGTCCATGTTTATGGTGTTGCTTTTGCACTCTTCTTTCTTGGCATTTGGCATGCCTGATAGTGAAGCTGTGCAAAGCAATCCGTGGCTTTGGGGGGGGTAGGATAGCGCAACAAGGTATAGGCATTGTTGCTGTTGATGTCTTTGTCTTAATCTCTGGTTGGTTTTCTATAAAGCCTAAAAAAGAAAGCATTTGTAGCTTCTTATTTCAGATAGCATTCTTGAAATTATTAAGCTATGTGGTGTTTGTTTCTTTTAATCTTATTGAAGTCAACAAAGAAAGTCTTGTAGAGCTACTGATGTTGCATAAAGATCAGGGATGGTTTATTAAAGCATACTTGCTTTTGTATTTATTGTCACCTGTTCTAAACACATTTGCTCAAAATGCTTCAAAAGAGTTATTCAAGAAAACTTTAATAGTATATTGGTGCCTTATATTAATTCTTGGTTGGGTCTTTGATGCAACAGCATACATAAATGATGGCTATTCTGTAGTTTCATTTATTGGCCTCTATCTTTTAGCTCGCTATATGCGTATTTGGCAACCTAAATGGACATGCTTTACTTTAAAAAAAGATTTATGCGTCTATGCGCTTTGCGTAACATGTTTCTGGGCAGTTATATTTTCAATGGGATTGATAGGATTGAACCAAACGGCATTCATTGCTTGGAAATTATGTAGTTATGTCTGCCCGATAACAGTTATTGGTGCAGCAGCATTGTTATTGATTTTCTCTAAAATGGATATCAAGTACAATAGTCTTATAAATATATGTGGCAGAGGATGTTTTTCAATATATCTTCTTCACGCAATGTGGGGATATTGGTTTAAAATTTTAAATTTTATTGGCAACGGATTTAATGGTTTAGGTTACATGTCGATTCTTTTTAGTTTTTTAATAATAGTATTTGTAGGATGTATATTAGTTGACTTGTTAAGAGTAAAAGCATGGT
>ERZ1026901.22-NODE-22-length-128586-cov-108.308206_pt1 | contig 128586 bp, 83 predicted proteins | sample MGYA00380179_ERZ1026901 | MGnify/ENA primary metagenome ERZ1026901 (study PRJEB33269, sample SAMEA4719815) | human gut metagenome | biome: human-associated habitat; feature: organic feature; material: feces | place: Cameroon | collected 2013-10 ... | reverse complement strand
CAGCGAAGTTGAGAGTGTAGTCCTCGAGGAATGAGCAACCCTTCTCCAAGCCCTGGTTCATTACCCAGAGTGTGCGATAGAGGCAAGCTGTCTTCCAGTCGCCCTCTGCACCGAAGCCATAGCCCTCTGCCATGAGGCGCTGTGAAGCGAGACCCGGAATCTGATCGAAACCGCAGAAGTTAGGATCGTTTACGTCAGCATCACCGAGGTCGTCGAAGTTGGTGGTGAATGCAAGGGCGTTCTCGTCCTTCAGTACGCGACGGAGAGCAATCTCAGCCTTTGCTGAGTTCTTCACCTTCTCCCAATATACTTCCTCACCAGACTCGTCAATCTTGATGGTGTATTCCTTCTTGTATTCCTCAACGAGAGCTTCTGCCTCTGCGTCTGTCACCTTCTTGAAGTAGTCCATGAGTGAAGAAACTGGATAGTAGTCAACATGGTAACCCATGCGCTGCTCGAACTCCACGCGGTCGCCGTCGGTAACGGCTACGTTGTTCATGTTCATACCGAACATGAGGCAGCGTACATTGTGAGCATCAGCCACGCCGGCAGCTACACGTGCCCATGTGGCAATCTGCTTCTGAGCAGCCTCGCTCTTCCAGTAGCCAACAACCACCTTTCTCGGAACACGCATACGTGTGCAGATGTGTCCGAACTCGATATCGCCGTGAGCCGACTGGTTGAGGTTCATGAAGTCCATATCTATAGTCTCCCAAGGGAGTTCTGCATTATACTGTGTATGGAAGTGGAGGAGCGGCTTCTTGAGAGCCTGCAGACCCTTAATCCACATCTTGGCAGGTGAGAAGGTGTGCATCCATGTGATGATACCGACGCACTTCTCGTCATTGTTGGCAGCCTTCATCACGGTCTCCACCTCAACTGAAGAGTTGGCTGTACCCTTATACACCACCTTGATTGGGATGATGCCGCTGTTGTTGAGTCCCTCAACCATATCCTTTGAGTGACCGTCTACTATCTTAACTGTCTCGCCTCCGTAAAGAAGCTGTGCACCAGTTACAAACCAAATCTCGAAATTGTCAAATGCCTTAATCATATTTTTAGTTATTATTTTTTAGTTATTGTTTATTATTTGTTTGGGTAATTCTTACTTCTTCTTTTTCTGTCCGTAGTAAGCGTTGGGACCGTGCTTGCGGCTGAAATGCTTCTCCACGAGCAGCGGGTTCATTGTGGTATTGGGATTGACAGAGAACGACACGAATGCCATCTTTGCCACCTGCTCCATAACCACAGCGTTATATACGGCGTTGTCGGCGTCTGTGCCCCAAGAGAAAGGACCGTGGTTCTTCACCAAAACGCCCGGAGTGTGGTCAGGATTGATGTTGTTGTCCTGGAATTTCTTTACTATCACGTTGCCGGTCTCCAGCTCGTAGTTGCCCTTAACCTCAGCCTCAGTCATGTCGGGAGTGCAGGGGATGGAGTCGTGGAAGTAGTCGGCGTGTGTGGTGCCGATGTTGGGGATGTCCTTGCCAGCCTGAGCCCAGGCTGTAGCGTAGGTTGAGTGTGTATGAACCACACCGCCCACGTTAGGGAATGCGCGGTAGATGGCGAGGTGTGTGGGAGTGTCTGACGACGGGTTGAGGTCGCCCTCCACCACTTTGCCGGTCTCAAGGTCCACTACCACCATGTCATTTACGGTCATCTTGTCGTAGCTTACGCCCGAGGGCTTGATAACCACCAGTCCGCTTTCGCGGTCGATGCCAGACACGTTACCCCATGTGAATATCACGAGATTGTGTTTCACCAAGTCAAGATTGGCTTGAAACACTTTTTCTTTGAGTGCGCTTAAATCTTTCATTTCTCTATGTAATGATTTAATTCTTTTTTACAGTTTAAAGTTAGGCTCTTCGTTGTAAGCCTTTTTGTTAAAGCGATACAGATAAGCACCGCGCTTGGATGTGAGTTTGTCGATGTGTTCGGTCTTCTCAATGAAGTCCATCTCCTTGATGCGCTTGCGGAAGTTACGCTTGTCCACTTCCTCACCGTTCACGGCCTCGTAGACCTTCTGGAGTTGCGAGAGGGTGAATAGTTCGGGCAGAAGATTGAAACCTATCGGCTCGTGCGAAATCTTCTCCTGCATCATGCGACGCGCCTTGAGCACCATCTTGCGATGGTCGGAGAACATCTCGGGCAGTTGCTCGATGTTCACCCATGCCACATCGTGCTCCTGCTGCTGTGCCTGATCGTAGTCAGCCACATTTATCATCGAGTAATAGGCTATGGACACCACCCTGTTGCCTGGGTCGCGGCCTACATCGCCAAATGCCCCTACCTGCTTCATATATAGGTCTTTCAGTCCGGTCAATCCGTAGAGCACGCGCTTTGCGGCATCGTCCACACTTTCATTCTCGCCGACGAAACCACCGTACAGCGACCATTCGCCACGACCCGGGTTCATCTTACGCTTGCCCATCAGGACTCGAAGCTCGCCCTCGTCGAAACCAAAGACTATACAGTCAACTGCCACAAACAGCTTGTCGTGTTCGTTATAGAAATTTTCCATGATCAATATATATATATTAAGTTTTAGATAGGGTTAGTTTTAGTTTTTACCAGAAATACCAGTAGAATGCGCCGCACAGACCGATTACGAGCAATGTGCCGACGATATCCCATACGTTCCAGCTTGAACGAATCATCTTGCGATAGTCAGTTGTGAAGGTGATGGCCTCAATCTGTTCCTTTGACGGAGCCGGAGTGAAGCATGACACAACCACCATCATGGCGATGATGAAGACGAGCAACCAGCACTCGAAGATGAGCCAGTTGGTCTGCCAGAACCATGCTGTGCTGTCCCAGAAGGCGCCGTCCATAACAGCCTTGCCTGAGTCTGTAATGACATTGGTGATGAGACGGAGCATGCCGATGGCGAAACCGCCGATAAGTCCCCACTCACCTGCCTTAGGTGTGATGCGCTTTGAGAAGATACCAAGTGTGAATACTGCCACCATTGAAGGAGCAAGCAGCGACTGGATGCCCTGAAGGTAAGTGTAGAGTGTGTCCATTGACATCATCACCGGCATCCAAGCCAGACCGAGCAACACCACTACTACTGTGGCTATACGTCCTACGAGCACGTAGTGAGCCTCGCTCATGCCCTTCTTCAGAGGCTTATAGAAGTCCTCGGTGAAGAGGGTGGCGCACGAATTGAAGAATGCTGCGAGTGAAGCTACGAGGGCGCAGACGAAACCGATGGTCACGATGCCCTTTATGCCGGTAGGCAGAACGTTCTTCACCATAACGGCGAAAGCTGCGTCCGTATTGAGCTGTCCTGCTGCATTGACGCCCATGTCGAAACCTGAACCTGCCTTGTGCTGAAGAGCTATGGCTATCATACCCGGAATGAGGAACATGAAGCAGGGGAGAATCTTGAAGAAACCGGCAGCGATGGTGCCGCGGCGTGCACGTGCAATGACCTTGGCGTTGTCCTCGCCGGGCTGCTGTCCGAGCACACGCTGTACGATGTGCTGGTCAGTACACCAATACCAGAAACCGATGATGGATGCTCCGAGGAACACCACGTAACCGGGATATTCAGGATACATCGGGTCGCCCTGATCAGTATGGAACATGTGGTTGATGCCGTAGCCGTCGTGCATGGCGCGGGCATTGTCCATCATTGCTGACCAGCCTGCCACGATGCTGCCGTCGCCCAACATGTTGAGTCCGAGGAAGAGCACGAGGAACGATCCGATGATAAGGATAGGAGTCTGGATGGAAGAGAGGGTCATCACGCCCTTCATGCCGCCGAAGACGGTGAACACGGCTGTGATGGCAATCAGACCGATGGCTCCGTACCAGAACGGGATGCCGAGGAGGAACTCGAAGAAGATGCCGCCCGTAAACGCTGTGACGCTCACCTTTGTCAGCACGTAAGCCACAAGGGTGATGATGGACAGCCATGAGCCTGTGCGGTGTGTGTAACGGAACTTCAGAAAGTCAGGCATAGTGATGATCTTGCCCAGCTTGTTGTTAAGCAACTGATAGAACGGTACGAACAGCCATCCGAGGAACAGGATCATCCAGCCCTGCATCTCCCAGTGTGCCATGCCTACGCCGTCCTTGGCTCCGGTTCCTGCCAGACCTACGAGGTGCTCCGAACCGATGTTGGCGGCAAAGATTGCCATACCTATTACGTACCAAGGCTCGCCCTTGCCGAAGAGGTAGTCTGACGAGCTTTCGCCCTTAGATGCTTTCTTATCTTTCATGATGGCGCGCCATACTGCCCATACCACTCCGAGCAGACCTACTACGAGGACAGCCCAGTCGAGCCATGCAAATTCGTGTGAGTTTAAGTTCATTTTTATTTGGGTTTTTATTTTATTGTTATTGGGTTTGTTCCCTTTATTGTTTATTTCTTATATATTGATTGTTGTCCACTCCAGCTGATTGATATCCTGCTGCTTATTCTCACTACTGCTATTACTAATCCGTATATGTTATACTACTACGATCTATAAACGATATTTAACCTTTGTCTTTCTGTAACAACTCTATATGTATTCGATTTTTGTCTTACAACTATTTATGTTTTTCGGCATCGTCATCACGACGTTGCCTTCTTTACAACTAAACTCGTTAAATATCAATAGCTTTATGTGGACAACAATGTTATGCTTTTTGCTTATTCTACGTCTTACTTGTCTGTTGAGAAGTCGCCGGTCCAGAAGCGGTAAGCCACGTGGCTGTAATACTTCTCGCCTGGCTTGAGGTAAGGCGACGGCCAGTTATGCTTGTTGGGTGAGTCGGGATATTTCTGGCTCTCCAGACAAACCGACACGTGCTTCGGATACTTGACGCCGTGCTTGCAGCTTACGCCGGTTCCCTGGAAGTTGCCAGTGTAGACCTGAACGCCCGGCTCGTTGGTATACATCGAAAGACCAATCTTTGTAATCGGCGACCAGAGCACAGCGCAAACCTTCGTGTCGTCGCCCTTGCCGTCCTTGTATGTGTTGAGACACCAGTTGTGGTCGTAGCCCGAAGCGTTGCGAATCTGCTCAAACGAGGTGTCGTTGATGGTCTGAGAGAGAGCGTGTGCCTTGCGGAAATCCATCGGTGTGCCCTCTACGGGAAGAATCTCGCCCGTTGTCATGTATGTAGAGTCGGCGGGAGTGTAATTGTCCGCGTTGAGATAGAGCCACATATTGGTGCCTTCCTTTGAAGGATCGCCGTTCAGATTGAAGTAGCTGTGGTTGGTCATGTTCACCACGGTCTCCTTGTCTGTCGTGGCATCGAAGGTGATGTCCAGCGTATTGTTGCTCAATACCTTATACGTGGTATGTGCCGTAACGGTTCCGGGGAAGTTGTTGTCGCCGTCGGGAGATACGATGGTGAGGATGAGCGTCGAGTCGTTAGGTTGCTTGGCATCGTAAACCTGATACATCCAACCTGAAGGACCGCCGTGGAGACAATGTCCGAAGTTGTTCTGCGGCAGCTGGTATGTCTTTCCTGCCACCGTGAGCTTGCCGCCGCCGATGCGGTTGGCGTAACGTCCTACAGACGAGCCGAAGTCACTCGGGCTGTTCACGGAGTCGGTATACTGTTTCAGATTGTCATAGCCAAGCACCACGTCGGTGGGTTTGCCGTTGGCATCAGGCACGACAAGCGAAACTACGCGACCGCCGAAATTGGTGATGCACACTTCCATGCCGTTGCTGTTCTTCAGCGTGAAGAGTGCAGTCTTCTTATTGTTTACAATCGAATCGAAACGTGCGGGGTTGAGTCCTGAAACAGTCTCTTCCACCGGTTTGCCCGATGTGCATGCCGTAATGGCGAGGGCTGCTGCAGCAACACCAATAAATGCAGGCTTGAATAGGTTCATATTTACTTTCGTTTTTAGTTATTTTTTATGTACTTTGCTTTTATGGGTGTAAAATTACCACTTATTATTTTATCCACAAAATGTTTCAATACTTTTCTTCTTGCAAAAGTGTTCTTTTGACACTTATGTGCCATAATTTAACATTTGTAAAGACTTTTGGCTGCAATTGTAACTACTCGGCACATGTCTTCTTGTCAAAAACGTCTTCATGTCCCCTATGCAAATATCGTACAAAGAGTAAAAAGCTGTTACAAAATAAAAATTGATTTTAGAGGTCTGGGTTGCTGTTTTTATGGTGTTATACTGTGCAAACAGCACCAATTCTTAACAATAGTGCCACTTTTGCCATGCAATAGTGCCACTATTAGAGTGTAAAAGTGGCGCTATTGCATGGTAAAAGTGGCACTATTAGAGTGTAAAAGTGGCGCTATTGCACTTGTTTGGTTCCCTTATTCATTGCACACTTCTTCTCTCAATCGCATAATTAACTGTGCATTAATACACTATGACTGCACGCTCAAAACTCAAGAATTTCGCACTTAAAGATTTCTTCGTGCGCTCAACTCGCACTCCTGGCGATTAGAAATGCAAATATTGTCATCGGAACCGCCGAAGAATTATAAAGTTACTCTATATATTCTTATTTCTTAAGCATATCCGCTATGGACTTTCCCGATGACTTTTCCATTTCCTTGGTGGCTATATCCGTAAACTTCGTGGCGAACACTTTCTTTTTCATCGCCTTGTTCACCACCCACATTATCTTGCCGATGTGCAAGTCGCGCTGGTATTGCGATGCTGCCTCGTAGTCCTTTAGCGGGAACATGCTGAGCAGATAGAAACTCAGACAGTCGGGTACGATGTACGAACGGGTCATCTGGCTGCGTTGGTGTTCGCTGTAGAAGCGGCGATAAACGGCAAAGTCTTCGCCCAGATACTTGTCCAATGAAATGCCTATGCTGTTGTTTCCGATGATCACGCTCTGGTCGAGAGCACCTATTTGGGAGTAGACCACGGGGATGTTCAAGCCGGGAATCATCTTCTGAAGCCGCTTGAAGGCATCGCTCATCTGCGTGTTGATGTCCGACATGTTGGCGTATTGCGCCTCCGCTTCGGCTATGATGGCCTGAAGAGTGGTGTCCTGATAGAAACTGAGAAACTTGGAATTGATTTCCGGGTCGTTCACTTCGCCAATCTTCAGCACGTCCTCAATCAAGGTGCGCGTCTCCATCGCATATTCGATGTTCATCTGCTGAAGGGCGGAAAAGTCTCCCGTTGTGAGATAACGACTCTGCAGACGGTCGTAACGTTGCACTTCCACCAACGTCTGACGACTGTCATCACCATATTGCTTCAACTTGAGTTCACATGCTGTCGAAGCCAATAATACGATGCTTATTATTATAATGTATATTTTTCTCACTACGGTTATGCCCAAATATCCTTTTATACTTGCTCTGCTAAGGCTCGCAGAGAAGCGTTTTAGTATTTCCAAATGCAAAAATACTAAAAAAGATTTTAACAAACAAGCAAATCAGCTAAAAAAGTTAAACGACAAGCCTATTCTTGTCGTTTAACCTTTAAAATATCAAAAAAAATGCGTGTTATTTCGCTTTTCTCAAATATTTATACATACGATTGCCCTTGACGTAATACTGCCAAAGGATGGAGTAGGAGGCTCTTGGGAGCAGGTCAGCCACGCTGCTGTCGTTTCTGTCCACACGTGAAGCCTGGATGTTACGGCGATCGTCGGCAAAGTCGGCACGCCATGCCTTGTAAGCCTTGCGTCCACGTATCACAGCACGGAATTCGCCCCAGTTGCGGTCAAGCAGCAACGACTTGAAGGCTGCCACATAGTCCAGCCAGAAACGTATGCGCATCACGTGGTGGAGGTCTTTCTCTGGCAGGTTCTTGTAGAGCATGGTGAGGTTGTTGCGGAAGTTGAGGAAGGTCTTCATGGGATTTCCTTTTGGCAATGTGCCGCCTCCGACATGATAGACATGGCTTTGCGGCACGCAGAAGATACGCCTTCCGAGGTTGAAGAGTCGCCAGCAGAGGTCAATCTCCTCGTTGTGTGCAAAGAAGCGCTCGTCGAATCCGCCAACTCTCCAGAAGTCGTCACGACGTATCATCAGGCAGGCTCCGGTCGCCCAAAGCACCTCCACAATGTCGTCGTACTGTCCCTCGTCCTTCTCCACGTTCTCGAAAACGCGACCACGGCAGTAGGGATAGCCGTAGCGGTCGATGTAGCCTCCGCTTGCTCCTGCGTACTCGAAGTGGTCACGGGTGTGCTCCGCCAGAAGCTTCGGCTGGCATGCTGCCGCTTCGGGATGGGCGTCCATGAAGTCGATGAGCGGACCGAGCCAGTTTTCGCCGACTTCCACATCGCTGTTGAGAAGCATATAATAAGGTGTGCTCACTTGCTCTAATGCATGGTTATATCCGCCAGCAAAGCCATAGTTGCGGTCGAGCACGATGATGCGCACTTCCGGAAACTCGCTCTTCAGTATCTCTATTGAGTTGTCCGATGAGGCATTGTCCGCCACCACTATCTCGGCTATGTCCGCGGAATGCGCCACCACCGTAGGCAGAAACCGGCGCAGCATAGCCGCACCGTTCCAGTTGAGGATTACTATCGATACTTTCTTCATTGTCTTTCTTTGTTCCTTTCAGAGACTCCGGCTGTTACAGCAATGACGCCTTCAGCGCCGACTTGTCATGATTGAAGTCGCCAAGACGTACGCGCAGCAGCTGATTGTCATACTCTTCCTTTGCCAACTGCGGTGCCAACTCTACACGCACATAATTGCGTGTGAAACCGTGCATGGCCTTTCCGCGTGTGGCTTTCTCGAAGAGCACCTCCTGCTCCGTGCCGATATACTTCTCATAGAAGCTGATGCGCTTCTCCTCGCTGAGGTCGAGCAGCTGCTTGCTGCGCTGCTTCTTGTCTGCGTCTGCCACTATGTAAGGGATGCGCAGGGCTGCGGTTCCGGGACGTTCGCTGTACGGGAATACGTGCAGCTGGGTGACGTCCATGGCCGTAAGGAAGTTGAGACACTCCTCGAAGCATTCCTCTGTCTCTCCACGACAACCCACCATCACGTCCACACCGATGAAGGCATCGGGCATGCGGTTCTTTATCAGCTCAATCTTGTGTGCGAAGAGCTGCTTGTCATAACGGCGGTGCATGAGTCGGAGCACCTCGTCGCTGCCGCTCTGGAGCGGAATATGGAAGTGGGGCATAAAGGCACGGCTCTGTGCACAGAAGTCGATAAGCTCGTCAGAGAGCAGATCAGGCTCCATGCTACTGATGCGATAACGCTCGATGCCCTCCACGCCGTCAAGGGCTTTCACCAGATCGAGGAAGCTCTCACCGGTGGTCTTGCCGAAGTCGCCGATGTTAACGCCCGTGAGCACAATCTCCTTTCCGCCCTCTTCAGCAGCCTGACGTGCCTGGCTGACGAGGGAAGCGATGGTGGGATTGCGTGAGTTGCCACGTGCGTAAGGAATGGTGCAGTACGTGCAGTAGTAGTCGCAGCCGTCCTGTACCTTGAGAAAATAGCGTGTGCGGTTGCCGCGCGAGCACGACGGGGCGAACGATTTTATCTGCTTAGTGCGTACGGAATGATACTGATGTAAGGCTCCGTCTGCCGCTCCTGTGTCTGCTTCCTGTTCGGCAGCTGTCTCCTTTGCTGTCCAAGCATCGCTCAAGAACTGCACGAGGTCTGCCTTCTCGTTGGATCCGAGCACGAGGTCGACGCCCTCAATACGGCTGACCGCCTCCGACTCCAGCTGTGCGTAACATCCTGTCACCACCATAAACGCGCCCGGATTATGCCTGACCATACGATGAATGGCCTGTCGGCACTTATGGTCAGCCACCTCTGTAACGGAGCAAGTGTTGATGAGGCAGATGTCTGCCTGTTCGCCTTCCTCCGCCTGTCGTACGCCAAGCTCGGAAAGCATCTTGCCGAATGTAGATGTTTCCGAAAAGTTAAGCTTGCAGCCCAACGTGTAGTAGGCAGCCTTCTTATTCTGAAAAACTGATGTATTTATCATCTTTACCTTTTATATACCTTATTATATATATATTATAGAGGCAGCAGACAGACCCTTCCTGTCCGCAACCAGAATACAAAGTTACGTAAATTTCCTCATTAACATCCCCATTACAACCTGTTTTCGCCACAAAAGCGTTGCTTTTCGTGCTCCTGTGGGCTTTTGCCTGTGACTCTCACGGCATGGTTTGTACGTGCACAAAAGTGTTAAAAACAGCATAAAAAAGGGTAAACAATGATGTAATGAAAAGATTAACATTTGTTAGCAGTTTGTATCTTATTGATATTCAATGCTTTCTGAGTGGGTTACAAAAAAGGTAAAAAAAAATCCTTAAAAGATTAACGCCGTATCAAAAAAATATATACCTTTGCAATGTTTTAATAAACAAATGATTGTTTTACAGATTTAAAAAAGCAAAGAAAATGAAGAAATTGGTTTTAATGTTCGTAGCTATCGCAGCTATCTCTTTCGCATCATGTGGTAACAAGACTGCAGCTCCTGCTGCTAACGCTGACAGCGATACCGTACAGGTAGAGGATACAACAGCTGCTGCTGATACAACAGTTGCTACTGACTCAGTTGCTCAGTAATTCGATAGTTCGAACAAAAAAATGAGAGATTAACCGCTGGTCCGATAGGGCCGGCGGTTTTTCGTTTTTATATATAACCGACTTTTCGTTTAACACAACCTATGTATGAAAAACATCTTACATATTCTCGCCACCACATCTTTATGCACTCTGCTACCAGCTTCGTCAGCCACTTGCAGCCAGCCACGGCATGACAATAACCAACAAACTGTTGTCGCATGTGCGCAGCAATCTGCCAACACTCGCTCTGTCAGTATGCAGAAGACAGACAACAAGCCGACATTCCGCATACTTGAGGAATGGCAGGTAGGCAAAGAGGTGTCGGCAGAGGACGTGAGAAAGTACGGCACGGACCGCTGCTTCGCCTCCATGCCCATAAGTGACGCTGTGTTCGGCAGAATTTATGGCAACTCGTATAAGAAGGACTGCCGCGTCCTACGTTCCTCGTTGCGCTACCTTCACCTCCTTCATTACACAGAGGACGGACGCATTAAATTGGGTGAAATGGTTTGCCATAAGGACATTGCCGACGACCTTACGGACATTTTCCGTAAGCTCTTTGAAGCCAAGTATCCCATTGAGCACATGCAGCTCATCGACAATTATGGAGCTGACGACATACGGTCTATGGAGCATAACAACACCACGTGCTTCAATTATCGCACCGTAGCCGGATCAAAGAAGCTCTCCAATCACAGCCTCGGCAAAGCCGTTGACATCAATCCGCTCTACAATCCCTACGTAAAGCGCCGTCAGGACGGTACGTATAAGGTCAGCCCCGAAAAGGGAAGAAAGTATGCCGACCGTACCAAAACATTCAAATACAAGATTGACCGTAACGACCTTGCCTACCGTCTCTTCAAGCAACACGGCTTCAGATGGGGCGGAGACTATCGCTCACTGAAGGACTATCAGCACTTCGAGAAGGAAGACTGATAAGCATAGGAGAACCGTACGGACTACTTGGACTTTATGTAGGTTGGTTAATAGTAGCTGTCTTGATCCGTAATGGCACAAAAAAACGGGAGCCGTAGCTCCCGTTTTGAGTGGCGCTTCACGTGCGCCGCCCTACTTGCAGGTGTACTTGATCCGCTTGCCTTCTCCTCTAACTCCATGTCTGCCCAAGAGCTTCAATCGCAAAAACGAAAATCCAGAGCAAGAAAATCCCCTTTCTGTCTAAGCAAACTCTCACAAAAACAAAATGCGAGGCAAATTCTTCTCCTTCTTCCCATTTAAGAGAAATCCGTCTCAAGAACAGTCCACAGAAAGAGTAAGTGATGGTTCAACCGGGTTCTTTCACAAAATTTTTTCTGTTATGTCGTACTGTCCTTTACCTGCTGAAGGCTCCTCCGACACCGCCAGTTGGCCTGGCGGCGCGGATTCGCTATTTATGTCGCAAATATACGAATACTTTTTTGTTCGTGCAAGTTATTCGTTCACTTTTTTTGCGTATTTTCCTATAAAACATTATTTTACGGGATTCAACAGCTTATCGAAAGCCAATCCGGAATTTGCCTGCATGTTTCCGAGACGCTTTTCTATGCCTAACCAGTTGAACGATTTGCCGTTGAACCAACGTGCACGCTGATAGTTCTTGATGAGGCGGGTTCCTGTCTGAAGTATCTCCTCTTCGGCAATATACATCGGCTTCTCCTTTATCTTGCCTGAAACGGAAGTATAGACCCCATTGAGCAGACTGCTTATCGGACGCACGGCGTAATAGTCGCCGGTCTGTCCGGCTTCGTCGTAAACATAGAATGGCATCTTTCCTCTTCTTAACGCTATCTCCTTATGCTGACCGGGAAGCTGTTGCGGCAGGAACGGAATCCAATTGAGGGGCACATCCGTGCGCAGGACATACCTGAAGTCAGACTTCTTCGTACGCTCCACTTCCACGTCACCATCAGCCGACTCGCTTACAGTAACCTTTCCCGGCACCTCGCGCTTCTCGTTCTCGTCGTCTATCTTGCTTGCTATATTATTGGCAAGCTTAGCCGCATCCATCACACCGCCGCATCCGTCCTGCACCTTGGTCTCTATACCCCAGATCATGTTAGCCATTTCGTCACGGACGAACATCACTTCCTCCACGGCCTCGCTCTCCACTGTTGACGGCAGCACCGGTGGCAGCAACAGACCGTTCATATCTATCTTCGAGATGTTGCTTGCCGGAGTATGTGTGAACATCTGCCATTTTACGTCGTCCGTAACGCCCTGCTGGCTGTTTTTCTGATTCTTTATGGTGCTCTTTACGCCGAACGTATCCCAGACAGTAAGCTCTTTCACTTCTATGTAATCGCCCACCTCTACGGTCAGCGGCATTATCATCCAGTCATTGCTGTACATTGTTGCATATTGCATCATCACGATGTTGCCTTGCGACTGCATATCTTTGGAGTCGCCCATATACACCATGTGGTCCTCAAACTCCCAAAGGCGTTTGTTCGGTGCTCCACTGTAGGTGGCAAGTGTTGGTATGCCGTAAAACTCGTGCTCTTTCGGAGCGGGCTTGTTGTCAGCTTCTTTCTTTACCGTATCGTCCTTCACGTCTGCTTCGTCAAAGCTATACCATGACAAGCGTCCGCCTGCGTAATCCTTACACTTCAGCGAGTTGTTGCCGATATTGAAAGTGCAGTCATAGCGCATCGACCTTGTGTCCCAATAGTCTTGATGAACAATGCCGTAGTTCTTGCGGAACCATTCTGCATATTCTCTATCATAATCGTTTTTGCAGCCATGAACGGTCAGATCCTCGAACAGCTTAACACCGTCAAAAGCCTTACAGGAGAACGCTTTGGCAAAACTTGTAAGCTGTGAATTCTGCTTCTTTGAATACTCCACGATGTCTTTCAAGGCTGGAGTCACGGCTGAAGGTTGATTGTCGAAGCTGGTAGCGCCATACTCGCAATTGAGGGGATAGCGCGTTCTCAGTTCATGTAGCTTCTTTGCCATCTCGTCCTTTTTCATCCGTTTTTTGAGGATGACCATATAGCGCATTGCCGATTCCACTCTGACCATCGGAGTCATCTCGTGTCTGAGTTGCTCTATCTGCGGTTCGATAGGATACTGACAAAGGTCCTCACCCGTATCAACCACGCTTTTCACGGGATTGCTCATCTTTGTTTGCCATGCTTTGCATTTCACGGCAATGGCAGTACCAGCATCGTTGCCCTTAAACTCGCCCAACTGCCACTGACGGGTGAGCATCCACAAGGCATCATGCACACGAAAACGAAGCGCATCCGTGATATCTCCGTTTCGGGTACGTGTCTCAAGACGGGTGGTCAGGCTGGTTGAAATCTTGCTGTTAATATCTTGGTTTGCCATAATCATTTACTGTTTAAGGTTTGACAATTAGGATAACAGTTCCTTCGATGCCCATCGGTTTCGAAGAAGATCATCAGGTTCGAGAGCACGCAACTTCACCAGTTCGAGCGTACTTTTCAGTGCACCTGCCAACTCTTGATAATTCCAGCGGTTGCCCCATCGCACTCGTGGGTTAACCGCATAAATAATAGTCTGTGGAGCTTCCGCGTCTGGCTGGTCATAGCTGAAGGTTATGGCTGCAGTCTGTTCCTTGAGCGGAATGCTTTCCGTCCAGAAGTCGGCAACCAGACCCGCAGCATAATTGCCGCTTCTGAGATCATTGGCAAAGTCGCAGGAATTGACTATGATGTATGAGTTGGCATCACAGACCTTGTCCTCGTCAACCTCCACACCTATCCATTGCTGGTCCTCCATGCCATCAACCGGCATCTGCATTGCCTTCATGTCAAGGTCGGTGCCGTCATTGAAGAATGCGAACAGATTGACCTGATGAAGCAGCGACACCTGCTTTCTTACCCTTGCCACCTGCTCCACATACTCGTCATAGGTTTCGGGATTGACATTCTTAAAGAACTGCCTGTCCTTATTTAATTGGTAGGCAAGTCCCTTCGTGTCGAGATGCTCAGTATCCAAAGAGAATCGTGGCACCACCATCACCTCATTGCAGAGCATATCCCTGATGGCTTTCTGACAGTCTTCTGCCGTAGAAGATGGGCTTACAGTCTTAGCCGAAGCCACTGCCTCACGCAACGTACCTACAATCTGCCTTACGTCGTCGCATGTGACATCCTCTGGATTCTCAAGCAACTTAGACGCAGAATGATTGCCAAGCGAAGCCAGATGCTTGAGTGCCACAACGATGTCTTCCGTGGGTGTGTAGTATTCGTCGTCGTTCGGACCGGCATCGCCAACGATTTCATGGACCTTCTCAAGAACATCCTCCACCATTGACGCCACCTTACCCACACGTGAGCTGAGTTCCTTGATGTCAGGATCGCTCACGCAGTCGCCAGCAGATGTATGCTCCAGTTCGTCATGACGTAACGGATGGGCATTGCCTATCATCTCACGCAGCGCATTGAGCATAAGCTGATATTCCGACAGCACCTCGTCATACTTATGGTCGAGTAATGCCTGAAGACCGTTCATGTTCTGCGACATATAGACGATAGCCGAAGCTGGCATTACTTTATCCTTTACTATGCTCATACTTGAGAGCAGCCCCGTAAGCCATCCGTCTACGGCAGGGTCGGCATACTGGAACACGCTGCCCGAACAAGCCGCTTTCTCTACATACGCCGAAGCGTCAAGACCCACAACCACTCTTTGCTCTATTCGTGCACATGACATCGGCTGCTCCACGAATTCCGGTGTCGGGAAGTTGGTCTCGTTATTCATACTCTTCATTATTGCGTCCACGGCAGCAGTGTTTCCTTCACATAGTTTATATATGCTCTCAGACATCACCACATCGGTAAGCGCATCATAGCTGTCCGCCATGTCCATAACGAGCTTTTTCAGCATATCTCTCTTTTTTCCGTTCAGAGTCTGACGAAGTCCGTCAATGCCATTGACAAACGCCTGCCATTCCTTGTCGTTCCGCGTGAAATACTGACGTAGTGTGAGTATGTTGTCCACGTCGCCCTTAATCTTTATCTCGTTCAGGGCGTTTATCAGCTTAGTACCGTTTATTACTGCCAAAGCATAATTCTTCGAGTCTTCCTTCGTATTGCCAGTGTTAAGGTTGGAGGATGTGGATGTGCTTCCGTCCGTATTCAGACGTGACGACAAGAGAGTGAACTTCTTCCTCAACGGCAGAATACATACATCGAGCATCTCCTCATGTATGCTCCGCTCAAGGTCAGCCCCCAGAATGGCTCCAATAGCCAGACCGCTCTTGACGCCGTCAATTATACGCTTGGCAATGCGCACTCTACGTGCTGACAGATTTATTGCCAACGTATTGTTGTCGACATCTTTATGGCTGTCGCCTCTCTGACTCTTGGCGTAGGCGCTTCGCAGTACGGCAGCTGTCTTGGCATGCGTTATTGACGGTGCGATGATGTATTCGTCAGATATCGGTTCTGCCTTGTCCTCTTTCAGGTCAAGCACCCAACCGTAGGCACCGAGAATATAGTCAGCTCCATTTCTTATCATAGAATGAGCCATCTTTGTGAAACTGGCGTCCAGACGATAGGTTCTCACATCCACACATTCTGCCACCAAGTCAAACAACTCGTCGTCGCTGATGTTCAATGCCTTCACTCGTGGAAAATTCTTTATCTCCTCACACACTGCCACGAGTTTATTGGCTTTACCCTCAAGTGACTCCACACCTGCATCGCCATTTACTGGCACTTCCACTGTTTCGCCATATTCGCCCGCCTTGGTGTTCTCCATTGTCAGGACCTGACGTTTTTGGAATGTTGTGCTGGTTGGAGTCATGCTCATCACCTTCATATACCTTTGATAGGCATCGCCGGTTATTCCGGTAAGAGTCTTTTCTGAAAGGAAATTCCAATTGGTGACATAATTTATGTCCCTATATATCTGATCCCACGACTCAAAATCAAGATACCTATCACATAGCTTATACTGATCATAGTAAGAAGTAAGATCGCACATTCTGTACCGTCTAATATCCATAACGGGAAGCACTCCGAAAGGCTGTTTGCCAACACGAACTACCGGATAATAGCCGCGAGCAAGCAGACCATCACTATTTCCGTCACCAGTTAATTTTTCCCTTAGGTCAGATAGTCTGTCATCAATCTTTCCACTTACTGCGGCACTCACCACCTCTGCCTTGTGAATCTCCATATTGTCAGAATCTGCGGCGTATGTAAGAGGACTCGTGGCGTTGTCGAATCCGAATAAGGCGTTCAGTCTGAAGGAATCTGACTCATTGCTGTTGTTTTTTGAGTTGGGACCAACGATGATGACAATGCCTTTTCCGTCCTTTATCTGCCTGACCTTAAGGGGATAGGTAAGATGATCGCTTACAAAGTCGAAAGACTTGTCCATCATCCTTGTTTCAGAGGTGTCGTAATCGGACTGGTCTTCTTCGGTGAGAATGTTCGTAGGTGTTCCTGTCTTAAGGAACTTAAGTCCGCCGTCTTCGTACAGATATGACGTCAGCATATCCTTAAGCTCTTTCTTCGACTTTGTGCCTTTGCCATCATCGTCAATGACTCCGCTGACAATGATATGTTCAAATTCGTATGTACGGAGCATTTCCTTTCCGCAGTTGTTCTTATCCTTGTTCTCACGGTAGGTCTTACGACGATGTTTCAACTCGTCAAGGGGAATGGTCATTGCCATACCTATACGCTCTGCCTCATCAAAATCTGTCATCCATGCAAGACCCTTATTGAGTTTCAGCCTGCCTTCGTCAGTCTTGTCGTACATGTCGTCACCGGATCGTCCCATCTCAAACATATTGAATCCCACCTGAAGTTCTTCCGGCAGACGGCGACCGATGAATGAGAAGTCATGACTGCGACGGGCGTCGAGCTTGAGCCTTGCGTTCAGGACAAAGCGTTCAGGAAGCATGCGTGTAACAGGAGTGACATTCTGGAAACCTTCGTTACCTTCTTCTTTATAGTCCGATGGATTGAAATTAGGCGTAGAAGCCTGGGCTACAATCCAGGCAGAACGGACTGCGCCATAGGTCTGACACATCAGACGCCATTCACCTCTCAGTTCATTCCATGGAATCTTGATGTATTTATTCGGCTTGTCGATTTTCAAATATCTCTTCAGGTAGTCCGCCATCTTTTTTCCTTCAATGGCCTCTTCACGAGTCAGCGGCTGCTGTGCCTGAGTTATGGCGAGGGTGTCAGGATAAAATCTTACAAGAAGACACTTCTCTGCTATACGCTCATACTGTATTTTGCGCTTCTTGATATATCGGAACTTTCCACCTTCCTTTAAAAGATCTTTATGATTTATATCGACGATATCTCTAAGCCACTCCATCTCCTGATGATAATCGAAGTATGTTGCCTTGAGAACCTCAAGAAAATCATTAGAATAGACCGAGCTTTCGTCTGTATCCCAGAATCTGTTCTTGATAAGGACCGTAGCAGGATAAGTGTAGCGATAGCCGGGACGAACATTTCTTGACAAGACCGTCCTTAACTTATCCAAATCGAAAGAATCGAAGAAGTCTGATATCTTCCGTGTAGACTCAAGGAATTCCTTTAATGGCTTTTCTGCACGTTTGTTCCCAGTTAATAGTGAATCCCTTTGATATGCCTCTGCCATATACGGATACAGGCGCTCCACCTTTTTACCTTTTATTAAGTGTATTCTCTGCGACAGCTCTCTTATGTGCTCCACATCTCTATATATGCAATCTGCTTGGTCTTTTGAGAAATAAGGTATTTCTTTAATTTCCTCATATATTCCCTCAAGAAACTTACGCGCATCATCAACATGCTTTTTCATTCTGCGACATCTGACGGTAGAAGAGAACGCCCTATCGCCTTTGTTGCGTGCCTTGCCGCTAAAGGTCCTTGCCGCATTCACCTCATTGATACGTCTGCACACACGCTTCACCCTGTCAGCGAACAGTGTGGCACGGTTAGGTTTTGTTCGTGTCGTGTTGGAATATCTCTCCACGACAGCCCACATCTCTTCCTTTAAAGACCTAAGCTCCTTATCCTTTTCCTTCTGGTCTGACTTGTCAAGGCTGTCAGGGATTGACTCGATAATTTCTTTCAGATAACGGCAGTCTTGGGCATACACAACGTCCAAGTCTTCCATCATCCTAAGTATTAGCTGCATCTTTTCTATGCTTACGCCCTCGTTAGCCATCTGCCATAACTCCATTAATATGAATAAGACAGAATCGGGCTGGTTTCGCACAATCACCTTTCTGTTTTCGGCAAAACGGGTCTCTATGCGAAGGGGTAGGAGCATCAGTCCGTTACGGGTTGGGATCTTTTTTATCTGAACCTCAAAGTATTTCTTGAGTATATCTTGATTCTTGTTCATAGTTCCGCTGTTTTTAGTGATTCCTTTTTCTTTATGATGCCACTTACCGGCAGTCCGAACACGGTGACATCCACGCGATGATGCCTTGCATACATACCGCCGTTCTCATAGTTGCATGTCTTGCCCTCATGACTCTTATGGCTGAAGCGCAATGAACGGTCAAGCTCCTCGAAGGTAAGATAATAGTTGATTATCTCTTTTTCGTTCTGTACGTCGAATCCCACAAGGTAAGTATTGTCCCTTGCCCACCCCATAATGCTTGGCTCCATGACATGAATGAGCTGACCGTTGCTATAAGACGAGAGATATACAGTGGTGTTAGGATAAACACGCATAAGATCGCCGTTCACCACAAACACCATCCTCTTGGAGTTCTTCATGTGGTTCTTTCCAAGACGGTCATGCCATTTATGCAGCTCCTTAACGTCAAAGTAAGTTTCGTCGATGGTGTCCGGATCTTCAGGAACGTCCCAGAACTTGCGGAAGTAAGATCCTCGCTCGTCCGTAGGATATTCTCTCCACAGAAGCTCCTTGCCCATCTCAGTGTTCATACCAGCCAGATATGCCTCTTCAAAGGCTGGATTGGCATAGAAGCAGGAGATGGTGTTGTTCTTCAGACTGTCCACTGATGGTATCATAAACCTTACTGACTGTTCCTTCAGATAGAAATATGTGGGGTCTGGCAATACGGGATACGCCATTACCGGATATTTCTCTGAGATTCTTGCGTCAAGGTCTTTTGTTTGTATATTATAGTTTTTAGCTATTTCGTCACGTACATTATCTGTAGAATACTTCTTTGTGCCGACCCGTTGCTTTTTGTAATTAATGGGTTTAAGTCCCGGCAATCTCTTCATATTCTCTATTTTCTTCTTCTCTGCAAGGAATTCTTTCTGACGTTCCATTATCCAAGAAGCATAGCCGTTAAGCCATTTGTCGCCGTCAGCAAGCACCCAGGCACCGACAGAATACTTTCTGCATGTGAAAGCGTTCTTAGGGACGGAAAGCTCTGCATTCGTCGGCAACCAGAAGTTTCTGTCTATGGTTGTTATCATGTCAATGCAGGCTTTGACGTCTTGGTCTCGTGTCAACCTGCACAAACTCTTATAGCCAGGCAGATTCAGTAACGGACTGTCTGAGCTTACTGACATTTTGTTAGTCTCGTATCTGTTTGCCTCGTTAAGACACATCACATTAATGTTCTGATTTCCGCGTGATGACGGTGCGAAACGCTTTGTCTGCTTGTTGTAGGTAAGCGATGTACGTCCCATTTTCAGCTTTGCGCCTGATTTTAGCAGATGACTCAGTGAAGTGACGACAAGGTAAGAGTCGGTACCGTCAATACGCGTTCTTACGAAAACATAATCGCCCAGTACGGCAGCATTCTTCGAGAAATCCTTGTATACATCATCATTAAGCACGATACCTGGATATTCGTCATTGACCTTCAGGAATATCGGCATTCGGTTTTGGGCATTCCTGCCTGTATTGCTTTCCGCTTTAGGATTGAGAAAATCCTTATAGCGTCTGACATTCTCCTCCAAAGCCATGTGCAATGCAGGAATGTCTGACTGCGTCACGGTATTGCTCAGAATCTTCAGATAGTTGTCCTTTCCGCTTATCTTGACTTCCGCTTTCGGTTCTGTCAGATATTCATGGGTTTTCGGTTCGATAACGAAAATCAGTCCCTGACCATTTTTTTTAATGGTGGTCTCTTTATACTCCAGTCCGCTAACACGCACAGCCAGGATGTCACGCAAGAACTCATACCCTTCGAACACGTCGAAATAGTCCTCCTTACCCGAAGCCACTACGACAAGAGGATGTCTTCTGCCTAAGTCTTTCTGTAGTTCGGGAATGCTGTTATAGTCGAAAAACTGCTTAATCTCTTCGATGGTCTTGCCGTTCTTCGCATTTACGTTTCCAAGGATGTCGTCTTCCATGCCGGGCACCTTTCTTACGAGCGTGTCCACACTCACCTCGTCACTGTAAGCCGTCGAAAGATTGGTGACTCTCAATGCTGCATCAGAAAGCAGTCCTTCGAAGCGCTCATCGTTCACACGTGATGCCTGATCCAGATAACGGCTTCTGCCGCTGCGTCTTTCATCAGCAACCTTATTCACCTTCTCAGCTTCACACGCCTCGCGTATCTTTTGGTTAGCCTTAAGAACTTGCTCCACCTGCTGCCATGCACGATTGACAAAGTCTTCCTGATTATTACGTACAGCCTCAGCACCCATACCGGCAGGTATTCTGTTGCGAAGCTGCATATTTAGTTCGTTCACGACATTCTGACTGTAGTTCTCGTTAAGGATATCATCCAATACCAGTTTGTGCCTGCCGCCATATACAGGAGGAACCACCCAAGGATCTTCATCCTCGGTATATGTCACTCCGGTCAGCTGGCTGGCGTTCTGTACAAAGACGGGACTCTTACGCAACAGTCCGCGCAAATCTTCCCTTACCTCCTTGCTCTCCACCTTCGTCACTTCATTATTTGTGGTTGGCATCAAGACAGTAGGCACTTGTATGATGGAATTTCCGCTTTTGTCGCCTTCCACCCAAGAGTTCTTTACGTTCATCAGTCCACAGCCTTCGATGTCTACATTCAGATGAGCCTGCAAGTTGCAATAGTCGGGATCAGAAATTGGACTGAGACGTCTGGCGAGAGTAAGGAAGCTTGCTTCACCGGACGTGAAGTTCCACCTGAAATATACGGGCAATTCAAGGCTTGACAAGCCTTCCGGATTTTCCCATGCCGCCTTCTGCACCGGCACATCGTCATACTTCATGCCAAGACCAGCCAGCCTACCCTGTTCGAAGGTAGGCACGACAAACGCCGTGTATTCGGTATTCGGATCCATCTGACGGTTGCACAATAATCTTGCTACGCCTCTCTCAGGGTAATCTTCAAGAAATCTGCCTATGTCATTCTTGTAGGAATTATTGAACAGATTCATCCTTTTATCGTCGAAATTCACTTGCACATGGGCAAGCTCATACAGTTTTTCGGAATCTGGAACAATACCCTTCAAGCCGTTCGTAGATGATATTACGACACACTCCTGATTGTTGCTTGTCCGCTGTATCTGAAACTCGTCAGCCTTAAGCACGATGATGGTGAGCCAAGGACGCAACTTTCCCTCACTTGTTGCTTTCAGGGGAGTATAGCGCCACGGGAAGTCTTCGTCTGCAAACTCAATGAACGGCATATACTCCATGCTCACCTTCACGAGACTGCCCTTTGGCGAATAGGTGACAATCTGCGCTGCATCCAGCCGTGTCACATCACTGGGACCTGCAACGGCAAATTCCTTCTCGGCAACAAGGTCACTGCTCACAGTATTGCCGACAGCTTTATCAGCATCAAATTCAACGTGGAACTTGATGACGGTAGAGGTCTTGCCATCAGAACAGGATCTGCCAAGATTGTCTTCCTCTAATATATATCTACTATATCCCTTGCGGAGATACGGTATGAAAAGCATCTTGTTTGCCATATCTATAGTTGTTTTTCTTGTTTTTATACTTTGGTATCCAGGTTTTTCACATAGCGCCTGAACGAAGCCTTGTCATTGCGTATATGCAGGACGTTTCTCGATTTACGATTTCCAGACAGTTCACTCTCGCATTCCTTTACATAGAACTTGGTTTGTGCCTCAACGAAATCGTTGCCGTCGAATGACATCACAGAAACAGCTTTATTGTCCTTTGCCTCGAAACCGCTGGTAACGCTCTCATACGACGGATTGCTAAGTCGCTCTTCGTTGGACAGCTCCTTGTAAAGCGACGGTGCGAAATCGTTATTAAGACATGAAGTCTCAAGAGAGAATTCCTCTTTGTCCGCAATTATCGACACCTTCTTGAGACGGAATGAGGTGTAGTCTTCCGGTAGGGCGTCATTACAGAGGTCCATCGGATAATCGAACGGCACTGCACTCTGGTTGAACGAGAAGGTATCGTTGGGCTGAAGCGTCAACACAGCGTTTTCATCCTTTTCCTTACCGTCATTGTTTTGCTCCGCAGAAGACGTAATCCAGTTGTTGTCACGGAGAAGTTCTGGCAGCAGAATGTCATTCCATACAGCAATGGTGGCTCTTCTTTCTTCCTTAGGACTATCGCCCCATGCAAGGCTGAATTTGCACTTGTATGGGATAAAGAGCACCGTGAAATAAGCCTTACCCTTGACACGCCATTTCGCCGGACCTTCCACAGACAATGCAAGGTCAACGCTGAACAGCTTCGCACTACCAACCATAACAGCTACGCCTACTTCCAGTGAGAACGAGAAGCGGAACGGCTTGAACACGAACAATGCGTCAAAGCCCGCATAACCGATGAGGCCGAACTTCTTCCATCCCACCTGTAAATTCAAATGTGCACCTATCTGGAAACTGTTGGACGTAACGGCAAGGTATGTCTCCAGCTTTATCTTCACGATATCATAGTTGAGACTCAATGACAGACGGCGCATATTGGGTGCGAACTTCAGTCCTTCCTCTGGCTTATAAGCCGGATGGAAACCACCGATGGAAAGTCCGAAGCCCTTATATGGTCCACCCCAGAAGAGGCGGAACGCCATGTCGCCCTCAAGCTTCAAGCCGACAATCTCAGAGTCGACAATAGAGGCATCAAAGCGTAATCCCTTGTCAAAGTCTATATCGCCGAAGAAATAGACGTTAATCTTTATCAGATTGGTATCGCCAACTCTCACCTTCAATGCCCCGACAATGCCAATGCTCGTCGGGGCTGGAGCCTGTATGAGCAGACCAAACTCGCATGTCACCACGGGTTCGAAGCAGATCTTACAGAGCACGCCCAGGAAGAACTGCTTTTTCTTCTCCGGGAAGAACTGCTTCACGGCTGTCTTCATCTCTGTGAGATGATTCATCACATTGTCAACAAAGAAGACGCTGCCGAATACACCGCTGCGCACTCCGCCGCTAACGGCATCGGCGTCATACATTCTGTTCAGACCCAGACAGCCGCCTACACCGTTCAACGAGAATCCCATACCCAAAGGTATTCCGGGGCTGAACGAGGTGGATATTAGTGCCACCAGACTGAAGTAATGTCCGTCCTTAACGCCGAGGTCAGCATCGACGATACAGCCCACGGTGAACTTCTTCAGCACCTCAAGCGACAGGGCTGAGAACAGTGTGCCTTCCGACTTGTCGTAGCTGATGAGGCCCGCTCCCTTAACCACTGGTGTTTCAATACTGATGCCAATGCCGTCCGGGAACTTGAACGAACCTGAGAAGTCGTAATCGCCGAGACTTCCGTCAGGTTTAAGGAAATTGATGTCAAACGAGATACCGAGGTTCTCGAACGACATGGTGAGGCAACTGAAGTCGAGCGCGAACGTCGAGCCGAGCGTCATGCCCAGATCGCCGAAGCTTCCCGAGAGGTTTCCGAGGTCCACAGATAGCTTGTCGAACTTCACCGGTCCGATTTCAAGCTTGCTGATGTCGAAGTCGAGATGGAACTTCGCTCCACCGTCTATCTTAAGACCGTTCTGCATATCATACAGCAGAGAGGTGCTTATCTTCATTGTTGGGTCGTCCTTGAGGAACATCTTGAAGAAAGAGTTTGCCGAGAGCTTCATCCTAAGCTCCAGATCTTCTATTCCTCCGTAGTAACCGAGAGTGAGACCCTTGTCCTTATCCGTAGTGCTGCTTTTGCTATCTGTGTATTTTGCAGGATCGGAAGGTTTGCGGTTATAGCCCACATAGAACAGCTGAGGATAGTTGCGTATGCCGAAGTCAACATACTCGGTATTCACGATATTTACCACCGCAGACGAATCCTTCCTTTCAAAACGTACATAGAACAAGCCTCCCATGTTGTCTACGTCAAGCAGACCATGGAATGTACCGCCCTTTGTCAGACAGAAGCCCAAAGCCTGACCCTGTGTAAAGTCAGTTTCTTTCGAAACATTGTCAGTCATCTGCCCTACGTTGCCATTAGCTCCAAGACGCAGGACATGCTTTTGGCCGATGGGCACATTAAAGTCTGCCGAAGCACTGACAGCCGAGCAGAAATACAATGCCGGCAGCGACTCCTTGTCTTCACCGGGCGAATAATTGCCGACGAACATCAGCACTTGCAGCTTGCATGCTGCATCCACCTTCGGATCCTTGTCGCTTGGAGTCTTGACGTCAAGCAGCGTGAAACATGCCACACGGTTATTCAGGTCGTACTGTGTGTCTATGCTCTTCACATAGTTCTTCAATCCTTCGTTTACATGGAAGTCCGGCAGAGAAGGAAGCAGATCTGCTATCTCGTCTTTCACCTCCTGCGGTATCGACTTATACAACGCCATGACATAGATGACTACATCACGCGTAGTCTTGTTGGAGGTGGTGAACCTAATGGTCTCCTCCAACACTTCCTTCATCCACAGCACGTATGTCAGCGGCACGCTGATTTCTATCTCTCCAAGGGCTTTTCCTGCCTCGTCAATTCCTTGGTTGACAAGCATTTTTACCTGCTTGTCCGCATACTTTCTAAGCTTCTGCGGCAATTCGGGATCGTTAAGCACCAGTTCTCTCTCCTTAAGTTCCTTGTCTATCTCGCGAAGCACTGTCGATACGTTGTTCAATGACGGGAATCTGTCAGACAGACTCTTTACGGCATCATTGACAAGCCTAAGCAGCTTGTTGACAATCTGCTTTCTGACTATCTCGAGAAGCAGCTTCTTCAGATTGTTGATGACTGGCTCGAGGATTTCTCTTCTGATGTTCCTCCATACGGCATTGACGAATCGTCTGATGATGGCATCAAATTCCTTCGCTTCATCCTTCATCTTCTCCTTTAACTCCACGGTAGCATCCTCCACTATCGCACGCAGACTGGCATAGTAAGCCTTCGGATTAGGAATGACAACATCACTGACGCTCGAATACACAATATTCACATAGTCGTTGATGTCAAGCTCTTTCTTCAGATTCCTCATTGTCATGCCATGGTCGGTAAGCAGCTGTCTGGCTCCTTCCTTAGACGTCAAGGCTCCAATCTTGTTGATGTCTTCCTTCATACACTTCTGCATGTCCGTGAGGGCAACTGCAAGACGCTGCTCCCAACTCTTCGGATTCACGAAGTTTACGACACTTGCCTTGACGCCGACAGCCCACAGATTGAGCTTGGGCTTGACCTCCTTGAACACCGCTTCGGCGTCTGAACCATACTTCTCGAGTTCCACCTTGAGCGTTTCGTTGTATGCAGGCTCAAGCACCAAGCTGTTAAGCTTCGTCTGGTCATCAAGGAGAGCAAACACATTAGCAATAGCCCTTGCCGCCTGCACCTCAATGTTCTTCAGTTCCTTGCCAATGGCACTAAACTCCTTACCTATATCGTTTATTCCGTTCTTGGCGTCGTTGATAACATCTATCGCGTCACGCTCCACGGCATCCGCCATCTGCTTGACACTGTTTTCTATCTTCTTCACCTCGCTCTCGATGGCACTTACAGCATTGTCCAGTCCTTCCCTTATCGTATTATATACCTCGCCGAATGTCTTCTGCAGGTCGGAGTATATACCGTCGATTACCGTCTCTATGTCTTCCTTCAGACGCAAAGCCATCTCTTTGAGCATCTGGATGGTCTGCTTGATTGTGGCAATGACAGGACGCACCTTTGCCCAAACCTTCTTTGCCACCTCCTTGCCTTTATCCTTAAGGAACTGGATGACACGGCGCTCAAGATTGCGTAGCAAGTCCTCAAGCATATTGCGCAGCGTAGAGAAGTCTGGTATCTTCGGAGTGATGGTATGTGCGATGTCAAGGATGCGCTTCATCACCTCCTGCACGTCATCCGCGCATTCCACGGGGTAAAGCTCCTTGAAATAGCTGACTGGCTCGCTGAAGAGCTTTTCAAGCGCACTCCAGCGTATGGTCTTGTATTTATATGTGTATGAGTATTTGCTGAGAAAGTCGGATGCTTTCTTGCTTCCGTTCACAGCATTGTCCATGATGCTGTTCACCTGAGCCAACATCACGTAGTTTCCCGGGCTCATGTCGAGCTGCTCCAGCTGTATGGGGAATTCCTCATTCAGCTTCTTGTATGCTTCAGTGGACGTGATGGCATCCTTCGCTTCCATAGCCACTTCCGACACCTTCTTTATGGCACCGTTGATGCTGCTGTCGGCATATTCTGTGGCAGACTTTTGTATGTCGCTGACTGTTTTAGCGAACTGTTCCTGAATGTCCCCATACGCCTTCTGCATCTTCTTCGGTATCTTTATCTCTATCTCTGCATCGCCGATGATGCCGAGGAAGTCGAGCACGGCATATATGCTGTTGATGGTCCGATAAAACTTCAACAGCGCCTCTCTATTGTCAGGAATGAGAAGGTCCTCCTTAAATTCCTTCAGCTGCTCCTTCACATTGGATTCCACCTTGCGCAAATCGCTCAAGGCATCGTCCATAAGCCCCTTCATCTCCTTCTCCGCAATTCCCAGTTCATTACGCAGCTGCTTCTCAAGGCTTTCCACAGTAGCAGTCACAGTGGTCTTAGTCTGAGAAACCAGGTTTTCCAGATAGTCAATCTCATCCTTGAACACCACCTTGGCATTCTTGAGCAATGCGATGATTATATGGTCGAACAGTCTATGGAGCGTCTCCAACTTGAACACTACTTCCTTTGCAGAAGATACGGCACTGTCCACCGCATCGTCCATCTCAATACGGCTGATCTCAATGTTCTTCAAGTCCTTATAGAAGCCGAGGATGTCCTGTGCCACACCTCCCGCATTAAGCAGGAATGTTGCCGTGCTTTCTTCATCGAATCCTTTATTGCTGGCATCATTGTATGATGACGCCAGATTGTCCATTTTGTCTGCTATACTGAGGAATCCGTTCACGGTTTTCCTTAAGGCGGAGATGTTCTCATACTGAGAAAGGTCATAGCCTAACTGAGTAAAGATAGCATCCACCATCTTTTCTATTTGCTCAAACTGGTCCTTGCGGGTTTTAGCGTTGTTAGTAGCCTCAGCCCCTTCAAGGAAAGCAGTCCGAATCCATCCGAACTCCCTTTCCACGTCAGCAACCAACGAATCCTTGGTCATTGCGAGGAGTTGTTGCAGCTTCTTTATTATAATCTCGCCTGTTGTCATAACGATAGATTTTTAGAAACTCGATTCCACAACTAAAAAAAGAATGTAAAATGCCAGTTTTTGTGTTTATAATAAAAGTAATTTTAAATTACCTGTTTTTTCATCTCTGCTGCAAATATATTGAAAAATTTCGACACTTGTGGCGTTTCTTGCTTATTTCATGCTTTTTAACTATAAATAATCATACATATTAAATTTTTGTATTTAGAAGCATTGGTTTGAAAGAATATTTCAATAATCTCCTCATAAGTATCTCTTAAGATTAAGGCGCTAAAAGCCAAAGATGCCCAATAGCAGACAGACTGTAATCCGCTATGTACAAAAATGCAAATATAGAAAAACATTAATGGCTTACTTCAGCACGAATAACAGCCTAAGATTGTATTTATATGCGCTGTTGTTGTGAAAAAACGATATAAGAATACGTCGTGTTAGCGGTTTTATTTGTAACTTCGCACTGATTTTCAGCATAACAAGCCTATAATCAACAGAATAAAACTAATAATATGAAGAAGAATTTACGTACTGCCTCTCTTTGTGTACACGGAGGATATGAGGCAAAGAACGGTGAGCCTATTGAGCCGCCAATCATCCAGAGCACCACATTCAAGTATGACAACTCTGAGGAGATGGCGATGCTCTTCGACCTCAAGAAGGAGGGTTATTTCTATACTCGCCTGCAGAACCCCACCAATGACGTAGTGGCGCAGAAGATTGCGCAGCTTGAGGGTGGCGTGGGTGCCGTACTGACAAGCAGCGGACAGGCTGCCAACTTCTACGCTGTGTTCAACATCTGCGAGGCTGGCGACCATATCGTGACAAGCAATGAGATTTACGGCGGCACGTTCAATCTGTTCGGAGTTACTCTCAAGAAGCTTGGCATCGAGTGTACGTTCGTCAATCCTAACGACTCTGAGGAGGAGATTCAGAAGGCTTTCCGTCCTAATACGAAGGTTGTTTTCGGCGAGACAATCAGCAATCCCGGCTGTGCCGTACTCGACATTGAGAAGTTTGCACGCATCGCTCATAAGAACGGTGTGCCTCTTATCGTGGACAATACCTTTGCCACACCGATTAACTGCCGCCCGTTCGAGTGGGGAGCTGACATCGTAACGCACAGCACCACTAAATATATGGACGGTACAGCAAGCCAGGTGGGCGGCTGCGTAGTGGACAGCGGCAACTTTGACTGGCTCGCACATGCCGAGAAGTTCCCCGGTCTGTGCACTCCCGACGACAGCTATCACGGACTTACTTACGCCAAGAAGTTCGGCAAGATGGGCTACATCACCAAGCTGGTGGCTCAGCTTATGCGCGACCTCGGCTCTATCCCCGCTCCGATGAATTCGTTCATCCTCAATCTTGGTCTGCAGTCGCTCCACCTCCGCATGAAGCAGCATTGCGCCAATGCTCAGCGTGTGGCAGAATTCCTGAAGGCTGATTCGCGCGTGGCATGGGTTCACTACAGCGGACTGGAGGGCGACCAGTATAACGAGCTTGCCAAGAAATATCTGCCTAACGGATCTTGTGGCGTGATTGCCTTCGGACTGAAGGGCGACCGCGATGTTGCCATCCGCTTCATGGACTCGCTCGACATGATTAACATCGTCACACACGTGGCTGACGCCCGCACCTGCGTGCTCCATCCCGCAAGCCACACTCACCGCCAGCTCTCGGAAGAGCAGTTGCGTGAGGCTGGCGTCGCTCCCGATCTTATCCGTCTCTCTGTAGGTATTGAGGACGTTGAGGACATCCTCGACGACATCCGTCAGGCTTTGGACAAGGCTGGAGTGTAATCACCGCTTTTCGGTAAACACGATAAACCGTAATATACGGTCAATAGAAGAGGGTGTGTATTCTATGCAAGAAACATAGAATGCACACCCTCACTTATATTTAATTGAACTTTTGCAAGTTCAGTATTTAAGAATGTATATATTTTTACTTTCTTCTTGTCTTTGTGGTCTTTTTCTTTGACGTTGTCCTTGTCTTCTTCTTGGTAGACGTAGTTGTCTTCTTCGTTGTTGTCGTTGTCTTCACAGGCTTATAGTAAGTCAGTGCTTCGGGCAGTTCCTGCTTGATGGCGGCGATGCGCTTTGCGTCAGAAGGGTGGTCGCTGAAGATGTCGCTTTGGTTGTTGCTGCCGGTGGCCTGAGCCATGCGCTGCCAGAACGTGACGGCTACGTTAGGGTCGTAACCTGCCATGGCTGCGAAAATCAGTCCCATGTGGTCAGCCTCGCTCTCGTTATCGCGAGAATACTTCAGGCTGCGGAACTGCAGACCCTTCTGTGCTATGATCTGTGCCAGCTGTGTGGTGCTTGAGCTTACTCCGGCGGCATTGAGCACCTGACCCAGAATCTGCGTGCCATACTGGTTCTTTATCTGCTTGCTCATCTGCTCGGCAGAATGCTTTGCCACGGCGTGCGCAATCTCATGTCCGAGGACAATGGCGAGCGAAGCCTCGTCCTGCGTAATGGGGAGCAGTCCTTCGTAAACGACAATCTTTCCGCCAGGCATACAGAAGGCGTTCACTGACTTGTCCTGAACAAGATTAAACTCCCAGCTATATTCCTTTGCGTCGGCAGCCATGCCGTGCTCGTTGAGATAAGTCTCCACAGCGGTGGCAAGACGCTGACCCACGCGCTTCACCATAGCGGTGTTGGCAGAGTTGGTGGACAGCTTAGCCGACTTCATGTAGTTGGTGTACTCCTGGTTGCTAAGTGAGAGAACCTGCTCGTCGCTTACAAGGATGTTCTGTTTACGACCCGTGATTGGCACGGTGCGGGTGGTGCCGCATGCGAAAACGACGGCTGCAATCGCAGCCATTACTAAGTACTTAAGCTTTTTCATACTACTTACTTTTAGTGTTCTTTATGACCCTCATTGTGGTCATATATTCTATTATTTCGCTGCAAAAGTAACAAAAAACTCTATAACATAGTAAATAAATATGTGTTTTTTATAGTTCTCTGCTAAAACTTTTGTAGTTCTCTGCTAAAACAATTCCTCCTCTTCTCCTCGCATTAAAGCCTAATCAGAGCCGATCCGGGCTGCTTCTCGCTGTCTATCTGTATGGCATACACGCCTTTAGGCATATCGGCAAGGCTGATGTCAGCGTATGTTCCGTCAGGAGAGATGACGGTGGCGAACGTCATAGTGCGGCACAGTCTGCCCGCCGTATCGAACACTTTCACGTTTGCCTTGCCGCCTTCCTGCGTACGGTCGTATATGATAAGGTGGCGTTCTGTGGTGACGCGAACGTCCCATCGGTTCGACTGTTCGCGGCTCAGCCCCTCTATGTTCGTCATTCCCAATACGTCCAGCAGTCCGCTGTAGGCGTCAATCATTCCGTAACCGCAATACCATGGCGTCTTCTCGCCGTAATCGCCGCACGAACGGCTGGTGCGCTCCATCACGCCGAGTACGTCCTGAGGCGTGAGATGAGGGTTGGCTTGAAGCCACAGAGCAATGATTCCCGCTACAGCCGGGGTTGACATTGACGTGCCTCCAAGAGCCGTCCATTCGTAATGGATGTTGTCTATGTCCTCTTTATACACAGTATATGACTTGAGGTCTTTCGCGTTAGGATTGTCGGTGTTGTCCGTAAAGTCATGATTCATCAGAGACACTACGTTGGCTCCTGGCGCCATCACGTCAGGCTTCGTTCGTCCGTCGAAGGTAGGTCCCACGGACGAGTAGTTGCCGCGCTCGCCGTTTACGCCCCACGACTGTTCGATGCGTTCGTCGTCCGCGTTGGTGAATACGGGGCGGCATGCTGTGCCGCCGACGCATATCACAGCCGGAGCGCTTCCCGGTGAGAGGATGCCGTGCGTGATGTCTGCGTCCGCTATGTAGGGGTTGGCGTCGTCTTCGCACATCGTGCCGTTCATCAGAAACATCTCCGCTGCCGACCCTTCGCCCGTCAGTTCCACCGAAAGGGGATAGTCGTAGCCCACGTGCCCGGTTCCGTCTATCGTAACGTCCATCGCCCATTGGTCTTCATGGAAAGCCGAACGATATGCGTATGAGGTCTGGATGTACGTGTTTTCTCCTACGGTTATTGTGTCGCGTCGCATGGCATCCTTGCATAAAGCCACGTCTTCCGCCGACAAAACCTTCATGGCTTTGCCGTCTGCGATGTCCACGCCTTCCGATGCTTTGGCGTCGTTTCCCACATTATATATTATAGTGCGCAGGGCGAAACCTTTCTCTCCCGTTACGGAGAACGCCACCTGTTGCCCCCATATCTTCATGAACGTGCCAGCCGAAGCGCGTGCCGCCGGCTTGCCCACATAATTATTGCGAAATCCCTCGTTGCCCGCCGACACCACGATGATGCGTCCCGGTCCGGTCAGGTGGTCCAGCACACGATAATATAGGCGGTCGTCGTCATGCAGCGTCTGCCTCGAACCCTCGCTGAACGAGATGACGCACGGCTTTCCGACGGAGTCGGCATAGTCGAAGATATACTTAAATCCCAAAGCGTCCGTGGCGTGTGTATACTTATAAAGATTCTTATCCTCGATGTACATCTCGTCAGACGTCACAGCGTTTGAGACAAGACAGATGTCGCTTTCTGGAGCCATACCGCGGAATTTGGTCCCTCCGCCGTTGCCTGCAGCAATGCCAAGCGTGTGGGTGCCGTGATATTGCTCAGACGAGTCGTACGAAGATCTGCCATAAAGCCAGAAGTCTTCCTCCGTATATTCCGCCCCGACGTACATCTCATTGCCGCCGCCAGTCGATCCAATCTGGTCCCACATCCGCTTCACACGCGGATTCATGTGGCTGTCATAGAATGTTGGGTGACTCGTGTCGAAGCCTACGTCCATCAGACCCACCACCACGTCCTTGCCCGTATAGGCTTGCGGCAGTCCTGTGCCCTCGTATATTGGCACAGCGTCGGTATGCAGAGCCATCGAGTCGAGAGTGAGCACGTTGCCCTGTTCCGCCTCAATGCGCTTGATGCGGCTGTCCGAAGCGATGCTGCCGACCCGTGAGAGAGGAACGTCGGCAATGACGATGTCGCCGAAGTCGGCAAGTATGGTGCAGTCGTTGCGTAGCAGCACCGAATCGGCGCCGGCGGTCTTCTCTATGAATGCGCACGTCCTCAAGTCGTTCTGTGGCGCCGAAGCCGCGCGGTCGTTATGACGCGGCAACCATCTGCGCAGGGAAGAAGACAGTTTTGACGCTGCTGAATCTTGGCAATAGGCGGTGTTGTCGTCGCTTGTGGAGGCAAACAACGGCGCTATGGCAGCAGCACATAATACGAAGGAAAACCTAATTCTTGACAGTATATTCATCTTGTAACGAAAAAATGTAGTACCTTTGCAAAGATAGCTCTAAATAACAAGAAAAAACAAAAACAACAAATAAAATAATGGAAAACAAGACAAACAAGCTCATTGCAGCACATTATCAGCTCTTCGCCATCGACGACAAGGGAGAGCGCTCACTCGTAGAGGAAACTTCACAGGAACAGCCCTTCGTGTTCATCACCGGTTTCGGCGCAGCTTTGGACGCCCTTGAGGAGAAGCTGGAAGGTCTCGCACGTGGCGAGAAGTTCGACTTCGAGCTGGACAAGGAGCATGCTTTCGGTGAGCACGTGGCAGAGCGTGTGCTCAATCTCGACAAGGAGATGTTCTCCGTAGACGGACATTTCGACAGCAAGAACATCTTCAAGGGTGCACAGGTGCCTCTGAAGAACGAGGACGGCAACTTCTTCATCGCCACAATCCTCGAGATCGGAAGCGACAAGGTAACTGTTGACCTCAACCATCCGCTCGCTGGCAAGTGCCTCAACTTCAAGGGATACGTCATCGAGAACCGCGAGGCAACAAAAGACGAGATAAAGACCATGCTCAATCATCTCAACGGCGGTGGCTGCGGCGGACATTGCGGCGGCAACTGCGAGGGTGGTTGTGAAGGCGGTTGCGGTGAAGGCGGTTGCGGTCATTGCCATTAATAACAAAAACTGATTTATGCGCAACACGTTCGGCAACATATTTACGCTTACCACCTTCGGCGAAAGTCACGGAGCAGCCGTGGGAGGAGTGGTCGACGGCATGCCACCCGGCATAGTCATCGACACAGACTTCATACAGAGCGAGCTGGACAGGCGTCGGCCCGGTCAGAGCAAACTGACGACCTCAAGGTCAGAGGCTGACCGTGTGGAGCTGCTCAGCGGAGTGTTTGAGGGAAAGTCTACGGGATGTCCCATAGGCTTCATTGTCCGCAATACCAACCAACGCTCCGCCGACTACGACGACATGCGCGACATCTTCCGCCCGTCGCACGCCGACTATACCTATCAGCAGAAGTATGGCATCCGCGACCATCGGGGTGGCGGACGCTCTTCAGCGCGTATCACCATCAGCCGATGTGTGGGCGGAGCGCTTGCCAAGCTGGTATTGCGCCAGCACGGCATCCGCATCACAGCCTATACGTCACAGGTGGGCGACGTGGCTCTTGACGCTGACTATCACCGTTACGACCTTTCGCTCGCAGAGACCAACGACGTGCGCTGCCCCGATGAGGCTAAGGCACGCCAGATGGAAGACCTCATTATGGAGGTGAAAGCGGCGGGCGACACCATCGGCGGCGTCATCACGTGCGTCGTTACGGGATGTCCTCCAGGCGTAGGCGAACCTGAGTTCGGCAAGCTGAACGCCATGCTCGGCGGAGCCATGCTCAGCATCAACGCCGCCAAGGGCTTCGAGATTGGCGACGGTTTTGCCTGCGTCACGTCACGCGGAAGCCAGCAGAACGACGTTTTCCGCAGCAACGGCGACGGCACCGTATCGACCGTCACCAATCACAGCGGAGGCATCCAGGGAGGAATAAGCAACGGAGAAGACATCTTCTTCAGAACGGCTTTCAAGCCCGTTGCCACCATTCTCACCCCTCAACACACCGTTGACCGACAAGGCGTTGACACCGTATTCTGCCCCCACGGACGCCACGATCCCTGCGTTCTGCCGAGAGCCGTGCCCGTAGTGGAGGCGATGACAGCTATGACAATACTGGACTATCTTATGTTAGAAAACATTAAAATCGAAGATTGAATGATAGATTTTAAATAAAATCGAGCATAAGTAAAAAAAAATACCGTATAAAAAGCAAATATCAGAAAAAGAATTGCTATATTTGCAAGCGATAATATCAGGGCTTGTGAAAGTCCTGTATTAACTTAGTTAAGTCTAGTTTAGTTTTTGTGTTGGTTGAGCGCAGTCGATTGACTGCGCTCAATTTTTTTGTTAGTTACATATTAAGATGTAACTTTGTTAAGTTCAATAAAATCCGTTGTCGGCGCAGAATAAGCGTGTTATTTATATGGAGTTTTCTTCTTTATTGAAGAATAAAATCGCTAAATTTGCAGTATCTTAAACACTCTTTACAACAAACCGAAAATGATATGAGAGAGAAAATAGACTGCTTTCTGCCGTGTAGCGATGCTGACACGCTCGGCAAGACGCTGCAGACACTCAGAGAAAGCAAGACAATCCAGCATATAAACCTTCTTGTTACCGATGCGCATTGCGGCGCGGAGGAGAACGGCAGTTCTGATACCATGTTGCCCGCGGACTGTACGAAGATAACAGTTGACTCGCTTCTTTCCACCAAGACGATGCTCACCCTTGAGGAGCATACCGACGCCGAATACGTGCTCATAAGCCTGAAGACCACTCCCGTGGACCTCGGACTGAACGCATTGGAGCGTATGCTGCGCGTGGCTACGGACAGTTGTGCCGGCTTGGTGTATGCCGACAGCTACGTGAAGAAGGAGAGTGGGGTGGAGCGTCATCCCGCCATCGACTATCAGACGGGTAGTCTTCGCGACGACTTCGACTTCGGACAGCTGGTCCTTATACGCTCGTCGCTGCTCCACGCCTATGCAGCCAGCAAGCGCCCCGAATATAACTGGGCAGGATTTTATGACCTTCGCCTTTACATAAGCAGAAAGGCGCCGCTCTTCCACATTAACGAATATCTCTACACTCAGGTGGAGACGGACAACAGAAAGAGTGGAGAACGTCAGTTTGACTATGTCAATCCGCGCAACCGTGAAGTGCAGGTGGAGATGGAGCAGGTAGTTACCCGACATCTTGAAAAGATAGGTGCAACGGTAGACACGTCGTCTTACCTGAAGCCCGACTTCAGCGAGCAGGACTTCGCGTGCGAGGCAACAGTCGTCATCCCAGTATATAATCGTGAACGCACCATTGCAGACGCCGTGCATTCAGCCCTTGAACAGAAAACCACATTCAAGTATAACGTCATCGTCGTGGACAATCATTCCACCGACTCTACCACGCAGATTCTCAGCGACATCGCTGCCAAGGACCAGCGCCTCGTGCATATCATTCCCGAACGTACCGATCTCGGCATCGGCGGATGTTGGAATGTTGCCACGACCGACCAGCGCTGTGGACGTTTTGCCGTACAGCTCGACAGCGATGATCTCTATTCCTCGCCCAAGACATTGCAGCGCATCGTGGACGAATTCCATAAGCAGGGAGCGGCTATGATTGTAGGATCTTACCGCATGTGCAACTTCAAGCTCGAGACATTGCCGCCGGGACTTATTGACCATGCTGAGTGGACCGACCATAACGGACCCAACAACGCCCTGCGCATCAACGGACTCGGAGCGCCAAGAGCTTTCTTTACGCCAATCCTCAGACAGATACAGTTTCCGAACACCAGTTACGGCGAGGATTATGCTGTCGGACTTGCCTTCAGCCGCAAATATCGCATTGGCAGAATCTACGACGAACTGTATCTCTGCCGCCGCTGGGATGGCAACAGCGACTCTGCTCTCAGCATCGAACGACAGAACGCCAACAACCTGTATAAGGACCGCTTGCGCACGCTTGAGGTGTCGGCACGCCAGCAACTCTCACAGGGCAAGGCAGACATCTCTGCCGACAACTCGCTGCAACGCTTCTTCAATCGTCAGCTGGAGGTGTGGGAGAGTGCACGTGAGCACTATCATGACCTCCGCAACGTGAAGACACGCGAACTGGCGAGTGGCGAGCAGACGATGAAGGTGCAGTTCAATCCGGCACGAATCGTATCCACCGGTGCTGCCATCGACAAGAAGACAATAGCCAAGCGCCCGTGTTTCCTCTGTGAGCATAACCGCCCTAAGGAGCAGATGCAGAAGCAGGTGGACAAGAACTTCACGCTGCTTGTCAATCCGTTCCCCATCATGCCGCAGCACTTCACCATACCTCTGCGTGCACATCGTCCGCAGAGCATCGGACTGAACTACGGCGAGATTTATCGTCTGCTGAATGCATATCCCTCATTGACCGTATTCTATAACGGCCCGAAGTGTGGAGCTTCTGCACCAGACCACATGCACTTCCAGGCTATATGCTCCGGCATGCTGCCTTTGCAGACCGAATGGCCCCGACTGAGCCGCGACTGCGAGGTGCTCATCAAGAAGGAAGGACATGGCGACATTATAGGTGTGCGCGGTTTTGCCGTACCCGTATTTGCCATACGCACCTCAGACCAGGCAGCAGGCGAACAACTCTTCCGTGTGCTCTATTCCGCATTGCCTATGCACGGCGGCGACACGGAGCCGATGATGAACATCGTGGCATGGCGCGACGGCAGCGACTATCAGGTGGTGGTAATCCCGCGTCGCAAGCATCGCCCTGACTGTTACTTTGCAGAGGGTGAGGAGCAGCGTCTGGTAAGCCCTGGAGCGCTCGATATGTCGGGCTTCATCGTTACTCCACGTCAGATCGACTTCGAGCAAATCACGCCGGAAGAGGCTGTCAGCATCATACAGGAGTGTGGCATTACCAAGGCAGACTATGACGAGATAGCCGACAAGCTGCGCACCATTGCGGCAGGAAAGGCTTCTGCCAATGACCATTTCGCAGGAAAGCAGCCCAACGTATCCGTAGGCATCGTAAGTGGAGCAAGGATAGCTTTCTCGCTTAACGGCCCGTATATGGCAAAGGGAAATCTTATTGACGGCGAACAGGTGGTGGAGTTCAGCGAAGGAGCCATCCTTTGGAACGGCACGCAATATCGCGAGCTGACGTTCATTCCGCAACAGCAGAACGCTTCGTTCTCTTTGCACGACGTCACCATCGGCGTAAACTTCCATTGGGAACGACAGGAGACGCAGACCTTCCTCGGAACGCTGCGCCTTGTGGTCGACTCGGATAAGGTCTGCGCAATAAACGAACTGCCTGTGGAGTCGTATCTGGAGAGCGTCATCTCCAGCGAGATGAGCGCCACGTCCAGCGAGGAACTGCTCAAGGCTCACGCCGTAATATCGCGCTCTTGGCTTCTCTCTCAGATAGAACAGCGACGCGAACATCAGACCAGCGCAGGACAGAACGGCTTCTTCTCGTTCATCCGCAAGGACGATGAGCTGGTGAAGTGGTATGACCGTGAGGACCACACCATCTTCGATGTCTGCGCCGACGACCATTGTCAGCGTTATCAGGGCATCACCAAGGCCACGAGTCCGAAGGTGGCGCAGGCTGTGCTTGCCACACGCGGACAGATACTGATGAGTGGCGACGAGATATGCGACGCCCGTTTCAGCAAGTGCTGCGGCGGTGCAACGGAGGAATTCCAGTACTGCTGGGAGAACATTCGCAAGCCTTATCTTGTGTCGGTGGCTGACGCTAAGGGACAGCCGGCGCTGCCAGACCTTACCGTTGAGGCAGAGGCTGAACGCTGGATACGCACGTCGCCGGAGTCGTTCTGCAACACCACTGACAAGACCATACTTTCCGAGGTGCTCAACGACTACGATCAGGAGACTACTGACTTCTATCGTTGGCATGTGGAATATACGCAGGAGCAGCTGAAGAGTCTTATTGCTGAAAAGCTGAAGATGGACTTCGGCGACATCCTCGACCTCCAACCAGTGGAGCGCGGACGAAGCGGACGTCTCTGCCGACTGAAGATTGTCGGTTCGGAGCGCAGCTTCACAATCGGTAAGGAGCTGGAGATAAGACGAGCCCTCAGCGAGACACATCTCTATAGTAGCGCCTTCGTAGTGGACAAGCTGGACGTTAAGGACGGCGTTCCTCAGAAATTCCGCCTGACCGGAGCCGGTTGGGGTCACGGAGTGGGCATGTGTCAGATTGGTGCAGCCGTGATGGGTGCCAACGGATACAGCTACGACAGCATCCTCTTACATTATTATAAGGGTGCGGAGATAAAGAAGATATACAAATAAAGATCTGAATATGAAAAAGACGAGTCCGTGGGCATGGATTCCCACGTTATACTTTGCGGAAGGCTTGCCCAATGTGGTCGTCACAGCCCTCTCCATTGTTATGTATATGCAGATGGGGCTTAGCGATGCAGAGGTGGGACTCTATACCGGCTGGCTCGCCCTGCCATGGGTGATAAAGCCGTTGTGGAGCCCGTTCATCGACCTTCTCAAGACCAAGCGTTGGTGGGTGCTGGCAATGCAGCTGCTTATGGGTAGCGCCCTTGCCGGCATTGCCTTCACGCTGCCCACTGCCTTGTGGTTCCAGGGTTCGATGGCTTTCCTGTTCCTGATGGCGTTCGCCAGTGCCACGCACGATATCTCGGCGGACGGATTCTACATGATAGAGCTTGACGCACACAACCAGTCGAAGTATGTAGGTCTGCGCAATACGTTTTATCGCCTTGCCGTGATATTCGTGAATGGCGCGCTTGTGTCGCTGGCAGGATTGCTGGAGCATCATTTTCACATGACCATCGTATATACGTGGACCCTTATATTCTACGCCCTTGCAGCCATCTTCATAGGCATCTATCTCTATCATTGCAAGATGATGCCCCGACCGGCGGAAGACGTCAGTTCGGAGAAGAGCGTGTCAGAGGTGGTGCATGAGCTGCGTACCATCATCGGCTCGTTCTTCTGCAAGTTCGGCTTGAAGGAGACGCTCTTCGTAATGCTCTTCCTTCTGCTTTACAGATTCCCGGAGGCTCTGCTTAATACGATGACCAAGACCTTCCTCATGCGTTCCAATGCCGAAGGCGGACTGGGACTCACGCCGGAAGAATACGGTCTGGCGCAGGGCACGGTCGGACTGATAGGTTTGTTGCTTGGAGGCATATTGGGAGGCGTGCTGGTCAGCAGGGACGGCATGAAGAAGTGGCTTTGGCCTATGGTTTGCGCCATAACGCTGCCCGACGCCGTTTACATCCTCCTGAGTTACACGCTCACGTCCAACCTTTGGGTGGTGTCCACCTGCCTCTTCATCGAGCAGTTTGGCTACGGACTCGGATTCACCGTTCTCACGCTTTACATGCTTTACTACAGTCAGGGCAAGTTCCGCACGTCGCATTACTCGATATGCACCGGCATCTCTTACCTTGGACTGATGCTCCCCGGCATGGTGTCGGGATACATAAAGGACCTTGTAGGTTACCAGATGTTCTTCATCATCGTCATGGCATGCTGCCTGATAACGTTCCTCGTAACCGCCTTTCTGAAGATTGATCCCGACTTCGGAAAGAAGTAAATAATAAATAAAAGCCAATGACAGACCATAACCATACTGGCGATACGCCTTGCACGCTTTCTTCCCAGCCTCAGACAGAGGGGCAGGGAGGGCAGCGTGTGCCGCGTCGTGTAAGCTGGTTATGGCTCCCTTCGCTGTCCTTCAGCGACGGCGTTTCGATGGCTGTCATTGTGCTTTTGCTTGTGATGCTGCGCCGTTTCGGTCTGAACAACAGCCAGACCACGCTTGTTCTGGCGTTGCTCTGCATACCATTCTCGCTGCGTCCGTTGCTGGAGAAGGTCGTGGCACACTTCCGCGGCACCACTAAAGTATGGATACTCACGTCCGAGTTTATCTCTGCCTTGGCGTTATGGGGTGTGGCTTTCGTCATTCCTACGCCTTATCGTCTTGAGGGCACGCTTTGTCTTTTGCCCTTCTTCACATTCTCCATCGTCCTCCACCGTATTGCTGTGGAGCGCTTTTACCTTCCTTTATGCCCTCCGTTGCCGGGCTTCCATACGCTTATAGTGAAGCTGTTTCGTGGTGTAGCCATGCTGCTTGGCATTGGCTGCATGGCTATGGTGGCAGGTAATATGGAGGTGTTGACCCGAAACATACGCTATTCGTGGAGCCTTGTGTTTTACGTTATGGCTGGCATCTTTTTCTTTCTTTGGCTCTGGCACAGCATCTTCCTTCCCGTCAGACCACATCCCGCATACCCGGAAAGCGACCTTTTCGGCCTGCACAAGGGCGAATATGAGGAAGCCTTGAACGGCATCCTGTCAGGTTCGTCCAACCGTGTCAGCCTATTGCTCATGGCTTCTTTCGCGTTGGCGGCGTCCTTCCCTCTTCTTGGCATCCCGCTCTTCGTCATTGATATGCCCCATAACGGTGGTCTTGGCATGTCACCGCAGGAGTTTGCGCTCATCGTAGGTACGGTAAGCGTAGGCGCTGTGTTCTTCGGAAATGTCCTCGGCACAAGGTTGTGTCGTAAGTACGGGCTGCGTCTGTGCCTTCTGCCGATGGCTGTGCTCTTCGCCGGTCCGAGTCTGGCAGCCCTTTATATGAGCTTCAATCTTTCCCTCTCGCTTGCAATAGTCTGCCTCTTGTTCAGTATTGCAGGTGTTGCGGCTGGCGTTGGCTTTGCAGCATTGTCCGCTGTGACCGCCCGTTTCGCTGCGAGCGGCAGGGGAGAGGTGTGTCGTCGTTCCGTCATGCTTGGCGTGATGGCTGTTGTAGCAACGCTATGTGGCGGCATGACCGGCATTTTGGAGGAAAACATAGGTTACCGTCAGTTCTTCGTAATGTCGTCATGGATGTACGTGGTGCCGGCGATTGTGGCGGTGATGTATATCGCCAATGACAAAATACGTCTGAAGTAATCCAAACAATTGTTAATATTAAGTAGTCTGAATAAACTTTCTGACCGATATCTGTATCTAAGAAGTCAGAGAGATTATAAAAACATATTATTAGTTTAGAATTACACACATATTCAAACAAACATGATTTTATCAAAGAGAAAAATAGCAATGGCATCCATGGCAGGCATTATGCTTATGTCGATGCCAACGGAATGCGCAGCAAGACAGTGGTCGCTGAAGGATTGTATTGATTATGCTTTGGCAAATAACATCCAGTTGCAGAAAGCCAAGGTGCAGCAGCTTTCTGCCCTTGAGGACATAAAGCAGAGCCAGTCAGCCTTGCTACCTTCCCTTAGTCTGTCAACATCACAGAACGTAAGCTACAATCCGTGGCCTGAACAGGGCTCGGCAATGATTGCCGGAAATAAGGTTCAGGCAGATGTGAAGAAGGTGTATTACAACGGTTCTTACTCGCTTTCGGGCAACTGGACTGTGTGGAACGGCGGACAAAACACCAATACTGTCAAGCTGAATAAGCTCGCTGCAGAGCAGGCACGCCTCGATTCGGCTGTCACAGCCAACAACGTGCTCGAGCAGATAGCCCAACTCTACGTCCAGATACTCTATTCTGATGAGGCCATCTCCGTCACGAAGGAGAGCCTTAAGACCAGCCAAGCCAATGAGGAGCGCGGCAAGACGATGGTGTCGGTGGGCAAGATGAGCAAGGCAGACCTTGCACAGCTGACTGCCCAGCGCGCCGAAGACGAATACAGCATCGTGGAGGCAGAGAGCAATCTGCGCAACTATAAGCGCCAGCTCAAGCAGTTGCTCCAGATAGCTGATAATGACGAGTTTGACGTTGTCATTCCTTCCACGACGGACGAGATGGCTCTTAAGGACGTACCTGCCCTCAACGATGTTTATGCAGCATCGCTGACACAGCGCCCAGAAATACAGAACGCCAAGCTCGGCATTGAGAGTAGCGACCTTAGCGTGAAGATAGCCAAGGCAGGTAAGTTGCCGACAGTAGGACTGAACGCCGGTCTTTCCACTTCCACCACATCAATGAACAGTAACGGATGGGGCAACCAGATGAAGAACAACTTCACGGTTGGCGGTGGAGTGTCGGTGAGCATCCCGCTCTTCGATAACCGCAAGACAAAGACATCCGTAAACAAGGCGATGCTTCAGAAGGAGAGCTACCTGCTCGACCTGCAGGACAAGCAGACCACTCTTTATTCAACTGTGGAGAACTATTGGCTGCAAGCCGTTACCAATCAGAACAAGTTTAAGGCGGCTCGCGTATCTACGGAGAGCGCACAGGCAAGTTACGAGTTGCTGTCCGAACAGTTCAACCAAGGTCTGAAGAACATTGTGGAGTTGATGACTGGCAAGACCAACCTTTTGCAAGCTCAGCAGAACGAGCTTCAGAGCAAGTATCTTGCCATCCTTAACCTTAACATGCTGGACTTCTATCGTACAGGAGAGATAAAGTAATTAGTAAATACTAACTGAACTGCAGTGCCGCGGGCAGGAATGCCCGCAGCTACTACAGTTTGCATAACAAATCAAGCTAACCTTATAAAATAGAGATTTTATAAAGAGTAATAATAATTAGAGATTTATATTAGAGAGATGAAAAAATTAAGCAAGGTATGGGTGGTAGTGGCTATTGTCGCTATCATCGCAGTTGCCGTATGGGCATTCTCAGGCGGCAAGAAAGAGCAGCAGATTTCGTTCGACACGGCTCCCGTCGCGTCGGCAAACATCCAGAACAGCATTACTGCCACTGGTACGATTGAACCGGTGACCTCCGTCACTGTGGGTACGCAGGTGAGTGGTATCGTCAGCAAGCTCTATGTTGACTACAATTCAGTGGTGAAGAAGGGACAGGTGATTGCCGAGCTCGACAAGACCAACCTTCTCAGTCAGCTTGCCACTGCCAAGACGCAGCTTGCCACCGCGCAGAGCCAGCTCAACTATCAGACCGCAAACTACAAGCGCTATCAGACTCTTTTCCAGAAGGGACTTGTGGCAGCCGACGATTATGACAATGCCAAGCTTTCGTATCGTCAGGCTGTGGAGCAGGTGGCTTCAGCCAAAGAGGAGGTGCAACGTGCACAGACCAATCTCGGATACGCCACCATCACGTCGCCCATTGACGGTGTGGTGCTCTCCAAGTCAGTGGAAGAAGGTCAGACTGTGGCAGCCAGCTTCTCTACGCCTGAACTCTTTACCATCGCTCAGGACTTAACAAACATGCAGGTGGTGGCTGATGTGGACGAGGCTGACATAGGCGACGTGAAGGAAGGCGAGCGTGTCAGCTTCACCGTGGATGCCTATCCCGATGACACTTTCGAGGGCACTGTAAAGCAGGTGCGTCAGGAAGCCACTACTACTAATAATGTGGTCACCTACGAGGTGGTTATCTCTGCCCCAAACGCCGACCTGAAGCTTAAGCCGGGTCTTACAGCCAACGTCACCATTTATACTGCAGAGCGCAAGGGTGTGCTTGCCGTTCCGTCAAAGGCTCTGCGCTTTACGCCTACAAAGGAGACTGTCGGCAAGATGAAGATTGTGGACGTGCAGGGTGCGAAGAACAAGGTATGGACCATTGAAGGCAACAGCATTGTTGCGCATAAGGTGAACATCGGTATGGCTGACGGCACCAACACGCAGGTTCTTGGTGGCGTGCAGGCTGGCATAAAGGTGGTTACCGGACTCAGCGTCATTGGAGGCGAGGAGCCTCAGACAGAAGCTGCTGGCGGTGAGAGCAGCCCGTTTGCACCAGGCCCTCCGGGAAAGAACAAGAAAAAATAATCAATACTGATATGGACGAAAAGAAAGTAGTAATAGAGCTTGACAACGTAAAGCGCGACTTTATCGTCGGCGACGAGACGGTACATGCGCTGCGCGGTGTCTCGTTCAAGATATATGAGGGCGAGTTTGTCACCATCATGGGAAAGTCGGGTTCGGGCAAGTCCACCCTTCTCAACCAGCTTGGATGCCTTGATACGCCCAGCTCAGGCGAATATTATCTTGACGGTGTCAGCGTCAGGACGATGTCGAAGTCGCAGCGTGCCGTATTGCGCAACCGTAAGATAGGCTTCATCTTCCAGAACTATAACCTTCTGCCGAAGACCACGAGTGTGGAGAATGTGGAATTGCCGTTGATGTATAATGCTTCGGTTAGTGCCAAGGAGCGCGAGGAGCGTGCCATTAAGGCGCTGCAGGCTGTGGGCCTCGGCGAGCGACTCTATCATAAGTCGAACCAGATGTCCGGCGGACAGATGCAGCGTGTGGCCATTGCCCGCGCTTTGGTTAACGATCCTGCCGTCATTCTTGCTGACGAGGCAACCGGAAACCTCGACACACGTACGTCGTTCGAGATTCTCATCCTCTTCCAGAAACTCCATGCCGCGGGCAGAACCATCATCTTCGTGACCCATAATCCGGACATCGCCAACTATTCCTCACGAAATATCATGCTGCGTGACGGACATGTCATCAGTGACGAGTATAACCATAACATCCTCTCGGCGGCGGATGGACTGGCGGCATTGCCTGCCAATTCGGATGAGTAAGGGGAGCAAAGGTTCAGTGAGTAACATTTTTAACCTATAAGAAATGAACTATAGCAATCTTTTAAAAATAGCCCTCCGCGCCATTGCCGCCAACAAATTGAGGTCGTTCCTCACCGCCCTTGGCATCATCATCGGTGTGGCGTCGGTCATCACGATGCTTGCCATAGGCCAAGGATCGAAGAAGAGCATTCAGGCAAACATCGCGGAGATGGGCTCAAATATGATTATGATCAGTCCGGGAGCCGACCGTGGTCCGGGAGGTGTAAGGCAGGACGCTTCGTCTATGGAGACATTGAAGCTCACAGACTACGAGTCGCTCAAGGACGAATGTCACTTCATACAGGGCATTAGTCCTACGGTCAACAGCAGCGGTCAGTGGATATACGGCAACAACAACACGCCGTCCTCCATTTATGGCGTCAATCAGGACTATCTCACCATCCGTCAGTTGTCTGTGGATGAGGGCGAGATGTTCACCGATGCCGACATAAAGGCAAGTGCAAAGGTGTGTATTCTCGGACAGACCGTTGTGGACAATCTCTTCCCTGATGGGTCTGATCCGGTGGGTAAGGTGGTACGATTCAATTCCATTCCGTTCCGTGTGATAGGAGTATTGAAGAAGAAAGGATACAACTCGATGGGTATGGACCAGGACGACCTCGTCCTTGCTCCTTACACGACGGTGATGAAGCGAATCCTCGCACAGACCTATCTTGGCGGCATAACCTGCTCAGCCATAACCGAAGACCTCACCCAAAAGGCCATCGATGAGATTACGACGGTGCTTCGCCGCAACCATAAGTTGAAGGAAGCCACCGACACGCAGGCTGCCGATGATGACGACTTCAACATCCGTTCGCAGGAAGAACTGGCGAGTATGATGAACTCCACTACGGACATGATGACCATACTCTTGGGTTGTGTGGCAGGCATTTCGCTCATCGTGGGAGGCATCGGCATCATGAACATCATGTATGTCAGCGTCACGGAGCGAACACGCGAGATAGGTCTGCGAATGAGTGTTGGAGCACGCGGTGTGGACATCCTCAATCAGTTCCTCATCGAAGCCATACTTCTCAGCGTGACGGGTGGACTCATCGGTGTGGCATTGGGCGTCGGAGCCTCGTACGCAGTGAAGCTGGTGGCTCACTGGCCTATCTTCATCCAACCTTGGAGTATCGTCATGAGCTTCGCCGTATGTACGTTTACGGGAGTGTTCTTCGGCTGGTATCCTGCAAAAAAGGCGGCACAGCTCGACCCGATAGAGGCTATACGATACGAGTAAAACGATGCGGATGTCTTTCTATACGTATGCGTTAGATTTATTGCAACAAACAGACTCGTTTTTCGGAATTTTTATCTACTTTTGTAAAAACAATAAAACCAGAACCTTATGTTTATACATGTAGCCAACCCGATTTACGACTCCGTGTTCAAATACATCATGGAGGACGAGCGCATAGCCAAGACCATGCTGTCGGCTTTGCTGAAGAAAGAAGTGGTGCACGTGACGGTGCGTCCGCATGAATACAGCAACACCACACGCGACACGCTCTCTATGTTCCGCATTGACTTTGCAGCTACCGTTCGTGAGCGCGAAGGCGATGTGGAGAAGGACCGCGTTGTGCTGATTGAGCTGCAGAAGACGTGGCTCAATACCGAAACACTCCGTTTTCGCCAGTATCTTGGAGCGCAATACAGCAACAAGAACAATATACGTGAGGCTGATGAGAAAGGCTTTGCCTATCCTATGGTGGCTGTATATCTCCTTGGACACCGTGTCGGAAATATCAAAGAACCGATAGTGTACGTAAATCACGACGTGTTCGACTATAACGGCAATGTAGTGAAGGATGGCAGCGAAGAGCCGTTCGTAGAGAGTCTCACCCACAACAGCATCATCGTACAGATTCCTCTTCTGCATGGCAATGTGAACAACAGGCTGGAAAAGGTGCTCAGCGTGTTCGACCAGACTCAAGTGGAGGGCAACACGCAGCAGGTGCTTAAGATAGACGAGGACAAGTATGCTGACGACAACGACATGTTGTACGTGCTGCATAAGCTCACTGCTGCTGCTGCAAATTCAGAGATGAGACAGGACATGAACGTTGAGGACGAATACTATAAAGCCATTGAGGACCGCGACACTGCCATCATGCAGCGAGACAAAATACTGAAGGAACAAGAGGAACAGCTATCGCGGCAGAACGAACAGCTTTCGCAGCAGAGTGAGCAGTTGTCTCAGCAGAGTGAGCAGTTGTCCCAGCAGAGTGAGCAGTTGTCCCAGCAGAGTGAGCAGTTGTCCCAGAAGGAAGAGCAGTTACGCAATATGGCTAAGGTTCTGTTTGATAAAGGAATGACAGAAGAACAGATTTCGGCAATGACCGGTATTGATATTGAAAACATTGTGAAACTTCTGAAATAGATAATTAGGGTAGTATAAACTGAAATGCGTCATAGAGCAGTTTATGCTACCCTATAATCATTTTTACGGTAATGACTTGTATGTTAGGTAATGGCTTGCATTACCTTTATCTATATTTTTTCAAAAATAATCATTGTTTTGCTTAGTTTTTCGCTTTGCTCAACTGTATATAGTGTGTATGACACAGGTAAAGGACATAGAACAGATGTTTCGTCGGCATTATGAGAAGATGTATAATCTGGCCAGATACATTCTCTCGGATGACGACGAAAGCAAGGATGTGGTGAGCGAAGTGTTCATGCGGATTCTTGCTGATGATGTGGTCCTGTTGCCCGAGAGCGAGGAAAGTTATCTGATGCGGAGCGTCCGCAACCGCTGTCTCAATCTGATTGCCCATAAGAGTGTGAAGGAAAGAGTGGCAAGGTTGCTGACCGATGATGCCGACGTTATTCTATCTGAAGATACGGACGAGCGTCTTGAACAGCTGTTGCTTCTCATCGACGACCTTGAACCTCCAATCCGAAAGCTTATCTTCCGTCTGCGATATATGCAAGATAAGTCGTATAAAGAGGTGGCTGACGAAGTAGGAGTGAGCAAGGTGACGGTGTTCAATCATCTCTCTAAGGCGATAGACTGGATTAAGGAACGTATAAAATGAGCAAAACAATGACAAACATGAACAAAGACGAAAAGCGGATGATGCTCTTTGACATGCAGGAGCATCCTGAGAAATATACTGACGAGCAGATGGAACGCTTGCTTGATGATGAGGAAGTGAAGGAGTTTTTGCGAGACTTGTCTATTGCGAGAATGGCTGGCAAGAAAGCTGCGCCAAAGAAGGTTGACGTGGATAAGGCTTGGAAGGAATTTTCTAATGGTTCTTATCCCAACCGAATGAAGATAGCAGCTTCCGTCATAGGCATCATCTTTCTCTCGGGTGTAGCCTTTGCTGCTGTGCAGAACGGTTGGTTTAAGTTCTCGGCTTCGGAAAAGGCTGTGGATAATAATGCTGTGACAGAACAGACTGTCAAGCCGAAGCCATTAGCCAATGAAAGCCTTAAGGCTATGACGTCAGAGAGTAAGGATTCGCTCGACATGAAGCCGGTGGTGTTTGACAATGCTGAGTTGGGAACAATCCTTACGCAAATGGCATACTTCTATCATGTCAAAGTGGAGTATGTCAATGCCAATACACAGCACGTTCGCCTCTTCTTTAACTGGAATAAGACCAAGAGCTTGGAGCAGAACCTTGAGATTCTGAATGCTTTCGACCGCATACAGATCGAGTTTGCGGACGGCACATTGATGGTGAAATAAGATGGGAGGACATATTATGAAAAACATATTTAAGACTACGCCCGATAACTGCAAGACCGTAATCCTGCTGTATCTTTTCTTTCTGTTGACTTCGGCTCAGCAGTCTTATGCCCAACGCATCACCCGACAATATAATAATGTGTCGTTCTCTGAGGCGTTGAAGGATATTAATGCACGTCAGCATAAGTACACCATCAACTTTGTGTATGATGAGTTAGAAGACTTTAAGGTTACAAAGAGTATCCGCAACCAGAATGTTCCTAATGCCATTATGCAGCTAATCGGTTTTTATCCCATCAGAATGACACAGGTGGAGAATAACATTATGGTGGAATGTACGCACAAGACGACATATCGTTATAAGGGACGTATTGTTGACGAGAGAGGCAATGCCGCTGAATACGCAACAATAGCCTTGCTGTCGCCCATTGATTCTGCAATCGTAGGTCATGGAGTGAGCAATGAGAATGGCTATTTTGTCATTCCTTGCAATTCCAGAAAAGTGTTAGCCCGAATCTCATACATTGGTTATAAGACAGTATGTCGAATATACAACAACACAGAGATGGGCATCATCAAACTGTATCCCCAAACCATGATTGTCAAGGGCGTGGTGGTGAAGGGTGACCGGCCTCAATACAAGATGTTGCCTGGAGGCATGGAAGTTGCCGTAGAGCACACGTTGCTCTCTAAGATGGCTAATACATTTGAAGTCCTGAATCTCTTGCCACGTGTCTCTGTTAATGGGCAAAGCATATCCATATTTGGAAAAGGAGCGCCAATTGTTTATATCAACAACAAGCGTGTGCATGACAATAATGAGATTGTAAACATCACTCCCGACAACATCAAGTCGATTTCGGTTATAACAAGTCCTGGGGCAGAATATGATGCCGAGGTGGAGTCGGTAATTCGTATCCAAACTAAAGAGCGTCGTGCCAATGGGTTCAGTTTGCGTGCTGATGCTTACGGTAAATACAATAAATGGATGTCGGATTACGAGCTTATCTCTACCAGCTATCAGACAAAAAAAATCGAGATAGCCAATAGTATTTGGACGATGGGTACACATGACGGCGAGGACAATAATCTGAATACCGATATCTATTTGCCCGACAAGCATTATCACAACAATCAGAAATACATGACGGAAATCAGACACCGTTACTTGTCGGAATACCTCTCTGCATCCTATTCGCTTAACGACAGCAATTCTGTTGGAGGCTCTTATCGCTACTACGGTATGTTGGAAGGTAGGGCGAATAGTGTTAGCCGACAGGATGTATTGCTGAATGGTGTGGCACAGGGCAGTATTGATCAGGATGAGGTTATGAAGCCTTTTCTTAGTTCACATCAGGCTGATATATATTATGTGGGAAAGGTTGGACAGGTAGGTGTTGATTTTAACGCCACATACTATGCTATCAAAAACAGACGTAATGATGAGGGCTTTGAAAGCAGCAAGGAGTTGGGGTATCAGGAAATACACTCAAGCAATCGCCAGAATAGCGATATGTGGGCAGGCAAACTGGTTGTGAATATTCCTCTGTGGAAAGGAAATATGTCTGTAGGAACAGAAATGTCGAAGACCGACTCGCACGGAACGTTTCTGAACGAGGAGCAGCTGGTGCCATCAACAAAGACGGATATCCATGAAAGGAATATTGCCGGATTTGCACAATACGGACTGGTTCTCAACAAGTGGACTGTAGGACTTGGTGTGCGTTACGAGAATATCGTCCGTGACTATCTGTCTGATGGAGTTAAGCAGAACGATGTGAGCAGGAAGTATAACAACTTCTTCCCTAATCTCAGCGTTTCATGCAACAAAGGCAATTGGTATTGGCAGCTGAATATCAATGAGAAGATTCACCGTCCAAGCTATCGGCAACTCGGTAACTTCATGCAGTATGACAACCGTTTCTTGTATGAAGGCGGAAATCCTACCTTACAACCGGAGAAGGTGTTTAATGCTGAGGCGATGATGATATATAAGTGGCTGAATGTATCTATAGGTTATAAATATCTGAAGGATGTGATGGAATGGACCAAGTATATCTATCCAGGAAAGGAGTTTGCTTATAATACGTCGTTGAACTTCGATCATAAGCAGTTGCTTTATGCTTCTGTAAATGTTTCGCCAAGGTTCGGCATCTTCCGTCCTACGTGGAAAATAAATTACAGTCAGCAGTTCTTCGATACTGAGAAGTATGGCTCCAGCAAGGCATTAGGCAAACCTTTGCTGTCTTGTTCGCTCGACAATCATTTCGCTCTTTCAGAGACCATAGGAGCGGCAATGAATTTTTATGCCGCTACATCCAATGCAGATGGATTTCTTATGCATAAGAGCAGTTACAGCGTCAATCTGCAGTTTGACAAGTCGTTTGCCAACCGCACATGGATAATTTATCTTTCTGCAAATGACATCTTCAAGACGGCTAAGGAGCGTTGGACGATGTACGGACTTGGGTCGGGCACAACGAAAGACTGTTACAATTACACTCGCAACGTCTCCTTGCAGATTACATATAATTTCAATGCTAAGCGCAGTAAGTACAAGGGCACGGGAGCTGGTAATGAGGAGAAGAGCCGCTTGTAGCTTCGTATAAAAGGAAACTCTCTCTGTTAAAATATAGATAAACGAAAATCGGTCAAGCAAAGGCTTGTCAACGAAAGGTTGACTGGCACTTTGCTTGACCGATTTTTATTCTTTTCTCTTACTTTATTCCTCTGCGGTTAAGCGCCTCGCTATATCGCTTTGCGTTCTGAAGATGCTCCTCGTAGGTGCGTGCAAAGTTGTGCGTGCCGCTGAAATCCTCCTTTGCGCACATATACAGATAGTCGTGATGTACGTGATTTAGGACGGCGTCAATGCCGGCGATGGACGGAATGCGGATTGGTCCTGGGGGAAGTCCGGGGTTCTTGTATGTGTTGTATGGGCTCTTGATGTAGAGGAGGTTATTGTAGATTCGCTTCAGATCGAAACGTTTCCATGCGAACTTGATGGTCGGGTCAGCCTGCAACGGCATGCCGTCGGGATATTCCGCGTTGCGTAGCATGAGGCGGTTATAGTACATTCCAGCCACCATTGGCTTCTCGCCGTCGTTGGCTGTCTCCTCGTCAATGATGCTTGCCAATGTTGTCACCTCCACAGGTGTCAGTTTCATGGCGCGTGCCTTCTCCTCTCGCTGTCCACTCCAGAAGTTATGGTTCTCCTTCTTCATGCGGTCAAGCAGCTTTTCCACGCTGACATTCCAGTAGATGTCGTACGTGTTGGGGATGAAGAGCGCTGCCACGGTGGCGGTGTCGTAGCCGTATTTCTTGCATATAGCTTCGTCAGAGAGAGCCTCGTAGATGGCTGCGCTGTCCACCATGAGACGCTTTGACAGCTCTGCTGCGAGACGGTCAAGTGTGCGTACTGAAGGAACGGTAAGGCTGACGGGCGACTGCAGTCCGTTCTTCATGTGACGGAATACGATGAAGGCTCCCTCGCCGGGCTTGATGGCGTAGCGTCCCGTGCGGATGTTGTCGGCATAATGGCTATGTCGTACGAGCGTCTTGAATCCTTCCATACCATTTAAACTTGATACGTCGGTAAGCTTGGTGTAAACCGAGTCAACTGTGTCGTCCGTGTCGATGTAGACGTAGCGCGTTTCGTTGCCTGCTGCCATCGACGCGAAGAAGTAAGAATAGACGATGCCTGCCACCACCACCAGACAGGCAACTGCCGGGATGAGGTATTTTTTTCTTGTGTTCTTTTTCATTGTTTGTGTTATTTTATTCAACTAATTTGTGTCTTAATACCGTACAAAGGTATTAGAATTATGACATACGACAAAATATATTAAGTGTTTTTAATTCGATGAAGTATTTTAGTGGTGTCTTAAACAAAATATGTGTACTTTTGCAGCTGATTGAACAACGAGGATAATCACAATAATAATATACACCATTAATATATATCAGTCATGTATAACACTTACATATTTGACCTTGACGGCACCCTGCTGTCCACCCTTGCTGACCTTGCAGCCAGTTGCAACTATGCTCTTACCTCCAATGGCATGCCAGAGCGCACCATCGACGAGGTGAGGCGTTTTGTGGGCAACGGTGTGAAGAAGCTCATGGAGCGTGCCGTTCCCGGCGGTCTTGATAATCCGGCGTTCGACAAGACCTACGCCGACTTCCGCCAGCATTACATGCAACACAATCTTGACACCACGTGTCCTTACGACGGTGTGATGGAACTGCTGCATGAACTGAAGCGCCGTGGCAAGAAGGTGGCTGTGGTAAGCAATAAGTTTTATGCGGCAACACAAGAACTTTGCCGTCATTTCTTCGGTGACGAGCTTGTGCCCGTTGCCATCGGCGAGCGTGAGGACATACGCAAGAAGCCGGCTCCCGACACCGTAATAGAGGCTATGAAGCAGCTCGGCGTAACGGCGGAAGGGGCGGTATATATAGGCGACAGCGACGTTGATATAGAGACGGCACGCAATTCTGGCATGCCCTGCATCAGCGTCCTTTGGGGATTCCGCGACAAGGACTTCCTTCTTGCGCACGGAGCCACCACGCTCGTGGAACGTCCGGAGCAGATACTCACGTGTTAATAAAGATGCTATTGTTTGGCGGAAATAAGACATATTGTTGGTTTAAGGACAAAAAATAAGTCATATCGTTTTGCTGTAAGGAAAAAAGATGGTAACTTTGAAAATGTTAAAACAGCATTCTTATTAAACCTTATTAAAACCTTATGATTATGGTAGAATACTTCTTGCAACACATTTGGATGATATGGGCAGTGGTTGCCTTCGTGTGCCTGATAATGGAGATGACGTCTGGCGACTTCTTCATCACGTGTTTCGGCATCGGAGCCTTGTGTGCTATGGGCGTGTCGCTCACACCGGCGCCATTTTGGTTGCAGGTTGTGGCGTTCGCTGTGTTCTCCGTACTGTCCATTTATTTCCTGCGTCCGCGCCTCGTTGCCATGCTCAATGCCAAAGCCAACCATCGTGTCAGCAACGCTGATGCCATTATAGGCAGAGTGGGAGAGGTTTCGGAATCTGTGAAAGCCGGTGGCTACGGACGTGTGAAGCTGGACGGCGACGACTGGAAAGCAGAAAGCGATGCCGTGAATGACATCCCCGTCGGAGCACGTGTCAGAATCATTGGCAGGGAAAGCATCATCGTAAAGGTGGAGCCGGTGGCATAAGAATGTCGCTGATAGGCAGCGAACAGATTAAGTACTTTAACCAACAATATTAACTATAACCAACATCAAATTATTATTATGAGTGTAATAACCGTCTTTCTTATAGCACTTGTTGTGCTTGCTGTAGTCTTCGTAAAGATGGCTGTAGTGATAATCCCGCAGAGCGAAACAAAGATAGTGGAGCGTCTTGGCAAGTATTATGCAACGCTCGGACCCGGCATAAACATCATCATCCCCTTCATGGATCGCGCCAAGACCATCGTGACCATGTATCGTGGCAGATATGCTTACTCCACTACTATCGACCTTCGTGAGCAGGTTTACGACTTTGACAAGCAGAATGTTATCACAAAGGATAACATCCAGATGCAGATCAATGCTCTTCTGTATTTCCAGATTGTCGATCCGTTCAAGGCTGTGTATGAGATTAACAACCTTCCCAACGCCATTGAGAAGCTCACGCAGACCACTCTGCGTAACATCATCGGCGAGATGGAGCTTGATCAGACGCTCACCTCACGCGATACCATCAACACCAAGCTGCGTGCTGTCCTCGATGACGCCACAAACAAGTGGGGTATCAAGGTGAACCGTGTGGAGCTGCAGGACATCATTCCGCCGGCAAGCGTGCTTCAGGCAATGGAGAAGCAGATGCAGGCAGAGCGAAACAAGCGTGCCACCATCCTCACGTCTGAGGGTCAGAAGCAGGCTGAAATCCTCAAGTCAGAGGGTGAGAAGACATCCACAATCAACCGTGCTGAGGCTGCCAAGCAGCAGGAAATCCTGCGTGCAGAGGGTGAAGCACAGGCCCGCATCCGTAAGGCTGAGGCTGAAGCCATCGCCATTGAGAAAATCACGGAGGCAGTAGGCAAGAGCACCAATCCTGCCAACTATCTGCTCGCACAGAAGTATATCCAGATGATGGAGCAACTCGCACAGGGCAATCAGGCAAAGACCGTATTCCTGCCCTTCGAGGCTACAAACATGCTGGGTAGTCTGGGCGGAATAAAGGAACTGTTTAAGGAAAAGGAATAAAAATAAATTAATAACAAGATTGTCCCACTCGGCTTAAGCGATAGCAGCATACTGTTCATTTTGCTATGAAGCTATAAGGGAGTGGAACTTATTAAACACTATTATGAATATTTGCATATTTGTTGGCGCACGTCCAAACTTTATCAAAGTAGCCCCGATTCTTCGTGTTATGGAAGCGGCAGGAGTCAGCCACAGCCTCGTTTACGCTGGCCGTGAGGATGACCCCACACTTGAGCCGTCACTCTTCGACGACCTTCAGATGCGTCGTCCCGACGTCTTCCTTGGTGTCGACTGCGAGAACCTTAACGAGCTTACGGGACAGGTGATGTCCGCCTTCGAACGCTATCTGCAAAACCACAAGACCGACGCCGTTATCGTGGTGGACGACCTCGCCTCCACAATGGCTGCTGCCATCGTCACAAAGAAGCAGGGCATCCGTCTCGCCCATTTGGTGGCTGGCACTCGCTCTTTCGACATCAACATGCCGAAGGAAATCAATCGTCTCGTCATTGACGGACTCTCTGACCTCCTCTTCACAGCGGGCATCGGCGGCAGTAGTGCTGCAACCCGTGAGGGAGCTGAGTCGTCAAAGATATACATGGTGGGTAACATCCTTATGGACACGCTCCGCTTCAATCATCAGCGTATGCAGCGTCCCGCTGTCATGGATGAGTTGGGACTTGAGGACGGCTCTTACATCGTCTTCACGCTTAACCGCAAGGCTCTCATCGACGACACTGACGAGCTGCGCGGCCTTATGGTAAGCATGATGGAGCATGCAGGCAACAAGCCCGTTGTGGCACCGCTTCGCAAGCGTGCTGCAGAGGCTGTGGAGCACATCGTAAGCGAGAATCCGCAGCTCTTCAAGGGTCTGCATCTTGTAAGCCCGCTCGGCTATCTTGACTTTGGCTATCTCACAGCACACGCTCTTGGCGTAGTGACCGACTCAGGCAATGTGGCTGAGGAGGCTACGTTCAACATGGTGCCGTGCATCACGCTCAACAGCTACACCGAACACATCGAGACCGTCAAGACAGGATCAAACGTACTCGTCGGCGAAGATCCCGTGCTTCTTGGCGAAGAAATCAGCCGCATGGTGGCAGGCGAATGGAAGCATTGTGCCATCCCTGAACGTTGGGACGGTCGTTCCGCAGAACGCATCGTGCAGATATTGAGAGAAGTATGCCAAGGGTAAGGGCTTTATAGTCCTGCCACAATCCTCCCGCAAACCAAGGTGTACTTAATAAAAATCATAAATCCATCAACAAACCCAAAACTAACATTTATGAACAACAAGTATTCTATCCTAAGCGCAGCGCTCATAGCGCTCGGCATCGTAGTCCTTGGTTTATGCATCAAGGGAGGTATTGACAATTTCGCAAACAAGGATCGCAAGGTTACTGTCAAGGGACTTGCTGAGAAGGAGGTGGACGCCGACAAGGTGACGTGGCCTATCGTCTCAAAGGAACTTGGCGATGACCTTCCCGATCTTTACACGCGCCTCGGCAATACTCAGGCGAAGATAAAGCGCTTCCTCACTTCCCATGGCATAAAAACCTCGGAGATAAGCGTCAACGCTCCCATCGTTATCGACCTTAATGCCAACCAGTATGGCAGCAACGACCGCAATTACCGCTACAACATCACGTCCGTCATCACCGTAACGTCCAACAACGTCAAGCTTGTGCGTTCCATCATTGCCCGTCAAGCCGACCTGCTCAAGGAAGGCGTGGCCATTGTGGACGGCGGTTACGAGAATCCTGTAAAGTACGAGTATGTGTCGTTCCAGAATATGAAGCCGGAGATGATGGAGGAGGCTATAGCCAATGCGCAGAAGACAGCAGAGAAGTTTGCTGCCAACTCTAAGAGCAAGCTCAATAAGATTGTGTCAGCTGACCAAGGCCAGTTCTCCATCGACGACCGCGACCAGACAACACCTTATATTAAGAAGGTGCGCGTCGTGACCACCATCGTCTACTCGCTGAAGGACTAAGACGTAATGATTATGGTATAAAAACTGCATATTGTAAAAGATTTAGCATTAATTGTGTTAAAAAAGTAAATTTCTTAGGTTTATCTCTTGACACGTGTCAATATTATTGCTATATTTGCGATATCTATTAAAACAATAGTACTTACTATATACCATAGGATAATGTCTCACATCCTTTAGTCATTAACAAGTAGAAGCCTATACGAGACAAAAGGCTGGAAAAGGAGGATATTATGATGAAGACTATTAAGCGCAGTTATGATTTGGAATCATACGAGCTGGACAATGTTTATAACGAACCTGATGACCGCCACGGTCGTTTAGATTCCTCCATCTGGTACAACTAACGAATGTCATTTCAGACATCATAAGCTACATTTTTAAGGTGAGTCCCCGGAGAGAAAGTTCCTGAATCAGGAACATTCCTTCGGGGATTTTCTTTTATACTTCATTCATTACTTTTCTGAAAGCTCTGAACGCCATCAGCCTATTGTCTTCTTGAGGTTGCATTACCACGAACATGTGATTGTCTTCCTTGCGTGCAGCCATTATCTTTATTATCTGTTCCGCCAACCTTTCTGCCGTCTCGCCGTCTATGGAAGCGAAGAAATGCGAGAAGCAGAATATTGTGAGGGTGGGCGATTGGGCTGCGTCAGACAGGCTTTCGGCAGCTTCTTCCATTGAAGAAGCAAAGCGCCAGCTGATGTTTCGTCCGCCGAACCGTTTCATCTGCCTTTCGCCTTCAGCCCGCATTTCTTCCGAAACGTCAATGCCAACATACTCAATATTGATGTCATCGTCCGCCATAATTTCCGCCAATGCCACACCGCACGTCGCCGGACCACATCCTACGTCCACCATTCGCAAGTGTCCGCCGTATTCTGCGGCAAGCTTCATCAGCTCTTCTTTTCTTGCCAAGAACGTCTGCTTTGCCTCATTCTGGTATTTCGGCATGAGGTAACGGCAGAATATTTCCACCTGATTGGCAGCTGTCAAGCCAATGTTTCTTTCCTCTTCGCGACTGTATACTGACATTCCGTGTGAGAAGTCGGACCTTCCGTAGCAGATAAACACAAGGTTGGCATTGCGGTTGTTGCCGAGGAAAGCGTCGTCCTCGCTGTTCCGTTGATCAGCAGTCGGCATTCGGAAGTCGCCCTTACAGAATTGTTCCGTAGGAACGTCCACGTATCCGTCCTTGCTTTTCACGAACTCCAGCAGATTGTAGAACGTATAGTTCTCGCGCAGAATGTCGGGATTTCCGACGAGCACGAGGTGCAGACGTGCACGCGTCATCGCCACGTTCAGCTTACGGTCAATCACCATTCCGTCCTCCTCGAAGACGTTGTTGGTGAGGAAGTTCAGCTGGTAAGGCTGCTGTACGGTGAAGCCATAGATGATATAGTCGCGCTGGCTGCCCTGATATCTCTCCACGGTGTCAATGGTGATGTTGTGGAGAACGTCGATGCCGTAGCGGTCAATGGCTCCGCGTATGGTGGCAATCTGGTTGCGATAAGGCACGATTACGCCCACCGTCTGGCTCTCGTCGAATCTGTCCTTACATATATTATATATCTGCACCACCGTGGCGGCAATCATTTCCGCCTCCACCTGATTGGTCTTCACCGAAGCAGCCGCCCTTGGCTTCTGCGCTGCCACAAAGGCAATGCGGTGTGTGCGGAGCATCTGCTCTATGCCGTTCTGCGAATGGCAGATTTCGGTGGGGAGCGTCTGATGATGGAGCGGCACCACTTCCAGCCGGTTGCCATAGAAGGCGTAGTTAGGAAACTCAGCTATGTCGCGGTGCATACGTCCCTGCCGTGTGAGCATATACACGTAGCGCGGATCATATCCGTGGTCAGTCTTGAAGTTGGAGAGGAGTCGTTCGAAGAGCGACAGACGACAGTCGGTCAGTCCTATGCTGCGCAGTTCGTCGTCATCTACGTGCGATTCCTCAGGCGTCTGCTGCACCACGGCTGGCAACTGCTTGTGGTCGCCGATGAGCACGAAGCGCGATATGGCGTCGCGCCCTCCCGACTGTGCGCTGAGCAGTCCGATAAGATGAGGCTCCAGTATCTGCGACGACTCGTCGATGACGGCAAGGTCGAAGTGCTTTATCTTGAAGAGGTGGATGTTGGCGTTGAGCGCAGCCGTTGTGGCGCAGAACACCCGCATGCCGCTTATCACGTCCTTCACCTCCTGCGAGGTGCGGCATTGCTGCACACGCTCAGATAGCAGATGGTCATGATAAGCCTCTTCGCAGTTTAGCGGCGAACCTATTCGCAGAAAATCTATTTGGCTCTCCACCAGCTTTGAGCATATCTCGTCCACGGCACGGTTAGTGTAAGAGAGCAGCAGCACGTTGGAGTGAGGGTCTGTAAGTTCCTCCTTGAGGATGTTCAGCAGACCGAACGATGTCTTGCCCGTACCCGGCGGACCGATAACGAGAAAGAGGTCGCGCGACTGCTTGGCTCGTTCCACAAGCGTATTGAAAGCGCCATACTCGCCCTGCATGTGTACGTGTTCGTCAATGGTGGGCTGTCGTTGGCTGAGGATAAGGTCGCGTCGCTGCTTCGATGCGGAGAGGAAGCTGTGCATGGCGCTGTAGAGAGCGCGTGATGACGATTCGAACATGTCGTGCTCTATAGCCCAGAACGTGCCGTCGGGCGTGTCGAACACCTGACGGTCAGTCTGCGAGTTGCGCAATACCAGTTCCACTCCCTCCGTCGTAATCTCCTTGATGGAGGCACGGTTCACCATCTGCGCACAGGCGTTGGGGGTGGCGTCCGCCTTATAGGGATAGAGAATGACGATGTCGCCCTTACGGAAGTTTGACGTATCAGCCGACTGCTCCCTTGCGAAGTTCAGCGAGATGCTCTCCACCATGCCGTCCTTGTTCTGTCCGAACGAGCTGATGGTCAGTTCCTCGTAAATGTTGCCAGCCGCCCGCTTGTCCTCCAATGTGTCCAGCCAGATGGCGGCAAATCCGCTGTCGTCCTTCGTCTTGTTGCCCACCTTGGAGAGAAGATGCTCGCGCTCCACGAATTCCATGAAGCGGAAATAGTAGGCACGTTCCATCGGCGAGGCTTCATGTATGGGCGAGAGCAGCCGGTCAAGTTCTGGACGGGTCCATTCGTCCCACAGTCGTCCGGTGGCACCCTTGCGGTTGAGCATCTCCGGCGTGAGCTTCTCCAGCACCCTCAGTCCGCTGCTTGTCTGCGTGGTGTCGCACCATGTCAGCAGATTGCGCATGCGGATGGCACGCAGCGTCAGTTCCGGGAGGTTGGCTATAGACACCAGTCCCTCGGAATACTTCGAGTAGAGGAGCATGAAGTGGCGCAGCTCGTCAGAGTGTTTTCTGAATTCGTAGCTGAACAGCGCCCTGTAAAGCGACAGCTGCACGAGGTGTTTCTCCTGCGGTTCGGGTCGGTTGGGATTGAATCCCGGAGCCGAGAAAGGCACGAAAGCGCCCTTGCCCGACTTCTGCTCTATGATGGTGGTGCGTCCCTCCTTGTCGTGCAGAAAGTCGAGACGTCCCTGAATGCCCAGCACTTCGCTGAAGAAAGTAGGCTCCAGCACCACCGCCTTCGGGTCATACTCGTCTATTTCTCTTAGCAGACGCTCTCCTATAAGCCTTTGTATGTTCTGCTTCTGCATGCGTGCGTCCGTATAGAACTTGTCCACCGTGCCCCTGTCGTTCATGTCGTCGCATGACGTGAGGCTGATGGTATTGGCTTTGAAAAACTCCATCACGCCCTCGCCGAACGACACATCGCGACTGTGCACCGTGTCGTCGAGGAAGCGTCCTGCAAGATTACCCAGATGGATGTGCACGGTGTTGGCTTGCGGCTTCAGACGGTTCACCATATTCACGTAAGGCGACTCGGCGTACGTCTCGAAGCAAGAGGCTATGGTGGTGATGTCGATGAGGTAGTCAGGCTCGAAGATTATCAGTTCCGGCATGCAGACATTCTCCTCCATGCGGATGCGCACAAGATTGAGCTGCGAGTCCTTTGCGAGAATCTGCTTCAGGTAAGTCCAGTCGCCCTTGCCGTTATGCGTGAGATATCTGTTTTGCGCTCCGTAACACACCTTCATCTCCGAAGCGTTCTGCTCCTCCGTTACGTATATATAGTCGTCGTCCCACGAGTTCACCACCACGCGCAGCATATTGATGTCAATCTTGCTCCACCTTGTCTTGCGGTCCTTCTTTGGGAAAAGCCTTGCGAGCGACTGCGGTATGCTCATCCTGCCGTTTATCGCCGACACGAGCAAAGCCGTTGCCTTGATGTCGTATGGCAGCGACGTAGTAAGGTCGTTGTCCGCTGTGTCGTGAATGGCGTTGAGCACCTTTCGCGTGTCGTGTATGAGGATGGCGTCCTCAGCCGGAATGTCATGCTGCTTTATGATGTAGTCAAGCTTGGCGAACAGTCCGATAAAGTTGATGCTGTTCAGTGCGATGGCTTGGTTGACGATTCGCTTAAACGTATCGCGCAGAACATAATAGCGTTCGCGTATAGGGATGTCAGCTGTGGCAATGTCCTCCAGTTGGTCAAAGAAGGACATGGCACAGTCAGCGGTATAGCATTTATTCGTGTGATTATTCAATGTCGGAATCATATTGATTATACTTGGCAAACTTACATAAAAAAAGCGAATTATACGCCAGTTCTATAAAAAAACTGAGACCATAGCGCATAATGATTTATCCCAAATGGTTTCTTATGCAGCAGACGAGGCAAACTTAGGAGGCTATGGCGAGACGCCTTGCCTTCCGATACAATATTTGCATTTCTAACGCTCAATACTATGAGTTGAGCGCACAACAAAATCTTTGGTGCGAAATTCTTGAGTTTTGAGTGTTTAGAGATAATGTGCTTATACACAGTGTTTTATGCGGTTTTCTGAAGAAACTCTATGAAATCCTGCTCTCAAATGAGCCTCTTTTAGCTGCAATAGCGCCACTTTTACACTCTAATAGTGCCACTTTTATCATACAATAGCGCCACTTTTACACTCTAATAGTGGCACTATTGGATTGTAAAAGTGGCACTATCGTTAAGCATTGGTGCTGTTTGCTCAGCAGAATACCATAAAAACAGCTTTTTGATTCTCTAGAATCAATTTTTATTTTGTAACATGTTTTTACTCTATAGACAATATTTGTATGGCGAAAATTCAAATAATTCAGTATAATCATTCGTGATTATCAAGGATTGTTTTTATTGATACCCATACAAGTACCCATACAAGTAGTGGTGGTATATGCTCCTATAAACTTCATCCATAATAATGTAATGTGTGAATGACGAAAACTTCGTAACTTTGCATGTATGGAAAAGAAGATATTGCCCGTATTGGGTATGGCATGTGCCGGATGTAGCGCCAATGTGGAGCGCAGACTGAAGGCTATGGACGGAATGAAGAGTGTGGCTGTGTCGCTGCCGGGACGCACGGCGATGGTGGAGTATGACGAAAGCAAGGTTACGCCTGCCGACATGAAGAAGGTGGTGGACGCGGCTGGCTTTGAGCTTATCATCGACGAGGAGACCCGTGTGGACACGATAGAGAAGAACAGCTATCGTCTGCAGCTGAGGCGCATGGCTGTGTCGTGGGTGTTGGCGTTGCTGACGATGGCTGTCTCGATGGGATGGCTGGCGGTGGGCGGACGTGACGCTGCCAATCAGACGATGCTGATAATCGCACTCGCGAATATGGCTTATTGCGGACGACAGTTTTATGCCAATGCCTGGCGACTGCTGGTTCATCGCTCAGCCAATATGGACACGCTTGTGGCGATGTCCACAGTCATCTCGTTCCTCTTCAGCGTCTTCAATACTTTCTGGGGCGAACCGTTCTGGGGAGCACGTGGCATAGAGTGGCACACTTATTACGACGCATCGGTAATGATTATTACCTTTGTGCTGACGGGTCGTTGTCTTGAGGAGCGTGCGAAGAAATCCACGGCTTCTGCCATACGCTCGCTTATGGGACTCGTGCCGAAGCAAGCGCATGTCGTCAGTATGGGCGAAGTGTGTGACGTGCCCCTTGCTGCCGTGGCAAAGGGCGACATCGTGGAGGTGCGTCAGGGCGAGAAAGTGCCGGTGGACGGAGTGGTAAGCGAAGGAGAAGGCGGTGTGGACGAGTCGATGATATCCGGCGAACCGCTTCTTGTAGGCAAGCATGTCGGCGACCGTCTGCTTGCCGGAACCATAGTGGGCGAGGGCTGTCTTCGCTTCCGTGCCGAGCAGGTGGGCTCAGAGACCGTCCTTGCCAACATCATTCGCATGGTGGAGGAGGCGCAAGGCTCGAAGGCTCCCGTACAGCGCTTTGTGGACAAGGCAGCCTTGGTGTTCGTGCCGTGCGTGCTGTTGTTGGCTGTGCTTACGTTTGTGGTATGGATGGTAGTCGGAGGTGAGGCCATGTTGCCGCAGGCATTGCTGTCAGCGGTGTCCGTTCTGGTCATTGCCTGTCCGTGCGCCATGGGACTTGCCACGCCCACAGCCCTTATGGTGGGTATCGGAAAGGCAGCGCAGAGGGGCATCCTCGTTAAGGACGCCACGGCTGTGGAGCAGCTCTGCCGCGTGAACGCCGTGGTCATTGATAAGACAGGAACGCTGACCGTTCCCAATAAGGACATCAACTTTAAGCTGGCTGACGACGTAGCCATCGAACAGCGTGAGCGTCTGAAGCCTCATGCTGCCGAGGCTGTGGCATTGCTGCAGGAGCGTGGTGTGGAAGTATGGATGATGAGTGGCGACAAGGAAGAGGCTGCCGCTTACTGGGCTGGCAAGACGGGCATAAAGCACTGGAAGAGCCGTTGTATGCCGCAGGACAAGGAGAATATGGTGCGCAGCCTCCAGTCGGAAGGCAAGTGCGTGGCTATGGTTGGCGACGGCATCAACGACTCGCAGGCTCTTGCTCTCGCAGATGTCAGCATAGCCATGGGACGCGGCACGGACGTGGCGATGGACGTGGCGCAGGTGACGTTGATGGGCGACGACCTGCGACGCATCCCCGAGGCTTACTATTTGTCGCAACGCACAGTGGGCATGATACGTCAGAATCTCTTCTGGGCGTTCATATATAATATTGTGTGCATCCCGCTCGCAGCCGGCTTGCCCCACGTCTTCGGCTTCAACATCCAGATAACGCCCATGTGGGCAAGTGCCCTGATGGCAATGTCGAGCGTGAGCGTAGTGACGAACAGTCTCAGGCTGAAGTATAAGAAGTAGAAAGGGTTCTGACTATTCAAACTTAATCATTTTAGCTAATTGCAAGAAGTATTCGTTTGACCAGATGGACATTTATGTTGTAGGAGTTTTAGAATGGTTAGTATGGATGTTGACTTTTTCCCCTTTTTTGCATATTCCGAGAATATTTCAGGATTGAGTTGACTGAACCTATCCATGTCAAATCTTAGGTTTTCTTCCAGAAATTCTAAAGCTTCCTTTTGATATCTCAAATTGATGCCAGGCAGATTGGCTATCAAATCACATAATGCCTTTTCGGGAGTTGCCATTATGTAAACGCCGTTTCCTTCTTTTATTTGAGTGATTCCTATAGGGTAAGCTTCCCTTGAAATATGATAATAGCAGAAATTTCCTACCGGAGTATTAAATTCCTTGGCAGCCTTAAATGTCATAGACTGGATAGTATATACCGCCTCCGGTATCAATCCGTAATATCTTAATGCTGTCTGCATAGAAACATAAGAAGGTGCCAACAGATGGTTGGCTATAAGTCCGGAGGAAAGAGGCAGATTGGTTTCTTGTGGGTTTACAACGAACAAGTTTCGTCTAAGGCGGATGATTTCACCTGCCTTTTCCAGTTGGGCGACTTTTGCTGACTTGGTCTTTACCTCGGGAAATAGCGAGGCAATGACCGAGGAGGTTACTGGAATATTGCCTAATATGGTTAGAATATTTCTCATTACATTGCGAAAGTAGTAAAAATTCCAATAGAAAACAAACTTTTTCTTAGTTTTCTATTGGAAATTTTACTGTTTCTTTCACATCGTTTAATGCTTTATCTGCTCGGCATCCATCTGTTCTCCACTGTCACTTCGATGCTCATATTGTTGTTGAAATTGTAGCGGAGGGTGGCTCCGATGCGGTCGCCGATGCCGGAGAGGTCGTAGGCAGAGTAGGAGGGGAAGCCGTAGAAGTTGCGGCTGAAACCTCCGAAGCCATATCCTCCGAAACCGTATCCTCCGTAATAGCCGTCGTAAAGACCGTAGCGCAGGCGGTTGCCTACGTTGTTGGTGATCGACTTCTGTCCCCAAATGTAGGCTTCCAGATGCTCGTTGAATCGGTAGCCCATTACGGCGGACAGACCTGCGTCATGCCAGTTGCCTCCGGCATAGTTGACGTTGTTAAGATATCCTCCGACGGCTACGGACAGCTTGTCGTTGATTGGCATGGCGTACATGAGGGCTATGTTCTGCTGAAAGCCGGCTCCGCTGTGCGCCCCTTTACCGAATTCGGCAAAGACCGACGCGCCAATCTGTACGTTGAGTCCGCGATGCAGTCCCCAACTGTTCCATCCTCCGAAAGCCAAAGGATAACGGCAGGTGGTGTCCACCTGACCCTGAGCGTTCAGTGGAGGAAGCATGAGCGAGTCCTGATGCTGGCTCTGCCTCTCCGCTTCCGCCATCGCCTCCTCGCGCCACTGGCGTGAACGTCCGCCGTAACGTGTGGGCATGATGCGCTGAAGAGCCGACTCGTCAAAGCGGGCAGGCATGTCCTTGGCGTTCAGGCTGACGTCCTGAGCATTACACGTAAGGGTAAAGAGAAAGGCTAATGCCGCTGATATGAAAAACTTTCTTGTATTGTCCATAACTGTAAAATCTGCGTTATCAACAGCAAAATTAGCCATTATGGACGTAAACCGAAAGGCTTTTCATACACTTTAACTATAATTTATGCTTAATCTATAATTGGCTGAAAACGTAAGTAGTCGTAAATTGAAAAATATTTGTTACCTTTACCGCTGTTTTAAATAGTCGTTTAAATTTACATACAGAATAATACCAATGAACATATTCAAGGCTTTGTTCGGCGGACGTAGCAGTCAAGCCGAAGAGAAGAAGGAAGAGAAGAATTTCGAAGTACTCAAATACGATGGTGTGCGTGCTCTCAAGATGCAGCAGTTCGGCTATGCCGTGCAATGCTTCCTGCATGCCTTGGAGCTTAACTCCACCGACCTCGAGTGTCGCGACTATCTGTCGCAGGCATACATCGCCATGGGCGACATGGAGAAGGCTTACGAGCAGTTGCAGAGCATCTCCACGGCTTGTCCTGACAATGTGGCTGTGCTGACGCGCCTGGCTGATGTGGCGTATATGATGGAGGATTATGCCGCCATGGCTGACGCCTGTGCGAAGGCGATAGAAGTGGACGAGGCAGACCCGCAGGCTCTCTATCTTTACGCCAAGGCTTATCGTGGACTCGGCGACGTGCCCAATGCCGTGGCTATGCTGACAAAGGCGCTCGACAAGTATGACGACTTCGAGGCGGCAAGACTTCTGCGTGGCGAGACGCTGCTTGCCAACGGCGATGTGGAGGAAGCCGGCAAGGACGCCGACGAACTCCTGAAGCGCATTGGGGCCAACGAAGACGTGCTGATGCTCAATGCGCGTGTGGCAAAGGCTATGGGCGACATGGAGAAGGCGGAACAGACTTATGACGCTGTGCTGGACGTTAATCCGTTCTCGGTGGACGCCTTTGCGGAACGTGCAGAAGTCCGCCGTCAGCTTGGCAATGAGGCAGGAGCGGCAGAGGACGAGGCTTCGGCTGAAGAGCTTCGTGCGTCGCAGCAGCATCCGAGTGAGGATATCGGAGAGAAGGTGAAAGACCGCATGAAATCGATGGATCCTTACAAGATATTCAATAACGAATAGGTAAGGAAAAGGCAGGAGTGATGAGGCATGTGTCGCGAAAATATGAAGATTAATGACATTTTATCGTAAATTATTTGCGTAAAACAAATAAATGTCTTACTTTTGCGCTGAATAAAAACAATAATTAGTTATGAGTAACGTTTTCGCATACATTTACCGATTTTACTTTTACTTTGCAAGGAATTGTGAAGCGGGAAGTTGCGTGTGAATTCAACTTATGACAGAAAGGGAAAATATTTAATATATCCTATAATCCGGGCCCCGCTTCACGTTGACAGTGAAAGCGGGGCTTTCGCGTTTCAAGGCGCGAAGAAACATCGATAAATCCAATATGAAGAGAATTGCCATACAGGGCTTTCAAGGCTCCTTCCACGACATTGCCGCCCACCAGTATTTCCAGGGCGAGCAGATACAGCTGATATGCTGCGCCACCTTCGAGCAGGTGTTCGACAATATGCGCCACGACCCGACGGTAATTGGCATGACAGCCATAGAGAACACCATAGCCGGAAGCCTGCTCCACAATTACGAACTGCTTCGCGCCTCTGGTGCTACGGTGGTGGGAGAGCATAAGTTGCACATCGAACATTGCATCTGTTGTCTGCCCGAGGACGATTGGGACACACTTAAGGAGGTGCACTCGCACCCGGTGGCGCTTGCACAATGCAACGCCTTTCTCTCTCGTCATCCTGACATGAAAGCGGTGGAGGCGGACGACACGGCAGGCGCGGCAGAATACATTGCCAAGCATAAATGTCACGGATGGGCAGCCATCTGCAATGCTTCGGCTGCGAGGATGTACGGGCTGAAGGTGCTCGAGGATAACATACATGACAACAAGCACAACTTCACGCGCTTCCTTGTCATTGCCAATCCCAACAAGGCTGACTTCCTTCGTCCGCTTGAGAAGGCAGACAAGGCGAGCATAGTCTTCCACGTGGCGCATGAGGAGGGAAGCCTCTCGAAGGTGCTGACCATCCTCTCCTTCTACGGCATCAACCTCACGAAGATACAGTCGCTGCCCGTGATAGGATGCGAATGGGAATATCTCTTCTATGTGGACCTGACATTCAACAGCCTGACGCGATACCGACAGAGTATCGACGCCATCATACCGCTGACACGATCGCTGAAGATTCTCGGCGAATACGTGGGCAAGTAAATATATAATGTATCATTAAAAAAACACACATGCTTATGGAGAACCTTGCTACATTAACAACAGCCGTACACCCCGCAACACGCCTTTCCAATGTACAGGAGTATTATTTTTCGCGGAAGCTGAAGGAGGTGGCACGCCTTAATGCAGAGGGACGCGACATCATCTCGCTGGCCATCGGTTCTCCTGACATGCCGCCGTCACGCCGGACGGTGGAACGCCTCTGTGAGGTGGCGTCGCAGCCTGAGGCACACGGCTATCAGCCCACGATGGGCACGCCCGAACTGCGCCAGGCTATGGCAGACTTTTATGCACGTTGGTACGGAGTGGACGTGGATGCGCAGACGGAAGTGCTGCCGCTCATCGGATCGAAGGAGGGCATCCTCCACGTTACGCTTGCCTTCGTCAATCCCGGCGAGGAAGTGCTTGTCCCCAATCCGGGTTACCCCACTTACACGTCGCTAAGCAAGATTCTCGGAGCGAAGGTGGTCAGCTATGACCTCAGAGAGGACAACGCGTGGCAGCCCGACTTCGACGAACTGGAGAGCATGGACCTCTCTAACGTGAAGCTGATGTGGACCAATTATCCCAATATGCCGACAGGAGGAAACGCACAGCGCGAGACATACGAACGACTTGTCGATTTCGCACTACGCCACAACATCGTGGTGGTGAACGACAATCCTTACTCCTTCATCCTCAACGAACATCCGATGTCCATCATGCAAGTGGAGGGAGCGAGGGAATGCTGCATTGAGTTCAACTCGATGTCGAAGAGTCATAACATGCCAGGATGGCGTGTCGGAATGTGCATCGCCAATCCCACGTTCACGTCGTGGATATTGAAGATTAAGAGCAATGTCGACTCAGGAACATTCCGTGGCATACAGCTCGCCGCAGCTGCCGCTCTGAACGGGAATACACCGGAATGGCACCGAGAAGCCAACATCACCACATATCGCCGACGCCGCGACAAGGCAGAGCGGATGATGACAACGCTGGGATGCACATACGATCCGCAGCAGGTGGGCATGTTCCTTTGGGGACGCATTCCGGACGCCTACGACGGATGCGAGCAACTTACGGAGCGCGTGCTCAATGAGGCTCGTGTCTTTATCACGCCGGGATTTATCTTTGGGTCGAACGGCAACAGATATGTGCGCATCAGCCTTTGTGCCAAGGACGAGAAGATGGACGAGGCACTGGAGAGAATGAGGCGCATAAGATGGACGCACTGACAGTAAACAGAACTACGAATACAGACAATAAACATAACTATGGATATAGAACTCAAACCATTGAACTTACCGGGCAGCGATGACCGCCCGTTCGTTATAGCAGGACCTTGCTCGGCTGAGACCGAGGAACAGGTGATGACAACAGCACGCCAGCTGGCTTCGCACGGATTCAGAATGTTTCGTGCGGGAGTGTGGAAGCCGCGCACCAAGCCGGGTGGCTTCGAGGGCAACGGCGAGACAGCGCTGCCGTGGCTGAAGCGCGTGAAGGAGGAGACGGGCATGCTCATCTCCACAGAGGTGGCAACGCCGGAGCACGTAGAGCTTGCCCTTAAGTACGACGTTGACATCCTTTGGATTGGAGCGCGTACCTCTGCCAATCCCTTTGCCATGCAGGCGATAGCCGACAGTCTGAAGGGAGTGGACATCCCCGTCTTTGTGAAGAATCCGGTAAATCCCGACTTGGAGTTGTGGATAGGAGCTATGGAGCGCATCAATCAGGCAGGCGTAAAGCGTCTGGCTGCCATACACCGCGGCTTCTCCAGCTACGAGAAGAAGATTTATCGCAACCTTCCCATGTGGCAGATTCCCATAGAGCTGCGACGACGCATGCCGGACCTGCCCGTCATCTGCGACCCCAGTCATATCGGTGGACGCCGCGAGCTCATAGCTCCTCTTTGCCAGCAGGCGATGGACCTCGGTTTCGACGGACTTATGGTGGAGAGTCATTGTGCGCCGGACGCAGCATGGAGCGACGCCAAGCAGCAGGTGACGCCGGACGTGCTCAACTATATCCTCAGCCTCCTTGTTATCCGTGACGAGAAGGTGGTGACGGAAGGCATACATATGCTCCGCAAGCAGATAGACGAAATAGACAACGGCATCATGGAACTCCTTGCCAAGCGAATGAGCGTCTGCCGCGAGATAGGCAGATACAAGAAGGAACACAACATGACTGTGCTCCAGACCGTTCGCTACAACGAGATTCTGGACAAGCGCGGAGCGCAAGGCTCGCTTGCCGGAATGGATTCAGAGTTCGTGAAGGAGATATTCGAGCATATCCACGAAGAGTCAGTAAGACAGCAGATGGAGATAGTTAATCAGAAGTAAAAGAAAATGAAGATACTTGTTCTTGGCGCGGGGAAGATGGGCAGCTTCTTCCTCGACGTCCTCAGTTTTGATCATGAGACAGCGGTGTACGAGAAAGACCCTAAGCGCATGCGCTTCACATACAACTGCCAGCGCTTCACCACGCTGGACGAGATACGAGCCTTCCAGCCGCAGCTTGTCATCAACGCCGTTACCCTAAAGTACACCATACCAGCCTTTGAGGAGGTGATGCCCGTCATTCCCGCTGACTGCATCATCAGCGACATTTCGTCAGTAAAGACTGGGCTGAAGGACTATTATGAGCAGTCGGGTCATTCGTATGTATCCTCTCACCCGATGTTCGGCCCCACGTTCGCCAACCTCGGACAACTCTCCGAGGAGAACGCCATCATCATTAGCGAGGGCGACTATATGGGACGGATATTCTTTAAGGACCTCTACGCACGTCTCGGACTCAACATTTATGAATACACCTTTGAAGAACATGACAAGACCGTGGCTTACTCGCTGAGCACGCCGTTCGTCAGCACATTTGTGTTTTCGGCGGTGATGAAGCATCAGGATGCGCCGGGAACAACCTTCAAGCGCCATCTGCGCATTGCCAAAGGCGTGTTAGGCGAAGACGACTACCTGCTGCAGGAAATACTCTTCAATCCCTATACCAGCGGACAGGTGGAGCAGATACGCGACGAACTCAACGAGCTAATCAGCATCATAGACGAGAAAGACGCTGACCGTATGAAAGCTTACTTGACGAAAATCCGAAATAACGTAAGGCAGGATATCGAACAGATGTAATTATGCTTTTTGTGTTCCAAAATACAAATAATATTGTTTTTGTTTGGACGTTACATTTTTTTTCGGTTATTTTGCAACATAACATCGAGAGAAATATAACTCTTAGACCAAGTAATTATAAAACAATAAGACTATGAAAAAGATTACTACACTTTTTGCTGCTGCCGTGATGGCAGTTTCGGCTTCGGCACAGACTGTAGCTGAGAGCAAAACATTCGACAATGTCTATGTTGGTATCAACGCTGGCGTTGCAACAAAAACTACTGGACACGCATCATGGCTTGAAGATCTTGTTCCTAACGTAGGCTTACGCATAGGTCGCAACTTCACACCAGTCTTCGGTCTGGCTGCAGAGAGCAACGTCTACTTCAAGGAGACAAGCGGCTACACAACAGGTACGATCGTAAACTACATCAATACATCACTCCTCGGAACAGTTAACCTTATCAACTGGTTCGGCGGTTATCCTGGTGCTCCGCGCACATTCGAGGTTTCGGCTCTCTACGGACTGGGATGGGGACATCGCTTCACCAATCGCAAGGACCTCAGCACAGCCAACTTCCTTACATCTAAGGTAGGACTCGACTTCGCATTCAATCTCGGTAAACAGAAGGCTTGGCAGCTCTATTTCGAGCCGTCCCTTAACTATACTCTCAACGGCAACGGCTATGAGGGTGTGGAATACAACATCAATCGTTCTGCTTTTCAGCTGAACGTGGGCTTGGTATATAGATTTAAGAACTCTCACGGCACACACAATTTCGTCAATGCCGTAGGTCGCGACCAGTCTGAGGTTGATGCTCTCAACGCACAGATCAACAGTCTCCGCGAAGAGTATAACAATCAGGAGGCTCAGTATAATAAGGTTCTTGCTGACAAGGACAAGCAGATTAACAGCCTCCATAAAGCCCTTGAGGAATGTCAGAATAAGCCGGCTCCCAAGGTCTCAACCACTGTCACAAACCTCCAGCCTACCGTAATCTTCGGTCAGGGCAAGTCGTCTGTTGACGCTGCGCAGTATGCTCCCATCGAGCTTATCGCCAACTATATGAAGAACCACAAGGACGCTAAGGTGGAGATCAGAGGCTATGCTTCTCCTGAAGGTTCTGCCGAACTCAACGCCCGCCTTTCACAGGCTCGTGCTGACGCCGTAAGAAACATTCTCATAAAGAGATATAAGATTTCTGCTGACCGTCTTACAGCAAAGGGTATGGGTGCCACAGACAAACTCTTCGAGCAGGTGGAGTTCAACCGTGTTGCTACGTTCAACGACGTTACTAAGGACTAATCATTCTGCAAATATATGCAAGCATAACAAGGGCAGCCATTCCTCGCAATGATGGAGTGGCTGCCCGCTTACATTGAAAGACAGCCACATACAGTCAAACGCCTAACCTTCTTTTTTATATGACATTCTCCCTACTTCTCCTTTCCATCTTCACATTCGTGGAACTAAACTGCGAGAATCTCTTCGACTGCCGTCATGACACGCTGAAGAACGACACGGAGTTTCTTCCTGAAGGCTCTTATCACTGGACGCCATATCGTTATTGGCGCAAGCTTGACCGCATCGGTCAGACCATCATAGCTTGCGGCGAGGACCGTTGTGGGGAGGATCTGAAAGATAAGGAGAAAGAGAATGGCAGCGGATGGAATTGGAAGCTGCCTGACCTCGTAGCTCTGTGCGAGGTGGAGAACGACAGCGTTCTGCGCGACCTTACCAAACGTTCGCTGCTCAGAAACGCCAGTTATGAGTATGTCATGACGCAGTCCGACGACGAGCGCGGCATCGACGTAGCGCTTCTCTATTCGCCTTACACATTCTGGTTGCTCGAAAGCAGGGCTGTAAGCGTGCAGAGAGTGAAGGGCATGCGTCCCACACGAGACGTTCTGTACGCAAAGGGACTTGTATGGGGGCGTGATACGCTGCATGTCATGGCGGTGCATTTTCCCAGTCGTAGGGGAGGGGAGATGCTTTCGCGACCCTTCCGAATGGCTGCTGCAAAGACAGTCTGCGCCCTTGCTGACTCCATAAAGGCGGCTTCGCCTAATGCCAACATCATCATAGCGGGCGACTTTAATGACTATTCCGAATCGAAGAGTTTGCTTATGATTCGTAATCGTGGCTTCACGGACATCTCGGCAGGTGCCAAAGGACATAACGGAGCAAAGGGAACGTATCGTTATCAGGGAGAGTGGGGCAGCCTCGACCATATATTTGTAAGCCCTTCGCTTGCCTCCCGCATGCTGTCATGCTGTGTTTATGATGCCCCGTTCCTTCTTGTTCCCGACGAGAAATATGGCGGTGTGAAGCCCCGCCGCAATTATCTCGGACCGCGTTATATGAACGGTTTCAGCGACCATCTGCCGCTTGTGGCTAAATGGCGCCAGCCAGAATAACAGCCAATCCTCTATCAACTCCGTCATCATCTTATCCGTCAAACCCATCATAACTATATCTTATGAAACGACTCTGCGCTTTTTTCCTTATGTTTTCGCTTTGCCTTTTGCAGACTTTTGCCGAATCGGACAATCAGTTTTGTCTTGTCACCAATGTCTCCCAACTCCATGTTGGCGACGAGGTGGTCATTGTCAGTCGCGATTATAGTGCTGCAATCAGCAAGTACGAAGCCTCACCTTACATCAAGTCATGCCACGTAGACGTATTGCAGAATGGCGCTGCCGTCGAAGTTAATAACGACAGCGTGGCGGTGTTCGTTATGGAGAAGAGTGGATCATCGTGGAGTTTCAATAATGAAGAGAAAGGCTGGCTGTGGGCTTCTTCACGTGTAAGCTATGAGTTGTCTTTCAGCAGCGACAAGCCAAAGGCAAAGAGCAATATGGCAGAAGTAATGGTAAATGCTGACGGAAACGCCATAATAGAGTTTGGCGTAAAGAACTATAAGTATTTGAAGTATAATCCTAAAGGTAAGTTTGGCTGCTATTTGTACGACGATTCGCAGGAGCATATCCAGATTTATCGTCGTGTCCGTCGTATAGCTTCGCTCACGCTAAGCGAGGAGGCAGACAACACACCGGCTCTGAAGGAAGCGTCAGGCTGCCTGGTGGAGAGTGTCTGCCTTGAGCGTACCTTCCTTGCCGATGGCGGTTTCTATTCGCTTTGTCTCCCGTTCAGCCTTAACTATGACGACCTCAGCCAGTCGTTGCCCGGCGTTGCGGTCATGCGCTTGGTGAGAGCCATCAGTAAAGAATCTGATAAGGTGGAGTTTTCGTTCAGTCGTGTAAGGGATATTATTGCCGGCGAACCTTATCTTATAAAGGTGGAAGGCGACGATATCACTGATCCTGTATTCTTAAATCGTGAGATAGAAGCAGCAGGACCTAAAGCTGTGACCGTCAGTGTAAATGATGACAGCTATGATTTCAAGGGCACATTCTCTCCTAAAACCCTCCCAGCCAACGGCATAACGCGCTTTATCAGCTCCGACGGCACGCGCCTTGTAACGCCAAATGGGGAAGGACAGCTTAAGGCAATGCGTGCTTACTTTGTCCTTCCCGACGTAAAATCCTCCACCACACTTGCTGGTTCTGCCGCTCAAAACGTCTATTCAATTAATGTGGAGACATCCATTGATGCCCCAACCATTACGTCTAATCCTACCGTCGCTTACGACTTGTCCGGCAGAAAAGCCACATCACGCAGCAAGGGAATAATCATAGTGGATGGGAAGAAAATCCTAAACAAGCAATAATGCGCAAATAAATAGCGTTTGTGCCATATTGTTGACGTATGGTAAGCTTTTGTTCGGTTTAGCACCAAACCTGTTCTTAAAACCCTTAAAAAACGTACATATTAGTTGGCTGTTTTGTGAAAACTCTTTACCTTTGCAGCAATTTAATTATCAAAAACACGCAAATGAAACATCAGTTGAGAAGCGCAGTATGTACGGAAGGTCGTCGTATGGCTGGAGCGAGAGCCCTTTGGGTGGCAGCGGGTATGAAGCACGAACAGTTCGGAAAGCCCATCATTGCCATCGTCAACTCGTTCACACAGTTCGTACCCGGTCATACGCATCTGCATGAGATAGGTCGGATAGTAAAGAAAGAGATTGAGAGCATGGGATGCTATGCTGCTGAATTCAACACTATTGCCATCGATGACGGTATTGCCATGGGACACGACGGCATGCTCTATTCGCTGCCTTCGCGCGACATCATTGCCGACTCTGTGGAGTATATGGTTAATGCACATAAGGCTGATGCTATGATTTGCATTTCTAATTGCGACAAGGTCACGCCGGGAATGCTCATGGCATCCATGCGTCTCAACATACCTACGGTCTTCTGCTCTGGAGGTCCGATGGAAGCAGGACGTTGGCACGGCGAGAATGCCGACCTTGTTACTGCAATGATAAAGGGTGCCGACACGAGTGTGGACGATGCCGACCTGCAGAAGCTTGAGAGTTGTGCATGTCCGGGTTGCGGCAGTTGCTCAGGAATGTTCACCGCCAACTCGATGAACTCTCTCACCGAAGCCATCGGACTGGCTTTGCCCGGCAACGGCACCATCCTTGCCACACATGCCAACCGCGTCCGTCTTTTCCGCGACGCAGCACGTCAGATTGTGAAGAACGCCCTTGCTTACTATGAGGATGGCGACGACTCGGTTCTTCCGCGCAGCATTGCCACCCGTGAGGCGTTCCTCAATGCCATGACCCTCGACATTGCCATGGGTGGCAGCACCAACACCGTCCTCCATCTTCTTGCCGTGGCGCAGGAGGGAGGCGTAGACTTTACGATGGCGGACATCGACCGTCTCAGTCGTCATGTCCCCTGCCTTTGCAAGCTGGCGCCAAACACGCAGAAGTACAGCGTGCAGGAGTGTAATCGTGCTGGTGGCATACTTGGCATCATGAACGAGCTGAATCGTGGCGGACTCGTCGACGGTTCGGTACGTCGTGTTGACGGCACCACCCTTGCTGAGGCTATGAGCGCCTACGATATCACGGGCGATAACATACAGGAAGAGGCAAGCCGCATCTATCATAGCGCACCCGGTCGTAAGTTCTCCACGCAGATGGGCAGCCAGGACTCTCAGTGGGAATCGCTCGACACGGATCGTGAACATGGATGCATCCGCTCCTTGGAGCATGCTTACACGAAGGACGGCGGTCTGGCTGTACTCTTCGGCAACATCGCCCAGGACGGTTGCGTGGTCAAGACAGCCGGTGTCGACCCTGACATCTGGAAATTCAGCGGACCCGCACGTGTCTTCGATTCTCAGGAAGCAGCCTGCGAGGGCATCCTCGGAGGAAAGGTGCAGAGTGGCGACTGTGTGGTCATCACCCACGAAGGTCCAAAGGGAGGTCCGGGAATGCAGGAAATGCTTTATCCTACGTCCTACATCAAGAGTCGCCATCTTGGAAAGGAGTGCGCTCTTATCACCGACGGACGCTTCTCCGGCGGCACCTCCGGTCTTAGCATCGGCCATATTTCGCCTGAGGCAGCAGCCGGCGGCAACATCGGCAAGGTGAAGGACAGCGACATCATCGACATCGACATCCCCGCACGCACCATCAACGTACGCCTCTCCGACGACGAACTCGCAGCACGTCCGCAGCAGCCGCTGACGCGCGACCGTAAGGTCAGCAAGGCTCTCAGGGCTTATGCGCAGAGCGTCAGCTCGGCAGACAAGGGAGGAGTTCGAATCATATAACATAAATGCCTATATATTATGGAACAGATAACAGGAGCTGAAGCCCTGATGCGTGCCCTCCAGAACGAGGGTGTCAAGACCATCTTCGGCTATCCGGGTGGAGCCATAATGCCCACCTTTGATGCTCTTTACGATTATACACGTGGCGACAATAAGGTGTTCAATCACATCCTTGTGCGCCACGAACAAGCCGCCGCTCATGCTGCGGAGGGCTTTTCGAGAGTTAGTGGTGAGGTGGGAGTGTGCATCGTCACCAGCGGTCCGGGAGCCACAAACACGCTTACGGGTATTGCTGACGCGATGATTGATTCCACTCCGATTGTCGTCATTGCCGGACAGGTGGGCACCGAAGCCCTTGGTACCGACGCCTTCCAGGAGGTTGACTTCGTCGGAATGACGCAGCCCATAACCAAGTGGAGCTATCAGATACGTCGTCCGGAGGACATTTCGTGGGCAGTAAGCCGTGCCTTCTATATTGCTCGTTCAGGTCGTCCGGGCCCCGTGGTGCTCGACTTCCCGAAGAGTGCTCAGGTGCAGAAGTGCGAGTGGCGCCCAGTGAAGGTGACGTCCGTACGCAGTTACGAGCCTTATCCGCACATTCAGGACGACCATGTGGCAGCCGCTGCCTGTCTTATCAACCGTGCAGAACGCCCCTTGGCACTTGTCGGACATGGCGTGGAGCTTGGCGGAGCACAGGAAGAGCTGCGCCAGTTCCTTGAGAAGGCTGATATCCCTGCGGCACGCACGATGCTCGGACTCTCAGCCCTGCCCACCGACCATCCCCTCAATATGGGTATGCTCGGCATGCACGGCAATCTGGCTCCGAACGTATTGACGCAGAAAGCTGACGTGATAATAGCCATTGGTATGCGTTTCAGCGACCGCGACACGGGCCGACTCGACACGTACGCCAAGCAGGCTAAAATCATACACCTCGACATAGACAACGTCGAGATAGACAAGGTGGTGAAGACCGACGTGTCCGTAGTGGGCGACTGCAAGGTTTCGCTGCCAGCCATCACGCGCCTCCTCAATAAGAACAGCCATCGTGAATGGATAGAGAGTTTCCGTCCTTACTGGGATGAGGAGCGTCGCCGCGTCATCGAGCCTGCCATCCATCCCACCGAAGGCCCGTTGCTTATGGGCGAGGTGGTCAACGTAGTGGCTGAGGCTTCGCACGGCGAGGCGGTTCTCGTCAACGACGTGGGTCAGAATCAGCTGTTCTCATGCCGCTATTTCCATTATCGTCGCAAGCTGAGCGTTGTGACGAGTGGCGGACTCGGCACCATGGGCTTCGGACTGCCGGCTGCTGTTGGAGCCACCTTCGGCGCACCCGACCGCACCATCTGCCTCTTCACCGGCGACGGATCGTTCCAGATGAGCATACAGGAGCTTGGTACCATCATGGAGCAGCAAGCTCCCGTGAAGGTAATCCTCCTCAACAACAACTATCTCGGCAACGTAAGACAATGGCAGGACATGTTCTTCAACAAGCGCAAGTCGTTCACACGAATGCTCAATCCTGACTATCGCACCATAGCCGACGGCTACGCCATCAATTACGGCGTCGCCATAACGCGCGACGATCTGAAGCGTGAGGTGGAGCGAATGCTCACCACCCCCGGACCGTTCATCCTCGAGTGTGCCGTGAAGGAGGAAGACAACGTGCTGCCTATGACACCTCCGGGAAAGAGCGTGGACGAGATGCTGCTTGAAGTGAATCTATAGGGAAATGTCAAACTTAACACATTAAAGAAAGTGGAAAAGAAACTCTACACCCTGCTTGTCTATTCCGAGAACGTGCCGGGCATCCTCAGTCAGGTGTCAGCGGTCTTCACCAGACAGCAGGTCAACAAAGAAAGCATCAATGCCTCCGCGTTCAGCGTATCCGGCATCCACAAGTACACCATCACCGCATGGAGCTACGAGGAGGAGATAAAGAAGATCACGAAGCTCATAGAGCGCAAGATAGACGTGGTGAAGGCCGACTATTATCTTGACTCCGAACTCTTCATCCATGAGATAGCCATCTATAAGATTGCCACGCCGGCTCTTATGGCAAATCCGGAGGTGTCGCGCGTGATAAGACGTAGCGGAGCGCGTATGCTCGAGGTCAATCCCACGTACACCACCGTGCAGGTGGCAGGACTGACTGACGACGTGCAGGATCTTTACAACAAGCTCCATTCCTTCGGATGTCTGCTCCAGTACTCGCGCTCGGGTAGGGTGGCTGTGACGCGAAGCACGGAAGAGCCGCTTGCCGAATTCCTCCTTAAGAACAAGGACATCTAATTGAAAAAAACATAAGCAGAACCCCAAAACTCAAGTAACACTATGAATCTATTAAGCAAAGTTGGAAGTTATGATTTCCTCGTCGAGCCGTTCCATTGCGATTTCTCTAACCGCATATTCCTCGGTCATCTCGGCAATCATCTTCTCAATGCAGCCGACTTCCATAGCAACGAGCGTGGATATGGCATGGACTATCTCAACACCGTACACAAGACATGGGTGCTCTCACGCTTCGTGATGGAGATGGAGAAGATGCCGAAGGCTTACGACCACATTACCGTCGACACATGGGTGGAAGGCGTAATGCGCTTCTTCACCAGCCGCAACTATGCCATCCGCGACACCCAGGGCGAATGTCTCGGCTACGGACGAAGCATCTGGGCGATGATCGATACTGACACGCGCCAGCCGGTGGACATCCTTGCCGAGCGTGACGGACTCATCACCAAGTACATCGAGACCGACAAGCCGTGCCCCATACAGCCCTTCCAGCGTGTGAAGCTATCGAAGGAAGCACGCTGCCAGCGTATTGTCGATACCTACTACAGCGACGTGGACGTCAACGGACACATCAACAGCGTCAAGTATATTGAGCATATCCTCGACCTATGGGACCTCGACTTCTATCGTCACAACCGTCTGCAGCGCTTCGACATCGCCTACGTGGCAGAGTCGCATTGCGGCGACAAGCTCCATCTCTTTGTGGACGAAGCCGGAGAGGGTGAGTTCTGCGTGCAGGTGATGAAGCAGACCATAGAGGACGCCTCAGACCTAAAGGAAGTATGCAGATGTAAGGTTAAATTTGTGAAAGAATGACACTTTTGTTTGGTATTATCTGATATTTTATTACCTTTGCATTTGGTTCAGGGTACATAATGTAAACAAACCGCAGAGAATCTTCAATTAAACAATAAATCATAAACAGCGGCACAACCCCGGCTGCACAACAGTTAACTAATATGGCAGAAATGAATTTCGGTGGCGTAGTAGAGACAGTAGTCACCAGCAAAGAGTTCTCTTTGGAGAAAGCACGTGAGGTTCTTAAGAACGAGACAATAGCCATTCTCGGTTATGGCATCCAGGGTCCTGGTCAGGCCGGCAATCTTCGCGACAACGGCTTCAATGTCATCGTCGGACAGCGTCCGGGCAAGACATACGACAAGGCTGTGGCTGACGGATGGGTTCCGGGCGAGACTCTCTTCTCCATCGAAGAGGCAGCCCAGAAGGGTACCATCGTCTGCATGCTCCTCTCTGACGCAGGTCAGATAGCCGTATGGCCTAAAATCAAGCAGTATCTTACTGCCGGCAAGACACTCTATTACTCACACGGTTTCGCCATTAACTGGAACGACCGCACCGGCGTGGTTCCTCCTGCTGATGTGGATGTCATCATGGTGGCACCGAAGGGTTCGGGCACATCGCTCCGCACAATGTTCCTTGAGGGACGCGGACTCAACTGCTCATACGCTGTTTATCAGGACGCATCAGGCAAGGCAGAGGACAAGACACTTGCCTTCGGTATCGGTATCGGTGCCGGCTACCTCTTCAAGACCACATTCCAGCGCGAGGCTACATCTGACCTTACCGGTGAGCGTGGTTCGCTGATGGGTGCTATGGAGGGTCTCTTCGAGGCACAGTACGAGGTGCTCCGCGAGCACGGTCACTCTCCTTCTGAGGCTTTCAACGAGACTGTTGAGGAGATGACACAGAGCCTTATGCCGCTCTTTGCAGAGAAGGGTATGGACTGGATGTACGCCAACTGCTCCACCACAGCACAGCGCGGCGCTCTCGACTGGGCTCCACGTTTCCGTGAGGCCATCAAGCCGGTCATGGAATGGCTCTATCTCTCTGTAAAGACAGGTCAGGAAGCACAGATTTCCATCGACTCCAACTCACAGCCCGACTACCGCGAGAAGCTCAACGCCGAGCTTAAGGCCATGCACGACAAGGAAATGTGGCGTGCTGCCGAAACCGTACGCAAGCTCCGTCCTGAGTACGAGGAGAAGTAAGCTGCAATACCATTAAACAACAAAGGCTTTACATTAGGTCTGTCGAGAACTTTTTCTCTGCATACCCAATGTAAAGCCTTTGTTGTTTTTATTCTTATCTGAATAAAGACTTCATGTCTGACAATGCAAATATCGTACAAATGGTAAAAAGGTGTTACAAAATAAAAATTGATTTTAGAGTTCCAGTTTGCTGTTTTTACGGTGTTTTGTTGTGCAAACAGCACCCATGCTTAACGATAGCGCCACTTTTACACTCCAATAGTGCCACTATTAGACAGTAAAAGTGGCACTATTGCATGATAAAAGTGGCACTATTAGAGTGTAAAAGTGGCGCTATTGCAGGAAAAAACGGCTCTTTTGCGAGTCCGATTTCATTGCGTCTCGTCCGAAAATCGCATAACCCACTGTATATGAATATGTTGTCTGTAAACGCTCAAAACTCAAGAATTTCGCACCAAAGATTTTGTTGTGCGCTGAGCGAGGAGTATTGAGCGTTAGGAATGCAAATATTGTGTCGGACGGTACCCGCCGTCCGAGTTAGGAATTAGGATTGGCAGGGCTTTGACAAAAACATTCATTCACAGTCGGAAAAAACAAAGAAAAACACAAGGGTATAAGAGGCTGTGCTAACTAAACAAATTGAAGAAAAAGCCATTAGTAGCGGAGGTCTCCGGCCTCCGTAGCACCATATCTGGTACAATTCATTAGTTATTGTAAGATTAGCACATGTTGCATGTTATTGTTGTACTAACCTTGTTGCTTGCTGCGGAGGCCGGAGACCTCCGCTACTGTGTTGCCTTGTGTTTTTCTTTGTTTTTTCCGGTTATGTGCGCGTGCTTAGCACAAATAAAAGGCTTTACGTTAGGTTGTCGAGAACATGGTTCTCGTAAGACCTAATGTAAAGCCTTTTGTTTAAACCCGATAGGACTTCGCGGATCTTTATTATTTTATAACAATCTTCTTTCCGCTGTGGATGTATACGCCCGGTTGGGTGGGGCGAGTGGTGTATTGGCGGCCCTGCAGATCGTACCAGTATTTTGAACGTGGGGTGTCGGCGGTGACTGTGGTTATTGCGGTGGGCATTTGTGAGGTCACGTCGTTCACGTAATAGTGGCTTTGGCCGTCCTTGTTGGCGGAGATCTCGAGGTATGCGTCCTTGTTAAGGTCGTATACGTCGGTGGTCTGAGGAGTGCCGTTAGCTGTGCTGAAGACGAAGGAGAGCATGCGGTCGCGCTTGTCTATGCGGTATGTGCGGCTATACCATTTGCGGCCTTCCACGGTCTTCGTAGAGGTGACTGCATCGCCGGGCCACTTGCCGGTGGACGTGAAGTTGTCGCCGTACATGTCGTCCCATGTCCAGAAGTTCACGCTGCTCCATCCTACGTTGTCCGCGTTTACGTTTACGGTGATGTCGTAGGCTGTGAACGTGTCGGAGAGGCCCACTTTGTATGTGCGCGTTGTGACTGCTGAGACAGTCGATCCGACGAGCAGACCTACGTTAAGCGTGGTGGTGCCGGCAGGGATGTCGATGAGTGTTCCGCTTGCAGCCTTGCGGCTCTGTGCGGTTGGCGTGGTGCCGTCGGTGGTATATACCAGCTGTGCGCCCTGCTTGTCGCTCACGGCTGTGAGGCGAGCCTTCTGTGCGTTGTCATAGCTGCCTGAGGGCAGGTCCACCCATGCCACGTTGCTGCTGTTGCTGAGGAGATAGCGATATTTGTTGCCGCGCAGTATCTCGGTGTAACCTGACGGCGTCTGGTATGCGTTGGCGTTAGCTCCCATAACGGCGTAGAGCGTGCCGTGTGATCCTTCGGTCTTGAGGACGTTGCATTTCGAGCCGACGTACTCGTTGAAGGAGGTGTTGCTGGTGTTGGTGATGCCTGCGATGTGGCGGGCGTTGATCATCATCTTGATGTCGGTGGGGTAAGCCTGCCAATGCTTATAGAAGACGCATGGCGTGCCGCATGAGGCTAAGATATAGGCGTTGGCGGCGAGCGTGTCCTTGCGGATGGGGTCTTGCTGTTCTGAGCTTGAGCGATATTCCGTGTCGTGGTTTTCCACGAAGCTGACGGCGTACTGGCGGTAAGAGGCATCGCTGACGAGACCGTCCTTAGCCTTGTTGCTCCAGTTGGATGAGATAAGGTCGCGTACGGCGTAGCGCACGGGGAAGTCGAAGGCAGCCGATGTGGGTTCGCCGTTCACCTTCGTGGCGTTTATCCATGTCTTTACGGTGGTGGCGTTGCCGTCCCAATACTCGCCTACAGAGAAGCGGGGCTTGAGGGCTGTGTTGTAAATGCCGGTGAACTTGCCGGCGTAACCCTTCACCATGTCGTAACGGAATCCGGCGTAACCGAAGTCGTTAAGGAGCATGTCGAGATATGCTTTCACAACATTCTGTACGTTAGAGCTGTTATGGTCAAGGTCGCGCATGCCGTCCCAGTCGTCGCCCGTATCTTTATTGCTACTGAGGCTAACCTTTGGTGTCTGTTTGTTAGCCCATGACAAAGTTCCTCCTTTGTCATCATCACTGCAGATGTCGGTAGAATTCATCTTGTAGGTCACGCCCTTATATGTCTCTACGGGGAAGTCTGTCCAGCTGGTAAGTGTGTTGCGATGATTGATGACCACATCGGCTATGGTGCCGATGCCCTTGCTCTTGAAGGTCTTTATCATGGAGCGCAGTTCAGCTTCGTTGCCGAAAGAGCTGTTGTAATTGCTGAACCAATAGAGGTCGTCGTATCCCATGGAACGTCCGCTGCCGCAGTTTGCGCTCTGCGGAACCCATACCAAGCTGAAGTAAGGGGCGAGGTCGTCTGCCTGAGCCTCAAGGTTCTGCCACTTCGATGCGCGGAACGAGTCCCAATAGAACCCTTGGAGCATCACGCCTTCGTAATTGGCGGGCCATCCTTGTGCAAACATGCTTGCGGCTCCCATGAGGGCTGCTGCTGTCAAAAAAAACTTCTTCATATTCGGGTTTTAGTTACTTTTTGTTTAAATAATGATTTTCAACTTTACTCATGACTTGCTTTGTTACTAACTACTGTATACATAATTACTTGTTAAGCTACTCACTATTTGCTCACGCAAATACTACATTTTAATTGAATACGTTGCAAATTTACGCCAAATACTTATATGTTCGTAGCAGAACGAAGCGCAAACACACAATTCAGTTGTGCAAACGTTTGCATGATAGACATGAAGACATGTTTTTTAGACAAGAAGACATTAAACAAATTGAGGAAAAAGCTATTAGTAGCGGAGGTCTCCGGCCTCCGTAGCACCATATCAGGTACAATTCATTAGTTATTGTAAGATTAGCACTGTTGCATGTTATTGTTAAAGCCCTGCCTAACTATGCAGCAACAAAAAAATGGGCGGGTCTCACTCTCTGAGAACCGCCCATAATATATAAAAGTCTATTATGAATGAAAAGTGTTTACTTTACTGTGCAGAAGATCTTTTCAGAGGTCTTTCTGGTCGGGTAGAGCTTAACGGTGTTGCCTGCTACCGAGAGGTTGTCGCCACCAGCTGTCAGGTCATTGATGCTTCCACCGAGATTGATGTCCCAACCGCCGTTTACGCGGAACTTCCAGCCGTCGGCTGTAACGCCAACATTGGTTGCCTCGAAGCAATACTCCTTAGCGTTCCATGTCATGACTGCGTCGCCGCCCCAATTATTGAAACCACCGATGATGCCCATTTTCTCTACCTTAGTGGCGTTGATTTTGCCTTCTGAGAGATTTACGTCCATGTAGTAAACGCCTTCTCCTGCATTCACACCGATGTTGTCACCCTCATTGGTTGCTGCACCTGAGAATGTGCTTAAGGCGCCAGCGCCGATGGCGTTGTTCCAGTCTCCAGGTTTACGCTGGAACTTGAACTGGAAGCCCGAGCCGTTAGGATCAGCCAGATAAACGTAGCCAGTGTATACGCCCTTTGCATCGTCTACGAGAGCAAGCTTCTGGTCAGAGCTCTTCCAACCGTCAGTTGCGCCGATGAAGTAGATGAACGGATCGTAGTTGACTTCCTCGATGGTGTAAGTATAGTCCATCATGTTGATGGTGAGCTTATACTTACCAGCCTTGGCAATCTTACCAGCCTTAGCGTCACCGTTGGTCAGCGCACCAGTCATGCTGTCGTCGCCGTCAACCTTAGGACCTACTACGCCGGCAGCCCAGATGTCGCCAGAGTCGATGTTCTTCTTAGGAATGATCTTCCAGTACTGGTCAGCCTTTGTTGTCTCGAAGCTTACGGTGAAGACCGGATCCTCATAAACGTCCTTGTCGCTGTGGTTGAATGCCTTTGCGGCTTCTTTCGTCCAGCCGTTCGTTGTTTCCGTGGTGAACATGTCGCCTACGAGGTAATAACCCTCTTCGATAACCGGAGCCACAGGAACTGCCTTAACCTGGAATGTAGCAGATGTTGCCATCTTAACGGCTGTCGCTCCATTGCTTACCCATGCGTCAAGTGTTGCGTCGATGTCGCGCTCAGTGGGGCGCTTGCCCCACTTCTCGACGATGTAGTTAGCCAAGTCTGCCGTTGCCATGTTGCCCTCGGCGTCAATGTCGAACGACTGGCCGTCGAAGTTGATTTTATAGGTAGGTGTGTAGGCAGCGTTAGAAGAAGTGGGAGCTTTGATGCTTGCCACCTTCACTGTCTCTGTCTTGACGTCAGCCAGATTGATGACGCCGTCTACGGGAGTTACGCTACCGTCGCCGAATGCCACGGCTTTCTCCTCAGGATTGGTCTGCGGATGTGCCCAGTCTGTAAAGTCCTCGGTGCAAGACACCATAGACATCAGCAGGGTCATTCCCAATAATATTTTCTTAATCATAATTGTCTTTGCTTAAAGTGATTTACAATTTAACGATGCTGAACGAACCTGTGATGTCGTTGAATGAGATGACGTACTTGCCTTCCTCCAAGCCGAGGTTAGAGTTGCCGCCGGTTCCGCACTTGCCGTACATGTTGACGGCACCGTCCGTTGCGCCATAGCCCCAGGCAGTATCCCAAGAACCTGCAATCTTAAACTTGAACTGTACTGTCTCGCCGGCAGCAACATCCATTACGTAGTACCAAGCATGGTTCTCAACGCCCTCAGTGTTGTAAGGAAGCATCGGAGTGTCTCCCCAGTCATTGAATGAACCTGCAATCTGGATGGTACCATAGTTGTTTACTGCACCCTCGTACTTCTCCATCTTGGCTGTATTGTCAGCAGTGTTGATAGTGATGGTGTAGTAACCGGCTTCCGGAGCTACGATGTGACCACCGTCGCTACCTCCGTTACGGTTGACGATTGTACCCTTTGTAGCGCCATTGGCGTTCATACTGTAATCCCAGTTGAAGCTTGAAGGCATAATCTTGAAGCCTGCTCCGTCGCACTCGGCGTTGTCGTTGTAATCGCCAGTAAGGAAGTAGTTGGTGTATTCAATCTCACCAGCACCAGTCTTCTTGTCGTAAGAGAAGTTTGGCTTAAGGAACATAGGAAGAGCGTCTTCGCCAATGCTCTTGTTGCCAGCCCACTTAGCGCCGAACATGTTACCTACAAGATACCACATTGTTGGAACAGCATCCTTCAGTTCAATATAGTAAGGATTTACGTTGAGCTTTACTGAGTTTGAAGCGACAGGGTTCAGACGGCTTGTGCCCTCCTGTACGAAAGCGTTCACGCGGACGTAAACCTCCTGCGTGGCAGGAACGTTACCTTCTGTCCATTTAAGGATCTTCACCAATGCCTTGTCGATTTCCTCGGCAGAGGCAGAGACGTTACATTTCTCTGTGGTGTTGCTAAGAGCTGCGTAGTCGGGCACCTTTTCGCCACTTTCGTCTGCCGCAGCTTCATCAGTAGAAACTGTGAAGGTGTTGGTAGGAGAAACCTGCACCTCGTAAGTGGCGTTGATCGGAGCATTGTCTGCTGTATACTTAGGCTGTGACCATGTAAGACCAAGTCCTGTGGAGTGCTCCAGGTCTATAGTGGAATTGGCATATTCTGGAGTGTTCAACGTAAACTCAGTAGGCTGTATAAGCGTAGGGTTAGAGTCGTTGTCATCCGAACATGATGCGAATAAGCTGATGATGCCGAGAAGCAGAGCACCCATCATATATTTATTCTTCATATTGCGTTTACTTTTATAGTTCTATTTTTACTTTTATACTTTAGTTCTGAACCTCATTATATCCGTCGATCTGTGTCAGGTTCTTGTTAGAAAGAATCTCTGAAGATGGGATAGGATATAGATTATTGGTCTTAGCGAATGTTGTACCTTTAGTGCTACCACCCTTAAGCTCCCATTTGTATGTAGCCTGAGTTCCACCAAACTGATTGAAACGAATCAAGTCGGTACGACGAAGACCTTCGCAATAAAGCTCGCGAGAACGCTCGTCAAGAACATCGTTAAGAGTGTAAGATGGACGTACGGCTGCGTGGGCACGATTGCGGAGAGCGTCGATATAACCCTTAGCCTTAGCCGAACCCTCACCATTGATGTGCATCTCTGCCTCTGCTGCATTGAGGTAAGCCTCAGCTACGCGGAAGAGGAAGAAGTCGATGTCGACATTATAGCTGTCGTGAGGAGTACCGTTAGTAGAATAGTTGTTATTCCACTTTGGTGTTGCAATACCCTTGACAAACTTGTCGTTATCTCCAAGTTCCAAGGTACGAGCACCGTCAGCATTGCCCTTACCCCAAAGGATAGCACGGTCGTCAACGTTCATATCGCGAATTTCTTTTGCCGACTTGTTTACAACAATTGTAGGATCGGTGAAGAACTTCTCTACGAATTGTGGACGAACACGCATACCTGACCATGTGTTGGCAGTAGTGGCAGCGTCCTTATCTGCAACTGTACACATAGTAGCATCCCAAAGAGCAGCTACATAGAACATAGAACCACCCCATCCCTGAGTCTTGTCTCCATCTTGCATCAATGGAAGAAGAGCCTCGCAGCTTGCACCATTCGATCCATTGTCGCCCATGAAGAGCAAGTCGTATGGCTTGTATCCGTTATCCTTTGCCTCTTTAGACATCTTGCTGTCATCGAAGAGCTTATAGTCAGAATTGATAACCTTCTCGGCATATTCGAGAGCCTTGTTCCAATAAGGATTGTTCTGACCATCATTGTTGAGGTATGTACCGGCATTGAGGTACAGACGGCTTAAGAGCAACCAGCATGTTCCCTTGTCTATACGGCCATAGTCTGGATCTGAATCTGTCTCAGGCTTTGCCTCCAACAAGTTTGGCTCAGCTTCGAGCAATTCTTTTTCTACCCAGCCGAACAAGAATTCACGGCCCATCTGAAGAAGCTCTGCGCGAGTGTAGCTCTTGCCTTCCTCAAACTTAGAGTTGTAAGAGTGTGCCTGACGCGGAGTCTCAGCCGAAATCTTGTCAATGAATGTCGGATCGCCGAAGAAGTCGAGCATAAGGAAATAGCTGTAAGCGCGAAGCACGCGTACCTCAGCATACTTGGTCTTCTCAGCCTTGGCAGCGTCAAGACTTAAGAAGTGGTTCTCGTAAGAGATGTTCGACATCAGACGATAGTAGAGGTTTTTCAATGTAGCATTACCCGGATCGAACTTATTGTAGCCAACATCTGCGATACCGCCATCCGACCACCAGCAGATTGCTTCGTCGGTAGGTACCTCGTTGAAGTTGAACAGGTTACGGAGAAGAGTTGACTTACCGTTATCATCGATAGTGAAATCGGCAGTACCGTCATTACCTTCCATGATAAGACCAGCATAGCACTTGCTGTACAAGCCTGTAATGTTTGGAGTAGCGTCAACATTAGGATCAATGTTTCCCTTGTCCAAATCATCCATACAAGAGCTCAAACTTGCTGTAAGCAGAAGAGCTACTGCAGGGGCAATTGTTTTGAATTTATTGAGTTTCATATCGAAATCTGTTTTTTTAAATTGTTAGAAGTTGAGGTTCAGACCGAGCAAGAATGTGCGGCAACGTGGATACATGCTGTCGTCCTTGCCAGAGTTTACTTCAGGGTCGATACCGCTGTACTTTGTGATAGTGAATACGTTAGAGCATGAGGCGTAGATACGGCCTGATATACCCTTATAGTTGCCACCCTTCAACAGGTTGTTGAAGTTATAGCCCAATGTGATGTTGTCGCACTTCAAGAAGCTACCGTTCTGTACAAAGTAGTCGGTAAGAGGATAGTTGTAAGAAGTCCAGCCTAAAGCTGCTATATCCTTTGTAGTGTTCTTGTAATATCCCTTAGCGCTGCAAATCTCTTTAGTGTTTATCGCACCTTCTGCGTATCCATTGTAGAGATAGTTGCCTAAGCTTACACGGAAGTTGCTACCGAGATCCCAGTTCTTGTACGAAACCTTGAAGCTGAAACCACCAGTCCAAGGAGCTACGATATTCTTATAGAAGTATCTATCGTTCTCATCGATTGTTCCATCGCCATTGCGGTCTACATAGCAGCCCATGATAGGACGACCGTTCTGGTCGTATACCTGCTGGTATACCAGGAATGAGTTGGCTGGCTTGCCTACCTTATGATAGGTTACAGCCTGATTCTGACCTACCTGCATACCTGCTTCCATCAAATCACGACCGCCTGCAAGCTCTGTAATCTCGTTCTTGTTGTAGGCAGCGTTAACGCTAAGTTCTACGAACCAATCCTTTGTCTGGATAGGACGACCAGTGATAGCAACCTCAAAACCCTTGTTCTCCAATGTTCCTGCATTCATAAGGAGGGCATTGTCGAAGTTCTGACCTGCAGCAATGGTAGTTGTACTGAGCAAGTCAGTTGTCTTGCGGTAGTAAGCATCAAGGTTTAAGGTCAATCTCTGGTTGAACATACCATAGTCGATACCTACGTTCCATGTTGTGGTTGTCTCCCATGTCAGTTCGTCATTGTATGCCAATGGGCGATAGAGCAGACCAGTATTGTTACCGCCACCGATAGGATAGAGGAAGTGATTGCTTGTACTCTTTAAATAGGTAGCGGTGTAATACATTTTACCAGTATCCTGCTGACCTGTCTTACCCCAACCAAGGCGGAGCTTCAAGTCGCTGATAGCATTTACATCCTTAAGGAAGCTTTCTTCCTTAACGCGCCATGCGAAGGCTGCTGATGGGAAGAAGCCCCAACGGTGTCCGTCGGCAAAGCGGCTTGAACCATCATAACGTGCTGTGAAAGTAAGGAGATAACGGTCAAGCAAAGAATAGTTGGCACGACCATACCAGCTCACGAGATAAGTCTGGCCTCTCCATCTGCTTGTATCGAATGACTTTACAGTTCCTGCAAGAGGTTCGCCCTTGTCGTTCTTACCTTCGTTGGTAGAAGGATACATTGACTTGCTCCACTTGTTGCCCCAATACTTCATGTGGCTATACTCGTAACCAGCCATGATGTCGAAGTGGTTGGCCTTGTTGAAGTCCTTGGTATACTGAGCGTATGCTGTAGCCGTGAGGTTGTACTTCTTCTCCTTGTCTTCGCTATTGCCACCATAGTAGAATCCGTATGTAGATTGAGGATTATTGGTGTTGTACTCACCACCGGTTGTATATTCACCAGCTAAGTTAGCATGCAAATGAAGGTCTTCGAAGCCATGAATCTTATAGTCAGCCTCTACGTTGCCCAAGAGAACATGTGCACTCTTGTAGTTGTCGTAGTTCTCTACCTTTTCTACTGGGTTTGTAGGAGCGTCATCATTGCGATTGTATGGGAATGTTGGGTCGTATGATGTAGTAGGTAGTGCCCACTGCCAAAAACCTCCCCAGTTCTTGAACTGCTCGTCGTTGCTCTTTACAGGGCGAGTAGGATCCATGTTGATAGCTGCGCCTACAGCATCCGTTCCACCAGAAACAGTCTTTGAGTAAGAATACTTACCGTTGATGTTGAGGTTGAGGTGCTTGTCGAACAGAGAAGGATTGATGTTGAAGCCTGCGGTAACACGCTTATAGTCTGAACCCTTCAAGATACCTTCCTGACCGGTGTAGCCTACGCTGACGCGGTAAGGCATTGACCATGACTGCTTGTTTATGCCACCAGTAAGGCTGACGTTATGCTCATGGCTGATGCCGGCACGATAGATTTCGTCCTGCCAGTCAGTATCGAATGTGCCTGCAGCATAGTCAGGTGTGCCGTCTTCCTTGAATTTCTTCCATCCCAAGCCTTGGTATGCAGAAGAGTCTTCGCCGTAATAGTTCTTGATGAAATCAACGTATTCAGAAGCGTTCATCACGTCCAGCTTCTTGGCAATGGTGCTTACAGAAACCGTACCATTGTAAGAAACCTGCGGCTTCTGACCGCTGCGGCCCTTCTTTGTGGTGATGATGATGACACCGTTGGAACCACGCGAACCGTAGATGGCAGTGGCCGATGCGTCCTTCAGCACTGTGAAGCTCTCGATATCGTTAGGATTGACAAGAGAGAGAGGGTTGTTCACACCCTTTGTGTCATTGTTATCCATAGGCATGCCATCGATAACAATAAGCGGGTTGTTGCTGGCGGTAAGAGAAGCACCGCCACGAATACGGATTTGTGCGCCGTCACCAGGAGCACCAGATGCAGAGTTGACGTTCACACCGGCAATCTTACCCTGGATCATGTCCTGGGCAGAAGTGATGATACCATGATTCTTCTCATCCGGCTTGAGGGCTGTTACTGAACCTGTAAGGTCGTTCTTCCTAGCCACACCATAACCGATGACCACCACTTCATTAAGATTCTGAGAGTCGTCCTTTAATGTAATGCTCATGTTGCTCGAAGCCTTTACGGTCTGCGGAGTCATACCCAAGAAAGTGAATGTAAGCTCTGTTCCGGGGGCTGCGTCTAATGAGAAGTTACCATCAATGTCGGTAACACCGAGGGCCTTACCCTTAACTGTAATGGTAGCACCCATGACTGGCTCGCCAGAAGCATCTGTTACATGTCCCTTAACGACGATGTTGTTCTGTGCAAAGGAACTTGTAGCAAGGAGAAGACCACCGGCAAGTGCCATGGTCCTCAGAGGCAATTTGATTTTCAACTGCTTCATGTTTTGCTGTTTTTAGTTATTGTTATATGTTATAAGTGAAATTCAGTAGTTCAAGGGCTCATTTCATTCTGTTTGCAAAATTAGAATTTATAAACATACGTTGTTTCTTTTTTTGTGCAAAACCGTCGTATTTTAAGTGCAATCGTTTGCACTCCGTTTTGATATTTTGTCCGAAGAAAAGCGTTACGCATTCGGGAATAATGACTAATTTTGCGGCATAACTGAAAACCATGGCAGATAACTTACCTATAACAATGCGAGATATAGCCCGTGATTTGGGCGTCTCCATAGCGACTGTCAGTCGTGCGCTCAACGACAGCCCACGCATCAGCGCGTCCCAGAAAAAGCGCATTCAGGCATACGCGAAAGAACATAACTTTTACCCGAATGTCATTGGAGGAGCGTTGCGTCACAGCCGTAGCCTTCCGATGAAGGTAATAGGCGTTATCGTTCCGGAGTTTGTGCATTATTACTTCGCGTCCATACTGTCGGGTATAGAGGAAGAAGCACGTGCACGTGGCTACCGTGTTATGGTGGCTCAGAGCAACGAACGCTATGACAAGGAAGTGGCTATATGCGACGACTTCTTTAAAAATAAGGTGTGCGGCATAATCGTGTCGCAAGCCAAGGACACCAGACGGTACGACCACTTCCAGAAACTGATGGACAATGGTGTGCCACTCGTGTTTTACGATCGCATCTGCACCGGCGTGAATGGTTCGCGAGTGGTGGTGGACGATTATAATGGAGCATATGCAGCGGTCACACACATGATTGATACAGGATGTAAGCGCATTGCCTTCTATGGTTCGCCGATGAACCTGGAAATCTCAAAGAATCGCTATAACGGTTATCATGACGCACTGACCAAGAACGGACTGAAGTTGAACGAAGCCCTTGTCCGAATATGTGACGACCGCGCGCAGGCCGAGGCCATCACTCCCGAAATACTCTCTTTGCCGGACGACGAACGTCCCGACGCTTTCTTCGCCATCAACGACGACACCGCCATCGGCATTCTCTATACTGCCAAGCGCATGGGCTTTAAAGTTCCTGAGGATATAAGCATCTGCGGATTCACCAATGGCAGCCGTTCCGTGGCTTGCGATCCGATGCTCACAACCGTGGAACAGCGTGGTGTGGTAGTTGGCGAGGAGGCTGCCAACATACTGATAAGTCAGGTGGAAGGCTCGCTGCCGCGTAATGAGGTGGCAATGCGAGTGGTAAGGACACGCCTCGTAGTGAGAGGCACCACACTTTGAACAAAGGAGTTGTAAGGAGTAAAGCCAAATTCTTTATTGCTATAAAAAGTAAAATAACCAAATAACAATGACCCAAAAACCTAATCTTTCATTCTGGAAACTCTGGAATTTGAGTTTCGGATTCTTTGGCGTACAGATAGCTTACGCCTTGCAAAGCGCCAACATATCGCGCATCTTTGCCACACTGGGAGCAGACCCTCACAACCTTAGCTATTTCTGGATATTGCCCCCGCTGATGGGCATCCTTGTGCAACCTATAGTCGGCACGCTTAGCGACAGGACATGGTGTCGCTTCGGACGCCGCATCCCATATCTTTTCGTCGGAGCCACGGTGGCTGTGCTCGTGATGTGTCTGTTGCCGAATGCTGGATCGTTCGGAATGGCTGTCAGCACGGCAATGGTCTTCGGTCTTGTCTCGCTGATGTTCCTCGACACGAGCATCAACATGGCTATGCAGCCGTTCAAGATGCTTGTCGGCGACATGGTGAACGAGAAGCAGAAGTCGCTCGCTTACTCCATCCAGTCGTTTCTCTGCAATTCTGGTTCGCTTATAGGCTACGTATTCCCGTTCTTCTTCACGGCTCTCGGCATTGCCAACGAAGCCCCGAAGGGCGTAATACCCGACTCTGTCATCTATTCGTTCTATGTCGGAGCAGCCATACTTATCCTCTGCGTCATCTTCACCACGGTAAAGGTAAAGGAATGGAATCCAGAGGAATATGCTATGTATAACGAGGCTCAGCCTCAGAACGAGGAGAAAAGTGCAGGCTGGATAACGCTTCTCAAAAATGCACCCTCGATGTTCTGGAAGGTAGGACTCGTACAGTTCTTCTGCTGGGCAGCCTTTATGTATATGTGGACCTACACCAACGGCACCATTGCCGAAACCGTATGGCACACCACCGACGTGGCTTCCAAGGGTTATCAGGAGGCAGGCAACTGGGTAGGCGTGCTGTTCTTCTGGCAAGCCATCGGCTCTGTGCTGTGGGCTATGGCTCTTCCGAAGTTCAAGAACGAGAAGATGGCTTATGCTATTAGCCTTGTAATAGGCGGCATAGGCTTCGCCCTTGTTCCGTTCGTCGGCGACAAGAATCTGCTCGTACTTCCTTTCCTGCTCGTAGGTTGCGCTTGGGCTGCCATGCTCGCCATGCCGTTTGCCTTCGTCACCAACGCCCTTGAGGGCTACAGCCATAAGGGAGCTTACCTCGGACTCTTCAACGGAACCATCTGCATACCTCAGATTGTGGCAGCCTTATGCGGTGGCGAACTGCTTCATCTTGTAGGCTCACACCAGAGCAACATGATGATAGTAGCAGGCGTACTGCTCATTTGCGGTGCCTTCTCGGTGGCTGCCATCCGTAGCAGAAAAGAGGCGTAAAAGGAAAGAAACAGTTTTCATGGTAACAAACCTAAACCCAAATACATAATGACATTACATTTTCATATAGAATACCGTACTGCATTCGGTGAGGAAATCTCGCTCTGCATCGTGGAGAATGACGAGGTGAAGACACATCGCATGACCACCGTTAACGGAGCGGAGTGGTGGTGCGACCTTTCGCAGCGCAAGTCTGACCATAGCCTTACATATTATTATAAGGTGACGGCTGATGGAGCTTACGAGCGAAGCGAATGGCAGACGGTGAAGCATGTGCTCGACTTCACGTGTACCGCTGCAACAGAATATCACGTCTACGACCGCTGGAACGACATGCCGGACGACTCGTATCTCTACAGTAGCGCCTTTACGGACTGCATCAACCATCAGCAGCCGCAGCCTCTTAAGCCCACGTCCTACGACCGTACGCTGCGTCTCATCGTACGTGCACCACAGCTCCGTGAAGACGAACGTCTGGCTGTGGTGGGCGACACCAAGACTTTAGGCGAATGGTGTCCAGACAAAGCGCTGCCCATGACGCTCCATAACTACTGCGAATGGGCTGTCGACATCGACGCTTCGCAGCTACAAGGCGAGAGCATAGAGCTGAAGTTCGTGGTGACCAACGCCTCAGGACACGTGATGATGTGGGAATGTGGATGTAACCGCTGCCTCACTCTGCCCGACATGAAGAAGGGCATGACGGTAATGTACAGCCTTGACCAGGCTTTCTTCGAGATATGGAACCGCAAGCTGGCTGGAACACTTGTCCCAGTATTCTCGCTCCGTACCAAGGAGAGTGCTGGCATAGGCGACTTCGGCGACCTGAAGATGATGATTGATCTGATGGCGAAGACAGGACAGCGCGTGCTGCAGCTGCTTCCCATCAACGACACCACCATCACCCATACATGGACCGACTCTTATCCGTACAGCTGCATCAGCATCTTCGCCATACATCCTCAGTATGCCGATCTTCGCGCATTGCCGGAGCTGGAGGACGAGGAAGCACGTCGTGAGGCGGAAGCAGAGCGCAGCCAACTCAACGCTCTGCCACAGATTGACTATGAGAAGGTAAACGCTTTCAAATCAGGATATTTAAGGAAAGTTTTTCAACAGGAAGGTAAGAAGATTATGAAGAGCGCAGAGTTTAAGGCGTTCTTCCAGGAAACACAAAGCTGGCTGGTGCCCTATGCTCAGTATTCATGGCTGAGAGACGAGTATGGCACAGCCGATTTCACACAATGGAAAGACCATAATACATGGAACGAGGATGACCGCGCGATGCTGTCGGATTCTCGCACAAAGGAGTATCAGGAGGTGGCTTTCTACTATTTCGTGCAGTACGTACTGTCTTCGCAGATGAAGGCGGCTCACGAGTATGCCAAGCAGAAGGGTGTAATTCTGAAGGGAGACATCCCCATCGGCGTAAACAGATATAGTTGCGACGTGTGGATGGAACCTAAATACTTCAATCTTAACGGACAGGCGGGAGCGCCGCCAGACGATTTCTCTGTCAACGGACAGAACTGGGGATTCCCCACATACAACTGGGACGAGATGCTGAAGGACGGCTGTAAGTGGTGGGTGCGCCGCTTCCAGAACATGTCGAAGTTCTTCGATGCTTACCGCATTGACCACGTGTTGGGATTCTTCCGCATCTGGGAGATACCCATCGACTGCGTATACGGTCTGACAGGTCAGTTTGTTCCGTCGCAGGCAATGAGTCGTGAGGAGATAATGCAGTACGGACTGAACTTCCAGGAGGAGCGCTTCACCGAGCCTTACATCACCGATTGGGTGCTTGACCGCGTCTTCCATGAGCGTGCAGACGAGGTGCGTAGCGAATACTTGGAGCGCATCGACGGCGAGCGTTATCGCATGAAGCCCGAGGTGAACACGCAGCGCAAGATAGAGGAACGCTTCGCCGGCGTGACCCGACAGGAAGACCTTTGGCTGCGCGACGGACTCTATTCGCTTGTGAGCGACGTGCTCTTCGTGCGCGACCGCAACCGTGCCGATATGTTCCATCCGCGTATCTCAGCCCAGCTCGACTTCATCTATGAGTCGCTCTACGATGTAGACAAGGAGGCTTTCAATCGTCTTTACAACGACTATTATTATCGTCGCAACAATCAGTTCTGGTATCGTGAGGCGATGAAGAAGCTGCCCAAACTGGTACAGGCCACACGTATGCTCGTTTGCGCTGAGGACCTTGGAATGGTGCCAGACTGTGTTCCTTGGGTGATGGAAGAGCTGAAGATATTCAGCCTTGAACTGCAGAGCATGCCAAAGTCGCCCACTACGCGCTTCGGACATCTCAGCCAGAACCCATATCGCTCGGTTTGCACCATATCCAGCCACGACATGCCTACGCTCCGCCAGTGGTGGGACGAGAACTATGAACGTACGCAGGACTACTATAACTCGATGCTTCATCGTGAGGGACCGGCTCCGCATCCGCTGCCAGGATGGCTTGCAGAGGACATCATTGCCCGTCATCTCGACTCTCCATCGATGCTCTGCGTGCTGAGTGTTCAGGACTGGCTCGCCATGGACGAGCGCTTGCGTCTGCCCGATGCTGACGCAGAGCGCATCAACATCCCCGCTAACCCGAAGCATTACTGGCGTTACCGCATGCACCTCAACATAGAGGATCTCATGGCTGACGACAAGTTTACGGATGAGATTAGCACGCTCATCAGTCAGGCTGGCAGATAACTCCGTATAGCAGAAAGCAATAAAACACATATAAGACAAACGTCAGAATGAAGAAGACATACATGATACTGTCTGCGCTGCTCCCGATGATGGCGGCAGCCCAGACAGTAAAGTCGCCCAACGGCAACGTGTCGCTCACCTTCTCGCTCACAGACAAGGGACAGCCCACGTACGAAATGACCTATAAGGGCAAGCAGGTGGTAAGCCCCTCTCACCTCGGACTGGAGCTTGCCAAGGACAAGCACGCCTCGAAGGGCATGGAGGAGACCAATCTCATGGACGGTTTCAAGATAAAGGATACGCAGACATCCACCTTCGACGAGACTTGGCGACCCGTGTGGGGCGAGACATCAACCATCCGAAACAACTACAACGAGATGGCTGTCAACCTTCACCAGCCCTCCTCAGACCGCGACATCACCATACGTTTCCGCGTGTATGATTACGGTATGGGATTGCGATATGAGTTTCCGCAGCAGCATGAGCTCAACTATTTCGTGATAAAGGAAGAACACACACAGTTTGCTATGACCGGCGACCATACTGCTTACTGGATTCCCGGCGACTACGACACGCAGGAGTATGAATATAACATCACTCCGCTTACCGGCATCCGTGAGGTCATTGCAAAGAACCGCGAGGCATATAAGAGCAACTCGTCAACTACCGTATTCTCCGACACCGGCGTTCAGACTTCGCTGCAACTCAAGACCAAGGACGGACTCTACATTAATATACATGAGGCTGCCTGCCTGGATTATCCCACGATGCACCTCAATCTGGACGACAAGAACCTCGTGTTCGAGTCATGGCTGACACCCGACGCCGTGGGCAGAAAGGGATTCATCCAGACTCCTTTCAACACTCCTTGGCGAACCGTAATGGTGAGCGACGACGCACGCGACATGCTCTCTTGCAAGCTCACTCTCAACCTTAACGAGCCATGCAAGATAGAGGACACCTCATGGATTCATCCCACAAAGTACTGCGGCGTGTGGTGGAACATGATTGTCGGAACAAAGACATGGAGCTACACCAACGACCTGCCGTCGGTTCGTCTCGGCGTTACCGACTACAGCAAGTGCAAGCCCAACGGCACGCACGGTGCCACTAACGAGGAGGTGAAGCGTTACATCGACTTCGCTGCAAAGAACGGTTTGCAGGAAGTGCTGGTGGAAGGATGGAACGAAGGATGGGAAGACTGGTTCGGTCATCAGAAGCTTGACGTCTTCGACTTCGTCACTCCTTACCCCGACTTCGACATTAAGATGCTCAATGACTATGCCCACTCCAAGGGCGTGAAGCTGATGATGCACCACGAGACATCCTCCGCAGCTCTCAATTACGAACGCCACTTGGAGGATGCTTTCCGTCTGATGAACAAGTATGGCTATGACGCCGTGAAGACCGGCTACGTGGGCGACATCATTCCGCGAGGCGAATACCACTACAGCCAGCTTATGAACAATCACTATCAGCGCGTCGTTGAGACAGCTGCCAAGCACCACATCATGGTGAATGCGCACGAGGCAACACGTCCGACCGGCATCTGCCGCACATGGCCTAACCTTGTTGGCAATGAGAGTGCACGCGGAACGGAGTATGAGGCATTCGGCGGTAACGTGGCTTACCATACCGTGATGTTGCCGTTCACCCGTCTGCAGGGCGGTCCGATGGACTATACGCCCGGCATCTTCGAGACACGCCTCTCTGACTGGAGCCAGAATAAGAGCTTCGTCCATACCACACTCTGCGGACAGCTCTCGCTCTATCTGGTTATGTACAGCCCGCTGCAGATGGCTGCCGACCTGCCCGAACACTATGAGAAGTATGACGATGCTTTCCAGTTTATCCGCGACGTGGCTTGTGACTGGGACGACTCGAAGTATCTGGAGGCAGAGCCAGCCAAATACATCACCGTGGCACGCAAGGCCAAGGGAACAGACAACTGGTTCGTGGGTGGCAAGACAGGCGAAGAGGCTCGCACGGCTGTGGTACGCCTCAACTTCCTCGACAAGGGTCGCAAGTATGACTGCGCCATCTATCAGGATGCCAAGGACGCCGACTATGAGCACAATCCGAAGGCTTACCAGATTCTGCACAAGACTGTCAAGAAGGGCGATGTGCTGAAGATAAAGGAGGCACGTGGCGGTGGTTTCGCTGTGTCGCTTATTGCTAAATAACACAATACGTACACTACTGACATGAAAAAGAATTATATGTTCTCGGCATTTCTTGCCGCAATGATTACGTTAAACGTAAATGCTCAGGGGCGCTTCGACGAGATGGAATACGGTAAGACAAAGACCGTATTCCGCCTCAATGCGGCTTCCCTCCCGAAAGTGCGCATCTATAAGGCAGGACAGGGTGGCAAACCCGTCAAGACTGTCAAGATGCGTGCCATAGGCGACAACCGCTGGGAGGCTACCGTAAAGGGCGACCTTAGTGGCATGTTCTATACTTTCGATATAGGCAAGGGCGAGTGTCCCGGCACGTTTGCCAAGGCTGTAGGCGTCAACGGCAACCGTGGCGCCATCATCAATATGGCTGACACCGACCCCGTGGGATGGGCTGACGACCGCCGTCCGGCTATTGCGTCGCCTGCCGACCTCGTGATTTACGAGCTTCACATGCGCGACTTCTCCATCAGTCCCACTTCGGGTATGCAGCATCGTGGCAAGTATCTGGCTCTGACAGAGCCTCGCGCCATCGACTATCTGAAGCGTCTCGGCGTCAACGCCATCCATTTCCAGCCGCTGTTCGACTTTGCTTCGGTGGACGAGACGCAGCTCCAGCGCCCGCAATTCAATTGGGGCTACGATCCTAAGAACTATAATGTGCCCGAGGGAAGCTATTCCACCGACCCTTATCGTCCTGAGGTGCGCATCCGTGAGTTCAAGGAAATGGTACAGGCGCTCCACAAGGCTGGCATCCGTGTCATCTTCGACGCCGTATATAACCATACGTTCGACATTGACGGAAGTAACTTCCAGCGCACTTATCCCGACTATTACTATCGCAAGACAGCCGACGGACGTTATTCCGACGGTTCGGGTTGCGGCAACGAGACGGCTTCAGAGCGTCCGCTGATGCGCGAATATATGATAGAGAGCGTCAAGTACTGGATAAACGAATTCCACATTGACGGATTCCGCTTCGATCTAATGGGCGTCCATGACATCGAGACGATGAACCAGATACGTGCCGCCGTGGACGAGATAGACCCCTCGATATATATATATGGTGAGGGTTGGAGCGCAGGAACGTGTGCCTATCCGCAGGACCAGCTTGCCATAAAAGCCAACACACCCCATCTGAACGGCATCGGAGCTTTCAGCGACGACATGCGTGACGCACTTCGCGGACCGTTCTCCGACGACACGAAGGGCGCTTTCCTTGCCGGAATAAAGGGCGAGGAGGAGAGCTTGAAGTTCGGCATCGTGGGTGGCATCGCCCACAATCAGGTGGATATGACACGCGTCAACTACGACCGTAAGCCGTGGACCAACAATCCTACACAGCAGATCAGCTACGTTAGCTGTCACGACGACATGTGCCTTGTGGATCGTCTCAAGGCGAGCATTCCCGGTCTGAAGGATGCGTCGAGGTCAGAAGCTGACCGTATGGCAGAGCTTATCCGCCTCGACCTGCTGGCTCAGACAGCCATCTTCACGTCGCAGGGAGTGCCATTTATGCTTGCTGGCGAGGAAATGCTCCGCGACAAGAAGGGCGTGCATAACAGCTTTTCGTCGCCCGACAGCATCAACGAGTTCCACTGGGACAACCTCAAGCAGTATCCCCAGGTGTTCGAGTATTATCGAGGCTTGATAAGTCTTCGCAAGAATCATCCCGCTTTCCGCCTCGCCAATGCCGACGCTGTAAGGAAGCATCTGGAGTTTATTGCCACCGACGACTGCCTTGTGGCGTTCCGTCTGAAGAATCTTGAGGGCATCGACTCATGGAAGGACATCATCGTCATTCTCAACGCCAATAAGGAAGCCAAGCTGGTCAACGTACCCGAAGGCGAATACACGGTGGCTTGCTGCAACGGCGTCATCAATGAGGAAGGCATCGGAATGCCGTTCGAAGGCAAGGAGGTGCTGGCAGACGAGCAGTCGGCGCTGATACTATACAGAAAGTAAGAACCATAATATAAAAAAAGATAATGAAGAAAAAACTGGTATCATTAATAATGCTTATGGGCGCTATGAGCTTGAACGCAGCAGTAAAGGTGGACCGCATCGAACCCACCAACTGGTATGTAGGCATGAATGACGCGTCGCTCCAGCTGATGGTTTACGGCAAGGACGTGCGTGACGCGGACGTGGAGGTCAACTATCCCGGTGTGCGCATCGACTCTATCGCACGTCTCGACTCGCCCAACTATCTCTTCCTCTATCTCAACCTTGAGGGTGCGAAGGCGGGCGAGATGACGCTCAGCTTCAAGCAGGGCAAGCAGACTAAGAAGGTGAAGTACGAGCTGAAAGACCGCGCTATGGCGGGCGACAAGCGCATGGGATTCACCAATGAGGATGTGCTCTACATGCTCATGCCCGACCGCTTCGCCAACGGCAATCCCAAGAATGACGCCTTCAAGACAATGCGCGACAAGACCTGCGACCGCACGGCTCCGAGTCTGCGTCATGGCGGCGACCTTGAGGGAATACGCCAGCACCTCGACTATTTCACAGACCTTGGCGTGACGGCGCTGTGGTTTACGCCCGTTCTGGAGAACGACAGCCCCAGCAATGGCACCAACTCGTCTTACCATGGCTACGCCACAACGGACTATTACCGCGTGGACCCGCGCTTCGGCACCAACGACGAGTATAAGCGTCTCGTGGATGAGGCTCACTCAAAGGGACTGAAGGTGGTGATGGACATGATCTTCAATCATTGCGGTTTCGATCATCCTTGGGTGGCAGACATGCCGTCGAAGGACTGGTTTAACACTTCAGAATGGCTACTGCCTGAATATCAGACCGAGGAGCATCAGAAGAAGATGGACACGATGGACGGCAACGCCAAGGTGAACGACAAGTATCTGCAGACCAGCTATAAGCTCACGCCGGTGCTCGATCCCTATGCCAGCAAGGTGGACTTGCGTGAGACGGTGGACGGATGGTTCGTGCCGACGATGCCCGACCTCAACCAGCGCAATCCGCACGTCATGAAGTATCTGATTCAGAACAGCGAGTGGTGGATTGAGACTGTCGGCGTTGACGGCATCCGCATGGACACATACCCCTACGCTGACCGCGACGGCATGGCGCTCTGGATGAAGACGCTCGACAAGGAATATCCCAACTTCAACACCGTGGGCGAGACGTGGGTGACGGAGCCTGCCTATACTGCCGCCTGGCAGAAGGACAGCAAGCTCTCCGAGAAGAACAGCTATCTGAAGACCGTCATGGACTTCGCCTTCTTCGACCGCATCAATCAGGCTAAGCATGAGGAGACAGACGACTGGTGGAACGGCATGAACCGCATATACAACGTCCTTTGCTATGACTATCTTTATCCGAACCCCAAGAGCGTGATGGCGTTCATTGAGAACCATGACACCGACCGCTTCTTAGGCGAGGGCAAGGACACACTGGCTCTGAAGCAGGCATTGGCGCTGCTGCTGACCGTAAACCGCATCCCGCAGCTCTATTACGGCACGGAGATTCTGATGAACGGCACGAAGTCTGTCACAGACGGCTACGTGCGTAAGGACTTCCCCGGCGGATGGGCTGGCGACGCCCGCAACGCTTTCACGGCAAAGGGACGCACCAAGGCTCAGAACGATATGTTCGGCTGGATAAGCCGTCTGCTGCATTGGCGTCAGGGCAACGACGTGATAACAAAAGGCAGCCAGACCCAGTTCTGCACGCAGCACGGCGTTTACGTGGTGGCGCGTCAGTATAATGGCAAGAGCGTCATGACAGTCATTAACGGCAGAAACGCTGCAGCCGAACTCGACGTAAAGCGTTATGCCGAGATAATCGGTAATGCCGAGAAAGCCGTGGATGTCACAACGGGCAGAAACGTAGTGATAAGCCATAACGTAAAGCTCAGTCCGCGCCAGACAATGGTGTTGGAATTCTAACATACTGAACTATCGAAAGTTCAACAACACGATAAATATCGTAGTGCAGGTATTATGCCTCCGCTACGATATTTTTTTTGATGGTATGTCCCAATTTGACATACATGCGCAGTAAGTTTGCAAAACATTAACAATAAAACAAACTTATATGAACGCAACAGAAAAGAAAATCGCCGTTTTACTGGCAGGTACAGGAGTAATTCCAATCCCGGAAGAATGTTTAAAGGAAATCTTTGTTGACAACCATTCCATGTTCACTGAGGAATCCAAAGAAGGAGAATCGGAGGTGAACTTCATGAATAGGGCATTCTGTAAAGCATTACGGAAAGAGAGCATCGTCAATTCCACGAAGCAATGTATGATAATAAATGCTCCCGTCGGTCACGGAAAAATGAGCAGTGAAGAGATTGGGCTACTTAGCACGTACATAAATAGATGGACTAACGATGCTGAGCACTACTCGATGAATTGGGGACTGTATGAAATACCGAATACCACGAAGATGCGGATTACGATATTGGCAAGTTCGCCAACCCAACCTCAAGCCGAAGAGAATGAAACGCAGAATTTCAAGAAGAATGTCACGGAGAAGCCTCGCAGGTGGAGAGTATGGGAAGTGATGTTGGGATTATTTGGACTGCTGTTTATGATGTATGCCTATAATTTTTTCTTCGGTGAGAATGGTTATCGGCGACAGAAGCAGGAAGCCCTTAAGATAGAATATGGGGAAAAGCGGATGCTTTGGCGTATGTCGGAGAATATGACGGAGCAGCAGATGCTGACGGACATGACCCTTCTGGCTAACGGCGATACTGCTTTGGTCTGCTGGATATGCAATATTCCTCTGAAGGTCTATCGCGAGTTTGTCAATGGGACAGCCCAGCCGACAAGATCCACTTGGGTACTCACAAGGTTTTGGTATCACATGGCGCTTGTCAATGGAAGGGAGTGGATGCAGGATTCTGCGGACGAATTAAAAAGCAAGGCTTTCATATTCTGGGATAAAACTGACCGTCTGATACAGAACGATACGTTGAAGGATTACCGCAAGGAGAAGCTGACGGATATGGAGATAAAACTCAACAAGACATATCCCGCCAAAGGAAAGCCTTCGGAGAAGGAGTTCGAGGAATGGAAAGAGGGTCATCGTGAACGAAGATGGTTGACATTCCCCGGCATGAGTTAAATTTTTTCTTTTGATTACGGATTTATCTGATCATTCTGATTTTTTCTTCCTCAATGGCGCAGCCTCAGTAAAATCAGACGAATCCGTAATCAATTAATCACTATTCACTACTCACTAAAAGATTCCGTGCGCTTCCAATCCAAGAGTCCTTTTCCTTCTTCGTCAAGTTCAATACCCAATCCAATTACTTTGCGCTTGTCTGCCTTGAAAGGTTCCATGTATTGGCGGTTGAGGATTTGCTCGGTTGCAGCTTCCTTGCCACCGTTATTTCGCAGTTTCAGTTCGATGACATAAATGTAGCGTGAGGTCTTCACCGTCATATCAATTCTGCCAGTTGAGATCATCTTTTCAACCTCTACACTCAAGCCGATGGCATTGAGAATGGTACTGATGATGAGACGGTAACGCTCCTCCATATCCATAGACGCAAGCTTCTTATTGCTGTAAGGAACGTCCGCGATAAGGGCTTTCAACGACTTCATTGCATCGTCTATCTGACCTGTGCCTAACTGTGCATACAGATTGGCTTGTATGGACTGGATGTCACTTCTTTCTCGCATGGTCAGAGCAGGGAGCACCATTTCGTAGAGCGCTTGCTTTACCTCTTCATTTGGGAACCCTAAGATGTAACCAAACTCATCGCTGTCCTTTATTGTGAGATAGCCCGACTGATATAGGAACAATTCGGCTCCGCCACCAGACACGTCAGACATTTCGAGAGTATTTCGCATGATTCGGCAATTTTCGAAGTTCTTCATACGCAATTCTGCATTGTCAACAAACTTTGGGAGAAGCGATGTTGCGCCAGAAGATGCCCAGAAATTAATTATTTCTTTTGAATTCAACGCATTTACGAGGCTGTACGGGTTGTACACATCCACCATGTTATGACGGCAGAAATGATATCCGTCGTAATATGCTTTTAGTCGGTCGTGAGTCTCTTCTACAGACCAGTTGTTCGCTTCGCTCATCTTCTTGATTTCAGGCATGAAGTTTTCTTTCATCTCCTCCTCCGTAATGCCGCAGATGGCTGCGTTTTCAGGTGTGAAGCTGATGTTGGACAGATTGTTGAGGACAGAGAAGAGAGATATTTGGGTGAACTTGGTGATGCCCGTGATAAAGACAAATTTTTCGAATTCGTCGCAAGCCTTCAGTACAGCGAATACATTACGATAAACGTCCGTGCAATCATTATGTTCGGCTGTCATCCATGAGTGTTGAAGTGGAGAATCATACTCGTCTATAAGAATTGCCACTTTATTGCCAGTCTTCTTAAATGCCGTAGTGACAATGTTTTTGAATCTTACAGCAAGCGAAGCTGTCGGTAATGGGGTGATGCCGTATGTCGACTCATATTCCGAGAACGCATCGCTAAGATAGGATTGGATGGCTTTTGCTGTGGAGCCTGCCAGACTCATGTCAAGACGGACGACGGGATATTGCTTCCATTCTTTCTCCATCTCCATTATCTTCAGCCCCTCGAACAGATCCTTCCTTCCTTGAAGGTACGCCTCCAACGTATCAACCAGCACAGACTTGCCGAATCGTCGGGGACGACTCAGATAATTATACTTCTGTCCTAAGTTGACCAGATTCCACACAATGTCGCTCTTGTCAACGTACAGATAGTTTTCTTCCCTGATCACCTTGAACGACTGAATGCCTACTGGTAATCTTCTTGTGTTGATGTCTGCCATATATCTCGTTCTCCTTTTGTCTTATTTATACCTTCTATCTGCGAAGATACGCTTAAAATCGAAAACCTCCAAACTTTTCGTTAGGATTCTTAATCTACACCCAATCGCCAACAGCATACAAAGGTCTGTTCTCCATCCATTCCTGGTCTTACATCTACATTTTTTCGCACGAACCGATGCGATGTTGAATGAAATTAACAGTTTACCCTAACAATTCACAACTGAATAATTCAAAATCGCAGGCGAAGCCGAGAATAACTCCTCGCTCGGCTTTGCCGCTTGCCTAAGCAAGAATTCAAAAATCAAAATTCCTAATTCTTCGGCGGGTCCGCCGAAGACGATATTTGCATTTCTGATGCTCAATACTATGAGTTGAACGCACGAAGAAATCTTTGGTGCGAAATTCTTGAGTTTTGAGCGTGCAAGGATAAACGGTTTATACACAGTGGATTAGAAGGTTTGTGAGGAAAGTGTGCAAAAAAAAGAAGCAGCAATAAGCCGATTTGTGTTGCAATAGCGCCACTTTTACACTCCAATAGTTCCACTATTACCATGCAATAGCGCCACTTTTACACTCTAATAGTGGCAATATTGGACTGTAAAAGTGGCAATATCGTTAAGCATTGGTGCTGTTTGCTCAGCAGAATACCATAAAAACAGCTTTTCGATTCTCTATAATTGATTTTTATTTTGTAACAGCTTTTTACCGTTTAGACAATATTTGCATGAAGGACAAGAAGACATGTATTTTAGACATGAAGACATGAAGCACATGTATTTTTAGACAAGAAGACATGAAGTACATGTCCAACAACCTGTCTTCTTGTCTTCCTGTCCAACAACCTGTCTTCTTGTCTTCCTGTCAAAACAACATGTCTTTCTGTCAAGGAACGGTAAAAAGTGAGAGCTGTCCGCAAGATTTCTTCCGAAAAGTTTGGCAGTTAACCGGATTTTTCCCACTTTTGTAGTCGCTATGCGACAGAGCAGGTGAAAGTCCTCGCTTGAAGTCGTTGTAAAGCAGAAGCAAGATATTCTTGTGGACACGGACAAGCAAATAGTTCTGTAAGTTGAAATCTGGTAAATTGAAACGTAGAAAGAACACAATTTGTTTGAGCGAGTCCGCACCATCATATGGTGTGGATTCCTCTTTCATATTTTCTTTTCTACGGGTTTTACCAGAGCCTTACTTACAAGAAAGTGTTGGGAGAAGGAATTCACGCCATTCTTTTTTCGCTTATGAACCATTATGGACTTGTACAGCTCACTACTTTCCTCTATCTTTGCCCTTTGACAGGAAATGCCACAGTCGGCATGACAAGAAAAATAAGAACCTATAAACAAATTACTATGAGTAAGGTATTCCAAGTAAAACCTAAACGTATCAAACGTACAAACGGCACAGTCCTCACACCGGAAATGGTTGTGACAGTGACAACACAGCAGCACACCACCAACCCCTTCTACAATGGAGCCAAGGAACTGCAGGAGGCATACATGCGCCTCTACGCCTTCGACTACAAGAAGGCATGCTGCAACCAGAATGACTTTGAGTTTGTGAAGTTGGACAATTAGTGTGTTGGTTTATCTATACAACAATAATATAGACTGTTGAATTCGTCTTAATACTATAATTATTATGAACGAAAAAGAGATACTTGAATTAATAGCCAAGGTACCTGCTTTTGAAGGTTCAAAGCCCATATATAATCCTATGGAGACTTTTGTGAAATATGTTTCGCAAAAAGAGATATGCCACACATCAATATTGGCAGATCTGCTAAATCCATTAGGACAACATGGTCTTGGGCGTTCTTTTCTAGATGCTTTTCTTGAAAAGATAAAATGTGAATCTTTTAAAGACGTTACAATACAAACAGAAATGCCTGTTCTGCGGATTCTAACAGATGGAAGTGGACCAAGAAGAATAGATATTTGTATTATAAATAATCATAATAAAGATGTGGTTATTATAGAGAATAAGCTCAATAATGCTCAAGAACAACAATGTCAACTTGCAGACTATAAGGCAGGATTAAAACATAAAGGATTTACTGTTGTAAAGACTGTTTGCTTACAGGGAAGTAACTTTAATGACATAGGTGCCGATATAGATCTATCTATAATGGATCTTGCAAATCTTTTAAATGAAGTATCTGGTAATTGTTTTGAGTTAAAATCGTATATAACATTATTGAAGAACATGGGATATAAAGAAAAAATGAATGAGAAAGTGGAAAAACTACTTTCTTTAGATAACGAGACCTTTGATAAAGTTAGAGACCTTTCGAGATTGTTTTATAATGATGAAGTTTCTGAATATTGCTTTAATGAAATCGTTTCAAAAATGAAAGAAAAATCTAAATATGATTTAAACTTGTCTTTCTCTAAAAAACGCAGATATCTACAAATTTGGAATGATGAAGGTTATAAAAATGGTACAAATTATGGCTATTGGATAGAATTGTGGTTCCGTGATTATGATAGGTTCGAAATATGGATTCGCTGTGATTCTGAAAACGAGCTAAAGCTAAAAGGTTATGTTCAGGATGAAACTGATCGTGATTATTATAAACATAGAAATGGTGTAAAATCCTTTCCTTTTCCTGGTGATGCCTGGAATACTACTATGAATACTGTGAAAGATGAACTTTGGAACCTAATCAAAGAATTGTATTCCGATATGATTAAACCATAATTTATCAGTTAAAGTCTTGCAGATATCAATAATCGAAACGATGGATAAAATAGAATATAAAAAGATAGCATATTTGTTAGGATGCTATATGGTAATAGTTGATAAGGAAATCAATCAGATGGAGGTCGATGTCCTTGATAACTATCTGCCATTATCTAAGGAAGATGAACTTTATCATCAGAGAATGCAAATATTCTCTGATGATGAAGAGCGCATGAAGCTTAAAGATTTACTTGACAAGTTGGTTATGGCTAATTGTTCTGCTACTCAGAAAACGGAAATAGTCACCCTTCTTGCTCGAATAGCTTATGGTGACGATTATATGGCAAGTTCAGAATTGGAATTGCTTATTAAGGTTGGTAAACTTTTAAAACTTGATATTGGACAGATAATAGAAGAAACACAGTCTGAGTCAAATAAAAGAATTGACTCTTCTCAACTCTCTTCTTTAAAACGTTTTGTCGGAAAAATGGAGAATACTATCTATCAGAATTTTGCCAATTCTGATAAGAAAAGTGTTGTAGATATGATGTTGGGTGGTCTTGGTTATTCCGCATCCATAGCGCAAATCACTGAAGATGCAGAGAAAGATCTTGCTCGTGTTACTAGAATAATTGATGATTTGAATAGCATGTTGACTGCAGAGTATAACCATTTGGCAAGTATCAAACCATCTTCGAAGAAAGTTTCTAAGGAAGTTTTGAAGATAGAACAAATTATTCAAGGAATTAGAGGCAGTTTTAATGAAATAATAGATAACAGTTTGACTAGTAATAGAGAGGTATTGGATAAGAAAAGAAGGAATATTCGATACTTTACTATTGCTTTTATGGGTAGAACAAAGGCAGGAAAGAGTACTCTTCATAAGGTTATCACTCAACAGGAAAATGATGATATAGGAGTGGGCAAATTACGTACTACACGATATAATAGAAGTTGGTATTGGAACAAACTTCGTATTGTTGATACTCCTGGTATAGGTGCGCCTGGTGGAGAAGCTGATACCGATATAGCCAAGTCTATTATAGATGAAGCTGACGTGGTTTGCTATGTTGTGACGAGTGACTCTATTCAAGAAACAGAGTTCGATTTCTTTTCAACTATAAAGGAAAGAAATAAGCCATTATACATAATCTTAAATGTCAAAAGCAATCTTAATCAAGCTATTCGTTTAAAAAGGTTTATTGCAAATCCGGATGATTGGAGACTTGGTGACGGTCCTCAATCTATTAAGGGACATATAGAGCGCATTCATGATAAACTTGATGGTAAGTATAACATGGATGCCGTTCGTATTATTCCTATTCATCTGTTAGCTGCGCAAATAGCCCTTTCTGGAGAGCAGGATTCTAAGACTTCTAAAATACTATTTGATGCTTCCAATATATCTGAGTTTACAAATTCTGTAAAAAAAGAAGTGCAGTTATCAGGTAGTTTGAAGAAAAGTTTGAGCGTTATTGATGGTACTTCTTACCAGATAAATACAATATGGCATAAGATATACGCTGACTTGAAAAGCCTAAAGGAAGGTAATGAGGTGTTGAAGAAGAAACAAGCGAAAAATTATACCTTTTTTAAGAATGAGTTAACTCAAGTCGAACAATACTTAAAGACCATTTTCCAAGGAACAAGAGATGATCTTCATAATCGAGCTTCTGCTTTTGCAAGTGAGCATTATGATGACGAAGATGCAGGAAAAGCATGGAGCAAGGATATGGTTGTGAAGTCTATAAACAAAAGACTTGAACAACAAATACAGGAGAGGTTTAATGATTTGAATGAAAAGATAAAATCAGAATTGGAAGAGATGATTATGGACATGCGTATATCTCTTGCTACAAATAATATCGGTTCTAATGTTTCTGGTGAGTCTGTAACCAATACACGGTTTGCAGCAAAAGTGTTTGTTAGTGTAATATCAACAGCTCTATTTGTATGGAATCCGTTAGGTTGGAGCATGGCTGTGTTAACTGTTGTTGGAATTATTGGTTCTTTCCTTACGAGTCTATTTACTTCAAAGTCAGAAAAGATCAGAAAGGCTACAGAAAATTTGCGTAAGCAATTATGTGATAGTATTGATTCGGGTATTGATAAGAATTTAAAACAAGTTCTTAAGAATACCAGAAAGTCAATGAATGATACTTATAAATCTATTGATTCGGTGTTGAAAGCTTATACTAAAAATGCCGACGATATAATAACGGATATGGATAGTCTTGTTAAGCAAGTTCAAGAAAAAGAGAATGCGATCAATTCTTTGATAAGTCTTCGAATTCTTGATTTTGTTGGCAAGAATCCTGTAAAAGAAATAAGTATAAATGAGATGAGTAACCAAGTGTTATGTGATGGATATCCTGTTGAAAGAGATTGGCAAAAGCAATCTATTAAGTTCCTATATAACACAGGGCTTACAGATAAGAATATTCAAAAGATAGAAAAAGCAACTCAGATGACAATAAAAACAAAATAATATGGCACAACAATTTAATTATGCAGTCTACCAAGAAAGACTTAGTAGATTGGAAGCTAAAACTCGAGCGTTGTTGAAAGAAACCAACAATACAGAGTTGACTCGTAAGATGGACTCGGAACTTGCAGGCTTGCAAGACCGTAAAGAACTACGCTTGGCGTTTGTAGGACAATATAATGCAGGTAAATCTACTATTATTTCTGCATTGACAGGTAGAAAGGATATCAAGATAGATGCAAATGTCGCTACAGATCATGTATCGGAATATAAATGGAATAACATTGTTCTTATGGATACTCCGGGTATTCTTGCAGGTAAAGTAGAATCGCATGATGAGAGTACTAAGGCAGCTTTAAAAGAATGCGATTTGATATTTTATGTCTTGACCTCCCAACTTTTCGATGATGTATTATTCAATAATTTCATCGATTTGGCTTACAATCAGCATTTTGCTGACAAGATGTTTATCGTTATCAATAAAATGAGTATGGAGTTGGGAGAGTTTGACCAGCTTGTAGACAACTATACCATTTCGTTGGAAAAAATATTCTCAGAAAGAGGCTATGAACTGAAGAACTTTCCACTTGCTTTCATTGATGCATCAGACTATAGGACTGGTATAGATGAAAACGACAATGAGTTCGTCCAATTAAGCAACTTTGAACATTTCATAGATATGCTCAATGTCTTTGTCGCTCGCAAGGGAATGATAAAAAAGCAATTTGATACTCCTGTTAGAGTCTTTCAAAGCTATCTTAAGGATATCGCTGTTACTGCCGTAGACAAGACTTTATCTGACTTTTTTAATCAGTTTGAGCAGAAATTACGTCATAGTCTGTCTGACCTAAAGCGAGATACAAGAAACGATTTGTCTTCGTTTGCTTCTATGGCTATGAGTAAAGTCATTTCTTTATCTAATGATATTGGAGGCATTGACGAAAATGACTGGAAATATAGGCAAGAGGCATTGAATTCTGAATTGCAGAGCATTATATCTAATACTTCTGCTAAGATAGAAGACACAATCAACTCAAATTATGAGCGATTGATGACTGACGTCAATGATTTCTGTGGTAAGGATTCGCTTGTTAAATACTCAGGAGAAATCGATAGGAAATTGGCTTCACCCAATATCAGCATAGAGGAGCAGAAGAATCTATCTATGCAGAAAAAGGCTTTAAATCTTTTAAAGCAGGGAGGGGTGCAGATTGGAAATATGGCTCCTAATGTAACTAAATTAGCAGGTGGTATTAGCCAAGCTTCAGGGTCTGCGCTTCATAAAATGGTGTTAGATGTCGGACATTTCTTTGGAAAGTCCTTCGGACCTTGGCAAGCTGTGAGATGGGCAAGTAATATTGCTAAGGTTGCAAAGTTTGGAATACCGGTAGTTTCTGCTGGTATTGATATTTGGATGCAGTTCAGAGAAGATTCTAAAGAAAACAAGCGCTTGGAGCAGATAAAAAGCTCAAAGAATCAGTTTGTCTCTACTTATCAGGCTGAGGTAAATAAGGTGGTAGAACATTTTGAAAAATATTTGTCACAGGTCTTTGACAATTATAACAATAAATTGGAAGAGACAGATCGATCTAAGACGGAGTTGATAGAAGCTTCTAAGAAGAATGATATTACGATTAAGAAGATCAGTGAGTTGGATGCAGAATATTCTGACTTCATTGAAGCTATAGAGGTTGAAGAGTAATTCGTTAAGCTGCGCCTTGGCGATATTGACAAGGCGCAGAAAGTTTTTGAAAAGCTGGAACTGAACAATATCTTGTTTGAAAAGGAAAATATTGTTGTCGAAGCTACTCTTCTGTAGCAGACTGTAGAAAAGCATTCAAGGAGAGAAACTTTAAGGATGCTACAACTGGAGATGTAACAAAAAAAATGTAGACAATTATGGAGAACAAAGACAATAAAATTTTGGATGAGCTTAGACGACGTGGCAAGATATTTGAGGATCCTTGCCCGAAGCCTGAGAGCATTATTGGTAAGTTAATAGACTTTTTCTCGAAGAAGAAGTCTTGATTTGTGAAAAAACTTGGTGAGGATATGTAAAAACAATTAACGCGAAAAAATCCACCAGTCATCTTCCGGTGGGTGCAGCTCGCATCAATTGAGTTTTAACACACCTCTCTATAAATAACGAAATAACATGAAGTTAGCAGCTCACTTATACTGAGCTGCAGGATTATGTAGTCAGTCATTTTATTTTGACAGCAAAGTTACGAAATCAAGTCCGTTTCAATCAAAAACACTACTTAATATATTGTATTTCAATTATTTCAAAGAGCAATTAGTCCATTTTAATGGGACAGTAGTGATGTAAGCTAAAATACATAATATTTTATACAAAAAACGATTATGGCAATAGTATCTTTTACAAAAAGAAATTATAGTAAGGAAGACGTTATCGAAGTCTTGAATTCGGTACGTTCATATTTACCATCATCCCATAAGGGACTTATTGATGGATTGAAAAGTGTCTTTGGAATACTAAATGGTGGCAAGTTAACCAACAAGTCTTTATATACAATAATTCGTGATTGGAAAGATCTAACAAGCGTTGTTGAAAACAAAGAGATAGCTTTTTTATATAGATGTTTGGTAGAATGTTATGTACTAATTGTAGATGCAAAAATACAAAAAGAACTAAATGAAAATGAAAAAAAAGCCAATAAAATTCTACATAAAGCCCAAGCGAAACTCAATGAAACTATAGTATGTATAACAAATAGTGTTTTTATACAGTTAAGCCACTCAGTTGGGGTAAAGATAATAAGAAGCAATAAAACAACCTTTGCTTTGGAAATTGAAGTAGGAGTTCAGAATGCAAAGGACTTTAATGTTTCTGATATAGAACCGTATATAACAAATCTTGGAAGATTGTCTGTCGGTAATATATTCTACGCTCCTCAAGAGAAGGAGCGTAAGGGGTTCTTTAGTTCTTTGTTTCATTTTATACCTGATGCGGCGAGTTATTGGGCTAAACAGTCTGCTTATCAGCAAAGTATTAAAGAATGGCTTGGTCGATTCTTAGAAGAGTTGTCTAACGATCAAAAACTTATTGGCCGCTCTGTTATATTATATTCTTTTTTAAATAAATACAGCTCTGTTGCAAGGTGTGCCAAAAACAAAGTTATCAGGAAAAGTAAAGGCTGGCATACTATTACATGCCGTTGGGTTGCATTTATTGTATCCATCGTTGCCACGATAGGATTTTTTGTGGTTGCTTATATGGAAGAAGTCGTGCGACAATCTGAAGAAGCACAAAAGCCTCGTTTTCCATATCTACCGCCAGAGATAGCAGATGTACAGCAACTCTCAGCAATTGAGAACCAGTGGATGTATGATGCTTTGGAAAAAGTTGTATTGGCTGTAGGCTGCATTGCTTTACTTGAGTTTGTTATAGCTGAACTTAGAATATTCAAACCTACATTTAAGGTGTGGAGAACTTTTGTATCTCAGAAGTTTGTTTCACTTAATTATTTGTTGAATTTTCATCCAAGTTTGGTTGTCAAAAGTTTCTCTTTAACAGTATGTCTACTAGGAATTCTTGTGTGGGGCACATATAAATGTTGTCCGCAATTATTCCTTCATGAGAGAAATTTAACACGTGCAGAAGTGTTAGATTCTCTTTCTTCCAAAACGCCATATGAGGGAGCGTTGTTTTATATGAATAATAGAAACAATATAGAGTTTCTTGATTCTATATATGAAAATACTGTAATGCCGGCAATGGAGTCGTGTGACTATATGGAGTTAAAAGAGGTTGGTAGAGTGCTTAAAAAAACAAAGTATAGTAATACTATCTCAAGTTGGATGGAAGCGAAACGACCAGAGTTTCTACAAGATATAAAGGCAGAATTAGCTCATAATGAACAAACGGAGATTAGTGCAATTGATAATTACATCATTCCTACATTGGAATTGGAATTGGATTCATTGGTTGATAACAATGTTGATGATATCCTTAATAGTTATTCTGGCGGTATCTTTAATTACCGAAAGTTAGCGTTCCTTGTTGGAAGAGACAGTTCGAAATTTGTATCTATATTTAATGAAAATGTTGATATTGTAGGTTTTGGCAAAACAGTAAGTGAGTATGCTCAGAATTATATGTATATCATTTCTCATCAACAAAATGAGTATTGCAAATCTTTGACTGGGAAAGTTTTCAACTATAATGCTGTATTTACTCATCCAAAACCAACAGTTAATCTTTCTAAGAATACGATTGGTTTCATTCAGACATATACAGACAATGAGGCAAAAGAAGTTGTAAATTCTGCTGTTAATGATTATGCAGCTTCCATAGCTTTAGGTTTTGTTTCTGGCGGAGCTTCCTTGGCCTACGATATTGCAACAATGGGATATGATATTGTACAAACTATTAGAAATACAGAGGTTAGTCAAGAGGATATGGCTAGATATCTATGCGAACAAGATGTTATTGACCAAATTAAGGTTATATATACAACAAGTGTTCGTAAGCAACTCATACATCATATAAAGACTTCAAATAAATTACTGTATAAAAAAATAGAAAAAGAATTATGAAATTAAGAAATATAATAAGTATTCTTTTAATTTGTCTGTTTATGGCAAATATAGTCAAATCACAGAATGTTGTTTCAAAAATCGTCACAAGTACAGTTAAAAGTTCTGCTAAAAGTTCTGTTAGTAGAACTATAGGTAAACAAGGAGTAAAACTTTCCGCTGAGAAAATTGCCAAAATGGGTATAAAACAAGGCGCAGTGCATTCTGTTGAGAAGGCTATGAGTAAAAGGCTTGTAAGCCGTATCATCAGAGAAAAAGTCTCTCGCATGATTGCAGAAAAAGGTTTTAGAAATTTGTATACTTATGGTAATAGACAGGCTGCAAAAACGCTAACTAAAATAGGACGTCCTGCTATCATAGGGTCTTCAAAGGCTAGTAGATTTGCAGAGTATATTAATCGTATAGGAAAGAACTCTGCTAAAGCCGCAACAAAGAAAGAAGCCGAAAAAAAAGTAGTTAAATTAGTTGCTTTATATTGTGGTAAAGGTGGTTTAAAAAAATTTATGGCTTTATCTTTGAAGGAAAGAATGGTAACAATAAAACAAATTACCAAGCACATCTTTTCATTGCCTGAAGTTGAAAGGAACAAGATATTGTCATCTATGTCAGAAGAAATGCGGATAAGAGTGTTGAAAATGAGAAAAATAATGACGACAAGAATGCCTGGGAAACCAAGTCCTAAGGGGCGATGGACTGGCGAGAGAGGTAATAGTGATTTTATTTTAGATGATAATTATATGTGGAAAGACCCAAAAACTGGTGTCAAAACAAGTGTAAGAGAATTAAAAAAGAAATATAAGATAAAAGGTGAGGTTAAAGTAAAATATCGTGATGGAGAACCTATTTTTGATAAGAGTAATTCTCTTGGAACCACTACTGTAGAATATAAGCAGAATTATAATTACAAAAATTTAAAGGATTTACATAATCCCATTAATGAGAATCTGTCAAAAGAATCATGGGTTAAAACCAAAGTAGATAAAAGTGCAGTAAACCCTACAAGAGATTATGTTGAAAATGCAGCAGTTGATGGTTCCCGTGTTTCTGGAGCACGTAATACCTATCATGAATCTATGGATGGTGAAACCATTTATGTTGTACCTGATTTTATACATAGTATATGCACACATAATGGTGGAAGGTCCGTTGCTGCGTTGGTTCAGTAATTGCATATCATTAGTGTCCCGATTTTAATGGGACACTAATGATGATATGACACAACTTATAGAACTTTTCAAAAGCACTGTTTCCATAAGCTATAAGATTATTAACGAAAGTGGCAATGAACAAGTTATTAGCGTAAAACATATATAGTTTGTATGAAATTTCCAATAATGATGTATTATAGATATTGATTATATGGATATAGAAAGATACAGAGAGTTGAAAAGTCGTGCAAAGGATATCTTTGCATTGATAGATAATCAAACATTACGAATAAATGTAATATATTATGCTGCTCGTGGGAAACTAAAAGAAGTTGCCCACAGTATGATTCTTGCAGGTTTATTAGGGGAGAAAGTTATTTTAGATAATTTTCTATACACCTTTTTGCCTTCTTCTAATAGTGAAGATCATAATAATTATGAGATAAAACGTGAATTTAATCATATTGATGTTTGTTTAGAAAATGAATTCAATTTTATAATTATAGAAAATAAAGTAAATGATGCGATAGAACAGCCGCATCAAATCTTTCAATATGTAGAAGAAGCTACAAAAACGGGAAAAAATGTTTTTGTGATATATTTAAATTCGGTTACTAGAGATTTTCCATCTGAGAAATCATTAAATGGAGCTAAAGGGGAAAGTGTTTTTAAATTAATACCAGAGAATCATTTTGTTGTGTTATCTTACATGTATGATATTTTGCCATGGTTAGACAAACTGGAAAATGATGAATTTATTGATAAGCCAGAGTATTTAGAAACCTCACTTTTCCAATATATAGACTATCTTAAAATGAAGTTTAATATAAATGATGAATTTTCAAATAAAATGAAAGAGGAAATAGATGAATTACTTGGTATAAATTCCGAGTGTAGTGATGTTGAAAGATTATCCTTTTATGACAAAGAATTATCTTTATTGGAGACGTATCGTGTTGAAATAAATAAAGTAAAAATCCAGATTGTAAAAAAGCTGTTAGAAGAATGTAAAAACCAACTTCAGACAGATTTGGAAAATAAAATCAATTTTGAGGCAAATAAATATGATGATGAAACGGGTTTTGTTTTTTCTATTTTAAATGGAAATATAAAAATAGTTTTTACGACTACTAATTGTAAGCCATGGTGGGGGGTTAGTGTTGATGAAAAATTAAGAGAAAAAGTTGAAAGGATTTTAGTATCTCGTTTCAGTAATATAAAAAAGAATGGTTCTCGTTGTAATTTATGGCGATATACTGAATTTTCAGATATCATGACTGAAGCCCAATCTATTTATGATGCTTTGAAAGGAATAGAGCAGACTTGATAGACTTATGCAAAGTCTGACGTGAAAATGAAATACTAATTTTTTAAACTGCAACAAATGATAACCGGATAGAACAAGAAAGGAATTGCTTATGCTTAGAGGAGTATGCACTTTCGTCTGCGATGATTGCGGACATAAATTCGAGGGGATGGATTGCGAGTGGATGGCAACAGCCTATACAGCTCCAGTGAAGTGCCCTAAGTGTGGTGGATGGCACACCTATCCACCAGGCTTTTTAGGCTTGAACAAATATGTCTATCGAAGAATATGGAAAAGCAGAGAGGAAAAATGAATCTCTAACGACTATTGAGTATATGGCAAACAACATTTTCTTTCAGCCTTTCGTCGGCAAGGATTATGCCGACGGAGGCATATTCGGTAAGCGAATCATGGTATTGGGCGAGAGCCATTACTGTGATGAGGGATGTGCGGACTGTGGTGACTGCCGTCTGCATCGAGAGTGTATGGGCTTTACGCAGGGCGTCCTCAGAGATTATCTTGATGAGGGCACGGAGCGGCAGAACTGGATGAGGACGTTCGTGAAGTTTGAGCGTTCACTGGTAGGGGAGGAGACCGACCAAGCGCTGAGGCTGAAGATTTGGGATTCTGTGGTGTTCTTCAACTATCTGCAAGTGGCGATGGGAGGACCTCGTGAGGCAGGAACGTCTGCACAATACCGTCAGGCAGGTGAGGCTTTCTTTGAAGTGCTCAACAAGTATCAGCCGGAATATGTCATTGCCTGGGGCAACCGACTCTGGGACAAAATGCCCGGTGAACACTGGCAGAACGGTGACGACATCGTAGTGGACGGCTATCATGTGGCTACCGGCTGGTATGTCTTGAGCAATGGCAAGCGGGTAAAGGCAATGGCAGTGAACCATCCCTCCGTAGGCTATTCATGGGATTATTGGTATCGAGTGACGAAAGAATTTCTCGTATGAGCAACGATGCTGCTTGAGAGGTAATCTCCCACAGATTACGCAGATTCACACAGATTTTTAGTTACTCAAGAACATCTGCTGTGAAATCTGCGGGAGAACATTCATATGCTGCTTGAGAGGTAATCTCCCACAGATTACGCAGATATTTATGTCCTGCATTCGTGTAATCCGAGATATTACTTCCTTTCTGTCAGTGGGTCTTCAACAAATCTCGTGTTCTTCTGCGCACCCAATATCCGTGTGCATCAGCGGAATCTGTGGGAGACTCCTTTGACCCCAATTGATTACTCACTAAAAGATTCCACTCTCGTCCAATCCAAGAGACCCTTTCCTTCTTCGTCAAGTTCGATGCCCAATCCTATTACTTTGCGCTTGTCTGCCTTGAAGGGTTCCATATATTGACGGTTGAGGATTTGCTCTGTGGCAGCTTCCTTGCCACCGTTGTTACGCAATTTCAGTTCTATGACATAGATGTAGCGTGAGGTCTTCACCGTCATGTCTATTCTGCCTGTTGAGATCATCTTTTCAACCTCAACATTCAAGCCGATGGCATTCATAATGGTACTGATGATGAGACGGTAACGCTCCTCCATATCCATAGATGCAAGTTTCTTGTTGCTGTATGGAACATCGGCGATGAGGGCTTTTAATGAATTCATAGCTTCGTCTATCTGACCTGTGCCCAATTCTCTGTAAAGACCAGCTTGTAGCGACTGTATTTCGTTTTCAGAGCGCATAGCAAGAGCAGGCAGTACGGTTTCGTATAATGCTTGCTTTACTTCCTCGTTCGGGAACCCTAAGATGTAGCCAAATTCGTCGCTTTCTTTTATAGTTAGGTAGCCAGACTGATATAGGAACAGTTCGGCACCGCCTCCTGATACATCAGACAGTTCCAGGGTGTTACGCATTACAGAACAATTCTCAAATTTGCTGAGACGAAGTTCTGCATTGTCAACAAACTTTGGGAGTAGTGATGTTGCTCCGGAAGAAGCCCAGAAGTTGATGATTTCTTTAGATTTCAACGCATTGACGAGGCTGTAGGGATTGTAAACATCCACCATGTTGCGACGACTGAAGTGATAGCCGTCGTAATATGCTTTCAGTCGGTCATGAGTCTCCTGTATAGACCAGTTGTTTGCTTCGCTCATCTGTTTGAGCTCAGGCATAAAGTTCTCTTTTATCTCCTCTTCTGTAATGCCGCAGATGGTTGCGTATTCAGGCATAAAGCTGATGTTGGACAGATTGTTGAGGACAGAGAAGAGGGATATTTGGGTAAACTTGGTGATGCCCGTGATGAAGATGAATTGTTCGTATTCGTCGTCTGCTTTTAGTATGGCAAAAACTTCACGGTATACCCCCGTGCATTTTTCATGTTCGGGAGTTTTCCATGAATGTTGCAGGGGAGAGTCGTATTCGTCTATGAGGACAGCCACTCTCAGTCCGGTCTGCTTATAGGCAGTGGCTATAATGGCGTGAAAACGGTCGGCAAGCATGGCGGTAGGATCGGGAGTAATGTTGTATTTCTCCTCATAATCCTTAAAGCGCAGGTTCAGGTAAGAGCGCAGAGTCTCCTCATTGGCTCCTCCACGGCTCATGTCAAGACGTATGACGGGATATTGCTTCCAGTCTTTCTCCAGTTGCATAATCTTCAGTCCTTCGAACAGGTCTTTCCTTCCTTCAAGGTACGACTCCAGCGTATCGACAAGTACAGACTTGCCGAATCGACGTGGGCGGCTCAAGTAGTTATACTTATCTCCCAAGTTGACCATGTTCCATACGATGTCGCTCTTGTCCACGTAGAGATAGTTCTCCTCTCTGATTATTTTAAACGACTGAATGCCTACTGGCAATCTTCTATATCTGTTGACTGTCATATCTCTCCTTCTCCTATTTTGTCTTATTTATACCTTATATCTGCGAAGATACGCTTTAAATCGAAATCTTCCAAACTTTTGTGAGGATTTATAAAGATTTTATTGTTGTCGGTAAAACTTAGACGACGTGGCACTATTTTTGAAATCTTTATACATAGCCAATTAGGCGTGTTTTTGTGTAATCAGATAAACGAGATATGCTTCACTCCAGAGCACATAGAGGCTGATGTGGCTCTGTTATAGCCAAATGTTAATCCGTGAACCACTATGGACTTGTACATGTCCCAAATAACTTATACCTTTGACGCATTGAAACTTTAGACAATCATTCAGAGAACTAAAAACAACAAATGTCATGGGTGAAATAAATAACAAACAGACTGTTTATCAAGCGATTAAGACTATTGCGGATAATCTTTGCAAGGAGGACAAGACGTATCTGCGTGCAGACTTAGCTTACGAACTGAAGAAGTATGGCGTCGCTTCCGACTCTTCGGAGGTGAGTAAACTGGTGTTCGACGCCTACAGATTTTTTCATAACGATGGCAATATCTCCATCGCCTTTGTGTCGAACAACTCACGCACCACGCTTGTGGCTGAGTATAAGTTGAACGACAGCTTGGAGCAGGGCAACAAGGAGATGGCTTTGAAGATAGCAGAAGCTGAGCTGACCTTGTCTTCTTCGGCTTTGGACAAACTGAAAGAGGAGGTGGAGCAGAACCTCAATCTGGTTCTTGCGAAGGGAACGTCGAAGCTGGCTGATATCGTTATGGGCACGAACGGCGTGAAGGACGTCAGAAGCAAGGCTTCTACGATGTTCGACAAATACACCAAGATGGTGGAGGCGTATCATTATGCTGAGGATAGTGTCAGAGGAAACATCGAGGACTTTACTTCCTTGCGCAGCGATATGGGAATGGTGTATCGTGACTATGCCATGAAACTTATCGACATCTATGGCGACTCCATCAAGATGGTGTCTCCTGACCTGTTCGACTTTAAGCGCATCGAGTGGTTGGACGTGGACGAAATGCTCAAGTATGTGGAACTGGAATATAACAAGCTCTCGGAGAATTGTGCGGCACTGATGGGGCATATATCTGAAAGTTTCAGGGCTTCACTGCAAAATTCCCTGCAGGCTTACAAGTCAGTGTCGAACGGCAACAAGTCGTTGGGCTTGGCGATGGCAGGTCTGGCGATGCTGGACCATTATATGGATGCCAGTGAACGCACCAACCGTCTGAAGTCTGACTTGTCAGTCTTCCAGACCAGCGTGAAGCATGATGCCACTCGCATCAAGGCTGACATGGGACGTCTGATGGTAATCTGCAAGACCCTTAATGATGTGGTCATTCCGAAGGCTAACGTGTTTCTGCGGTATGGCGAGAAGCTGATGGCTTCCGACTTGAAGGCGATGCTGGATGCTCTGTACGGGGATGAGACGGTCAGGCCTTTGGAGGAGAAGCGCAGAGAACTGCTGCAGCAGTTGAAGGTTCTGGACATGGAGATGAACGATCATCTTCAGAACATAGATGTATATACGTCGCTCATCAACGATATTACTTCCACGTTGGAGTCGAAGCGGGCAAGCTATATGGATGCCAAGGCTAAGAAACCGTCAAAGCCTTTCTTCCTCGTCAACTTGCTTACCTTTGGTACGGCCAACAAGAACTACTATCGTAACTATTCAGAATGGAATTCGGTGTGCTTCCCTCTTGTAAGGGAGTATGAGAGTTATCAGGTGGACCTGAAGCTGGACAAGGAGGAACTGGATGCGCATCGTGAGGCCCAGACTCATATAAAGAATGAATATGCGAAACTCTCGAATGAGCTGAATAAGGTGTCCGGTGATATCAGAAGCAAGATAGTTTGTTCGGACGAACTGAAAATGAAGATGCTGAAACATCTTCGTGACATTGTGGCAATGCTGAAGCTCGGACGAGAGATAATGGAGAGCAAGATAGATGAGAAGTGGGTGCATATGGTGGACATCCCGGACTTCAAGGAAACAGCCAAATTGCCTGCCGACATCGAGCAGAATCTCTCGCAGTTCACAGGCTTGTTGGCGGATAACGTTCATGCTGACTCTGCCATGGCAAAGAATCTGCTTGACGGCGTGGCTGTATATGCTAATGACCGTAAGAGGATACAGGGTAATGCCACACAGAATACACCAGCCGAATACAGCGAGGAGGAACTGGCAGAGGTTACTGGAGCGATGGAGCAATCATTGCAGAGGGGTATTGCTCTGTTTGACAGTTTCGCTCAACTCAAGGTGCAGCAGCTTAACGGCCAGTTGGCTTCGGCTGCATACGACAAGGAGCTGAAGAAGCATGCAGACGAGTTTAAGCGTGAGATGGCAAAGATAGACAACAAGAGTGCTTATCTTCGTGAGGTGTTTAAGCGGATAAATCTTGCAAGCAATGAGAATGAGCGCAAGCAGACCATGTCGCTGCTGAGCGATTTGAGCGGTTACTCGCTCTCGGAACAGGAGTTCACTGACTTTATTAACGGAAAGAAACAAATAGAATTATAAATAACAAATGGAAAGTTCAAGAAGACAGCAAGCCTAGGCTGATTTGGGCATGGATTTCGCAAAGGAAGACCAGAAGCGAGAGGCTGCCCTTGCCAAAGAGCAGGAGCGCATTAACAAGAAGGAGGTGAAGCGTCAGGAGATGATGAACAGGCAGTCGTATCGCCTGATGGCAAGCACGGCAAAGTATATGGATAAGTATTTCTTGGATCCTATTCTTGGTTTCGTCCTTCCTGCAGGTATCGGTGATGCCTTGTCGAGCGTGCTTGCATTCCCGTTCGTCTATTACAGCCTTTGCGTGGTGAAGTCGATTCCGCTGACATTGGCTGTCATCTATAATATATTGATGGATGTCTTGATAGGAGCCATACCTTTCTGTATAGGTGATGTGCTTGATGTATTCAAGCGCTCTTATGTAGAAAACCTGAGATTGATAACCGGTTATATTGATGATGACAAGGAGATAATCAATAAGGTGAACAAGAAAGCTTTCTGGACGGCTGTGTTTATTGCCGTGCTTTGCTGGCTGATTTATTGGGTCATCTCTTGGGCTATCAGCGTTGGATCCTGGATTGTTTCATTGTTCTGATAACTTGCCAGTTTTGCCTATAAACAAAACGACCTGAGTTCTGGATGTTCCGTAACTCAGGTCGTTTTTGTTTATAGTAGGGGATGATGTTTCGGTCTTATTAGTACTTGTCGTGCTTCTTCACAGACGTCATCTTATACACCAGCGTGCCGCCCTTCATGATGTCGGCGTGGTTGATGTACGGCTTGTTATAGCGCTTGCCGTTGAGAAGAATGTAGTCTACGTACTTGTTTTCCTTAGAAAGACCTTCAGCCTTTACTGTGAATGTCTTGCCGTCAACGAGACGGAGCGTTATCTTCTCCATCTGCGGTGCGCCGAACACATACTGTCCGCTTACGGGGTTGACAGGATAGAAGCCCATGGCTGAGAGCATATACCATGCCGACATCTGGCCGCAGTCGTCGTTGCCGCAGAGTCCGTCAACGGTGGGACGATACTGGGTGTCGAATATCTCGCGGATAAGCTCCTGAGTGCGTGACGGGCGTCCAGCCATAGCATAAAGGTAAGCCACGTGATGGCTCGGCTCGTTGCCGTGAGCGTACTGGCCGATGAGGCCGGTGACGTCAGAGAGGGTGCTCTCCAGCTTGAGCGAGAAGAACTGGTCGAGCTTCTTGAGGAACGGCTTCGGACCGCCGAAGAGCTTTATCAGTCCGTTAACGTCATGCTGCACCTGCCATGTGTATTGCCATGCGTTGCCCTCGGTGTAGTCGCCGCCGCTACTCTCGGCATGTGCAAGGTCGCTCGGGTTGAACGGGGTCTTCCAAGATCCGTCAGAGAGACGCGGACGCATAAACTGCGTTGACTTGTCGAAGAGGTTCTTATAGAACTGTGAACGGCGTGTGAAGTAAGCCTCGTCCTGCTTCTTGCCCATGAGACGAGCCATGTCGGCAGCGGCATAATCGTCATACATCGACTCCAATGAAGACGATACCGACTCAGCCTCAGTGAGGTCTGTGGGCAGATAGCCGTACTTCATGTAGTTCTCCCAGTCGCTCTTCAGCTTGTGCGACACGGTCTGCGTCTTCTTGATGGCGTTGAAAGCACGCTCGGCATCAAAGCCGCGGAATCCCTTGTGGTAAGCTTCAGCCACAATGGAGACAGCGTGATTTGCCACCATACAGTAGTTCTCCTTACCCCAGAGTCCCCAGATAGGCAGAAATCCCTGCACCTCAGCCTGCTCGACGAGCGAATTGACCATGCCGTCCACGCGGTCGGGCATTACGATGGTGTAGAAGGGATGAGCGGCACGGTAAGTGTCCCAGCAAGAGAAAGTGGAGTAGAACTGGCCTGTCTCTGCCTTCACCACCTTGTCGTCGGCGTTGCGATACATGCCGTCCACGTCAGCTATCTGGTTGGGCTGGATAAGAGCGTGATAGAACGAGGTGTAGTAGTTCTGCTTCTGCTCCTCGGTTCCCTCCACGTCGATGCGCTTCAGATAATTGTTCCAGTCGTCGTGTGCCGAAGCCTTTACGGCAGCGAAGTCCCATCCCGGCACCTCAGCCTGTAGGTTCTTCTTGGCACCTTCGATGCTCGTCGTTGACATCGCAATCTTTACGAGCAGCTGTTCGCCCTGCGCGATGTCGTCAAACGAAGCTACGATGCGGTCGCCCTTCTCCGTATCGAAAGCCTTGGGGAGGACGGTGTGTGAAGTGACGCGATGGTTGAACTTGATGACGAAGAAATAATCCTGCTTCACCCACACCGTGTTCTGGACGTGACCGACGAGAGTCTGGTCGTCCTCCCAATGCGTCTCGCAGAGGTTCACCTGCGAGTGATACTGCTTGTCGTTCCATGACGGACCATGCTGCAGGTCGATAAGCACAGACGTAGAGTCGGCAGAATCGAAGGTGTAGCGATGGAAAGCCACGTGAGGAGCGGCAGTAAGCTCTGCCTTCACCTTAGCGTCAGTCAGATACACGGAGTAATATCCCGGTGTGGCGAACTCCTGATTCTTGGCGTAGCGAGAGCGATAAGCGTCCCATTGGCGGATGCGCTTGCCAGTCGACGGCATGACGAGGATGTCGCCGAGGTCCATGCAGCCCGTACCGTTGAGATGGTCCTGCGTGAATCCCCAGATGATGGAGTCGCTGTAAACGTATTCAGAGCAATAGCGCCAACCTACGCCTCCCGTTACAGGACTTGTCTGAATCATGCCGAAAGGACGGCAAGCGCCGGGAAACGTGTGTCCGTTGTCGGCATTTCCTACGAAGGGGTTGACGTACTTGGTGTAATCTGTGGTCTGTGTGGACGTTGCCGATGCCATTGCCGGAGACAGCAACGCAGCAATGCCGACCGCCCACTTGCAGATTAGCGAATTAGTTTTTTTCATTTCTTTTTTGGGTTTGTTTTTTGATTACCATTATATAAATGGTTTGTTCTTATTATATAAAGGTTTGTTCTTTAAGTATATTAATATGTAAGAAGCCACGTCTTACTTGCGCTCTTTCAGAAGGTCGCGAATCTCAGTGAGCAGCAGTTCTTCCTTGGTTGGCTTCGGTTCCTCCTGTTTCGGCTTGGCTTCCTCTTCCTTCTTCTTGAGGTTGGACAGCTTGTTGATGCCCTTAACGAGGAGGAAGACGCAGAAGGCGATGATGACGAAGTCGATGATGGTCTGGATGAAAGCACCATAATTGATGGTGGCAGCCTGCATCGTTTCGCTGCCGATCTTCACTGTAGGCAGTTCGAATTTAAGGTCGCTGAAGTTTACGCCGCCGATGAGCCATCCGATAGGAGGCATAATGATATCGTTGACGATGGACGAAACAATCTTTCCGAAAGCGCCGCCGATGATGACGCCGACAGCCATGTCAACAGCATTGCCCTTGACGGCAAATGCCTTGAATTCGTTCAAAATACTACTCATATCTTTTCTTTTTAGTTATTTAATGCTTTGTTTTGCCAACTGTATATGACAAATAGAGATGTTAGTAACACTATTAATTCGTCTTTGTGACAACTATAGAAAATTTTAAAAAAATTAATACTTTAATTGTCTGCAAAATTAGAAAAAAGTTATTAACTTTGCACACGTGAAAAGAGAAAATCCACGGGCACATTGATTTTTTATTGTTTCTTGCCCATAAACGGCGGGGTAACGCTTTAAATTATGTGTTTTTCAAGGATAAGGATAAACCTTTAAATTAAAATAAAGTAAAATGATTAAAGTAGGTATTAACGGATTTGGTCGTATCGGCCGTTTCGTATTCCGCGCAGCTCAGACTCGCAACGACATTCAGATTGTAGGTATCAATGACCTTTGCCCGGTTGATTACTTGGCTTACATGCTCAAGTATGACACAATGCACGGTGCTTTCCAGGGCACAATCGAGGCTGACGTAGAGAAGAGCGAGCTCATCGTTAACGGCAACCACATTCGTGTAACTGCAGAGCGCAACCCTGCTGACCTGAAGTGGAACGAGGTTGAGGCTGAGTACGTAGTTGAGTCTACAGGTCTCTTCCTGACACAGGAGAAGGCACAGGCTCACATCCAGGCTGGTGCAAAGTACGTTGTTATGTCTGCTCCTTCAAAGGATACAACTCCTATGTTCGTTTGCGGCGTAAACTTCGACAAGTACGAGAAGGGTACACAGTTCGTTTCTAACGC